>Ga0268298_10000036_pt1 | contig 155497 bp, 125 predicted proteins | sample WWTPWeurt_MetaG_FD_194462 | JGI IMG/M metagenome (GOLD analysis project Ga0268298, IMG submission 194462) | Activated sludge microbial communities from WWTP in Nijmegen, Gelderland, Netherland - WWTP Weurt | ecosystem: Engineered > WWTP > Aerobic digester > Activated sludge | place... | reverse complement strand
GTGTACCCGGGATGGTCGGCGTAATCCTCGTAGATGCGCAGGATGCTGTCGGTCATGAAGCGGAGATTCTTGTAGGTGTTGGTATCGTGTTTCCGGTAACGGGCGAGCGCGACACCGAGAATGTCGATGTAATAGCCGGCGTTCATGATCTTCAACTCGATGTAAAGATCCTCGAGCCGAATCTCCGGGTTGAACCCGCCGACCTTCTCCAGCGCCTCGCGCCGGATCAGCAGCGTCGGTGCCGGCGGAAACAGGTGGCGATCGGCAAACAGCGCCTCGAAATCGATGCGGCGAAACGGGATATCCCGCCGCTGCTTCGACTCCGGATAGGGCGTCCCATCGGCGCGCATCAACTCGATATTTCCGGCGCAGATGCCCACCTCCGGCTTGTCGGCCATGTACTCGACCTGCGTGGCCAGGCGGTGGGGCAGCATGATGTCATCGGACCCGAAAGGGGCGATCAGTTCGCCGCGGGCGCGGGCGATCGCCTCGTTCAGTGTGCGTGTCAGCCCCTTGTTCTGCTGGACGCGAAAATCGAAGCCGTGGGTCGCCTGCAGGCGCCGGATGCGCTCGACGCTGTCGTCCGAGGATCCATCGTCGATCACCAGCAGCTCGACGTTCGGATAGGTCTGTCCGATCACGCTGAGGATCGACGCCTCGACGTAGGGCGCGTGGTTGTACGACGAGATGATGACGGTGACCAGCGGCGCGGCAGCCTTGCTCATGCAGCCCGCTCCAGGTTGAGCCGCAGTGTTTCGTCGACCAGGTTTCGATAGGCGTTGCGGTAATCGGCGATGCTGTGATTCCGCTGCAGGTATTCGGATGCAATCCGGCCCCCGGATTCCCGCTCGTCCGGCGACGCGCCAAGCCAGCGGGCGAGCGCGGCGGCGAGGGCAGGCTCGTCGCCGGGCGCAACCAGGGTTCCGCCCGCACCGCGGACCAGGTCCCGCATGGCCGGAATGTCCGACCCGATCACCGGAAGGCGCCCGCTCATGCCCTCCATGAGTGCGAGGCCCAGTCCCTCCCGCAGCGAGGGCATGGCGAACACATCGAATGCACGCATGTAGCGAAGCGCGTCCGGTATGTTGCCCGGCAGGCGGACGCGCGCCGCAAGGCCGAGTTGGCGTATCAGTGCCTCCAGTGCCGTGCGTTCCCGCCCCTCTCCGATGATCACGAGCTGCGCCGATGCGAAGCGGGGGGCGACATCGGCAAACGCGCGCAGCAGATGGGCGTGCCCCTTCACCGGCACCAGCCGGCCGATTGCGCCGACCACGGTGGCATCCTCAGGGAGGCCGAGCTCGCTCCGCGCCCGGTTTCGGTCAAGCTGCGCGGCTTCGGCCCTTTCGATGTCGATGGCATTGGTGATGGCGACGGTATTGTCCGGCGTGAAGCCGCTGCGCGCATCCAGCAGCGCCTGCCTGACGGCGGGCGAAACGCCGACGAATCGCCAATGACGGTCTGCCAGCATGCGGACCTGCATCCGTCGTTGCGCACGTTCGAAGTCGTTCATCACGTGCGATATGCCGATGCACGCGGGAATGCGCAGCCAGCGGTTGAGCCAGAGCATCATGCTGATCGGCTTGAATCGATGGCAGATGACGACGTCGAATTGCTCGTCGCGGCAGAAGCGATGCAGGCGGCGCAGCGCCATGATCCGCGTGCCCTTGAGCTGGCCATCGGTCAGATCGAAATACACCGAGCGTTCGGCGCGGCTCGCCGGTTCATCCGCCTGCGGCCGGCCGCACAGGAAGGCCGAGACGAACTCGTAGCGATCGCGGTCGAAGGAGAGCACGATCTGCTCTGCCAGATCGGCGAAATCGTGGCGCTTGACGTTGTAGTCCAGTTGCAACTGCAGGATCTTGATCCGGCGGTTCATCGCGTGCTCAGTCTTCCCCGGTTGTCGAAGTAGTCGCATCCAGCGTGTCGAACGTCGAACGACCGAGGCAGTCGCAGCCCGGATGCGGCCGCACCTTGGCTGATCTCATGGCCCGGGCGCCAAATCCTCGCTCCGCGGGTCGATCGGCAAGCTGCGGTGGCGGGGCCACGTGACCTGCGGGTCAGCCCGCTGCGCCTTGCGAAGGGACGCCCGGTTTGGTGACGAGGATGTCCTCCATCACCAGGTACTGCAGGTCGGAGCCGAAGAACATGTTCAGCGCATCGGTCGGCGAGCAGATCATCGGTTCGCCACGGCGGTTGAGCGAGGTATTGAGGACCACGCCGTTGCCGGTGAGCTTCTCCAGTTCCGCCATCAGGTCGTAGTAGCGCGGGTTGAACTCGCGCCTGAGCACCTGCGCGCGCGCAGTGCCGTCCTCGTGCACCACTTCGGGCACGCGTTCCTTCCAGCCCGGTGCCACCTCGAAGGTGAAGGTCATGAACGGTGCCGGGTGATCGGTGCCCAGCATCTGCGGTCCGACGCTGTCGAGCATGCTCGGGCAGAACGGCCGCCAGCGCTCGCGGAACTTGATCTGCGCGTTGATGCGGTCGGCCACGCCGGGCACGCTCGGGCAGCCGAGGATCGAGCGCCCGCCGAGCGCCCGCGGGCCGAACTCCATGCGGCCCTGGAACCAGGCCACCGGATTGCCGTCGGCCAACACGCGCGCGATGTGCTGCGGCACGTTGTCGATGCGCGTCCATTTCGGCTGCGCCGGATGGCGCGCGCAGGCGGCGACGACATCCTCGTTGGAATACGCGGGGCCGAGATAGACATGCTCCATCTTCTCGACCGGCACGCCGCGCTGCACCGAGACGTACGACGCCGCGCCCAGCGCCGTGCCCGAATCGCCCGAGGCCGGCTGCACGAACAGCTCGCGCACTTCCGGGCGGGCGATGATCTTCTGGTTGAGCTTGACGTTGAGCGCGCCGCCGCCGGCGAAGGCCAGCCGCCCCGTCTCGCGCAGGATGTCGCCGAGGTAGTAATCCATCATCTTGAGCGACAGATCCTCGAACAGCTTCTGCATGCTCGCCGCGTAGTGGATGTAGGGCTCGTCGGCCACATCGCCGACGCGCCGCGGGCCGAGCCACCCGACCAGCTTGGGCGAGAAGTAGAAGCCCTTGCCGTTCTCCTTGTAGCGGCGCAGGCCGATCACGTTGGCATAGTCGGTGTCGATCACCAGCTCGCCGTTCTCGAAGCGCGCCAGGCGCGAGAAGTCGTAGCGCGTCGGGTCGCCGTAGGGCGCCATGCCCATCACCTTGTACTCGCCGTCGAGCATCTCGAAGCCGAGGAACTCGGTCAGCGCGCCATAGAGGCCGCCGAGCGAATCCGGGTCGTAGAACTCCTTGATCTTGTGGATCGTGCCGTTCTCGCCCCAGCCGAAAAAGGTGGTCGCGTACTCGCCCTTGCCGTCGATGCCGAGGATCGCCGTTTTCTCCTTGAAGCCCGAGCAGTGGTAGGCGCTCGAGGCATGCGCGAGGTGGTGCTCGACCGGCACGATCTCGGTCTTCTTCACGTCGAAGCCGAGTTGCTGGAGGCACCACTCGATGCGCCCGCGGTAGCGGTGGTAGCGGCGGTTGCCCGTCAGGATCGCGTCGAGCCCGCGGTCGGGCGCGTACCAGTAGCGCCGCGCGTAATGCCAGCGCGCCTTCTCGGCAAGGCTGATCGGCGCGAACGGGATCGCCACCGCATGCACGTCCTTCGGCTTGATGCCGGCGGCCTCGAGGCAGTATTTCGCCGCCTCGTAGGGCATGCGGTTCTTGGCATGCTTGTCGCGCACGAAGCGTTCTTCCTCCGCCGCGGCGACCAGCTTGCCGCCGACATACAGGGCGGCCGAGGGGTCGTGTGTCAGTGCGCCGGAAAGGCCGAGTATGGTCAGAGCCGAAGTCACGATTCAGGATCTAGATGGGAGGGGGGCCGGCAGCCGCGCGCCGTCCGGCAGGCGCGGATTATACCGCGAGGCCTGCGGCTGGCTTCCAGCGGGCCGGCCAGGGCGGGCGCCGCGTGCGGATCAGAAGCTCTCGTCCGGCCGCAGGTAGCGCCACTTGCCGGGCGGCAGCTTGGAAAGCACGACGCTGCCGATGCGGATGCGCTTGAGGCCGGTCACGTTCAGGCCGACCAGTTCGCACATGCGGCGGATCTGGCGCTTCCTGCCTTCGCGCAGCACGAAGCGCAACTGGTGTTCGTTCTGCCAGCTCACGTGGGCGGGCTTGAGCTTCTTGCCGTCGAGTTCGAGACCGTGGTTCAGGAGCGCGAGGCCGTTCTCGACCAGCGTGCCCTCGACGCGCACCAGGTATTCCTTTTCCACCTTGCTGTCGTCGCCGACCAGGCGCTTGGCGATGCGGCCGTCCTGCGTGAACACCAAGAGCCCGGTCGAGTCGATGTCGAGTCGGCCGGCCGGCGCCAGGCCGCGCAGGTGGCCGCGCTTGAAGGCGGTCGGCAGCGTGTCGTCTTCCCAGCGGTTCTCCGGGCGCACCAGCACCATCGCCGGCTCGTAGCCATCCTCCGCCTGGCCGGAGACGTAGCCGACCGGCTTGTGCAGCAGGATGGTGACGGTTTCGCTCTGGTGCTTGCGCGCGGCCTCGTCGATCTCGATCTTCGCGTTCGGGTGCACGCGCGTGCCGAGTTCCGCAACCACGCCATCGACGCGCACCCAGCCGTTGTCGATCCATTCGTCGGCCTCGCGCCGCGAACACAGGCCCAGTTCGCTCATGCGCTTCGAGAGCCGCGGCAACTCGGGCGCGGCGCGGCGCGGTGCGGCGTCGGCAGCGGCCGGCGCGGCCGGTTCGAAACGCGGCTTGGCGGCCGGGCGGCGCTCGCGTTCCGGCTTCGCGTAACGCGCGTCGCGCCGGTCTTCGACGCTGCGCGCCGGCCGGCGGGCATCGCCAGAACCCGCGCGGGATGGCGCTTTCGGGCCGCTCGGCCGTGGCGGGCGCGTGGATCGGTCGTCTTCGGCACGGGTGGCCTGCGAGGTCCGCCCGGTGCGACCCTCGGGCCGGCGGGTGTCGGGGCGCGAAGCGGATGCGCGGGCCGGCGGCGCCGGGCGCGGGCGGCGCGGCGCGCTGTCTGCATCGCCCGTCGCGGGGCGCGCGGCGCGCGGCGGCCGTTTGTCGTGCTTCTCGTCGAACGGCTTGCGCGGCCGGGCGGTGTCGTCCATGCGGCGCGGCCGGGTCGCATCGTCGGCGCGGCGCGGTCGGGCTGCATCGTCGGTTCGGCGCGGCCGGGCCGCATCGTCTGCCCGCCGGGGGCGCGGAGCATCGTCTGCCCGACGCGGCCGGGTTGCGTCATCCGACCGACGCGGCGGGCGATTCTCGTCGGCGCTGCGGCGTGGGCGTTCGGCACTGTCGTCGCGCCGGCCGGCGCGCGCCGGTGGCGCGGTGCGCGCGGGCCGGTCGCTGCGCTGGGGGCGCGCGTCGGTGTAGCGGTCCTCGCGCGGCGTGCGCGGGGCGGCCGGGTCGGGCTTTGCGCGGCGCGGGCGTTCCGCCGCCGCGGCATCGTCGCGCCGCGCGGGCCGGGCCGGGCGCGCTGCCGGTTCCGTCGCTGCCGGCGCCGGCTTGCGCGGCTGCGGTGCGCGGGCCTTCGCCTCGGCACTTGCGGATTGCCCACGCGGCGCCTTTTTCGGACTGGTCGGCCGGACGGTGCCGGTGCGCGTCTTGTCGGCGCGCGGCTTGGCGGGGAGCTTGAGGGTCGGGCGGCGGGACATCGTGGCGCACGGATCGGGTGGCGAGCCGCGCAGTCTAGCAGGCCGCCGCCTGCCCGGCGACCGGCGGGGCGTTGCGGCACGCGCGGCGGTGGTAGGCCGCGGGCCCATAGACCGCCATTGACAGCAGCGCAGCGGCGGGTGCCCGGCGGCGGCGCGGATCGCGAAGCCCCCAGCCGGGCTGGAAGGCCCGTGCATAGGCGCGCCGGGGCACGGGCGGCCTGCGGGGCAGGCGGAGTGGGCTTTTCGGGGCAGGCAAGGCGGGGAGCGCCTGTCCATGCGGGTTTCGGGCTCGCTACTGAGCGCCTGATGGCGTGTTCATTTGCACTGCGCTTTGGTCCCCGCCCCGCTGGACGCTGGATCGATGCTCGGGCAATATCCACATCGGCTATGCAGGGCTCAACGGGAATCGATATGGCGGGGAAAAAGCCGAAGGCACGATTGTCAAGAACGGTTGTGGGAATCAATTCGAGCTGGGCCGCTTTTGCTCCGGTGAGAAATCGTGGTCTGTCCCGGTTTACCGCGCCGGTTTACCGCGGTTTACCGCGGTTTACCGTGTCCCGGTTTACCGCAGCTACCTCTACGACAACCTCGACCGGCTGGTGGGTGAATCGGCCATCGGCCGCAGCTATGCCTACGACCTCTCGGGCAACCGTACCAGCCTGGGCATTGGCGGCACGAACTACGCCTACACCTACAAGAGCACCGCCCCGCTCTCCAACCGCCTGCTCGCCGCCCAGGGCCCGCTGCCGGCCAGGAACTACAGCTTCAACGAAACCGGCGCCATCACCGGCGACGGGCAGAAGACCTATGCCTACAACCTCAGGGGGCGGCTCGCCACGCTCACCACCGCGGCCGGGGTCAGCACCTACGAGCACAACGGGCTCGGGCAGCGCACCGCCAAGACCGTGCTCGGCACCACCACGCGCTATGCCTACGACGAACAGGGCCACCTGCTGGGCGAATACGCTGCCAGCGGCACGCCGATCCGCGAATACGTCTGGCTCGGCGACACGCCGGTGCTGATGCTGGCGCACACCGCCAATCAACCGCCCACGGTCTACCTCATCCACGCCGACCAGATCGACACCCCGCGCATGGTGCAGGATGCGCAATACAACAATCGCTGGGCGTGGGATGCGGACGGCTTCGGGCAACTGCCGCCGAACGAGAACCCGGCGGGGCTGGGGGGTTTCGTCTTCAACCTGCGGATGCCCGGTCAATACTTCGACGCCGAGTCGGGACTCTTCTACAACCACTTCCGGGATTATGATCCGGGGACGGGAAGGTATGTCGAGAGTGATCCGATCGGGTTGGCGGGGGGGATCAATACATACAGCTACGTTCGTGGAAATCCTCTCAGCAACGTTGATCCTGAAGGAAAAAACACGGTTGCGCTTGGAGCAGGGGCCGGCGGAGCCATTGCGGGACCACCGGGCGCAGTCGTCGGGGCGGTTTTAGGTTTTATCACGGGTGTCGTGATATACGAGGTATGCAAGAGCAACTCAACAGAAAAGAAGTGCAAACTGCATAGCCAGAATAGAATTGGCCTTCCCCCCGGGAAAATTCGGTGTAATTACATATGCAAACTCGATAGCGGCGGAAGCGGCTTTGTCACCCGGATTCAAACTGGCGATAGTTGCCCATCTGAAACCGACTGGGTTGAGGGTGATCAGGGTTTTTAGCTAGCTAACAGTTCGTTAGATCACCAAGACCATGCGCCAGATTTATAAGATGACAGTTGTATACGAGTGGCCAGAGCGTGTCGGGGAATGGCTGCGGTTTGTGCGAATAGAAGTATTCGAATGCATAAGTCAGCCAAAAAATTTTAGGGCGAGAGTATGGTTAGACGAAAACTACAATCTTTATCCGACGCGCCTCAATTCTGATCAAAATGGAAATGCCGTAAACATGATTCACAGTTCAGACGTTGTTAACCGAGATATCACCAGTCTTTTGTCTGGGGCGGATGAGTGGATTTGCGGAAAAGTTTTCGCGTCGGAAGAGGACTTCGTCTCATCTATCATGCCCTCCGTGAATGAGGTTCTTGACGCGCTAAAGAGAACTTGAAGCTGCGGATGGGCTAGAGGGGGCGGTCTTCAAATGACCTCTTCTTCCTGCCGCGCTGGCAGCTTGTAGATTCCGGCACCTGCGGCCTGATCGAGTAGATCGATACTGATCGATTCGGTGTTTTCTCGGATCGCCAGTTCGGCGGCTTGCGCAAGCAGCGGGAGTGATAAGGGGCCAGGCGCGAATTGAATTGGCATAGCCTTGAAAGTCGGCGCTGGCGCCACGGCGATTTGCTGTAGGTAGAAGTAAAAAACCTCTCCCACCCGCTGCGCGGGTAGCTGCTAAAAGAGAAGGGCCGCTGACGCGGCCCTTTGTTCGTCTGACTACCCGATAACCTGTCCGACGACCTCTCGTGAGGGAAATAGGGGACGCACCTCAATTTTTTCCGACAACGCCGGGTCCAGATCCTGAGCCGCAAGCCTGCGGGCAGTGCCACCGCGGCATTGCATCTCCGACGCACCGTGGTTACCCTCACGCCACACCCCGCATGCCCCTGCCCTCTGCGGCCTGCCCTTGCCACGTGCGCCATTCGGCGCGGCCTGCAGGGCGGGCCATCTGCAGAGGGCCTGTCCATGCGGGCTGCAGGCCGGTTCAGCGTCGGGCGCTGGCGAGCGTGCGTTCGATGAGTTGCAGCGTGCGCGCGGTGGCGCCGGCGTGGGTGGCGGCGAAGCGGCGGCCGGCTTCGCCCATGGCGATTCGCGCGGCGCGATCGGCGAGGAGGGTTCGCGCCTGCGCCACCATGTCGCCGGCATCGACGACGCGGCGCGCGGCGCCGGCGGCGATGGCCTGCGCGGTGGCGTCGAGGAAGTTGTAGGTGTGCGGGCCGATCAGCACCGGGGTGCCGACGGCGCAGGCTTCGATGAGGTTCTGGCCGCCCAGCGGCAGCAGGCTGCCGCCGATGAAGGCGAGGTCGGCGGCGGCGTAGTAGGCGAACAGTTCGCCCATGCTGTCGCCGAGCACGATGCGGGTGTCGCTGCGGATCGATTCGTCGGCGCTGCGCCGCTGCTGGGCGAGGCCGCGCGCGGCGACGAGTTGCGCGACATCGTCGAAGCGCTGCGGATGGCGCGGCACGATCACCGTGAGGAACTCGCCGCCGGCCTGCGCCAGCGCATCGAGGATGAGCGCTTCTTCGCCCTCGCGCGTGCTCGCGCACAGCAGCACCGGCCGCGGGCCGAAGCGTTCGCGCAGGCGGCTGCCGAGCGCGAGCTGTGTGGCGTCGGGCGAGGCGTCGAACTTCAGGTTGCCGGTGACTTCCACTTGGCCCGCGCCGAGTTCGCGCAGGCGCTGCGCGTCGCCTTCGGTCTGGGCGCCGATGGCCGCGAGCCCGGCGAAGGCGTCGCGCGCCAGCGCGCCGAGGCGGCGGTAGCCGCGTGCCGAACGGGCCGACAGTCGTGCGTTAACCAGCAGCAGCGGCAGCCGGCGCGCGGCGCAGGCGGCGACGAGGTTGGGCCACACTTCGGTTTCCATGACCAGGCCGCAGTCGGGCCGCACGCGCTCGAGGAAGCGGCGGATCGCGAACGGATAGTCGTAGGGCAGATACACGCTGTCGATGCGCCCGGCATCGGCGGCGAACAGCTCGCGCGCGGTGGCGCGCCCGGTCGGCGTCATGTGGCTGAGCAGGATGCGGTGCTGTGGGTAGGCGGCAAGCAGGGCCCGCACCAGCGGCTGTGCGGCGCGGGTTTCGCCCACCGAGACGGCGTGGATCCAGATCGTCGGGCCGCGCGCGACCGGCGCCTTGCCGGCGAAGCGCTCGCCCCAGTGCGCGCGGTACTCGGGCTGGCGCCGCCCGCGCCACAGCAGGCGCAGCGGAATCAGCGGCAGCAGCAGCCAGAGCAGGGCGGTGTAGAGCGTGCGTGCGGGCGACATGCTTCAGCCGAGCATCGCGTCGGCGGCGGCGATCACGTCTGCGGCGCCCGGCGGGCGGCCCATGCCGCCGAGGTTGACGGCCGGCGTGGCCGCCAGCACGCCGGTGAGGCCGGGTTCCGACGCGGCGAAGATCGCCACCACCGGGCGGCCCAGTGCGGCTGCAAGATGGGTGAGCCCGGTGTCGACGCCGACAACGATCGCCGCGCCGGCGATGAGTGCGGCGAGCGTCGGGATGTCGAGCGGCGGCGCCGCGACGCCGCGTGCCATTGCGCCGGCGAGGCGCGCTGCGCGTTCGCGTTCCGGCGCGCTGCCGGCGGGCAGCACGGCGGCAATGCCGCGCCGCGCGAGCGCATCGGCCAGCACGCGCCATTCGGCCTCGGCCCACAGCTTGTCGTCGCGGCTGGTGGCGGTGAGCAGCACCGCGTAGGGCGCGGCGGGCAGCCAGGTCGCGTGCAGCGGTTGTGCGGCGATGCCGTAGTCGAGCGGTGCCGTCGCCGCATCCGGCGGCGGGTAGTCGAAGGCGGCTGCAGCGAGCCAGCGGTTGCGTTCGACCGCATGCAGGTTGCGCGGAATCGCGAACGTGCGGTTGTAGAAGCGCGCGGCCAGCGGTTCGCGCGCAGCCTCGGCAGCGTAGCCGCAGCGCTTGCCGCGTGCCAGCCAGGCGATCAGGCCGCTCTTGATCAGTCCCTGCGTGTCGAGCACGACGTCGTAGTGGCGCGCGTCGAGCGTGCGGCGGAATTCGCGCCACTCGCTTCGCGTGGCAGCGGCGAACAACTGCCTGCGCCAGCGGCGCAATGCCACCGGAATGACATGGCGCACCGCCGGGTGCAGGCGCGGGATGGCGGCGAAGGATTCTTCCACCACCCAGTCGATCGCCAGACCGGGAAACTGCCGGCGCAGGTCGGTGGCGACCGGCAGGTTGTGGATCACGTCGCCGAGCGAGGAGGTTTTCACCAGCAGCGCGGATTGCGGCGCCGGGTCGAGCGCGACCGGTACGGCAGGAGCGGATTTGGGCGAAGACATCGCGGGTGCGGCGGTCGGTCCTGGTCTGGGCGGGCCGGCGCAGGGCGCCGTTCGCGCGTGTTGTTATGGGGATGCCGCGCAGGCCGCGGTAGAATGGCGCGAATTTTCCGCGACGGATTCCGTGCTGGACATTCGCCGCGAATTATATCCCCGGTCAGAAAATCCTTCCCATGCCTGGTTCGCCCGCACCGCTGTCCGTCGTATTGATCACGCGCGATTGCGTGGGGACGCTCGGCGCCTGCCTCGACAGCGTGGCCTGGGCCGACGAGATCGTGGTCGTCGATTCGGGCAGTGCGGACGGCACGCTCGATCTGGCGCGCGAGCGCGGCGCGCGCGTGGTCCATCAGGACTGGCTCGGCACCGGCCGGCAGAAGCAGTTTGCCGTCGAACAGGCGACGCACGAGTGGGTGCTGTGCCTCGATACCGACGAGCGCCTGTCGCCGGAGCTGCGCAAGTCCATCGAGGCGGCGCTTGCGGCCCCGGCGCAGCATGCCTACGAGTTCGCGCGGCGCACGCGCTTTCTCGGCCGCTATCTGCGCCACGGCGAGGGCTATCCCGACCTGTGCCTGCGCCTGTTCCAGAAGAACCATGCGCGCTGGTCCGACGACGTGGTGCACGAGAAGGTGATCACGCTCGGCACGGTCGGCCGTCTCGATGGCGACCTGCTGCGCGAGGCCGGCGAATCGCTCGAGGACTACATCGCCAAGCAGAACCGCCGCACCACGCTTTCTGCCCAGGAACTCGCGCGGCAGGGCGTCGCGGTGTCGCGCTCGCAACTTGTGTTGTCGCCGCTGTTCCGCTTCGTCAAGTTCTACTTCTTCCGCTCCGGCTTTCTGGACGGCGTGCCGGGGCTGGTGCATATCGGCGTCGGGTGTTTCAGCAGCTTCTCCAAGTATGCAAAAATGCTCGAAATTTCAAGACGTCAGGAGCGGTCGTGAAGGTTCTGGTCACGGGGGCCGCCGGCTTCATCGGCATGCACGTCGCGCAGTCCCTGCTGGCGCGCGGCGACCAGGTGGTCGGGCTCGACAACCTGAACGACTACTACGACGTGCGCCTGAAGGAGGCGCGCCTCGCCCGCCTGGCGCCGCGCGCCGGCTTCCGCTTCGTGAAGGGCGATGTCGCCGACCGCGAGCTGATGCCGCGCCTGTTCGCCGACGAATCCTTCGACCGCGTGGTGCATCTCGCGGCGCAGGCCGGCGTGCGTTATTCGCTCCAGAATCCGCATGCCTATGTCGATTCGAACCTCGTCGGGTTCACCAACATCCTCGAGGGATGCCGGCACGGCAGCGTCAAACACCTGGTTTACGCCTCGAGTTCGAGCGTCTACGGCGGCAACACGCGCATGCCGTTTTCCGAGCACGACAGCATCGATCATCCGATCAGCCTCTACGCCGCCACCAAGAAGGCGAACGAGCTGATGGCGCATACCTACAGCCACCTGTTCGGGCTACCCACCACCGGACTGCGCTTCTTCACGGTGTATGGACCCTGGGGCCGGCCGGACATGGCGCTGTTCCTGTTCGCCAGCGCGATCCTTGCAGGGCGGCCGATCGACGTGTTCAACCACGGCCGCATGAAGCGCGACTTCACCTACATCGACGACATCGTCGAGGGCGTGGTGCGCGTGCTGGATCGTCCCGCGGAGGCCGATCCGAACTTCGACGCCAACGCACCCGATCCGGCGCGCAGCTCGGCGCCGTATCGCGTGTTCAACATCGGCAACAGCAATCCGGTCGATTTGATGACGTACATCGAGACACTCGAGGCAGCGCTGGGGCGCAAGGCGCAGAAGAACATGCTTCCCATGCAGGACGGCGACGTGCCCGCCACCAGCGCCGACACGGCCGAGCTCGCGGCAGCGACCGGATTTGCGCCTGCAACGAGCGTGCAGGACGGAATCTCCCGCTTCGTCGCCTGGTACCGCGACTATTACGAGGTCAGTTGATCTGAGCGTCGCGCCCAACCGGCGCGGATATTGATCACCTGCCCGATGTTCCGCCTTCGAGGAGTCGAGCCATTTCGGTTGTTCTGGTCACCGGCGCCGCAAGCCAGATCGGCGTGTACCTGCTGCCGATGCTGGCGCGCCGCGGCGATCGGGTGATCGCGCTGACGCGCAGCCTCGATCGCGTGCGGGCGACGCCGCACTTCGACCATCTGCAGGACTGCGCTCAATGGCGCCAGGCGGATGTTTCACGCGATGGCGGTCTGCCGGCCGGCGCCGATACGCTGATCCACATCGCGCCGCTCGCCTTGCTGCCGCCACTGATACCGGCGTTCGCGGCGTGCGGGGGCAGGCGATTGGTCGCGTTCGGCACCACCAGCCTGTACTCGAAATCGGCGTCCGACGATGCGCGGGAGAGGGCGCTGGCCGAACGGGTCGCGGATGCCGAATCGAGCGTCGCCCGGCTGTGCGCCGCACATGGCATCGCCTGGACGGTGTTGCGGCCCACGCTGGTTTATGGCGCCGGCATGGACCGCAACGTGACGCTGATCGCCGCGCTGATCCGCCGCTTGCGCTGCTTTCCCCTGTTCGGTCCGGCGCGCGGGCTGCGGCAGCCGGTCCATGCGGCGGATCTTGCCGAGGCCTGCCTGCGTGCGCTGGACCAACCGGCGACGATAGGCAGGGCTTACAATCTCGCCGGTGGCGAAACCCTCGATTACCGGGAAATGGTCCGGCGCATCTTCATCGCACTCGGGCGCACACCGCGCTTCGTCCGGGTGCCCCTGCCGTTGTTCCGTCTCGCGATGTGGTGCATCGCGCGCCTGCCGCGCTATCGTGATTTCAATCCCGAGATGGCGCGGCGCATGAACCACGACCTGGTCTTCGATTGTTCCGATGCCGAGCGCGATTTCGGTTTCGCGCCACGTCGTTTCCAGCCGCGCTTCGATGGCCGCGATGGGCAATCTGGCTGAAGGCATGATCGTCCTGGCGGCCCTGCTGGCCAGCGTCGTGCTGCTCAAGGCGCTGCTCCATTCGGGGCTTCACGGCCGGCTCGATTCGCCGAACGAGCGTTCCCTGCATACGCATCCGGTGCCGCGCTCCGGCGGGTTCGGCATTATCGCCGCGGGTGCGATCGGCTTCGTCGCCGCCGGGGGTCCGTGGCTCATCGCGGCGTGCGCAGCGGCACTTGCCGTACTGTCGGCGTTCGACGACGGTCTGGGCCTTCCCGTGTCCGTGCGACTGGCGGCCCAGGTGGCGGCTGCGGCGACATTCGTGGTGGCATCGTCGGATGCGGCGCTCTTCGGCTGGGGCGGCGGGGCGATCCTGCTTGTGGTTGCGCTCGCATGGATGACAAACCTGTACAATTTCATGGATGGTGCCGACGGCCTTGCTGGCGGCATGACGGTTTTCGGATTCGGGGCATACTCGGTCGCGGCTTTTCAGGCCGGCGACGGCGCGCTTGGTCTGGTTTCAGCCTGCCTCGCCGCCGGTGCGCTCGGATTCCTGGTGTTCAACTTTTCTCCGGCGCGCATCTTCATGGGTGACGTGGGTTCGATTCCGCTGGGATTCCTCGCCGGGGCCGTCGGTCTCGAGGGTTTGCAGCGGAATCTCTGGCCGGGGTGGTTTCCCGTGCTGGTGTTCTCGCCCTTCATCTGCGATGCGACGGTTACGCTGCTGCGTCGCGCGATGCGCGGCAAGCGCGTCTGGCAGGCGCATCGCGAGCACTATTATCAACGGATCATCATGAGCGGATTCGGCCACAGGAAGACCGCGCTGGCAGCGTATGCGCTGATGGCGCTTTGCGCGATTGCTGCCTGCATGCTGCGGACTTCGGTACCCAGTGCGGTGGTGCCGGTGCTCACCGTGTTTGCGATTGGCTACGCCGCGCTCGCCGTGGCCGTCGATCTGCGCTGCCGTACCGAACGGAGGCCCTGTCCGTAATGCAGAAAGCTCGACTTCGCTCGCTGCTCGTCATCCTCTACGACCTCGCGGCCATCGCGCTCGCCTGGTGCGGCGCCTACCTGTTGCGTTTCAATCTCGCCATTCCGCCGGAGTACCTCGGCGGCTTGCTGATCCTGATCGCTTGGGCGATGCCTCTTCAGGCGGTAGTGTTCCGGGTGTTCGGGCTCTACGAGGGCATATGGCGCTTCGCCAGCCTGCCGGACCTGTTCCGCATCGTGAAGGCGGTGGCCGTGTCGGCTCTGCTCGTGGGGCTGGTGCTCCTGCTCTTCAAGCCGGCGCCGTCGGTTCCCCGCTCGGCGGTGATGCTGCAGCCGCTGCTCGTCCTGTTCCTGATGGGCGGCGCGCGTGTTCTTTATCGGGCCTGGAAGGAACATCGACTCTACGGCGCGTTGCAGGTGCTGGGCCGACCGGTATTGGTGCTGGGGGCGGGTGAGGCCGCCGTGTCCCTGCTGCGCGAACTGTCGCGCTCGCCGGAATGGCGTGTGGTGGGGCTGCTCGACGACAACCACAAGAAGCAGAAGCGCAGCCTTGCTGGTCAGCAGGTGCTCGGCGGGCTCGACGAGCTCGAGCACTGGGCCCGCGAGTTGCGCGTTCAGCACGCAATCATCGCGATGCCGGGCGCAAACCACACGGCGCGTCGGCGTGCCGCCACCATGTGCGCGCGCGCCGGGGTGCGCACGCTCATCGTGCCGCCGCTCGACGACTTGCTGAGCGGCAAGGTGACGGTGGCGAAGTTCCGCAACGTGGAAGTCGACGACCTGCTCGGCCGCGAGCCGGTGTGGATCGACAACTCGCTGCTGAGCAATGCCCTGAGCGGCAAGGCCGTCATGGTGACGGGTGCCGGCGGATCGATCGGCGCGGAACTTTGTCGTCAGATCGCGCAGTTTCGTCCCGCACTGCTCGTCGCCTACGAACAGAACGAATACTTCCTCTACAAGCTGCAGGAGGAGTTTACGGTCAGCTTCCCCGAAGTGCAGGTCATCAGCGTCGCCGGCGACATCAAGGATCCGGTGCGAGTCGATCAGGTCATGCGCCAGTATGCGCCGACGGTCGTGTTCCATGCCGCCGCGTACAAGCACGTGCCATTGATGGAAGATCTGAATGCGTGGGAGGCGGTGCGCAACAACGTGCTCGGCACCTTTACCGTTGCTCGCGCCGCGGTGGCGCATGGTGCCGAGGAATTCGTGCTGGTGTCGACCGACAAGGCGGTCAACCCGACCAACGTGATGGGTGCCACCAAGCGCCTCGCTGAAATGATCTGCCAGGCAATGATGCGCGCGTCGGGTTCGACCCGATTCGAGATGGTGCGCTTCGGCAACGTGCTGGGCAGCGCCGGCAGCGTGATTCCCAAGTTCCAGGAACAGATCGAGCGCGGCGGTCCGGTGACGGTCACCCACCCGGAGATCACGCGCTACTTCATGTCGATTCCCGAAGCTTCGCGGCTGGTGCTGCAGGCAGCCTGCATGGGCCAGGGCGGCGAGATCTTCGTCATGGACATGGGCGAAGCGGTGAAGATCGCCGATCTGGCGCGCGACATGATCCGGCTTTCCGGCGCATCGGAGAAGGAGATCCGCATCGAATACACGGGGCTGCGTCCCGGCGAGAAGCTGTTCGAGGAGTTGCTCGCCGACGACGAGGAAACCCTGCCGACGCGCCATCCGAAGCTGCGCATCGCCAAGGCGCGCGAGGTCGAGGCAGGCTGGCTCGACGAAGTGCTGGTCTGGTTGCGCCAGCCGCGCGTGGTGCCGGATGCCGAGGTGCGGCGCGACCTGCGCCGCTGGATTCCCGAGTACCAGCCGACGCAGCGCACTGAGTTGCGTGCCGTCGCGTCGGCATCGTCGACCGAGAGCGGAGTCGCGGCGGCACACTGAGTTCCGGTCCTCATGGCGACATACGCGATCGGCGACATCCAGGGATGCTACGCTGCCCTTCAGCGCCTGCTCGGCGAGATCGGGTTCTCGGCGTCCCGAGATAGTCTCTGGCTGGTCGGCGACCTCGTCAATCGTGGTGATTCGTCGCTCGAGGTGATGCGCTTCGTGCGAGATCTGGGCGAGCGTGCAATCACGGTGCTTGGTAACCACGACCTGCATCTGGCGATGGTTGCCGAAGGTCACGGCCGGCCCTCGAAGGAAGACACGCTTGACGCAGTACTCGCTGCCCCCGATCGTGAGGAACTGCTCGTGTGGCTGCGCTCGCGGTCCATGTTCCATGTCGAGGACGACTACGCGATGGTGCATGCCGGCCTGCTGCCCCAGTGGTCGATCCTGCAGGCGCTGGAACTCGGCGGCGAGGTCGAACAGGCGCTGCGTGCGCCCGAGTATCGCGATTTCCTATCCCACATGTGGGGTTCCGAGCCGGCGCAGTGGAGCGAACACCTGCGTGGCTGGGACCGCCTGCGCATCGTCGTGAACGCGATGACGCGCATGCGTTTCTGTACCCGCTACGGTGTCATGGAATTCCGCGCCAAGGGCCCGCTCGAATCGGCGCCGGAGGGCTATCTGCCCTGGTTCGCGGTGCCCGGGCGGGCCAGCCGCACGCACACCGTGGTGTGCGGCCACTGGTCGGCGCTCGGATTCAGGCGCGAAGAAAAATTGCTGGCGCTCGATTCGGGTTGTCTATGGGGCGGCTGCCTGACGGCGGTGCGGCTCGAAGACAGGAAGATCTTTCAGTTGCAGTGTCCGCAGAGCCTCGCTCCAGACGGGTGGTGATCGCGGCGTGCGTGCGCGTTGCCAGTTCGCGGCGATGCAGGCCATCCGATTGCTGCGGTTCGAGGGCGACGATTTCGACGGCGAGCCGCTCGCCATTCGCTATCGTGCGCAGGGATGCCATGAAGCTGATGTCATTGCAGTAGGCCGCTGCAGTGCTGCGGGCGCCATGCGCGTCCAGATAACGCAGCGCCAGAGGCCTGATCTCGCAGCGCAAGTCGATCGCGTTCTGGAACGTCGCCGCATGAAAAGGCAGCACGCGTGTACCATCAGTCGACGTGCCCTCCGGGAACACCGCGACGCTATTGCCGGCCTGCAGTGCGGCGACGATTGCCCGATTCGTTTGCGCGATTGCGGTCCGGGCGCCGCGCTCGACGAAGATCGCCTCGTTGCGCCAGACCAGCCAGCCGATGAACGGCCATTGCCGGACGTCCGACTTGCACACGAAGCGCATCGGACGCCATGCCGAAAGCGCGAACACATCGAGCCACGAGATGTGGTTCGCCACGACGAGGCACGGCCCGCCGGGCGCCGCGCCATGCGTGCGCAGCTCGACCCCGAGAACGTGCAGCAGCCTGCCCGACCACCATTGGCGGATGCGCGCGCGCCTCTGCGCATTGCAGGCGCGCATCACGCTGGCGGAGATGGCGATACCGCTTGCCAGATGCAGGCCGACGCGCGCGAGACGGCAGAGGCCAGCGAACGTCAAAGGCGCTTCTCCACGAAGTGCCGGGCATAGCGGGCCTCGATGCGCGACATTGGCAACAGGAGCAGAAGGTCGGCCGTATTGAAGTCCGGATCCCAGGCCGGCTCACCGCACACCCAGGCGCCGGCGCGCAGATAGCCCTTGATCAGGGGCGGCAGGTTGGCTGGGGCACCGTTGTCGAGTTTGTCCAGGGGTAACGGCAGGCGCGGGGATGCGCGGTACTCGAGCGGCGCCTGATGGGCATCGAGATCGCGGTAAATCGTTGCCGCCGCGTGGCCACCGTCCGCCATGCCGATGCTGGCGCAGCCCATCAGGTATTCGTAACGGCCCTTGAGCATGTATTCGACGAGGCCGGACCACAACAAACCGATCACGGCGCCGCTGCGATAGTCGGCGTCGATGCAGGAGCGTCCCACCTCGACCAGGTTGCCGCGCAGGTACTGCAGGCGCGTGATGTCGAACTCGTTCTCGGAGTAATACCCGCCGACGCGCCGTGCCGCGCCAGGGTTGAGGATGCGATAGGTGCCGACGATGCGCGCATTGTCCTCGTCGCGCACGATCAGGTGATCGCAGTATGCATCGTAGATGTCGTTGTCCACGCCGGGATGGCGCGTGTCGATCCTGGCGCCGAGTTCGTCTGCGAACACGCGATAGCGCAGCTTCTGCGCCTCATGGACTTCGCTGTCGCAGCAGGCGAGGCGGACGTTGAGGCGGGGTGCCCGCGACGCGCGTTCCCGCGCGAGTTTTTCCAGCATTGCACGCTCCCAAGGGTTCGGATGCCCGAACTCTAGGAGCGCGCTGTTGCGAAGAGGTTAAACGTCCGTGACGGGGGCGTTAAGACGGCCCCGTCATCATCAGGGTTGCTCGGGGCGCGGCTTGGGACGTGGCCCACGGCGCGGGCGTGGCGGCCAAGGGCGTCTCAGATCGGCCGATCCGGTGTGATGGCTGACAGACGAAAATTGCGAGCGAAGAGAGGGAGCGTTCATGGTCGCGAAGGCCGAGCATCGATTGCACCTCCGGATAGACCGCTACGCTCGCCGCGGGTTCCGCCCGCTCGCCGTTCGTGCCTGCGGCGCGCCCCTACCAGATCGACGAGCCGAAGCTTGCGTGATAGCGGGCGCCGATCTCGTCGCGAGTGGGTTTGTGATTCTGGCCGCCGCGGTGTGCGATCTTGATGGCACCCATCAACGAGGCGAGGCGCCCGGTCTGTTCCCAGTCGAGCCCGTGATTGATGCCGTGGATCAGCCCGGCGCGGAACGCATCCCCGCAGCCGGTCGGATCGACTTCGGCCTCGGGGGCGGCACTGGGGATGCGAATGATCCTGCCATCGACATGGATTTCGGATCCCTCGGCCCCGAGTGTGACGACGAGCGCCCGCACCATGCGTGCGAGTTCCTCGATCGACCGGCCGGTCTTCTGGGCCATCAGCCTGGCTTCGTAGTCGTTGACCGTGCAGTAGTCCGCCAGGTCCATGAAATGCAGCAGGTCTTCCGCACCGAACATCGGCATGCCCTGGCCCGGATCAAAAATGAACGGGATGCCCGCGTCGCGCAGTTGCGCGGCATGCTGGAACATGCCGTCGCGGCCGTCGGGTGCGACGATTGCCAGGCGGATGTCGCCCGCATCCGAAACCTTGTTCATGTGCGAGTGGTTCATCGCGCCGGGGTGGAAGGCGGTGATCTGGTTGTCGTCGAGGTCGGTGGTGATGAACGCCTGTGCCGTGAAGGTCTGCGGCACCTGCCGCACGTGGGCATCGGCGATGCCAAGTGTCCGCAGGCGCTCGACATACGGTGCGCAGTCGTCGCCGACCGTGGCCATGACGATCGGTTCGCCGCCGAGCAGTTTCAGGTTGTAGGCAATGTTGCCGGCGGTTCCGCCGAATTCGCGCCGCATGTCGGGCACCAGGAATGCCACATTCAGGATGTGAATCTGTTCGGGCAGGATGTGGTGCTTGAAGCGGTCATGGAAGACCATGATCGTGTCGTAGGCGATGGAACCGCAAATCAGGGTGCGCATGGCAAGGCGGGGTCAGCAAGAAAACCAGATTATAGCGTCGGGGGTCGCCCGTGCCTTCAGTGCGCCGCCGAGTCGAGTTTCGCGTGGGCCTTGGCGTGCTGCCGCTTGCGGGCAATGGCGGTATGCAGTTTTTCGACCAGACGTTCGACTGCGGTGCGCCAGCCAAGATGTGAAACGCTTGCGGCGGTTCGCTGTCGAAGGTGCGCGAGACACTCGGCACGGGATGCGCGGACGGCAGCCTTCACGAATGCGTCGCCATCGTCGAAGCGGACATGCAGGCCGTTGTGACCGTCCCGGACAAGCAGTGCGGCAGCGGCATAGTCATAGGCCACCACTGGAAGTCCGCTTGCCAGTGCTTCGCCGGTCACGTTTCCGAAAGTCTCCGTGATGCTCGGATAGAGGAACAGGTCGGCCGAGGCAAAATGGTTCGCAAGATCCTCGCCCCGGCGCATGCCGGCGAAAACCACGTTCGGGCGCGCTTGAGCCTCGAGTTGCGCCCGCGACGGGCCATCGCCGACCAGCAGCAGCTTCGCACTCGTCCGACTGGCCGTAATCGCGTCGAACGCGCGCATCAGCAACGGCAGGTTCTTTTCGGGCGCCAGGCGTCCCACATGGATGACCACGAGGTCGTCAGCGCCGACCCCCCAGGCCGTGCGTAGCGCCGGGCGGCGACGGCCGGGATTGAACAGGCTGCAATCGACCCCGCGAGACACCACTTCAACTCCATGGTAGCCGGCACGCAGCAGCGTCTTCTGCAGTTCGCGCGTCGGGACCAGGGTCAGGTCGGCACGATTGTGGAAGTGGCACAGGTAACCGCCGACCGCCTGTCGCAGCCAGCCGGCACCGTAGTGTGCGCTATAGGCGTCGAAGTTGGTGTGGAACTCGCTGACGACCGGAAGCCCGAGCCTGCGAGCCGCCGTTACTGCGGACCAGCCGAGCGGTCCTTCGGTCACCACTTGCACCGCGTCGGGCGGGTCCGATCGCCACAGTGATTCGAGTCGTCCTGCAGCCGGCAGGCCGAGCCTGAGTTGCGGGTAGCGAGGAATCGGCAGACCCCGGATCAATATTTCGGAAAAGGCCTCGTTGCGGATCGGCTGGTCGTCATGCTGCTGTTGCGGGCGAATGAGTTGCACGCGGTGTCCGAGCGCCAGCAGCCCCTCGACCTGCCTGCCCGAGGTGATCGCGACCCCGTTGATCTCGGGCGGATAGGTCTCCGTCACGACGGCGATGCGCAGCCCGGCCTTCAGCCCGCTGTCGTACCGGGGCTCAACGGTTCGCGTGTCCATGCCGGCATGTTCGCCGGGGCGCGCGACACGTCGATGACAACGCTGTTACCGAGCGATTACCTGCCGAAGATCACCAGCAACCAGATGGCGGCCAGATTGATCAGCGCCAGGAGGACGGCAGCGCTGCCAATATCCTTCGCCCGCTTGGCGAGATGATGGTGCTCCACCGAAATGCGGTCCACCGTGGCCTCGATCGCCGAGTTCAGCAACTCGACGATCATCACCAGCAGCACGCTGCCGATCATCATCGCGCGGCCGATGCCGCTGGTGGTGACGAAGAAGGCGGCTGGAATCATCACCGCAGCCATCAGCACTTCCTGGCGGAAGGCGTCTTCGTTGCGGTAGGCCGCCACGAGGCCCGCGCGTGAGTAGCCGAGTGCATTCCACAGGCGAGTCAGGCCCGTCTTGCCCTTGAACGGGTTGTCTGCGCCCGGCGAATCCGCGGTTTCCTCGTTCGGTTTGCTCATGTCGGGTCTGCGTCTTGGGGGCGGCGCAGCGCGCCGCCGTGTTGCCGCGCTACTTCAGCACCGCGAGTGCGGCGTCGTAGTTTGGTTCCTGTTTGATCTCGGGTACCAGTTCCGCATGCACGACCTTGTCGTGCTCGTCGAGCACCACGACGGCGCGGGCGGTGATGCCGGCGAGCGGGCCGTCGATGATCTCGACGCCGTAGTTGGCCATGAACTCGCGGCCGCGCATGGTCGACAGCGAGACGACGTTCTTCAGCCCTTCGGTTTCGCAGAAACGCTTCATGGCGAACGGCAGGTCGGCGGCGATGACGAGGACGACGGTATTGTGCTGCGCGCTCGCGCGCTCGTTGAACTTGCGCGTCGACGTCTGGCACACCGGCGTGTCGAGGCTGGGCACGATGTTCAGCACCTTGCGCTTGCCTGCGTAATCCTTGAGCGAGACGTCGGCGAGGTCGGTGCCGACCAGCGTGAAGGACGGCGCGCCATCTCCGACCTTGGGGAACTGGCCGGCCAGGTGGATCGGATTGCCTGCAAGGGTGACGGTGCTCATGGTTGTCTCCTGTTGTTGGGTGTCGCTACCGGGGCAGAAGAGGATACTGCATTTCGATCCGCTTGCTCGGGTGCGGCTCAATACCCACGCCCTTGTCAGGGATAGAAGACGTAGACGCGGTAACCCGAGGCCGAGGTTTCGCCGACATCGAGCAGCAGTTTCACGGTGATTTCGTTACCGGCGCGGAAGTCCGTCGGCGCATTCGCGGGCAGGTAGTCCTTCGGTTCGAAAACGCGGCGTATCACGGGCTGGTCGCGCACGTCGGTAAGCGTCAGTTCGAGGTAAGGATAGGCCTGCGGATAGTCGGCGCGGTTCTTGAGGTGTGCTTCTAGGTGCAGGCGCGACTTGTCGCTCTCGGGGGTGAGTTCCGAGGACACGATGCTGACGAGATCGGCATCGCGCGGCATCTCGACCGCGCATCCCAACGATCTGCAGGCCGATTCCAGTGCCGGACGCCAGTCAGGATGCCGCTTCGCGATCTCGGTGCGGAAGGCGTAGGCCACCTGCACCGCAAGCGCCAGTGCCAGCAGTCCGGCGCCCGCGGCCCAAGGCCAGAGGCGCGCCGGTCTGGCTGGGGCGAGATAGTCTTCCGGCGGCGGCAGGGTGGCTGCAGCCGTATCGTCCACGGTGTCCGCGGCGGTGTCGTCGACGGCGGCGACGTTTGGCGCGGGTTCTTCAGCCGCGGTTTCCGCGGGGTTATCTGCGGGCTCTCGCGCTGCGGACCGTGCTGTTGCGCCGTCGGGTTCCGCGACTGATTCGGCGGCAGAGCCGGTGTCGGCGTCGGTGGCGCTCTCGGTCGGCGTCACAAGTTCGCCGGATGCTGCCGCGGCGTCCGCGGCGGACGGCGCGTCCTGCGGAATCTCCGTTGGCAGGGGCGGCAGCGTGATGTCGTCCGGGCCGAACGCGGCGGCCGCTTCCGGCGCCGCGGAATCGGCCGGATCGCGCTGCGCCAGGAAGCGTTTGCGCTGTCCCGCCGCGGAGAATTGCGGTGTCGCAGGCGGCAGCGACGGCGGGCGGCTTTCTGGCGGCTCGGGCGCGACGAAGTCGGTCGGGTCGCTGCCGCCGTCGATGCGGTTGTCCACCGCCGAAAACGGCGTCTGGCATTTGCCGCAGCGCACGCGGCCCTGCGCCTTGGCGATCTGCTCCGGGCGCAGGCGAAAAGTGGTGCTGCAGGCCGGGCAGCGCGTCAGCATGGCCGCTCTCCGGTGAGCAGCACCCAGCCTTCGAGCACGGCCTCGACCGTCAGCGCGATGTGGGGCGCGTAGGCCGCGATGACCTGCGCGGCCTGCGGCTCGAGCACGCCGGACAGGGCAAGCCGCCCGCCCGGTGCGACGCGGCTGCCGATCAGCGGCGCAAGCACGCAGAGCGGATTGGTCAGGATGTTGGCAATCACGAAATCGAATTCGCTGGTCAGCGCCTGTGCGGAATGCTGCAAACGCAATTCGACCGTGTTGCGTTCGGCATTGTCGCGCGCCGCATCGAGCGCCTTGTCGTCGATGTCCACGCCGAGCACGCTGGCCGCGCCGAGGCGCGCCGCGGCGATGCCGAGTATGCCGGAACCGCATCCGTAGTCCAGCACGCGCAGCCCGGCGAGCGCCTGCCGGGTGAGCCATTCGAGGCACAACCGGGTCGTCGGGTGCGAGCCGGTGCCGAAAGCCATGCCGGGGTCGAGGACGAGGTTGATGGCAGCCGGGTCCGGTGCGTCATGCCACGACGGCACGATCCACAGCCGCTGGTTTACGCGGATCGGTTCGAATTGCGACTGTGTCAGCGCCACCCAGTTCTGCTCGGCAACTTCGCTGATGCGGAAACCGGGCGCGTCGATGCCGGCATCCTGCGCGGCCTGCGCCAGTCGATCAGCCAGGTCTTCGGCGGGATCGAAGAGTGCGTTCACGCGCGAGGCGTCCCAAAGCGGCGCGGCGGGCGAGCCCGGCTCGCCGAACTGAGGCGTCTCGCGGTCGGTGCCCGCGTCGGCGTCCTCGATGCTGACTGACAGCGCGCCACGTTCGAACAGCGCGTCGGACAGGCGTTCTGCGGCCGCCGAGTGGGTGACAAGCGAAACCGACAGCCACATGGTCACACGAGCCCTTGAGTGCGCTGGCCTGGAGCAGCCGTGGATAGGCGTTCTACAGACCACCACGCCTGATCGCCAGCGCCGGAGCGCCTTTCAGGGCGGCATGCCGGAAGGCCGAGCATCCATGCGCGTCGCAGAGGCATCGGTACGATTGTCAGGTGGATTTGACCACTTCCTCGCGTGCGGCGAGCTTGTTCTCGAGGTAGTGGATGCTGGTGCCGCCCTTGAGGAAGTTGGCATCGAGCATCAATTCCTGGTGCAGCGGAATGTTGGTCTTGATACCCTCGACCACCATTTCCGACAGCGCGATGCGCATGCGGCGGATCGCCTGGTCGCGCGTGTCGCCATAGGCGATGAGCTTGCCGATCATCGAGTCGTAGTGCGCCGGCACGGTGTAGCCGGAATACACATGCGAATCGACGCGGATGCCCGGCCCGCCCGGCGTGTGCCAGTTGGCGATCTTGCCCGGGCAGGGCGTGAACTTGTAGGGATCTTCGGCGTTGATGCGGCACTCGACCGCATGCCCCTTGAACACGATGTCGCGCTGGCGGAAGCCCAGTTTCTGCCCCGCCGCGATGCGGATTTGTTGCTGCACGATGTCGATGCCGGTGATCAGTTCTGTCACCGGATGCTCGACCTGCACACGGGTGTTCATTTCGATGAAGAAGAATTCGCCGCGCTCGAACAGGAATTCGAAGGTGCCGGCGCCGCGATAGTTGATCTTGCGGCAGGCTTCGGCGCAGCGCTCGCCAATACGCGAGATCAGGCGCGGGTTGATTTCCGGCGCCGGCGCTTCCTCGATGATCTTCTGGTGGCGGCGCTGCATCGAGCAGTCGCGTTCGCCGAGGTAGACCGCGTTGCGGTACGAATCGGCCAGCACCTGGATCTCGATGTGGCGCGGGTTTTCGAGAAATTTCTCCATGTAGATGCCGGGATTGCCGAAGGCGGCCAATGCTTCGGAACGCGTCGTCTGCACCGCGTTGAGCAGCGCAGCCTCAGTGTGTACGATGCGCATGCCGCGGCCGCCTCCGCCCGCAGTGGCCTTGATGATGACCGGGTAGCCGATGCTGCGCGCGATGCGTACGATTTCGCGCGGGTCGTCCGGCAGCATGCCCTCCGAACCCGGCACGCAGGGCACGCCGGCAGCCTTCATCGCGTCCTTGGCGCTCACCTTGTCGCCCATCAGGCGGATGGTCTCCGGGCGTGGGCCGATGAAAACGAAGCCGCTTTTCTCCACCCGCTCGCCGAAATCGGCGTTCTCGGAAAGGAACCCGTATCCCGGGTGAATTGCCTGGGCGTCGGTGACTTCGGCGGCGCTGATGATTGCCGGAACGTTGAGGTAGCTTTCCTTCGACGCCGGCGGCCCGATGCAGACCGATTCGTCGGCAAGCTTGACGTACTTCGCCTCGGTATCGGCCGTGGAATGCACCACCACCGTCTTGATGCCGAGCTCACGGCACGCACGCTGGATCCGCAGGGCGATTTCGCCGCGGTTCGCGATCAGGATCTTCTCGAACATGATGCCTCTTCAGGCGGCCGGCCGGCGACGAACTGCTGGGATCGTCCGGGCCGGCGCGTTGTCAGCCAATGATGAACAGCGGCTGGCCGAATTCCACCGGCTGACCGTTTTCGACCAGGATCGCCTTGACGACGCCGGCGGCATCGCTGTCGATTTCGTTCATCAGCTTCATCGCTTCGATGATGCAAAGCGGCGCGCCGACCGACACGCTCTGGCCCAGTTCGACGAAGTTCTTCGCTTCCGGCGATGGCGCGCGGTAGAAGGTGCCGACCATCGGCGATTTCACGACCTTGCCTTCCGGCTGCGCGTCCTCGACTGCGGCGGCAGGCGCGGCGGCAGCGGCAGCCGGAACGGTTGCGCCGGGCGCGGCGGCAATGCCGGCGGGAACATGCACCAGGGTTTGCGCCGGTGCGGCAACAACGTGCTTGGCGATCCTGACCTTTTCTTCGCCTTCGGTCACTTCGAGTTCCGATATGCCGGACTCCTGGACGAGGTCGATGAGTTTCTTCAGTTTTCGAAGATCCATGAATACTCCCGTAGTTTCGCCGGCGATGCCGGCGAGATGACCGCTAATCTCGCAGTTGTTCGAGGGCGTACTGCAGTGCCAGTTGGTATCCGAGCGCACCCAGCCCAGTGATCACGCCGGCTGCGATGTCGGAGAAATACGAGCGGCGGCGAAAGGACTCGCGCGCATGCACGTTCGACAGATGAACCTCGATGAAAGGGATGCGCACCGCGGCGAGTGCATCGCGCAGCCCGACGCTGGTGTGCGTATACGCGGCCGGATTGATGATGATGAAGCGAACGTCCTCGCTTGCCGCGGCCTGCACGCGATCGATCAGCTCGCCTTCGTGGTTGCTCTGGAACGATTCCACTTGAATGCCATGGGCGCGTGCCTGGGCTTCCATGGCCTGGTGGATGTCGGCAAGCGTTGTGCGGCCGTAGATGTCCGGTTCGCGCGAGCCCAGAAGATTGAGGTTCGGACCGTGAAGCACCAATATCCGGGCCATTTTCTGACCGCCTGCTGCTGCACCCTTGTCGCTTTTATTGCCCTTCATCCCAACAAGTTTGCCGGAAATCACTGCAAATAGCCAGATTGGCCGCCAGCGGCGGCGATCAGTGCGGCGTAGCCAGGGCGTGCTGGATTGCCGTCTCCAGTTCGGCGCGCTGCATCTTGCCCAGCTTGGTTTGCACCACCTGCCCTCGTCGGTCGAGTACGGCGGTGAACGGAAGGGCCATCAGCGTGTTGCCGACCGCGGCGGCGGCCTCCATGGCATCACCCGCTCCGATCAGCAGAGGGTAAGCGACTGGCGATTCCTCGATGAATTTCCGGACGTTGATTGGCGTATCGATGCCGATGCCGACAAATTGAACGCCTTTTGCAGCATATTCCTGGCTGATGCGCGAAAATTCCGGCATTTCCTCGCGGCAGGGCGCGCACCAGGTCGCCCAGAAATTGACGACCACGACCTCGTTCTTCCACTCGGCCAGCGATCGAGTCTTGCCGTCCATGTCCGCGAGCTGGAGGGCGCGCAACGCCGCGCCATCTTGTGCCTGCGCTGTGTGTTCCGGCTGCTGGTGGCGCGCCACCAGCAGACCGGCACCTGCTGCAGCCACTGCGACCGCGCCGACCAACAGCCACGTGCGCAACGGAGTCACGGCCCGGTTTCTCCCAGCAGCGATTCGACTGCCGAGATGCGGGCGCGTTCGTGGACTTTGCCTGCACGATTGATGCGTCGGGTGCGTTCTGCTGTTTCGCTCAGAATGCTCAGGCGCACCGGCGTGCCTTCCCATTCCAGTTCCAGCACGGCCTCCGGCATTTCGCCTGGTCCCTGCGGAACGCGCGCGTGTTCGTAACGTACGCCGCGGTTGATGAGGAAGATCTCGACCTCCTTCGCGCTTTCCGCAAACAGTTCGATTTCGACCTCCGCGTAGCGTCCGGCGGTACCGTCGAGCACCGGGCCGGTGAGATAGGGCCGGAAATCGGCGAGAAATCGCATTGCGCCAAGCGCCGCAAGGCGCAGTTCCTTGAGCAGAGCCGGTTGTTCTTCGGACTGGTAGAGTCCCTGGTAGGTACGTAGCTCGGCCTCGACTTCCGCGTTCGTCGGCAGTGCCTCGTCGTCGGGCAGGCCGAGCTGGCGTGCCGCCTTGCGCTTGGCGTAGCCGTAGTCGTCGATGCCGTCTTCCGCCATCAACCGGGCTGCGACGCTCGCGATCTCTCTGCGCGCAGGATTTTCGCGCGTGATGCGGGGCTTGGGCTGGCGGGACATGGAAACTCCGGGGAACTCCGCGAGACGGGCGGGGCGCCATCGGGTGGCGCTTGATAGAATTCGAGGCATTCTAACTGCCCCGGTTCCCGATGCACATCCACATCCTTGGTATATGCGGCACCTTCATGGGCGGCATCGCGCTGATTGCGCGCGCTGCCGGTCATCGGGTAACGGGGTGCGACGCCAATGTCTACCCGCCGATGAGCACGCAACTCGAGGCCGAAGGCATCGCGCTGATCGAGGGCTATGACGCGGCGCAACTCGCGCTTGCGCCCGATGTGTTCGTGGTCGGCAACGCAATCTCGCGCGGCAACCCCCTGCTCGAAGCCATTCTCGATCGCGGTCTGCCCTATGTGTCCGGGCCGCAATGGCTTGCCGAGAATGTGTTGCAGGGCAAGTGGGTGCTCGCGGTTGCGGGTACGCACGGGAAGACGACGACAACCTCGATTCTGGCGTGGCTGCTGGAGGCGGCGGGGTTGAAACCGGGCTTTCTGGTCGGCGGCGTGCCGCTGGATTTCGGGGTGTCGGCGCGCTTGTCCGATTCGCCCTTTTTCGTGATCGAGGCCGACGAGTACGACACCGCTTTTTGCGACAAGCGCTCGAAATTCGTGCACTACAGACCGCGAACGGCGATCCTGAACAATCTCGAGTTCGATCATGCGGACATCTTTCCCGATCTTGCTGCGATCGAATCGCAATTCCATCATCTGGTGCGCATCGTGCCGCGCTCCGGGCGGATCGTCGCGAACGGACTGGAGGCGAGCCTCGATCGCGTGATCTCGCGCGGCCTGTGGAGTGAGCTGGAACGTTTCGGCGGACCGGGGCAGTGGCAGGTCGGCGAAGTGTCGGCCGATGGAAGCTGCGAATTCCGTTTCGATGGCGCATCGCTGGGGCGTGTTCGCCTGCCGCTGGCAGGCGCGCACAATCGCATGAATGCGCTGGCTGCGCTGGCCGCGGCCCGCCATGCCGGCGTTCAGCCTGCTCACGCGGTGGCGTCGCTCGCGGATTTTCGCGGCATCAGGCGGCGGCTGGAGTTGCGCGGAACCGTACGCGGCGTTGCCGTCTACGACGATTTTGCACATCACCCGACGGCCATCTCGGCGACACTGGAGGGGTTGCGCCAGCGCGTCGGGGCCGAGCGCATCCTGGCGCTGCTCGAACCGCGCTCCAACACCATGAAGCTGGGCGTGATGAAGGCGCAATTGCCCGCCAGCCTGGAACTGGCAGACAAGGTGTGGTGCGCTGGCGCGAATCTTGGCTGGGATGCGCGCGAAGCGCTTGCTCCGCTGGGCGCGAAGGCGCGTGTCTTTGATCGCGTCGAGGAAATCGTCGACGACGTTGTGGCCGAGGCGCGCAGCAGCGACCATTTGCTCGTGATGAGCAACGGTGCGTTCGGCGGCATCCACGAGAAATTGCTGGCGGCGCTCTCGCGCTGAATCCCGCGCCTTGCCGAGAGGCAATGGCTGCGCCGCGATCCGACTAGCATTTATTGCAGTGCAGCGAATTGACTTGTGTCAACGTCTCGTTGCGGCCGGTGATGCGTGTGTGGCATGATGCGGCGAAAGGACGCGACTGTCGGCCGAAGAGCCTCAGCAATATCGTCGCGCCAGTGGTGGATATCAGGGCTCGTTTGAATGCTCGATGCTCTCAATCTCGGAGACAACACTGCCTGTTACGTCGCGCGGCGTAACTGTTCCGCCAGCCCGAAGGTGTTGGTGGGGGTGATGCTGGGTCTTGGGCTGGTTTCGATCGTCATCGCTTCGGGATTCGCGTTGTCCGGTGCGTGGGTGGTATTCCCGTTCACGATGCTCGAACTGGCGGCGCTGGCGGTAGTTTTCGTCTGTTACGCGAGGCATGCGACCGACTACGAAAGAATCCGCATCGACAGCCACGAAATCGAAGTCGAGGTATGCGATGGAAGCGCGATATGTCGTCACCATTTCAACCAGGAATGGGCGCGGCTTGTCGTAGGGAAAGTCTTTGCCGGGCGTCGCCTCGCGTTGCGTTCGCATGGCAGGGAAGTCGAAATAGGCCGTTTTCTGGATGACGTCGATCGTGCCCGGCTTGAACGGGAACTGCGGCGTTGGTTGCGTCCTGCCGCGTGAGGCTGGATGGATGTTTCGCGGTGGAGCATGGCAGGACATGATCGCTACGCGTGATTTCGGCAACCGGGCTGCATCTGCAGCAGGTCTTTCTTCCAATGCGATTGGTGCAAGCACGGGCGGACTGTTGTTAGTCGTCTCGGGCGGAGCTGTTGCTGCCGACCTCGTTTCCGAGGCGCGTGCCGGGGCGCCGCAGAACGCCTTCGATGTGCATACGCTGGTGCTTGGCATCTGCGTTGTACTGCTGGTGGGTGCGTTCAGTGCAATGTTCTATTCGGTGTATGCCTTCCGAAGGACGAACATGCCCGGTGCGCCGCGGTGGCACAAGAACGCGATGGTGGAAGTGATGTGGACCGTCGTGCCGGTATTCATCCTGTTCGGCAGCGCTTGGCCGGCGATGCGCACCGTGCTCGATTCGAACCAGAAGGCAGTGCCCGCGATCGCTGCGGCGTCGCCGACCGTGGTGAAGCGATACGGTGGTGCGCTACCGGTCGCCTTGAAGACATCTCCTGTTGTCCTGATTGCCGACGCCGCAATCGTGCGACGCTGATCGCGGAAGGGATTTTCAAGCTACGCGCTGTTTCGATATTGATTGCGGCGCCGAGCCATGTGATGATTGCGTGATCGATGGATACGCAAGAACAGTTCTAGGAGGAACGGTGGAGGAGACGCCCCAGCATTAGGCAGTCAAAAAATTCGGGGCAATGAGTGGCGCGCCGCACAACTGCGGCGCTTTTTTTTGCAGGGGTCCGAGCGATTCGGGCGAGGCGCTAATCGGCGGCCTAGAGGCGCTGAGTGAGTATGCCGAAGTAATAGCCGCCCATCAGCAGCAGGAACAGCGTTATCGACAATCCGACCCGCAGCGCCAGCGCCTTCGCCATGCGCCGGCTCGCCAGGTTGTTGTCGCGACCCTTGAACAGGAATACCAGCGCCGACCCGAGGCTGGCAAGGATCAGCAGAAGCATGGCAATGACGACGATTCGCATGTCGAACAGACTTTCTTGGCCGGGGAAACAGTGTATACCCGGCGCTGCTTGTGCTCCAGACTTGGCAGATCCGATGCGCGCGCGCCGTGCCGGACTCGGCGCCGTTCCCGCGGGCACAAATCGATGACGACCTCGGGCAGGAAAGCGCTCATCGTGATGCTGCTGCTGGTCGGCGTGCCGATGATTGCCGGCCTGCTGACGTTCCGCTGGTCGAATCGCGGGCATACCAGCAACTACGGAACGATCGTCGAACCGAGCCAGCTTCCTGCAGAACCTCTCGCCGACATCGGCGGATCGTCTTTCGAATTTGCAGCGCTGCGCGGGCGCTGGGTTCTTGTCATGGAAGGCCCGGGAACCTGCAACGAGTTATGTCGCAAGCGGCTATTCCTCATGCGGCAGATTCGCACGGCGCTCGGGAAGGACATGGGGCGCGTCGAGCGTGTGTGGATGGTGAGCGACGGCACCATGCCCGACTCCACGCTGATCGCCGAACACGCGGGCACGCGTGTCGTCCGCGCTGCCGGAAGCCGGGCGCTCGCACTGCTGAATGCGAATGGCGGTGAGCCCGCGAGTTTCTATCTTGTCGATCCGCAGGGCAACGTGATGCTGCGCTATCCGAACGATCCGGATGCCCGGCGCGTGCTGAAGGATCTCGAGCACCTGTTGCGTCTTTCCCGAGTCGGCTGACATGTTCCGCAAACTGATTCTGTTCGCCACCCTTCTCACGCTGTGCGTTGTCGTGCTCGGTGCTTACGTGCGGCTATCCGACGCCGGGCTCGGTTGCCCGGACTGGCCCGGATGCTACGGCAAGATCACGCCGCACCATGCGGCAGAGCACATCGAAGAGGCGCATGCGGCGGCACCCCACGGACCGGTCTCGATGGCCAAGGCGTGGAAGGAAATGGTGCATCGCTATCTGGCGGCATCGCTCGGCTTCCTCATCATCGTGATTGCGGCAATGGCGTGGAAGATGCGCGTCCGCCTCGATCAGTCGCCCTGGCTGCCGATCGCCCTCGTCGCCGTGGTCATCCTGCAGGGCCTGTTCGGCAAATGGACGGTGACCATGCTCCTGAAGCCGGCCATCGTGACGGGGCACCTGATCGGAGGGCTGACGACGCTCGCCTTGCTTACGTGGTTGTCGATGCGACAGGCTGCATCGCGCCCCGGCGTGCGCACCTCGGGCGGACTGCGCATTGCCGCAGCGCTGGGCTTCGTGCTGCTCGCCTGCCAGATCACGCTGGGCGGTTGGGTCAGCACCAACTATGCAGCACTTGCGTGCAGCGATCTGCCGACGTGCCAGGGAGCGTGGCTGCCCGCGATGGATTTTGCGAATGCTTTCCACGTCGTGCGCGAACTGGGGCAGACGGCAAGCGGCGACTTGCTTCCCCTTCCCGCCCTGACTGCAATCCACTGGACACATCGGATCGGCGCGATGCTTGTTGCGGGCTACCTGCTGGTTCTCGGTGCGATCCTGGTCGGCGCCGGCATGCGGCGCGATGGCGCGCTGCTGGTCGCAATCGTCGTGCTGCAGTTCTGCCTCGGATTGTCCAATGTCTGGTTCGGCCTGCCGCTCGGGATTGCGGTGGCGCACAATGGCGGGGCCGCACTGCTGGTCGTTTTGCTCACCGTGATAAACTTTCGCGTCGCAGGTTCTGCGGCGCATGTGACATTGGCATTCCATCCCAAGATCGTTTCCCAGAGTCCGCGATGAAAGCCCTTTCGCTCGAGCAGAACCGGGTCGCGCAGCGACTGCTGCAGTACCTCACCCTCACCAAGCCGCGCGTCAACACGCTGATCGTGTTCTGCGCCGTGATCGGCATGTTCCTCGCCGTGCCGAACGGCTTGCCGCCCATGGGCACCGTGTTCTTCGCGACGGTCGGCATCGCACTCGTCGCCGGGGCGGCGGCGGCCATCAACTGCCTGGTCGAACGGACGGTCGATGCGGTAATGGCGCGCACGCGTGCGCGCCCTACCGCGCGCGGCGAACTCGGCGCCGCGGAAACGCTGGCCTTCTCGGCCGTCGTCGGCGGTGCGGGGCTGGTTATGCTGTACCAGTTGGTCAATCCGCTGACCATGTGGCTCACCTTCGCCACCTTCGTCGGCTATGCGGTGATCTACACCGTGCTGCTCAAGCCGATGACACCCCAGAACATCGTCATCGGTGGCGCCTCCGGTGCAATGCCGCCGGTGCTCGGCTGGGCCGCGGTGACCGGCGAAATATCGCACGATGCGCTGATCCTTTTTCTGATCATATTCGCGTGGACGCCGCCACACTTCTGGTCGCTGGCGCTCTACCGCACCAAGGAGTACGCGCGCGCCGGCCTGCCCATGCTGCCGGTGACTCACGGCCCGGAGTACACGCGGCTGCACGTGCTGCTCTACACGCTGATCCTGCTCGGGGTATCGCTGCTGCCCTTCGCCACGCGCATGAGCGGATGGATCTACCTCGTCAGCGCAATCCTGCTCGGCGGAATCTTTCTTGCCTACGCCATACGCCTGTACACGCGTTATTCCGACGATCTCGCGCGGCGGACTTTCCGCTACTCGATCGTCTATCTGAGCATCCTGTTCGCGGCACTGCTCGTCGACCATTACATGAAGTTCTGATGCCCGGAAACCATTTCGTTCGTTCCTTGGTGCTCGCGCTTGGCGTTGCGTTGTCGCTCGCTCTTGCCGGATGCGGCGAGCGCCAGGGGCCGCAGTTCGTAGGCACCGACATTACCGGCGCCGATTTCGCGAAAGACTTCCGGCTCACCGATCACACCGGCGCGCCGCGCAGCCTCGCCGATTTCCGCGGGCGCGTGGTGACCATGTTCTTCGGCTACACGCAGTGTCCCGATGTCTGTCCCACCAACCTCACGGCGATGGCGCAGGTGATGAAGGAACTCGGCGCCGATGCCAAGCGCGTCCAGGTGCTGTTCGTCACGGTCGATCCGGAACGCGATACGCAGAGCGTGCTTGCACAATACGTTCCGCAGTTCGATCCCACTTTCATCGGCCTCTACGGCAATGCCGAACAATTGCGGCAGGTCACGCAGGATTTCCGCATCATCTACGAGAAGCGCCCGGGCCAGACCCCCACGTCATACACCATCGACCACAGTGCCGGCACCTATGTGTTCGATCCCCAGGGCCGCATCCGCCTTTACATCCGCCACGGCGAGAAGCCGGAGGTCGTCGCCGCCGACCTTCGCCTGCTGCTGGCCGGCAAGTAGCCCGCCACGGATCGTTCTCTACAACACCGGCCTGCCGGCCTAGGCCGGCAGGGGCGGCCTTGCCGTTCGTCCGATTTACAGCCTCCCGGCTGGCCGCTATAAAGAACAATGTCACCTCGTGCGGTCCGTCGCGGATCGGGCGCGAACGACAGGCGAGCGAGGAGCGAGCGGGAAAAGATGCGCGACCAGGTCTTCATCAGCTACAGCCACCGCGATGCCGCCTGGCTGGAGCGCCTGCAGGTCTACCTGGCGCCGTTCGAGCGCCGCGGTCAGCTGCGTCGCTGGGACGACACGCTCATCGCGCCGGGCGAGCGCTGGGCGCAGGAGATCAACGAGGCGCTCGGGCGCGCCCGCGTTGCCGTGCTGCTGGTGAGTGCGCAGTTCCTCGCGTCGGATTTCATCGCGCGCGTCGAACTGCCGCGCCTGCTGGGCGCGGCGGAGGACCAAGGCGTCGCGATCCTGCCGCTCGTCATCGACTGGTGCAATTTCGAACGTATCCCTGAACTGGCGCAATTCCAGTCGCTCAACCCGCCTTCGCAGCCGCTCGAGACGATGAGCGAAAGCGATGCCAAGGCCGTCCTGGCGCGGCTTGCGGCAGCAGTGGCCGATACCCTGCAGGACGGCGATGTCGTCGGGTGCGAACGCGGGCGCCTGGTCGGGCTGCCGGCGCGCAATCCGCTGTTCACCGGCCGAGATGCACTGCTCGCGACGCTGGGCGAGCAGCTTGCCGGCGGGGGGCGCGTTGCACTGTGCGGCATTGCCGGCATCGGCAAGACCGAGGCGGCGATCGAGTACGCGCATCGCTACCGCAACCGCCATGCGTGGGTGCTGTGGTCGCGGGCCGAATCGATACAGCCGCTGCTGCGAGGGTTTTGTGCCATCGCTGCCGCGTTCGGCTTGCCGGAGGCGCGTGGCAGCGACCAGCTTGTCATGGCGCAAGCTGCCCGCCGCGCGCTTAGCGCCTGCGGCGACTGGCTGCTGGTGCTTGATTCGGCGGACGACCTTTCGATCCTGCGCGACTGGCTGCCGGAAGGCGACGGCGGCACCGTCATCGTCACGAGCCGCAGTTCCGCGCTCGGCGGCATCGCGCAGGCAATCGACCTCGACCCGCTCGACGAGGCATCCGCCGCGCACTTCCTGTTGCGCCGCGCCGCGCTGTGCGAGCCGGAGGGCGCCGCCGCTGCCGACCTGCTCGCGCCCGCGATCGACATCGCGCGCCTTGCCGGCGGGCTGCCGCTGGCACTCGACCAGGCCGGCAGTTACATCGAGGAAACCGGCTGCACGCTCGCCGAGTACGTCGGCCTGTGGTGCGAACATCGCATCAGACTGCTGGCGGAGCGCGGCGAGGCCGGCCTGCGCGAAGGCGTGTCGCTCATCGATGCGTGGAGCCTCTCGCTCGCGGAACTGCAGCGCGCCAATCCGAACGCGGCGGCGCTGTTGCGCCTGCTCTCGTTCTGCCATTGCGATTGCCTGCCGGATGACGCGTTGCGCATCGGCGCAGCATTCGCCGGGCCGGACCTTGCCCCGATCCTTGCCGACGGCCTGGCGCGCAATGACGCCTATCGCGATGCGCAGCGGTTCGCCTTCGTGCGACGCGATGTCAAGACCGGCAGGCGTGCGATGCATCGGCTGGTGCAGACCGTGCTGCGCGACACCCTGTCCGACAAGGAACGCGAGTTGTGGTGCATGCGCGCGCTGGAAGTGCTCAATGCCGCCTTGCCCGAGCCGCGCTTCGCCAACTGGGCCGCGTGCGACAAGCTCGCCGCCCACGGCCTGGCGGCGCTCGAACAGGCTGAGTCGCTGGGCATTGCAACCGGCGCCGGCGCACGCCTGGCCTGCGAGATCGGCGCCTATTTCGGCCAGCGCGGGCGTTATGCGGAAGCGCTGCCTCTGGCCGAGCGCGGACTGGCGGAGCGCTCCCGATCGACCGACACGCCGCCGCGCGAGCTGGCGCGCGCACTCACGGTCTGCGGGCAGATCGAACTCGGCATGGGGCGTCTTGTGCCGGCGCGTGCGCGCCTCGAGGCTGCGGCTGGCGCACTGCGGCCGGGCGGGGCGAGCGTCGAGCTGGCGCGCGTGATCGACATGCTTGGCACGGTCGACACCGCTGCCGGTGAACTGCTCGCGGGCCGCGCGCGTCTGAGCGATGCGGTGGCGATGATCGCCGTGGCCGGTGCAGCGGAAAGCATCGAAGCCGCGCAGATCGCCAACGATCTCGGCGCCGTGCAATTCAAGACCGGCAATTACACAGAGGCGCGCGCAGCGTTCGAGCGCGCGGCGCAGCTGCGCCAGATGCTGCTGCCGGGTAATCACCCGAGCGTCGCGCAATCGCTCAACAACCTCGCGGCGGTCTGCGCGCGGCTCGGCCAGCACAACGAGGCGCGCAGCCGCTACTGCCAGGCGCTCGCGTTGCGCCAGGCGGCCTTCGGCGAGCGCCACCCGGACGTTGCCGAGACGCTGCTCAATCTGGCCTTGCTCGATCTGTCCTGCGGCCGAACGGCGGATGCCCGCGACGAGGCGGCGCAAGCGGTGAACATCCTGCACGCCTGCTATGGCGATGCCCACGCCGCGACGGCGCGCGCGCGCGCCTGCCTGGGGGACGTTGCGCTGGCCGCAGGCGAGTTGGACGAGGCGCAGCAGCTATACGGCATGTCGCGCGAGGTGCGCACCGCGCTGCTCGGCTCGCGTCATCCGGAGACGGCGCGCGCGATCGTCGGCCTTGCCGACGTCGCGCTTGCGCGTGGCGACAACGCCACCGCCGCGGCGCTGCTGAGCGAAGCGCTCGACGTGATGCGGGAGCGCCTCGGCGCCACCCACCCCGACGTGCGTGCCTGCGAGGCGGAACTCGAACGCGCGCGTGCGGTGGCCGGCGCGGATACGCCGGCGGTGATCGAAAGGACGGGAACGTGAAGCGCACGCATTGGGTGGTGCTCGTGGCCGTGCTGCTGGCGCTCGCGCTGTTTGCGCTGAAGCTGAACGACAAGCCGCTGGCGCCGGAAAGCCGTCAGGAGCCGGGTAGCCGAACCGTTGTGCCGACCGCGCCCGATGCGCCGCCGTCCCAAAGCCTGGGGCGAGAGGATCACGGCATCGGCACGACCTCGCTGCCGCGCGCGCCGGCCCCGCTGGAGCGACCATGAGCCACATCCGCTGTGTCGTGCTGGCCTGCCTCGTGGCGCTGCTCGCGGCCTGTGCGCAGACCGCCCCACACGTACCCGAACCTGCACCGGCGCCCGACGCAGCTGGCAGCGCGCCGGGCGATCCTCGTCTGCGCGGCATCCGTGCGCGCGACCCGGCGCGCGAAGAACCCGGCGTCGGGGTCGGCGGACTGCTGCGCGAGGAGCCAACGCCCCGGTGATGCCGCGCGGTCGCGACTGCGCATGCCGTCGATGCCGCGCGTGGTCGGTGCCAGGGGCCGCATGGATAAAGGCGCTCGCGCCGGCATGCCGCAGAGTGGCCGATTCATGCGGGTTTCAGGGGGGGTATCCTGCAAGCGCCAGCTGGCGCCGTTTTCAGGCCCATCGATTGAGTGATTCTTCGCAATCGCAATAGAAGATCGCAAAAGAACACGGGCAGCCGAAGCTGCCCGCCTCTGGCTGACGCGCCGGCTTACGCCGCAGCGGCGAGCAGCCCCTTCATCTTCTGCATCGCCTTGGCTTCGATCTGGCGGATGCGTTCGGCCGAAACGCCGTACTCGGCCGCCAGCTCGTGCAGCGTCGACGCGTCGCCTTCCGTAAGCCAGCGGCGCTCGATGATGCGGCGGCTGCGCTCGTCCAAGCTCGCCAAGGCGCTCTTCAGTCCTTCATCCTGCATGCGGGCCATCTGCTTGCGCTCGAGCGCCTGCTCCGGCTCCTCGCGCAAATCGGCGAGGTAGGCGATCGGCGCGAAGCGCTCTTCGTCATCGTCCGGATTGCCTTCCAGCGCGATGTCGCCGCCGGCGATGCGTGTTTCCATTTCGACCACTTCCTCGGGCTTGACCCCGAGTTGCTTCGCGACGGAACGGACTTCATCCGGGTTCAGGCTCGCCAGCCCGTTCTTCATGCTGCGCAGGTTGAAGAACAGCTTGCGCTGGGCCTTGGTGGTGGCGATCTTCACCAGCCGCCAGTTGCGCAGGATGTACTCATGGATCTCGGCCTTGATCCAGTGGATCGCGAACGACACCAGCCGCACGCCGCGGTCCGGGTCAAAGCGCTTCACCGCCTTCATCAGGCCGACGTTGCCTTCCTGAATCAGGTCGGCATGCGGCAGGCCGTAGCCAAGGTAGCCGCGCGCCACCGCGATCACCAGACGCAGGTGCGAAAGCACCAGCGCACGCGCCGCCTCCACATCGCCGTCTTCGCGGAAGCGATGGGCAAAATCCTTCTCTTCTGCCTCGGTCAGCAGCGGAAAGCGGTTGGCGGCCGAAATATAGGCATCCAGACTGCCAAGCGCCGAAGGAACCGGGAAAGACAAGGTTTGAGCCATACGGATACATCCTCCTCTGAAATCATTCTAGCACTGTTAGCACTCGTGCAAATAGAGTGCTAAATCACGCCCGGGTTCCCGTGCCGGGGCCGATTATTGCCTTGCCGTTTCAGATTCCCAAGCCACAGGCAACGCGTCTCCAGTGCCCCGCGCCGAGACGTGCCGGACAGACGACCCTTGTAAAAACGACATATCATCGAGTGTGAGCGCATGCTCTCATAGGTGGCCCTGGTCCTGGCTCCTAGCGCAGCGGCCCCGTGAGCAGATCTCTGGCGAAGGCGATCATGGCGCGTGGCAGAATCCCGGCTGGCCGGGCGATCCTGCCGGCCAGTGCCAACGGGGCGCAACTCACCCGGAACATCGTTTCCATGTCCGACATCGCAGTCCGCCTGGCCACCGCCGCGCGGCACGTCCAGGCAAGAGAATTCGAGCAGGCCGCGCGGCTATACGACGCGGTGCTGCGCGACGACGCCGACAACGTGCCGGCGCTGATCGAGCGCGCGCGCCTAGCCGTCATGATGGGCGCGCAGCAGTCGGCGCTGAATTTGCTGGCGCGCGTTCGCGTCCTGCAGCCGGATCACCTCGGCGCGCTTCAGGGCCAGGCGTTCGTCCATCAACGTGCCGGCGCGATCGCCGAAGCGGCAGCCTGCTACGCGCGCATCCGCGAACTGCGGCCCGCCGATGCGGCCGCCGCCTACAACCACGCGGTGATGCTGCAAATGCTCGAGCAGACTGCCGAGGCGGAGGCGGCGTTGCGCCAGGCGCTGGCCATCGACCCGCAGTTCGGCGAGGCGGCGAACAACCTTGGCAACCTGCTGACGCGGCAGGACAGCAACGAGGAAGCCGAAGCCCGTTATCGCGAGGCCCTACGTGCGAGGCCGGATCTGCCGGGCCTGCACTACAACCTCGGGCTGGCGCTGCAGAAACTCGGTCGGTGCGACGAAGCGCGCGCCATGTTCGACGCGGCCCTGCAACGCAACCCGAACGACGCCGAGGCGATGCTGGCGCTTGGCACGCTGCTGCAGGACGCCCGCGATCCGGCGGCGGCGGTTGAGTGCTATCGGCGCGCCACCACGGTCGCGCCGCAATTGCTCGGGGCGCAGTTCAACCTCGGCACCGCGCTGCGCGAACTGCAGCGCTACGACGAAGCCATCGCGGCGTTCGAACAGGCGCTGTGCCTTGCCCGCGATGCGGCCGCGCAGGCGCCGGCGGACATCCTGGCCGGCGCCTATTTCGGGCTCGCGGATCTCTACAAGGCGCGCGACCGCATCGACACGTGGGCGGCGCACTACCAGGCGGTGCCGGCCGGGCTGCGCGACGATGCGCGCCATGCCCTGTTCGGTTTCGAGATCGGCATGCACTTCGGCGATTTCGCCAAGGCCGCACGCGACCTCGCGCAGCTTGCCCGCGACGCGGACCGCATACCCGAGATCGGCCCCATGCAGCGCCTGTTCGGCCTGCTGCAGTACACCGACCTGCCGCAGGCCGGCCTGCTGGGCCTCTACCGGCGCTACAACGAACTCGCGATGGCGATCACCCGCGGCGAGCGGGTCACGCCAGCGCCGCTGCCGCGCGAAGGACGCCGCATCCGCATCGGCTACCTGTCGCCCGACTTCAAGATCCACGTCATGGGCTTACTCATGCATGAGGTCATCGCCCGGCACGATCGCTCTCGCTTCGAGATCTTCCTGTACGCGCTCAACGATGCGGAGGACGCACTGACACGTCGCTTCCGCGAGGCAGCCGATGCCTACACGGTACTCGACGCGCCGCTGTCGATCGACAACGCGAGGCGCATCGCGCAGGACCGGCTCGACCTGCTGATCGATCTCGGCGGCCACATGGCCGGCGCCCGCCCGCTGATCCTCGCGTGGAAGCCGGCGCCGGTGCAGATCACCCACCTCGGCTATCACGGTTCGCTCGGACTCGACACGGTGGACTACAAGATGACCGACGCGCATGCCGATCTGCCGGGCAACGCGCAATACCTGGTCGAGGACCTGCTGCCGATGCAGGGTTGCCTGATGCCCTTCCTGCGCCACAAGCCGTCGGACGGCGGACGCACGCGCGCCGAGCTGGGCATCGCGCAGGATGCCGTGGTCTTCGGCGTCTTCGTCAATGCGCTCAAGCTGGGGCCGCGCTGTCTGGGCGCCTGGCGCGCGATCCTAGAGCGCGTGCCGAATGGGTTGCTGGCGTTCTCGCCGCATTACAACTGGGCGCGCGATGCGACGCTGCGCTACATGGATGCCGCCGGCATCGAACGCGAGCGCATCGTCTTCATCCCCTCGGGCGACGAAGGCGATTTCGGGCGCTGGCGTTACCGGCGGGTTGACGTCGTGCTCGACACGTTTCCCTACACCGGCGGCGACACCACCGTGGCGGCGCTCGACATGGGGGTGCCGGTCGTCACGCTGTGCGGCGAGCGGCAAAGCGAGCGGGTGACTTTCAGCATCCTGAAGCACCTCGGCGTGGAAGACGGCATCGCGTACAGCGAGGCGGAATATGTCGACCTCGCCGTGCGTTTGGCGCAGCGGCCGGATGAGCGCACAGCGCAGTCCTGGCAGATCCTGCGCCGGATCGACGAGTCGGGCATCGCGGACATGGCCGTTTACACGCGCAACCTCGAACACGCTTACTTGCGGGCGCTGGCGTGAAGCCGGGGCTGCGGCGCCGCGGAGCGGATCGTGAAGGCTGCAGCCCAGCGCGGGCCGGGCGCATCGTCCGTGCGTTTGCGCTAACGTGGCGGTTCGCTTCCACTGCCACTGACATGCCCGGATTCATTTACCGTCCGCTTGCCGCGCTGGGCTGCATCGCCACGATCCTGCTTTCGCAACCGGCAGCGGCAGGCGACCTCACGCAGGACGACGTCGCGCGCCGCTTCCAGCCGCCGCTGCACGTGCAGCCCAAGCTCGCCGACGTGCCCGCCTGGCCGATCACCAGCGAACTGGAGCCGGAAGCCGGCCCCGTCGGCTACGCCTTTGAGTCGATCGATCTGGCGCCGATTCCCGGTTTCGAAGGTACGCCGATGAACCTGCTGGTCGCCATCGACCGCAAGGGCGCCTTCATCGATGTCGAGGTGCTGCGCCAGCACGAGCCGGTGTTCCTGAGCGGACTGGGCGAGGCGCCGCTGCGCGACTTCGTGCGCCAGTACGCGGGCAGGAGCCTGCGCCAGGAGATCACGATCTCCTCGGCCTACGGCAGCACGCGCGGCGGCGACGGCGAGAAGCGCGTGGTGCTCGACGGCGTCACCAAGGCCACCGCATCGGTGCGCATCGTCAACCAGACGGTGCTGGCTGCCGCGCTCGCCGTCGCGCGCGTCAAACTCGGCTTTGCCGATCCCGGCAAGCGCGGCCCAGCGGCGCAGGCGCGTGGCGATATTTTCGAGCCACTCGATTTCGCGACGCTGGTCGAACGCGGCATAGTCGGCCACCTGCGTTTGACCAATGCCGAAGCCGAGAAGCTGTTCGCCGGCACCGACGGCGCCGAGGTCGACGAGGAAGGACTGGCGCGGCCGGCCGAAACGCTGGTCGATCTCTATGTCGGCTACGTCAACGCCCCGACGGCCGGCCGCGCGCTGCTCGGCGACCGGCGCTACGCCGAGCTCATGCAGCGCCTCGAACCCGGTCAGCACGTGCTTTGGGTCGGCACCGCCGGCCGCTACGCGATGTTCGACGACAGCTTCGTGCCCGGCACCCAGCCGCAGCGCCTGTCGCTGGCGCAGGACGAACTCGCGATCGAGCTGCGCGACATGCCGTTCGACTACACGCTGCCGGCCGGGCTGCCGCCATTCAATGCGCAGCGGTTGTTCCGTGTCTATGCCCAGGCCGGGCTGGACCCCGGCCGCGCGATGCAGATCGGTCTCACCGTGACGCGCGCCAAGGGCATGATGCTGCCGACCATTACCCACAAGACGGCAACGCTGAAATACGCCCCGCCCGAATCACTTTTCGTTTATCCGCCCACGCCGCTGCCGGAATGGCTGCTGGCGTGGCAGGGGCGCTGGCCCGACCTGGCGGCCATCGGCCTTGCCCTTGCGCTGCTCTCCGTGGTGCTTGCGCGCCCGCGCTGGATCTCGATCGATGCCCGCAGGCTGCGTGGGTTCCGGCTGGGCTTCCTTGTTTTCACGCTGGTGTTCATCGGCTGGCATGCGCAGGGCCAGCTTTCCATCGTGCAGATCACCGGCGCGGTCAAGTCGCTGCATGCGGGGCAGGGGCTGGCGAGCTTCCTCTACGACCCGGTGTCGCTGCTGCTGATTGCCTTCACCTGCGTCACGTTCGTGCTCTGGGGGCGCGGCACATTCTGCGGCTGGCTCTGCCCTTTCGGCGCCATGCAGGAATTCGTTGCCGTTCTGGCACGGCGCCTGCGCGTGCCGCAATGGCGTGTGCCGCGCAGGCTTGCACGCGTGCTCGATCGCGGGCGCTACGCGGTGTTCGCCGCGCTGGTGCTTGCTGCGGCCTTCGCGCCGCGGCTCGCCGAGTCGATGGTCGAGGTCGAGCCGTTCAAGACCGCGATCACCGTCGGCTTCGACCGCACCTGGCCGTTCGTTGCCTACGCGGTCGGGCTGCTGCTGGCCGGCGCATTTGTCTACAAGTTCTTCTGCCGCTACCTGTGTCCGCTCGGCGCGGCGATGGTGATTGGCGGCAGGCTGCGCCGCTTCGACTGGATCGCGCGCCGGCTCGAATGCGGCAAGCCGTGCCAGACCTGCCGCCATCGCTGCGACTACGACGCGATCGAGCGCAGCGGCGCGATCCGCTACGACGATTGCTTCCAGTGCCTCGATTGCGTCGGCATCTACCACGACCCGCGGCGCTGCGCGCCGGTGCTGCTGTACCGTCGCAAGGGCCGCGTGGTCATTCCGGGCGGCAGCGGGAGTGCCAGTGAAGACTTGCCGCTGGCGGCTCAGGTGTCCAGCGAATCGAGGGTGAACCCCGCGCCGTCGTCCTGAGCCAGCACACGGGCGAGCCAGGGCATTCCCGACTGCAGCGTGGCGCGCAGCGTGTACGGCGGGTTGATGACGAACAGCCCGCTGCCGTGCATGCCGATGCCGTCGGGCGAGGCCGCCTTGACGCGCAATGTCACGTCGAGCCAGCCGCTCGCCGGCAGCTTGCGCAGCCTTTCCGGCAGCTTCTGTGCCTCGATCCGAGACAGCAGCGGGTACCAAAGCACGTAGCAACCGGTCGGGAATCGCGTCAACGCATCGCGCAGCGCCTGCACGACGTGCTGGTAGTCGGCTTTTACCTCGTAGGATGGATCGATTAGCGTCAGCGCGCGCCGCGGTGGCGGCGGCAGCAATGCCTTGAGGCCTGCGAGGCCGTCGCCATGCTGGATCAGCACGCGCTTTCCCGCCTCGGCCAAGTTGCGCTCGAGCAGCGGACAGTCGCTCGAATGCAGCTCGAACAGGCGCAGGCGGTCGCTCTCGCGTGCCAGCGCCAGGGCGATGCGCGGCGAACCGGGGTAATGGCGCAGCGCGGCGTCACGGTTCTCCGAGCGCACGATGCCGACGTAGTCCTGCACTGCTTCGGGCATGTCGTCGCGCGTCCACAGTCGCGCGATGCCGTCCTTGTATTCGGCCACTTGCGTCGCATAGCCCCGGGTCAGCGAGTAGGCGCCGGCGCCGGCATGGGTGTCGATGAACCAGTAAGGCTTGTCCTTGAGGTTGAAGTAGCGCAGCAACTGCACCAGCACGAGGTGCTTGAGTACGTCGGCATGGTTGCCGGCGTGGAAGGCGTGGCGATAGCTGAGCATGGCGGCGGCGTGGGGGCGGAACCGCGAGTTTAGTGGATCGCGCTATGATCCGCCGCTCACTTGCGGATTCGGTCCATGGATTTCGACGTCGTCATCATCGGCGCAGGCGCGGCGGGCATGATGTGCGCGGCGCAGGCCGGCATGCGCGCCCGGCGCGTGCTGCTGGTCGACCACGCGGAGAAACTGGCGGAGAAGATCCGCATCTCCGGCGGCGGGCGCTGCAACTTCACCAACCTGCACTGCCGGCCGGAGGCGTTCCTCTCGCGCAATCCGCATTTCTGCCGCTCCGCCCTGGCGCGCTACACGCCGCGCCATTTCATCGAACTGGTGGAGCGCCATCGCATCCGCTACCACGAGAAGACGCTCGGCCAGTTGTTCTGCGACGACAGTGCGCGGCAGATCATCGACATGCTGGTGCGCGAATGCGAGCGCGGCCAGGTGAAATGGGCGATGCCGGCCAGCGTCGAGCGGATCGTCGCGCGTGATTTTAGCGACGGTGCACGCTTCGAGGTGGCGACCTCCCAGGGTAGTTTTCGGTGCGCCTCGCTGGTGATCGCCAGCGGCGGGTTGTCGATTCCGAAGATCGGCGCAAGTCCTTTCGGCTATCGCGTGGCCGAGCAATTCGGCCTTGCGGTGGTGTCGCCGAAGCCGGCGCTGGTGCCGCTGGCGGCCGACCCGGAATTCCTCGCGCGCTTCGGCGAATTGTCCGGCGCGTCGTTCGATGCCATTACCGCCTGTCCCGACCTGCGCAAGTCGCCACGCTTCCGCGAGGCGGTGCTGCTCACGCATCGCGGCCTGTCGGGGCCGGCGATCCTGCAGATCTCGTCCTACTGGCAGCAGGCCGGCGCGCGCGGGCCGATCGAGATCGACCTGCTGCCCGACGAGAAGGGGCACGAATGGATCGAACGGCATCGCCGGGAAGCCTCGCCGATAGGCGATCTGCTGGCAGGTGCATTGCCAAGGCGCGTGGCGCTTGCCTTTGCTGATGGGCATGGCTGGAATCGGCCCCCCGTGCAGCTTTCAGCCAAGGTGCTCGGCGAAATTGCGCATGCGCTGAAGCACTGGCGCATCCAGCCTTCGGGCACGCTGGGGTTCGACAAGGCGGAGGTGACGCTGGGCGGCGTCGATACCGGCGGCCTCTCCCAGCAAACGATGGAGGCGACCTCGGTGCCGGGCCTGTTCTTCGTCGGCGAGGTGGTCGACGTGACCGGCTGGCTCGGTGGCTACAATTTCCAGTGGGCCTGGTCGTCCGCCGTCGCGGCGGCGCAGGCGGTCTAGGGCCCGTTCGCGCAGATCAGCCGAGCGTGAAGAAGAAGGTTGCGCCGCGATCGGGTGCGGACTCGGCCCATACGCGCCCGCCGTGGCGCGTGACGATGCGATGCACCGTGGCCAGCCCGATGCCGGTGCCGGGAAACTGGGCCGCGTGGTGCAGGCGCTGGAAGGGCTCGAACATCCGGCCGGCATAAGCCGGATCGAAGCCGGCGCCGTTGTCAGTGACGTGGAACACGCGCGCGCCATCGATGTCGCGCTGCCCGAATTCGATCCATGCGTCGTCGCGCTTGCCGGTGAACTTCCACGCGTTGTCGAGCAGATTCTGCAGCACGAGTTCGAGCAGGGCCGGATCACCCTGCGCCAGCAGCCCCGGCTGGACCGTCCATCGCACGTGGCGCGTTTCGTCCAGTGCGGCGAGGTGCAGCAGCCAGCGCTGCGCGACCTCGGACAGGTCGACGCGCTCGCGGCGCAGTTCGCTGCGCGAGATCTGCGCCAGCATCAGCAGATCGTCGATCAACGCGGCCATGCGCTGCGCGGCCCCGCGGATGCGTGCCAGGTGCGAATGGCCGGTCTCGTCGAGGCATTTGCCGTAATCCTCTGCCAGCACCTGCGCATAGCCGTCGATGCCGCGCAAGGGCGCGCGCAGATCGTGCGAGACGGAGTAGCTGAAGCTTTCCAGTTCGTCGAGCGCAGCCTGTAGCTCCCCGGTCCTGTGGCGAACGCGTGATTCGAGTTCATCGTTGAGTTGCAGGACACTGGCTTCCGCCAGCTTGCGGGTCGTGATGTCGACGTCCATGCAAAACACTTCGCTGACTTCGCCGCGCTCGAACACCGGGAACAAGGTCGACACGAGCCACATGGACTTGCCATCGCCTATCCGCCGGGCGGGCCATTCCACCGGCCCGATGGCGTGCCCGGTGTCCCACACCTGTTCGATCTCGCGAGAAACTTCGTCTGCCGCTTCGCCGCAGTCGAGCGTCTCGGTGAAATGCCGTCCGATCGCGGCCTCTGCCGGCACTCCGTACATGGCCGTACTGGCGCGGTTCCAGTGCCGGACGATGCCGTCGCGCGTCATACCCTGGATCGCGACCAGCGGCGTGTTCTCGATTACCGCCTCGAAGCGGGCCAGCGCTTCGCGCTGGCTCTGTTCGGCGCGCCTGTGCTCCGTCGTGTCGCGGATGATCGCGGTGAACAGCACCTCGCCATTGATGCGGGTGCGCGACACCGAAGCCTCGATCGGGAACTCCTCGCCATCGGCGCGCAGGCCGAACACGTTGCCGCTCAGGCTGGTGTGCAGTCGATCGGTGCCGCCGCCGGCGAAGGCGCGGAACGACGTGTCGTGGCGTTCGCGAAAGCGCGCCGGGATGAAGCGCGAAATCGGCTGGCCCAGCGCCTGGTCTGCCCGCAGCCCGAACATCTTTTCCGCCGCATCGTTGAACAGCACCACGTTCTGGTCGGCGTCGACGGTGACGATTGCATCCATCGCGGAATCGACCAGCGCAGCGAGCCGGTCCGACGTCTCGCGCAGCGCGCGGCGCGCATTGCGGCGCTCGACGGCGATGGCGGCGATGCGTGCCGCGGTGTCGACGAGGCGCAGGTGACCGTCGTCCGGCGAGCCGGGCGCGCTGGCGTAGACCGCCATGGCACCGAGCACGTCGCCATTTGCGCTGAAGATGGGTATCGACCAGCAGGCGCGCAGGCCGTACCGCAGCGCGATCTCGCGCAGGCCCTCCCATAGCGGGTCGGTCGCGATGTCTTCCGCCACCACGAGCTGGCGCCGATGGCAGGCTGCGCCGCAACAGCCGCCGTGCGGGCCGACTGCGACATCGCCCATGGCAGCCACGAATTCCGCGGACAGGCTGGGGCCGGCGGCAAACTGCAGGCGATGCGTCGGCGGGTCGAGCAGCATGACCGATGCGATCGCGCCCGGCGCCTGGGATTCGACAAAGCGCATCACGGCGTCCAGCAGTTCGGCGAGAGGATGGTCGCTCGCCACCGTGTGCAGCAGGGCTTCGGTCAGGGCGCGCTCCGTCACGTCGCGCGCCACGCCGATGATGCCGAGCATGCGCCCGTCCGGCGCCGCGTATGCGGTTTCCACCAGCTCCATGTGCGCCACGCGGCCGTCGGCGCGCGTCAGTACTTGCTCGGTGGTCTGCGCGCGGCCGGTGGCGAGCACCGCCTGGGCGCGCTGTTCGGCCGCGTGAACGGCACGGCCGGGAAACAGATCGGCATCGGTGCGGCCCGCAATCGCCGGTTCGGAGAGTCCGAGGTCGTGTGCGAACGCACGGTTGCATCCCTGATAGACGCCGTTTGGCGACTTGAAGAAGATCGGGTCGGGAATTGCGTCGATGACCGAGCGCAGCAGCGCTCGCTCGTCGATCAGGCGCTGGTCGACCGGCGGGTCGATGGTGACGATCAGGCCGGCTATGTCGCCCGGCCGGCGGTCGGCACCCAGCGCGACGGCGCCGCAATCGCGCACCCAGATTTCGCGCGTATCGGCCGTACGCACGAGCCGGTAATTGACGGCGAACCGGCCACCCCGGGTCATGGCATCGCCGACCGCCGCGCGCACGCGCGGCAGGTCGTCGGGGTGAATCCAGTTGTCGAGTGATTCGGCCGGCGTGTCGTCCTGCGTGTCGAACAGCGAGGCCGGCGAACGGGAAATCTGCGTCAGGCGACGCGGGGAGTCGGGCGAGCAGCGATAAACAAGCCCGGGCAGGTCGTGAAGGCCGACCAGGGTGTCGGTAGTGCTGATGCCCGTCTGGCTGATCACGATCGGGTGATGCCCGGCGAAGGTCTGTGTCGTCCCGCGCACGATCGCGCGAGAATTTTTACAAGTATACCCTCGCCGTCATTAATGCTACTGCGCGATCACCAGCCGCGATTGCCGTTGCGATGTGTCGGACGGCCACCGTTGCCCGCGGGGCGGCGACGCGCGTCTTCCTTGCCGCCGCTGCGACGTCGCTCACCGGGGCGCGGCCCGGTCGGGCGCGGACGGTCGCTCGGCTCCAGACCGGCGATCACGCCGACCGCGATCGGCTGCGTGGTGTAGCGCTCGATGCGTCGCACATGGTGTCGTTCGGCGTGCATCGCGAGCGACACCGCGACACCTTCGCGCCCGGCGCGGCCGGTGCGGCCGATGCGGTGCACGTAGTCCTCGACCTGCTTCGGCAGGTCGAAGTTGATCACGTGGCTGATGCCGGGCACGTCGATGCCGCGTGCGGCAACGTCGGTCGCCACCAGCACGCGGGTGCGGCCTTCGCGCAGTGCGCGCAGGGTGCGGTTGCGGCTGCCCTGGTTCATGTCGCCGTGCAGCGCATCGGCGGCATAACCCTGCGAGCGCAGCAATGCCGAAAGATCGTCGGCCGAGCGCTTGGTCGAAGTGAACACCACCGCCTGGTCGAGGGCGTCGTCCTTGAGCAGCGCGTCGAGCAGGCGCGTCTTGTGCGACATGCTGTCGGCGAACAGCAGGCGTTGTTCGATTTTCGCTTTGTCCACCGGCGGCGGGGCGATCTCGATGCGCTGCGCGTTGCGCGTCACGCGTTCGGCCAGTTTGCCGACCACGCCTTCCAGCGTGGCCGAGAACAGCATCGTCTGCCGCTGTACGGGCAGCTTGGCAATGATGGATTCGATGTCGTCGATGAAGCCCATGTCGAGCATGCGGTCGGCTTCGTCGAGGATCAGCGTCTCGACGCGGGAGAGGTCGATGCGGCTGCGTTCGAGGTGGTCGATCAGCCGGCCCGGTGTGGCGACGACCACGTCGACCGGGCGCGCCAGCATGCGCAGCTGTGCCGTATAGGATGCGCCGCCGACGATGGTCACGCAGCGCAGGCGGCGCATGTCGCGGCCGTAGGTGCTGGCGGCCTGCTGGACCTGGAGTGCCAGTTCGCGCGTCGGCGCGAGCACCAGCACGCGCGGGCCGATGCCGCGCTGGGTTGCCGGCTTTTCGAGCCGCGTCAGGCACGGCAGCATGAAGGCGGCGGTCTTGCCGCTGCCGGTCTGCGACGAAACCAGCAGGTCGGTGCCGGCCAGGGCGGCTGGAATGGCCTGCGCCTGGACGGGGGTCGGGTGTTCGTAGCCCTTTTCGGCGAGAGACTTGAGAATGACTGGGGCGAGGCCCAGGTCGGCGAACGTAGTCGTCGTGTTCACGAGAATCCTTTTGCTTGTGCCATGGCAATGCCACGGCGAGGCTGGCGGGCAGGCCCGCAGCCGGTCACGGTTGGCGATGCAGCCGACGCGCAGCGCATCTCGATTCATCATCGACACCAACCGAAAATCGCGGTACCGCGCCGTGCGCGGAAATTCGAGGAAAGGTCAGGGGCGATGAGACTGTGGAACACAGTCTCGGAGGCGATCGGCCGGACAGAAAACCTCGGCAGATCAGGGGAAACACCGGATGCTGTATTGCACAAGAGGCGCGATTGTACAGTGTTAACCCGGCGTCCGCCGGATTCTTTTTACTTGCCCGCGGTCAATTGCCGCTGTGGTGGCAATGAGGCGCGAGGAAGCGCTAGCATAGACGCCCGTATTTCGAGCGTGCAGCGATGCACGAAACCGTTTTGCCCGTCACAGGAGAAAGCGCACCATGAAACTGCATACCGGAATGCTGATCGCAACGCTGGCGCTCGGACTGGGCGCTTGTGCGCCGAAGGAAGACCCTGCCGCCAAGGCCGAGGCCGCGGCCAAGGAAGCGGCCGCCAAGGCCGCCGAAGCCGCGAAGAAGGCCGGCGAGGCCGCCACCGCTGCGGCGGAGGCGACCAAGGATGCCGCCAAGGACGCCACCGACAAGGCCAAGGAAGCCGCCAAGGACGCGGTAGACGCCACCAAGGATGCTGCCGCGAAAGCCGCGGAAGCGACCAAGGATGCGGCGGCCAAGGCCGCCGAAGCCACCAAGGAAACCGCCAAGGAGGCGGTCAACAAGGCCGCCGATGCCACCAAGGAAGCGGCCGACAAGGCCAAGGAGGCGGTCAACAAGTAAGCGCCGGCGAGCGCGTCATGCCCCGCGCGGGCCACTGCGGCGGCCCGCGCCGTTTCCGGGCCGGTGCAACGCCGCGTTGCGGGCGCGCCGCTTCTGCCGCCAGCGCATCACGCCGGTCACGAACAGCAGCAGCGGAATCAGGCCCGATATCGCCACCACGATCCGGCCGGCCATGCCGAAGGCCTCGCCGTTGTGCAACGGGTGCAACCAGTCGAGCAGGGTGTCGCCCGCGGAATTGAGCTGACGGTCGCGGATCGCCAGCACCTCGCCGCTGTACTGGTCGATCCACACGTTGGTGCGCGGAAAGCGCACGCCCGGCTCGTTGGCCACGCGCAGGTTGATGCGGTAGGTGCCGCTCGGCCCGTCGGGCGTCTCGATCCAGCGCAAGGTCGCGTCGGGGAAATTCATCGACGCCACGCGCACCGCGTCATCCACCGCCAGGCGCGGTGCATCCCCAATGCGCTGGCTCTGCACCGCGGGGGTGGGGAACAGCGGCGACGCGCGGTCGATCAGCGGATTGACCCAGTGCGACAGCTCCAGCAGCACGCCGCTTCCCACCACCACCGCCAGCACCACGAGGCCGTAGATGCCGCCCAGCTTGTGCAGGTCGTAAGTGCGGCGTGCGCTGCCGGCGCGGCGCTTGAACGTGAGCGCGCCGGCATAGCGACCGGCGCGCGGCCACCACAGAACCACGCCGCTCGCCAGCGACAGCATCAGCGCGATGCCGATCACGCCCAGCGTGGTGCGGCCGCCGCGATCGAGCAGCAGCGCGTAATGCAGGTCGTAGAGCCAGGTCATCGCAGTGTCGCCCCACAGCCGGCTGGCGCGCACTTGCAGGCTGAACGGATCGATCGACACCATCAGCGGCGCAAAGGCCAGGTGCGCCGTCTCCGCCGGGCGGTAGTAGCGCGCCGTCACCGGCGCCGTGTCGGACATCGGCATTTCGAGGCGCCAGCTTCCGTCGCGCGACGGGTGCGCGGCGCGAATCGCGCGAAACACCGCTTCATGCGATTGCCGCGGTTCGGTGGTTACGCCGACCGTGATTTCCGGATTGAGCCAGCGATCGATCTCGACGTAGAACGCCAGCAGGCTGCCGGTCAGCCCGGCGAGCACGAACACCAGGCCCGCTGTCAGCGCGAGGAAGAGGTGCAGCCGAACCCAGGTTTCGCGCAGCCGCAGGCGCCGCACGCCCGGCGCAGGCATCATCGGACGCGACGCGTCGCCGGCGCGAGGCCTGAACGCCGCGCCGCCCGCAGCTTCAGAAGCTGATGCTGACGGCGGCATGGAACGAACGCTCGTCGGCCGGCGAATGCAGCGACTGCACACCGTCCCACCAGACGTACTCGTAATAGCGGTCGGTCAGGTTTTTCACCTGGAATTCGAGGCTCACGTTCTTCGCCAGCTTGTACGTCGCGCCGAGGTCGACGGCGAAGAAGCCGCCGAACTTGCCAGTCGAGTTGCTGCGTTCGAGGTAATAGTCGCTCTGGCCGCGCCCGGAGATCGACAGCAGCAGCGCTTCCGTCGCCTGGAAGTCGATGCCGCCCGAGTAAAGGTGGTGCGGCACGTGGTCGATCTCGTTGCCGCGCGTCGACGGCGCGGTCGGGTCGGGCTTCTCGATCTCCGAATCCTGGTGCGCGTAGGCCAGCCAGGCGGTGATCGACTTCGTCGGCCGCAGGTTCACCTGCACGTCGTAACCCTTGCGCCGCGTGCTGCCGATGTTGTCCGATTCGTTCGACGGATCGTTGAGGCGGCGGCGCTCCTCGCCGGTCGCCGTCTGCACCCAATAGGCGATGCGGCCGTCGATCCATTTTGCCGGCGCGAACTTGAGGCCGGCCTCCCAGCCCTCGTTGATCGACGCCTCGAGGTCGCGCACGCGCGGCGGAATCTTGTAGCTCGACGCGCCCACGCCGATCTGGAAGCTGCGCCCCCAGTTGGCATATGCGCTGTAGGCATCGTTCGGCGACCACACCGCGCTGAACTTCGGCTGCCTGATCGGGCCGTAGTCGTTCACGTTGAAGGACGTGCCGGCGAGCCGGTTGTCGAAATCGCCGCGCACCTTGTCCACACGGTAGGCCGGAATCAGCTTGAGCGAATCGATTGGCTTCACCACCGCCTGCAGGTAGCCGCCGTAGACGTCGAGGTCGTAGGCCTGGTCGCGCGTCTGGCGCTGGCGCACGCGCTCGAGCGTGTTGTAGCGCAGGCTCTTGTTCTCCTGCTTCTGGATGTCGGCGCCGCCCTCGATCGCGAGGTCGGCGAGCCAGCTTACCTGCGGACGCCAGGTCAGCGTGGTCATCGCGCCGCTGTGGCGCTCGTCGGTCACGCGCTCCTGCTGCGAGACGCCGGCCGAGAACTTCACCCAGCGCCGGTCCTTGAGCCGATTCACGTGGCTCTTCACGTTCCAGAACAGGTTGTCTGCCAGCTCGGCATCGACATGCGCGCCGACGTGGTTGATGCGCCGCTCGCTCGCATCGGTGGCCGAGAAGGCATACGACTGCTCGGGGTCGCGATGCGCATCCGTGCGCGTGAGATAGCCCGGCTCCTCGGCATCGTTCTCGTAGTGGCGCGCCACCAGCCCGGCGCGCAAGCGGCCGTCCTCGGTACCGATGAACCACTTGCCGCCAAGGGTGAACTTGTCTGCCTTCGAATGCTCGCGGTAGCCGTCCGACTCGTGGTAGCCGGCGAAATAGTTCTGCGAGAAGCGGCCGTTGTCCATGCCGGCGGCAAGCTGCGCGTCGCGCGTGGCGAAGCTGCCGATGCCGGCGCGCCCCGTCAGGTAGTTGCCGCCGGTGCGCGTGACGATGTTCGCGTTGCCGGCGATGTTGTAGAGGCCGTAGCGCGGGTCGTTGGTGCCGCGCACCACTTCGATGGCCTCGATCTCGAGCGGAAAGATCATGTCGATGTAGGGCATGTTGCCGTCGTTGCTGTTCGACGGAATGCCGTCGATCAGCAGCTTCACTGCATTCACCTCTCCCTCGCCGTTGAAGGCGCGGAAAGACAGCTTGCCCGAGGTCGTTCCCTGATTGAATTCCGTCAGCATCACGCCCGGTGCGCGGCCGAACAGCTCCCAGGTGTTGTCGACGTTCTGGGGCTGGAGCAGGTTCGCGCCCAGCACATCCACCGAACTCAGCACGCTGCGCGTGGCGAGCGGGCCATTGGGCTTTGCACTGACGACGACCGTGCCGAGCGTGAATGTCGAATCGCCGTCAGGCCGCGCGGCCGTGCCTTCCTGCGCGTATGCCGATGCGCCCGTGAGCAGCAGGCAAGTGCCGATCAGGCGGCGCGTGTGGTGGTGCATTCTTCTTCTCCCTGGAAACGAAAAACCGGCCTCACCGGTCATGCGGCCGCCAAGGATAGCGAGACGTATGCGGCACCGCGATGCGACAAATTGCCGCAGGCATTCGAGCGCGCGCACCGCGACGAAAAGCGCCGGAAGGCGGCGCGGCATGTCAATGAGGCCGCTCAAATCGCGGGGCTGCATTGACCGGATGCGAGCGTCCTCTGCGCACGCGTCATCTCATCTCGTTTGCGCGTCCACGAATCCGCACTGACACGGCTGCATGTCGTGTGGGCCGGATCTTCTTGGCGGCCTGCCCGGCAGGCCGGGCGGATGGCGGTTCTCCGGGCGATGTGCCGCGGGAGCAGCATTCATGCGGGCTGCGGCGATGCGTTCCCGGATAGCGCCTATACATGCGGGCTGCCGCTGGCCGGCGGTTCGCGGCGAGCACGGCGTCCAACGATACCGTGCCCTGCGAGAAGCGTTATCCGCGATAATCGCGCATCGAACCGCACGAGGATTTTTCCCCATGAGCAAGCGCATCATTTCCACGCCGCACGCGCCGGCCGCGATCGGCACCTATTCGCAGGCGGTGGCTGCCGCCAACGTGGTGTACATGTCGGGGCAGATCGGCCTCGATCCCGCGACGATGACGATGGTCGACGGCTTCGAGGCGCAGACAGTGCGCGTGTTCGACAACCTGAAGGCGGTGGCCGAAGCCGCGGGCGGCTCGCTGGCCGACGCGGTGAAGCTCAACATCTATCTCACCGACCTGTCCAACTTCGCCAAGGTCAACGAAATCATGGCGCGCTACTTCGAGCAGCCCTATCCGGCGCGGGCCGCGGTCGGCGTGAAGGAGCTGCCACGCGGCGCGCTGGTCGAGGCCGACGCCGTCCTGGTGCTTGGCTAAAACCGCGAGCAGCGCAAAGAAGGCCGACGGCGGCAACACGCTGTCGGCGCGCCTTGCACGCCTCGGCCTGACCACGCAGGCGGCGCTGCTCACGCACCTTCCGCTGCGCTACGAGGACGAGACGCGCATCACCGCGCTGCGCGACGTGCGCGATGGCGTGCCGGCGCAGGTGCACGTCGAGGTCGTCGAATGCAGTGTGCAGTTCCGTCCGCGCCGCCAGTTGCTGGTGCGGGTTCGCGACACGTCGGACGACGGCGAGGACGCCACGCTGCGCTTCCTCAATTTTTACCCGAGCCAGCAGAAGCAAATGGAAGCTGGTGCGCGGCTGCGCGTGTTCGGCGAGGCGCGCGTGGGATTCGCCGGCGTCGAGTTCGTTCACCCGCGCGTGAAGCGGGTCGATGACGATGTGCCGCTGCCCACGGCGCTGACGCCGGTCTACCCGACGACTGCCGGTCTTTCGCAGGCTGCGCTGCGCGCGCTGATCGAGCGCGCCCTCTCACACGAGAACCTCGAGGACACGCTACCCGAGCCGCTGCGTGCGCACTACCGCCTAGCGCCCTTCGCCGATTGCCTGCGCGCGCTGCACCATCCGCCGCCGAACACGCCGCTCGCGGTTCTAGAAGACCGTTCGCACCCGGCCTGGCAGCGCATGAAGTTCGACGAACTGCTGGCCCAGCAGATCTCGCTGCGCAAGGCCTATGCCGCGCGCCGTGCGCAGGATGCACCCGTGCTTGCGCCGCGCGACACGCTGGCGCACGCCCTGCTGGATCGACTACCTTTTCGCCTGACCTGCGCGCAGCAGCGCGCTTGGCAGGAGATTGCGAACGACCTTGCCGGGGCGCACCCGATGCAACGCCTGCTGCAGGGCGACGTCGGCAGCGGCAAGACCATCGTTGCCGCGCTCGCGATGCTGCGTGCCGCCGAGCATGGCGCGCAGGCCGCGCTGATGGCGCCGACCGAGATCCTAGCCGAGCAGCATTACCGCAAGCTCGCCGGTTGGCTGGCGCCGCTCGGGATCGAGGTGGGATGGCTGTCGGGCAGCCTGAAGAAATCGCTCAAGCGCGCGATGGTCGAACGACTGCAATCGGGCGAGCTGCTGCTGGCCGTCGGCACGCATGCACTGATCGAGGATGCCGTCGATTTTCCGAATCTCGCGCTGGCTGTGGTCGACGAGCAGCACCGCTTTGGCGTGCGTCAGCGACTGGCGCTGCGCGAGAAAGGCAGCGAGTTCGCAGACGGCGTGCGTCGCACGAGCCCCCACCAGTTGATGATGTCGGCCACGCCGATTCCGCGTACGCTGGCGATGAGCTACTACGCGGATCTCGATGTCTCGGTGCTCGACGAAATGCCGCCCGGTCGCACGCCGGTGGTGACCAAGCTGGTTTCCGAGGCCAGGCGCGACGAGGTGATTGGCCGCGTGCGGGAAGCCTGCGCCGAGGGACGGCAGGCTTACTGGGTCTGCCCGCTGATCGAGGAATCCGAAACGCTCGAACTCAAGACCGCGATCGAAACCTTCGGGCGATTGCAGGCGGAATTGTCGGACCTGTCGATCGGGTTGGTACATGGCCGCCTCAAGGCCGAGGAGAAGGCGCAGGTGATGGAAGCCTTCGTGGCCGGCCGCATCGACCTGCTGGTCGCCACCACGGTGATCGAGGTCGGTGTCGATGTGCCGAATGCCTCGCTGATGGTGATCGAGCATGCCGAGCGCTTCGGCCTTTCGCAGCTGCACCAGTTGCGGGGGCGCGTTGGCCGGGGTGCGGCGCAGTCGGCCTGCATACTGCTGTATGCGCATCCGTTGGGAGAGACCGCGCGTGCGCGGCTCAAGATCATCTACGAGAATACCGACGGCTTTGAGATCGCGCGGCGCGACCTCGAGTTGCGCGGGCCGGGCGAATTCGTCGGCAGCCGGCAGAGCGGCGTGCCGTTGCTGCGTTTCGCCGATCTCACGCTCGATGCGGCGATCGTCGAGCAGGCGCGCGAAGCCGCTGAGGCCATGCTGCGCGACTGGCCCGATGCGGCGCGTGCCCACCTCGAACGCTGGCTCGGCGCCCGGCAGGACTTCCTCAAGGTATGATGCGCAGCCGCGCCGATTTTGCCGTTGAACTTCCCCGCTGATCGCTCCATGCTTTCTTCCCCGCACCGCAATCCTTGGCTGCCGCACCTGCCACACTCGTCGGGGTGCGATCCCTACTACGACTGGCTGATGCATGTCGGATCGCTGACCGCACGCATACGCAGCCGCTGCAGCGATTTTCGCGTCCGGGTGATCGAGCAGGGACGTCTGGTGCCGTTCCACGACGAAAGAAGGCCGCTCGGGCTGCGCCGCGATGCCTCGGCCTGGGTGCGCGAAGTGGTGCTGATGAGCGGCGACGTGCCGCTTGTATTCGCCCACACCGTGCTGCCCGCGCGGCATGCGCGCGGCACCTGGCGCCTGCTAGCAGGGCTGGGCACCAAGCCGCTTGGCGAACTGCTGTTTACCGATCCGCTGATCACGCGCGAGGCGTTGCGCTATGCGCGGCTGGATGCGCGTTACGCCATGCACGCGCGCGCGCGCACGGCCACCGGCGTCGATGCGGATGTGCTTTGGGGGCGTCGCTCCTTGTTCAGACGCGACGGGCGGGCTATCCTCGTCAGCGAAGTGTTTCTGCCCGCGATACTCGAACTGCCCGAATGACTGCACCGCCGATCAACTGGCGCGAGCGCCTGTCGCTCTACGAGAAACTGATGCGGCTGGACAAGCCGATCGGCATCCTGTTGCTGCTGTGGCCGACGCTGTGGGGACTCTGGTTTGCCGGCGACGGGCATCCGAACTGGACGCTGGTGTGGATCTTCGTGCTTGGCACGGTGCTGATGCGCTCGGCGGGTTGCGTCATCAACGACTATGCCGATCGCAACTTCGATCCGCATGTCGAGCGCACGAAGAACCGCCCGCTTGCCGCCGGGAAGGTGACGGAGAAGGAAGCGCTGCTGCTGGCGGGTGTGCTTTCGCTGTGCGCCTTCCTGCTGATCCTGCCACTCGACAGGCTGGTCTGGGCCTACGCGGTGGCGGCCTTGCTGGTCGCCGCGAGTTATCCCTTCACCAAGCGCTTTTTCGCGATTCCGCAGGCCTATCTCGGCATCGCCTTCGGTTTCGGCATTCCGATGGCTTACGCGGCGCAGACCGGCATGGTGCCGAAGATCGGCTGGATCCTGCTGCTTGCCAACGTGTTCTGGGCCATCGCCTACGACACGCAGTACGCGATGGTCGATCGCGACGACGACGTGAAGATCGGCATCCGCACCTCTGCGCTGACCTTCGGCCGCTTCGAGGTGTCTGCCATCATGCTCTGCTACGCGGCGACACTGGCGATCCTCGCCTACGTCGGCTGGCACGAAGGCCGGCGTCACTGGTACTTCGCCGGGCTCGCGCTGGCGGCGCTGATCGCCGTCTATCACTACACGCTGATCCGCGGGCGGGATCGCGGTTTGTGTTTCAAGGCGTTCCTGCACAACAACTGGTTCGGTGCCGTCGTGTTTGCCGGTTTGGCCTTCGATTTCGTCTTCAATCCGATGGTGATGCCGCCGCGCTGAATATCGCGCATCGCGAAATCCGCGCGTCGCCCGTCGCCGACATACGAAAACCGTCGCGCCCACGCGGTACAATCGCGCGCTTTGCCGCCAGCGCTGCCTGCATGTCCTCCCGGGAATTGTCGACATTCGAATTGAAGAGCGGCGCGGTCGACGCGCTCCACCTGATCGTCAAGACTGCCGACTTCGGCGCACTGAGCGAAGAACTCGCGGCACGCTATGCGTCGATGCCGGATTTCTTCTCCGGCGATGCCGTGGCGATCGACCTTCGTCGCCTGGACGCGGCCGGACCGCCCCTGCAGGATCTCGTCGCCCAGCTCGTCGCATTGCGCCTGAGTCCAATCGCTGTCATCGCCAGCGACGCCCAGGCTGCGTGGGCGGCGGATTGCGGACTGGCGCGGGTGGCGGATCACGAGCGCGAACGTCGCGCGCCGGCCGGCGCGAGGACGGAAGCCGTCGAGCCGCCGGCAGAGGCGGCTGTGCCGGCCGAGACCGCAACGCCTGCGACATCGGTGGCGGGCAGTGCGGCCACGCTGATCGACAAACCGCTGCGTTCCGGCCAGCGGGCCTACGCCGAGGGCGACCTGATCGTCACGGCGCTGGTCAGCCATGGTGCCGAGATCATCGCCGGCGGCAACATCCATGTTTACGCACCGCTGCGCGGCCGCGCCCTGGCCGGGATTGCCGGCAACCCCGGCGCGCGGATCTTCTGCACCTGCATGGAGCCGGAGCTGATCTCGATCGCCGGCATCTACCGCACAGTCGAAACCGCGCTGCCGGCCGATGTCCAGGGCAAGCCAGCGCAGGTGCGGCTCGACGGCGAAAAACTCATCATCGAAGCGCTTCAATTGCGCTGAACACGAGGAACCCAGCATGCTGATCGACAAACGGGAGTTCACGGAAGCGGAGTCGTCCGACAATCCTGCTCAGGGCGCGGCGCAGAAGACCGCCCGGATCGTGGTCGTCACCTCCGGCAAGGGCGGTGTCGGCAAGACCACCACCAGTGCCAGCTTCGCCGCCGGCCTTGCCTTGCGCGGGCACAAGACGGCGGTGATCGACTTCGACGTCGGCCTGCGCAACCTCGACCTCATCATGGGCTGCGAGCGGCGCGTGGTGTATGACCTGATCAACGTCATCCACGGTGAAGCCTCGCTGCACCAGGCGCTGATCCGCGACAAGCAGTGCGACAAGCTGCACATCCTGCCGGCCTCGCAGACGCGCGATAAGGATGCCCTGACGCAGGAGGGTGTCGAGAAGGTGCTCGAAGGCCTCAAGGAGATGGGCTTCGAGTACATCATCTGCGATTCGCCGGCCGGCATCGAGACCGGCGCGCTGCTCGCCATGCATTACGCCGACGAGGCGCTGGTCGTCACCAACCCCGAGGTGTCCTCGGTGCGCGATTCGGACCGCATCCTCGGCATTCTCGCCTCCAAGACCAAGCGCGCGATCGATGCCGCCGAGCCGATACGCGAGCACCTGCTGATCACGCGCTACAACCCGAAGCGCGTCGCCGACGGCGAAATGCTGTCGCTCGACGACATCCAGGAAATCCTGCGCATCAAGCTGATCGGCGTGGTGCCCGAGTCGGAATCGGTGTTGCAGGCCTCGAACCAGGGCGTGCCCGCGGTGCACATCGAAGGCTCGGACGTCGCCGAAGCCTACAAGGACGTGATCGCCCGCTTCCTCGGCGAGGACCGCCCGCTGCGCTTCACCGATTACCAGAAGCCCGGGCTGCTGAAACGCCTGTTCGGCGGCAAGTGAGGAGCGCGCGATCCATGTCCATCCTCTCCTTCCTGCTCGGCGAAAAGAAGAAGACCGCTTCGGTCGCCAAGGAGCGCCTGCAGATCATCCTCGCGCACGAGCGCACCGGGCGCGGCACGCCCGCCGACTGGCTGCCGGCACTGCAGCGCGAGCTGGTCGACGTGATCTCCAAGTACGTCAAGATCGACCAGCGCGACATCCGTGTTTCGCTCGAGCGCCAGGACAACCTCGAGGTGCTCGAGGTCAAGATCGAGATGCCGCAGGTCCACGCGTAGCGCCGCTGCCCTGCCGGGCGACGAAGCCGGCGATGTCGTCGAGCACGCGACGGCTGCTGCGCAGTGGCGCGGACAGCGCGGCGATGACGCTGCGATGGCCTTCGCCCGGATAGCGGATCACCTCCACCTTGCCGCCCAGCTCGCCCACGCGGGCGGCAAGGCGCGTCGTGTTGCCGGGTGAAACGACGTCGTCGTCCTCGCCGGTGAGCAGCAGCAGCGGCGGTTCGCGGCCGCTGACGAAATTGATCGGCTGCGACAGGGGCCAGCGTGCCGGCGGATCGAACACCTCGGCCGTGCTCGCGCGTCTGAACGGCAGGAAATCGTAGGGCCCGGCGAGACCGATCGCGCCTGCCAGATCCTGCGGCCGCATGCCGGCGGCTTCGAGATAGCGCGCGTCGGTGGCGAGCATCAGTGCGATGTGCGCCCCGGCGGAATGCCCCATGACGAAGAGCCGGCGCGCATCGCCGCCGAAATTCGCCGCGTGGCGTCGTGCCCAGGCCAGCGCGGCGGCGCCGTCCTCGACGAAGCCAGGAAAGCGCACTTCGGGATAGAGCCGGTAATCGGCCAGCACCGCGACGAAACCGCGCGAGGTGAGCGCCTCGCCGACGAACAGGTAGTCGCCGCGCTCGCCCTCGCGCCAGGCGCCGCCGTAGAAGAACACGACGACCGGCGCCGCGCCGTTGTCGCGCGTCTGCGCCGGGCGGTAGATGTCGAGCTTCTGGCGCGGGTGGCCGCCATAGGCGATGCCGGTCATCAGGCGATAGGTGTGCGCCGGCGCCGCGCGGTTAAGCAGGGCGATCGGCGAGCAGACGGTGGCCAGCACGGCGACCAGACCCAGGCCGCCCGCCGCCTGGATCAGGCGGCGGCGCGGGCGCGAGGCGGGCTGGGGTCTGTCGCAGGGCATGCCGGATATACGCGGAATGCAGGCGGACGGATGTATTCCGCCTGCACTTCAAATGGCACAGTCCGTGTTGAGCGTAGTGCGCTGCGCGCAGGATGAACGGACGATGGGTTGCCTTACCAGGGTATCGGCGCGCGGTCGCGGAAATAGCCGCCGCTCGGCCCGTCGTCGGGCAGCGTGGCGAGCCAGACTGCCGTGTCGGCGCCCTGCTCGACGGACCGCGGCGCCTCGGCACCGCCCATGTCGGTGCGCACCCAGCCGGGGCACATCGCGTTGACCTTGATGCCGTCTCCGGCCAGATCCGCCGCGAGGATGCGCGTCAGCGCGTTGAGCGCCGTCTTCGACATGCGATAGGCCGGCGTGCCGGCGCCCATTTCGCTCAACTGACCGAGCCCGCTCGAAAGGTTGACGATGCGCCCGTGCCGGCTGCGTTTGAGCAGCGGCGCCAGCGCCTGCGTCACCTGCAGCACGCCGATCAGGTTGGTATCGAGCGTTTCGCGCAGCGTGGCGATCGGCAGTTCGAGTACCGATGTCGTGGAGCGATCGAGCAGGATACCGGCGTTGTTGACCAGCACGTCGATGCGCTCGAAGCGCTGTGCCAGGCCATCGTGCGCGGCGCGGCAGCTCGCCGGATCGGCCGCGTCGAGCACCATGGCGTCCACCGCGAGGCCGGCATCGCGCAGCGCGGCGGCGGCCGCGCTGCCCTTCTTGGCATCGCGGCTGGCGAGGACCACGTGCATGCCCTGCGCCGCGAGCTGGCGCACGATTTCGAGCCCGATGCCGCGGTTGGCGCCGGTCACGACGGCGATGGTTCCGTCTTCCATTTCGTTCTCCTGTGGTCGAGGCCCTGCGAGGCTGGTTGGAGTGCGCGATGCGGCGCCGGTTCCGCGCTCGCCTATAATCCCTGCGACTCCATCGGGCCAATGTCATGAAATACCACGACCTGCGCGATTTCATCGCGCAACTCGAAGCGCGCGGCGAATTGAAACGCGTAGGGGCCGAAGTCGACCCGCGCCTCGAGATGACCGAGATCTGCGATCGCGTGTTGCGCGCTGGCGGTCCGGCCATCCTGTTCAAGCGGCCCAGGGGCCATGCGATGCCGGTACTCGCCAACCTGTTCGGTACGCCGAAGCGCGTCGCGCTCGGCATGGGGGCGGAGGACACCGGCACCCTGCGCGAGATCGGCCGCACGCTGTCGGCGCTGAAGGAGCCCGAGCCGCCCAAGGGGCTGCGCGACGCCTTCGACAAGCTGCCGTTGCTGAAACAGGTGCTGAACATGGCGCCGAAGGTGGTATCGAGCGCGCCCTGCCAGGACGTCGTGTGGGAGGGTAAGGACGTCGACCTTTCGCGCCTGCCAGTGCAGACCTGCTGGCCCGGCGACGCCGGTCCGCTGATCACCTGGGGTCTCACGGTGACGCGCGGGCCCTACAAGGCGCGCCAGAACCTCGGCATTTACCGCCAGCAGGTGATCGGGCTCGACAAGGTGGTCATGCGCTGGCTGGCGCATCGCGGCGGCGCACTCGATTTCCGTGACCATTGCGTGAAGTTCCCCGGCCAGCCCTATCCGGTTGCCGTCGCCCTCGGCGCCGACCCGGCGACGATACTTGGCGCGGTGACGCCGGTGCCGGATACGCTGTCGGAATACCAGTTCGCCGGCCTGCTGCGCGGCGCCAAGACGGAACTCGTGAAATGCATCGGCAGCGAGCTGCAGGTGCCGGCAAGCGCCGAGATTGTGCTCGAGGGCGTGATCCATCCCGGCGAAGCAGCCGACGAAGGACCGTTCGGGGATCACACCGGGTATTACAACGAGGTCGCGCGCTTCCCCGTATTCACCGTCGAGCGCATCACCATGCGGCGCGACCCGATCTACCACAGCACCTATACCGGCAAGCCACCGGACGAACCGGCGATGCTCGGCGTGGCGCTCAACGAGGTGTTCGTGCCGCTGCTGCAGAAGCAGTTTCCCGAGATCGCCGATTTCTACCTGCCACCCGAGGGTTGCTCCTACCGGCTTGCGGTGGTAAGCCTGAAAAAGCAGTATCCCGGCCATGCCAAGCGCGTGATGTTCGGCATCTGGAGCTTCCTGCGCCAGTTCATGTACACCAAGTTCATCATCGTGGTGGATGACGACATCGACATCCGCGACTGGAAGGAAGTCATCTGGGCGCTGACCACGCGCGTTGATGCAGCGCGTGACACGCTGATCGCCGAGAACACGCCGATCGACTATCTCGATTTCGCCAGCCCGGTGGCGGGGCTGGGCAGCAAGATGGGCATCGACGCGACGAACAAGTGGCCGGGCGAGACGGCGCGCGAATGGGGGCGCGGCATTGCGATGGATGCCGACGTCAAACGGCGGGTGGATGCGATGTGGGCCGAACTGGGCCTTTGAGCGCGGCAACGCGAAAGGAGCGGGTGATGAATCTGACGACGCAGGGCGGCGGCGCGAGCGAAGTGGTCGATGTTCCTTCCCCGGGACTGATCAACCTGACCCACCTGATTTACGCGCTGCACGCGGCCTCGGTGGTGATCGGCATCGCCGGTTCGGCAACCGTGGTCGGCAGCTTCGTCTTCGGATTGCCATCGATCGTCGCGGTGATCCTCAATTACGTCAAGCGCTCCGACGTGCGCGGCACCTATCTCGACAGCCACTTCAGCTGGCAGATCCGCACGTTCTGGTGGTCGGTGCTGTGGGGGCTGATCGCGCTGGTCGTGACGCTGGTGCTGATCGCGACCATTGTCGGCATCCTGCTCTACTGGCTGCCGATCGCGGTGGTCGGCGTGTGGATCGGCTATCGCGTGATCCGCGGCTGGCTCGCCCTGAGAGACGCGCGGCCGATCGACGCCTGACCTTCAGCGCGGATCGTCCGCCGCGATCACCTGGCGCGGCGCGTCGCCATGCAGCGCATCCAGCAGTGCCTCGACCTGCGCATTCTGGCCCCGCGCAATGCGGTCAAGCGCGTCGTCCATGTAGGCGCGCGAGGCGTGCGACAGCGTCCATCCCAGCGGCGGCTGGTTCTTCTCGCCGGCGCCGGGTTCGAGGCACAGGCGCACATAAACCGGTTTGATCACCTGCGCACGTCCCGCATCTGCGTCGGCCTGATCCGCCAGCACGCTCTGCACGCGCGCCCGGATCAGGCCGTCGGTGTAGCCGGTGCGCGCGGTACGCGTCGCATAGAGGCCGAGCGGCGGTATCAGCAGGTCCGGCAACAGTGTCACTGGCTCGCCGACCGGCTCGGGTTCCCGAAGGTCGTGGGTGCAGGTTCCGGCCTCGCCGGGGTCGTTGCGTATCGAGATGATGATGGGCCGGATCACGCGTCCCCCACTGCGCGCGGCGGCGATCACGCCATCGAGCACGTCGAGTGCGGTTGCGGTGCCGGCGTTCTCGAAATAGCCGCCATCCACCACGTGACCGAAGGCCTTGCCGTCCGCCTCCAGCGTGCCGGCAGGGCTGATGAAGGGGAAGCGGGCGCTCAGGTGGATCGCCGAGATCAGCGGCATTTCGCGCCGGTCGCGCTCGCCCCTTGCGCCGGTGACGTCGTACAGGTCGTGCGCGTCGGGAAAGGTGACACCGTCGAGGCGCACGTTGGAGCCGACGATGCGCTGGCCGCTTTCGGCAAACGTTCCATTGATGAACAGTGCCGGCGTGGCCGTGCTGCCGGGCAGTCCGCGCCACAGGGCCTGCGTGGCGCCCGATAGCGTTTCCGGATGGTTGGCGAACAGGCGAGCCCAGTCGTGCTCCGCGGCGTATTCCATTGCCAGTGCGCGGTCCCACGCCCGGATGCGGAACGGCAGGAAGCGTTGCAGCAGATCGGCATACAGCATCGCAGCGAGATTCGGTGCCAGATAGTCGTTGCCGAACAGCGCCACGCCGCAGGCGCGCCAGCCGCGGGCCGGTGCGTCGTCTACCGTGCAGTCGGGCAGCGTGCCGGGCGGGGTCTGTCCGATCATCGCGGCGAATGCCGAACTGCCGACCGCGCCGCCCGACACGCCGCTCAGCGCATACAGGTGCCGGAGAAAGCCGCTGCCGGTGCCGCCGCGCGATGCGCTGCGCTCCTCGATCGCGCCCAGCAGACCGGCAGTCCAGTAGGCGGCGCGCACGCCGCCGCCTTCGGCGGCGACGATGATCACGGGTAGCGGCTGCGCCGCGTCGACAATCCGTTGTTGCGACCATGCATCGAAATGCGCGGCCAGTGCCGGTCGTTCCCCTACCGCCTCGTCGAACCGTCGCACGGCATGGTTGTCGTTGAAGGGGCTTACCGCGACGACCACCACCACGAGTACGAAACCGAGCGCCGGCAGGCGCAGCAGATGGCCGAGAAAGAGGATGGCGAAGTTGAGGAAGATCACCCAGGCTGCGAGTGCGAGCTGCAGTATCGCGAGTGCGCCGATCAGCCGCGGCAAGACCACCGGCGAGGCGAGGAAGCCCAGCGTCAGCAATGCGGACAACAGCAGCGAGGCCGAAAGAATGGCGAACGGCGCGCTCCTGAGCGAAACCGGCTGCGGATCGGGTACACCGCTGCGGTCGCATTCGCGCAGCAGGCGCGAGAACCAGTGGCGCCGTTTGGCGCAGAAGCCGAACAGTCCCGCTGCGAGGGCGAAATGCAGGATGGCAATCAGCCAGGCGTCCACGCGTACGGCGGCGAAGCCGGCGCCGGCAACGGCGAGCGCGCCCATCCACCGGGGCAGCCACTCGCGCAGCTTTTGCAGCCAAGGACTCTGCTCCAGCGGCGCGGCGCTGCGGCTGTCGCGCACCACCAGCAGCACGCGGGAGCAATACCATACCGCCATGCCCCAGACGAGCGACGAAGCCAGCAGGAAGGCGAGGTTTGCCGTCATCAGGCCGGTCGACTGGTCTTCGCTCAGCCAGCGCACCATCTCCCGGCCTTGCGGCAGCAGTACGATGAAGGCGAGCCCGAAGAGCAGCAACCAGGGCGCCGAACCCGTCCGCCGCAGGACGAAAACCGCGTCGAGCACGATCCGCAACGCATCGGACCAGGTGCGTTCTACCGTCTTGCCCAGGTTCATGCTTGTTGTCGTCGTGCCCGGATCGAGGAATGCTGCGGATGCTACGCAACTGCGTGCGGTTGTGCCAATCCGACCGACGGCGTAGGCCGCCCTCTTGGCGCCGGCCTAGCGATTCACGATCCAGTCGATCAGCGCATCCTGCGCGGCTTGGGTGGCGCCCGCGTTCGCATGGTTCACCAGCCAGGCCACTGCGTGGCGCCGGCCGTTGCGGTCGAGCACGTAGCCGGCCACGCAGCGCACGCCGTCGAGCGTGCCGCCCTTGAGGTGGGCGCGGCCGCCGTTGCCATTGCCGTTGCCGCGCTTCTTGAGCGTGCCGTCGACGCCGTACACCGGCATGGACGAAACGAACTCCGGCATGGTCGGGCTGGCCCACGCGAACAACAGCAGCCGGCCCAGTCCCTCCGCGCTGATGCGCTCGCGGCGCGAGAGGCCGGAGCCGTTCTCCAGCACCAGTTCCGGCATCGACAGGTCGCGGCTCTTCAGCCACGTGCGTATCGCCGCTTCGCCATCGGCCTCGCGCACCGGTGCGCGACCGCTCGCTGCGCCGAGCGACAGGAAGAGTTGTCGCGCCATCACGTTGTTCGACCACTTGTTGATGTCGCGGATCTGGTCGGCCAGCGGTGGCGATTCGTGCGACGAGAAGAGCTGGGCGCCGGGCGGCACGGTACCGTCGCGCACCGTGCCGCCAAGCGTACCGCCGGTCTCGCGCCACAGTTCGCGGACCAGCGATTCGGCATATTGTCGATGGTCGAGCGGCGCGAGGCTCCAGCTTCTTTCGCCGCAACTCGCCGGGTAAGTGCCGGTGAACACCAGTCGCGCGCGCTCGCCCTGCGTGGTGAGGTCGTAGCGCAGGCCGCCGCGCCAGTTGTCGCAGCCACCATCGACCGCCTTGAGCAGGCTCAGCACTTCGAGTTGCGCCGGCAGCGGCTCGGCAAGCACCGCAACGCGTTGTCCCGGCCCTGGAACGAAGGTCAGTTGCAGCGCCTTGAAGTTCAGCAATAGCGCGTCGGGAATGACGTTGTAGGCGCGTAGCGGCTGGGCGTCGAAGCCGCCGGGATCGGGCGTGCCGAGGTCGAACAGGCTGCGGTCGAGCACGATGTCGCCGCGGATCTCACGCAGTCCGCGCGCGCGCATTTCGCGCATCCAGAGCCAGAGCGCCTCGATGGTCAGCTTCGGGTCGCCGCTGCCGCGCAGGTGCAGGTCACCGGCGAGCACGCCGTCGGACAGCCCGCCGTTGATCAGCGCATCGGTCTTCCAGGTGTGGGCGGGGCCGAGCAGGTCGAGTGCGGCGCTCGTGGTGAGCAGCTTCATCACCGAAGCGGGGTTCAGCGGCTGGCGCGGATTGACGGCCAGTGCCGGCTTTGCGCTGCCGACGTCCTGCACCCAGACACCCACCGCGCTGGCGGGCACGCCGGCGTTACGCAGCGCCTGCTGTACGCCGGGGGGCAGGGTGGCAATGTCCGCCGCTGCACCCCGGGATGAGGCGGCGGCCAGGCAGAGGAACGACAGTGATAGGAGCAGGTAACGCAATGCGCGCTGGAGCATGATAGGGCGAGGCCGGATTCGACAGGGCGCGATCATGTCACGATCCGTCGCGTCGTGCGCGATCGCGTGGCGCTTCTGCCTCAGCGTCGAACCAGTGCCTGCGGCGTGCCGGGAAACCCGAGCAGGAAGCCCTGGGCGAGCCTGCAACCCATGTCGAGCAGCAGGCGCCGGGTCGATTCCGACTCGACGCCTTCCGCGACGACCTCCAGTCCCAGTTCCTCGCCGAGCAGCAATGCGGAGCGGACGATGGCGCGGCATTTCGGATCGTGTTCCAGCCCCTGCACGAACAGCTTGTCGATCTTCAGCGCGTGGATCGGCATCCGGCTCAGGTGTTCGAACGAGGAATAGCCGATGCCGAAATCGTCGAGCGAGAAACGCACGCCGGTTTCGCGCAGGCGATCCATGGCCTGCAGCGCCTCGTCGGGTTCGTGGATGAACGCGTTCTCGGTGATCTCGAGTTCGAGTTGCTGCGCCGGCAGGCGTTGGGCGGCCAGTGTGTCGATGATCGCATCGGCCCATTTCGGGTCGTGCAGCATGTAGGGCGAGAGGTTGATGCTCAGCGGCACGCTCAGGCCCTGCGCCTGCAGATCGTGCCAGGCCAGTGCGGTGCGCCGCAGGACTTCGAGCGTGAGGTCGCGGATCATGTCGCCGAGTTCGGCCAGCGCCACGAACTCCAGCGGCGCGACGGCGCCGAATTCCGGGTGCTGCCAGCGCGCGAGGGCTTCCGCACCGATGACGCGGCCCGAGGCGAGTTCGACGCGCGGCTGGAACAGCACGCTGAACGCGTCGCCGTTGATCGCGCGCATCAGGTCGTGCATCAGCGCGAGGCGGCGCGGCGAATGGCGATCGCGTTGCGGCTCGTACAGCCGGCAGCCGCGCACGCCGCGCGTCGCGGTGAGCGCGAGGTCGGCTTCGCGCAAAAGCACTTCGGCATCCAGTCCGTGCGCCGGGAACAGGCTCATGCCGATGCGGCAATTGACCGTGAGGCGCACGCCGCCCACATCGAGCGGTTCGCGCATGGCGTCGAGCGTGCCGCGCGCGAGGGTGAGCGCGGCGTCCGCGGCTTCGATGCCGGGCACCATGGCGGAATACTTGTCGCCGCCGTAGCGGCACAGCGTGGTGCCGGACGGGAGCAACTGGTCGAGCCGCCCGGCAAGCGCCACCAGCACCATGTCGCCGAGCGCGTGGCCGAGAATGTGATTGACGTCGCGAAACTCGACCAGGTCGATCAGCATCACGAGGAACGGTGTCTGGTTGCGGATGCCGCTTTCGAGAACCTCGCGGAAGCGCAAGCGGTTGGGCAGGCCGGTGAGGCGGTCTTCGCGCGCCGAGCGTTCGAGCCGCGCGGCCAGTTCGCGGCGTTCGCCGGTCTCGAACAGCAGCGTGGCGAGGTCGGCCAGCGACGCGACGAAATGCTGTTCGTCGGGCGACCAGTGCCGCATCGGGCCGACGTGCTCGATGCACACCACGCCGACCGTGTTGCCGCCGCGCCGTATCGTCGAATCGAGCATCGACGTGATGCCCAGCGGGCGCAGGTAGCCGGCGTCGAGTTCGCGCGTGCGCGGATCGCTCGGCGCGTGCGTCACCGTGATGGCGCGATTCTTCGCCAGCGCGTCGAAGTAGCTCGGGTAATCCGCGGCGCGGATCGCGAGCCCGCTTTCGTGCCGCCGCTCGCGCGCCAGGTAGAGGTCGCGGCAGATCAGCTCGCCGCGTGACGCGTCGAGCTGCCATACGCTTGCACGCGCTGCCGACATGGCCTGCGACGCACTCTGCGTGAGCCGCCCCAGTGCGGTATCGAGCGGCAGGGTGTCGATACGCTCCTCGGAAAGCAGGCGGAACAGCAAGGCCTGCTGGGTGCGCATGCGCCGCTCGGTGACCACCGCCGGGGCGAGTTCCTGCATGATGCCGGTCGCGGAGACCGGCTTGTCGTGTTCGTCCAGCGCCAACTCGCCCTGCACCGCGAACCAGCGCACCGAATCGGAGGTGCCGACGAAACGCAGCTCCGTCTCGAAGTGGGTGCGCTCCGGCGCCGGCGTCGTGGCGAAGTGCATCAGCCGCTCGCGGTCGAGCGGGTGCATGTGTGCCGCGACGGTGTCGAAGCGGCCGTCGAAGCCGCGATCGCTGAGACCGAGCAATGCGAGCAAGCCGTAAGAGAGTTCGACCAGACCGTCCTCGATGTACCACTTGAATGCACCCGCGCGCGAGGCGTCGAAGGCGCTGTGGATCAGACGTTCGGATTTGTTCATCGAGGCCTTGCCCGCGTGGCGGTTGATTGGTCTTGTTGCGCCTTGCAGGACGACGTTCCGCTGCGGCGGCAAAGCGCCCGGGATTTCGGTCTGCATGCCGGATTGTATAAAGCCGCGTGGCAAAAGCCCATACCGATGTCGTGGGATAGTTGCAAGAGGCGACGACGCACCTGGCCGGGTACTACGACAGATAGCGCTCGATCTGTGTTACTGGCGCATTGCGCAACAGATAAAGGCTCGGGTTGTCGCGTTCGGCATTGTGCCCGGCTTCCGACACGCGGACCGGCTCGCGCTCGATGATGCACAGACGCCGGCTGATGCAGTCGGCGCGCCATTCGGGGCTGGCGGTACGGCCCCGTTCCTCGACTGCGATGCGCGTCAGCGCGAATTCGTCCAGCGGGTTCTCGGCGGCGATGCGGCGGCGGATCGCGTCGTGCGCCTTGTCCAGGCTGCCCTGCTGCACGCAGAGGTCATAAAGCGCGGCGAGACAGCGGAAGTTGGTGATGCGTATCGGCCGCACGCCCTTGAGCCAGGCCAGCGCGACGATCAGCTTGCGGCCGTAGGTGTCGTAGGCGTAGGCGAGGGTTTCGGCACGCAGTGCCGGCACGCGGCCGACGGCCTGCAGGGCACCCTTCCAGTCTGCATCGAAGTCCGCCTTGCCCGTGCCCCGGCTCAGTGCGTCTGCCCACGCCACCTGCTGCGCGCGCGAGGGCAGTCGCAGGATGCGCTGCCATTCGCCCCACAACGCGCCAAAGCAGGCCTGCAGCGCGGCACCGTCGCGCGCCTGGTAACGGCGGAACAGTTCCTGCAGCGTCCCCGTCTTGAGATTCGCCTGCAGCGGGCCGAACGAGAGGCCGGCGCCGTCGAAGTTGCCGGTTGCCTGCTGGTAGGGATCGCCCGATGTCTCGAAGGCCGCAGTGATCGCGATCGCGCGATCCAGCGCCGATTCGGGTGCGATCGGCGGCAGGCGGGCCGGGTCGGGCATCTCGAGGTACACGCGGTCGCCGCGCGCTTCGACGCGGGCAAACCATGCGTCCTTGATCATGCGGGTTGCCGTGGCGGCGACGTCGGCAAGCGGATCGCCGCGCACCCAGACGAAGCGCCCGGCGATCTGCTCGCCGAGCCCGTTGGCTGCTGCGGTCGACGCGATGTCGAGGCCGCGGCCGAGCAGGGTGCGCAGCACCTGCACTGCGGCCACGAGCTCGCGATGGACGAACACCCGGCCGTCGGCGCCGGCGTACTCGGACAGGCGGAAATTCGGCGTCACCCAGGCGTTCGCGGGGCCGCCGGCCAGGTAGTCGTTTTCGAAACGCAATCCTTTTGGCATCGCGGCCTCCCGGCGCGCAAGGCGCGCCTCCGATGCGATGCAATCTGGCACGCCACCATGCCGACGTCAATCAGACGAAAGTCCGACCGGCTTGCATGGCCGATGGACAGGCGTGCCCGGGGATGGCTGCCCGCTATGCCGCATGGAGTCTCGTTCTCCAGCCAGGCACCGCCAGGATGGCCGGTCCATGCGCCTCTTGGCGCGGGTCACTCGCTGCGCGTTCGTTTCGAGAGCCGGTATTCGACTTGCGCGCGGCTCAGGTTCAACAGCCGCGCCGCCGCCGACACGTTGCCGCGGCTGCGCCCGAGCGCGCGTTCGTAGAGCAGGGTTTCGATCTGTTCGAACGAACTCATCTTGTCGAGCAGGTCGTCGGCGATGCGCTCCAGGTCGTTCGGCGCGCTGACGGTGCCGTTTCCACTGCGCGGCACCAGCATGCCGGCGGGCCCGACGTTGAACGAACGGCTGTGCAGCTTCTCGCCGCCGGCGAACAGGTGCTGCACGTCGATCAGGCCTTCCGGCTCGGCGAGGATCACGCCGCGCTCGACCATGTTCTCCAGTTCGCGCACGTTGCCCGGCCAGTCGTAGTCCCACAGGGCGTCGTAGGCGTTCTGCGTGACGCCGGCAATGCATTTGCCGAAGCGCACCGAGAAGCGTTCGATGAAAAGGGAAACAAGCAGCGGAATGTCCTCGCGCCGCTCGCGCAGCGGCGGAATCTCGATCGGGAACACGTTGAGGCGGTAGAACAGATCCTCGCGAAATCGGCCGGCAGCGACCTCCTCGCGCAAGTCGCGGTTGGCGGCGGCGACGATGCGCACATCGACCTTGCGCACGCGCGTGTCGCCGACGCGTTCGATCTCGCGCTCCTGCAGTGCGCGCAGCAGCTTGCCCTGCGCCGGCAGCGGCAGGCTGCTGATCTCGTCGAGAAACAGCGTGCCGCCCTCCGCGCGCTCGAAGCGGCCCGGGCGCGACTGGTCGGCGCCGGTAAACGCGCCGCGTTCGACGCCGAACAGTTCCGCTTCGACCAGGTCGGGCGGAATCGCGGCACAGTTGACCGAAACCAGTGGGCCGGACGCACGTGTGCTGATTGAATGAAGGGTGCGTGCGAAGCGCTCCTTGCCGACGCCGCTTTCGCCGCGAAACAACACGGTCGCGTCGGTGCCGGCGACGCGGCGCGTCAGCGTGGCGGCCGCGTTGAAGGCGGACGAGGCGCCGACGAAGTTGTCCGCGTTGCCCGCAGCGGGCGTCGCGCTCTCGCGCTGGCGTCGCGCCTCGCGGCGCTGCGGTGGTGCGTCGACGAAGTGTTCTGCCTTGAGGAAGCGCAGCTCTTCTTCGTCGACGTCCTCCCATTGCGCGAGCGGCCGGCCGATCACGCGGCAGCGCGAATGGCCCATTGCCATGCATTCGATCTCGCGCCACAGCACCACCTGGCCGGTCACGGCGGTCGTGTAACCCGAGGCGTAGCCGATCATGGTCCAGCACACGGGTTTACCGCTCAGGCCCGCATCCTGCAGGTGCGCTTCCGCCTCCCACGAGGCGCCCCAGTAGTAGTCACCCCAGAAATCGCCAGACTGGGGGTCGAAGCGCATGCCTTCGATCGGCTGGTTGCGCACGAATCCTTCGAACTCGCGCAAGCGCGGTCCGAACGCGAGTGCCTGTGCGGCGTCCTGATGCAGGTCGCGCACTCGGCGGCCGTCTTCCATGCCTTGCTGATAACCGAGTCGCGTAAACAACTCGCGCGCCTTGTTCGTGCCAAGCAACTGGATCAGCTCGCGGCGCAGTTCGGCAAAGGAGAATGCATGCATCAGCAGCATGCGCTGGTCGAAAAGCACGATCTGCCCCGAGTCGGGCGCAAAGCGCACGTGGCGCGAAAGGTGTCGGTCGATCTCTTCGGCGACGGTTGTCTCGCTGGCGTGCGCGTGGCGACGATCGAGGTCGTTCTTCATGCTGTGCTCTCCATGGGGCGCGTCGCCGCGGAGGCGGTTCACGATGTGATTCATGAAGGCTTGAATCGGCGGTGGCGCGTTTCTCTTCATATCATGAAGCCGCTTGCAATGCAGCGGCGTCGCTTCGCGGCGTGTTCCCGTGAACCTGCTGCGCGTTCAAGCGCTTGCGTGTTTCGGCGTGCGGCACGCGACCGTGGCATGTGGTTTGCTGAAGTGTGGCCAGCGTCGTCGCGGACGCGTGAAACCGGGGCCGGCCTGTACGTCGGCCTCTTCCTCCGGCATTCCAAACGGCGTGCATCGCCGCCCCGGTATTTCACGAGCGCGCCCCCTTGCGCTCTCCGCGGCTTTCCAGTCTCCCTGCTCGCAGCCCCTCGGGTGGGCCGTTTCCGGTTCGCGCGCGTGCGAGGGCATGCACGGCGCGATCCCGCACCCGAAAAAACAGCGGCCCCGGCCGCTGATTGCCGGCAGGGGCCGCACACAGTGCTACGAGGGAATCAGTCGCCGCCGCGCATGTTCTGCACCTGGAACATGCTTGGTGGCGAGAGCTTGGGATCGATCTGGCCCTTGAATTGTGCGGTGGTGCAGTGCTTGGCCTGCACGTCGATCATCGATACCGAGTCGTCGAGCGCGATGCCAGAACCCTTGTTCACCGGCAGGTGGAAATCCGGGTGCGCCTTGCCGATGGTGAATGTCTTCCACAGATCGCCCTTGCGGTCGAAGATCATCGAGCGCGACGCGCCGTAGACCTGCGCATCGAGGTACAGCACGCGCTTGCTGATCGGGTGCGACGGATCGAGCGGCTCCACTTGCAGTTCGTAGACCTTGCGCAGCTGCCAGGTGATCTGCTGCATGCAGCCACCCTTGCCGCCGTAGGCGACGTACTTGTAGCCGTCGGGCGACTTGTACTCGTCGGTCAGCGCGACCTCGTTGTGCTTGTAGTAGGGCATCAGGATGTTCTTCGTGCCGAGGAAGGTCCACTTCATGTCGGAGATCCGGCCGTTGTAGCCTTCGAAATCCTCGATCATCAGATCCGAGCCGAGGAAGGAATCCGTCGTCTGCCCGGTCGCGAGCCGGCGCACGCGACGCTGGAACCCGAGATACAGATAAGCATCGTCGCGCTTCAGGTCATCCTCGTAACGCTGGATAAGGAGCTGCGTGTTCTTCAGGTCTTGCGGTTCGTTCACGCGCGCATAGATGGCGCGGAACAGTTGTCCGGGATTGGGCGTGATCTCCGGAATCGGCGGATTCGAGATGCGGTGCTTGAAGTTGAGGAAGAAGAAGTCGAAGTTGATCGTGCGCTCGACCTTGCCGGTCTCCGCGTTGATGTACTTCCAGTAAAACGGGCCGAGTGACGAGTTGTCGCCCCAGTTGAGGCCGTAGCGGAAATTCCACGCCAGCTTCTCGCCTGCGCGCGGGTCGCTCGTCTTCGGTTCCTCCGGGAACGGCCGGCCGGCGACGAAGCCGCTGATCTCGCCGGGCTTGGCGCCGAGCTTCACGTTCGGCGCGCCCTTGCGCGTGGCCTCGATGTAGGACATCGGATTGGGAAAATCGAAGGTCGGGCCGACGGTGATTTCGAACCAGCCGTCCTTGATCAACTGGTAGTTGGCTGGGTCGAGCACCTGCTTGAAGGTGTCGGCGTTGGATTTGTTGATCACCGTGCCCGGCTGCAGGCCCGCGAATGACGGGAACCCGTTCTTGTAAGGAAAGAACGATGCCTCGACTTCGGCATCGCTCGCCGCGTGGGCGGATTGGATCAACGCTGCGGCAGCCAGCGCGATCAGGCGGGTTGTCGGACTGCTAGTCATCGGTACGCTCCTCTCTGGTCAGGTCTTGCAGGCATCGGTCCGCGGCGGCGTGGCTGCCGATGCGGAGCGCATGCTCTTGGAATGGGGTGCGCGAGCTGGGTGCGGCGCGTTGCGGCGGTTTGCCGGTGGCTCGCGGCGAAGTCGATGTTCGGCCTCTCTGTCGTTGTGGTACGCACACCCTGTGTTCGGGCGCATCGTGGCGGTCGGCGCGCTGGCCGCCGATCGCTCAAGTATTCGCCCCTTGAGCAACCGGCATGCCACGGCAGGTCGTGCGAGGGAGATGTTGCGTCGCAATTCAAAGTGCCGCCCTCGTTGGGCGACCTGTCTGGCGGACTGAGGATTCCGCGCGTGCACATGCCGATCGGCTATACGTGAATTTCAGGATTTCAGGAAGTCGACAGGCGTGGCGATGCGGCGGATGCGGAATATTCGCGAGATCGCCGCGCAGCGCGGGCACCTCGTCTAGTGGCGCGCCGGGATTGCGGATATCCGGGAGTCTGTATCCGCCGTTTTCATCAATTCAGGAAACCGCCGGGGCGCCCGGTTACGTTCTGGCCGGGTGCGCGTGGGCGTGCACCAGAGTGCCGCGCAACGGCTGCGGCCCGAATGGCATGCGCCCTGCTTTGCGCTCGGCCCGTATCGCCAAAACGCGTGAAGCACGGCAGATGCATGCCGGCTGTGCACGATCGCACGGCGGCTGGCCCGAACAGGACAAGGCAGGGGACATGGAACGTAACTGGGTGGACGTACGCGTGAGCCGCTGCGCGCCGGCGGCGCAAGGCATTCTGGGACTCGAGCTGGTTGCGCCGGACGGTGCGCCGCTGCCGGCGTTTGCAGCGGGTGCGCATGTCGACCTCGAACTGCCCAACGGCATGGTGCGGCCATACTCGCTGCTCGGCGACGACGCGCAGCGTGCGCGTTACGAACTTGGCATCCTGCTCGAAGCGGCAGGGCGCGGCGGCTCGGCCAGCGCGCATCGCGACATCCGCGTCGATATGCGTCTGCGCGTGAGCCACCCGCGCAACCATTTCGCGCTGGTGCCTGCCGAACGCACGCTGCTGTTCGCCGGCGGCATCGGCGTTACGCCGATTCTCGCGATGGCGCAGCACCTTGCGCGGCGCGGCGCGGCGTTCGAGATGCACTATTGCAGCCGTTCGCCGGCCCGTACCGCATTCGTCGAACGCCTGCGCGGCGCGGAATTCGCCGGGTGCGTGCACTTCCACTTCGACGATGGCGATGCCGCGCAGAAGCTCGACGCGCCTGCGCTCCTCGCGCGGCCCCAGCCTGCTACGCATCTCTACGTGTGTGGGCCGCAGGGGTTCATGGACCATGTGATCGCGATTGCGCGCGAAAACGGCTGGGCGGCAGAGAACATCCACTTCGAATATTTTTCGGCCGCCCCGGCGCTGGCAGGCGAGGCCCGCGCATTCGAGCTGCGCCTGGCGCGCAGCGGGCGCCGGGTGCCGGTGGGCGCGACGCAAAGTGCGGTGGCGGCGCTCGCCGCCTGCGGCGTGGAGGTGCCGGTGTCGTGCGAGCAGGGCGTTTGCGGCACCTGCGTGCTCAAGGTCGTCGACGGGGTGCCGGATCACCGCGACGTCTACTTCACAGACGCCGAGCGCGCGCGCAACGATCAGTTCACGCCGTGCTGCTCGCGTTCGAAATCATCCGTACTCACCGTGGACCTTTGATCCGCCGCATGGCGTCGTGCGGCACCTGACAACAACACCATCGAGAGGAGACAACACAATGGAATCGAAGATCGCGTTTCTGGAGAACGCCTGGTACGTGGCGGCACTGTCGACGGAGCTTGGCGCCGAGGCGCTGTTCCACCGCAAGATACTCGACGTCAACGTGCTCATTTACCGCAAGCAGGATGGCACGCCAGTGGCGCTGCGCGACCGCTGCCCGCATCGCTTCGCGCCATTGCACATGGGCAAGAGGGTCGGCGACGACGTGGTCTGCCAGTACCACGGTCTGCGCTTCGACTGCAGTGGCAAGTGCAAGCACAGCCCGCACGGCAACGGGCAGATTCCCAAGGCCTCGGACGTGCGCAGCTTCCCGCTGGTCGAGCGCGACGGCTTCCTGTGGATCTGGCCCGGCGACCCGGCGCTGGCCGAGGCCTCGTCGATTCCCGACTGCAGCGAATACTCGCGCAGCCCGAAGAGTGCGGTGGCGCATGTCTACATGCACAACACCTGCAACTACGAGCTGCTTGCTGACAACATCATGGACCTCACGCACATCGATCACCTGCACGGTCCGCTGATCAACACCGGGGGCAAGCTCAGCCCGCTGATCCCGAACGTGACCGAGGTCGACGGCAAGGTTGTGATCCGCTGGGACTGGCTCGCCGAACCGGCTATGCCGTTGCTCGGCGAGCACCTTGCCGAACCCAAGGCGCCGGCAAAGATGTTCTTCGAGGTGGTTTGGCATGCACCTGCGGTGATGCGCCTGCGCGTCGGCGCGGTGCAGGGCAGCGACGATTTCGTCAAGGACGGCGTGGTGCTGTTCGACTACCACATCATGACGCCCGAGTCGGCGATGAGCACGCACTACTTCTTCGCCTCGACGCGCAACTACCTGACCGACGATGCCGCCTACAACGAAGGCAAGATGCAGGGCATGCTCGGCGCCTTCACGCTGGAGGACAAGCCGATGATCGAGGCCCAGCAGGCCGAGATGGGCACGCACGATCTGTGGGCCCTCAAGCCGGTGCTGTTGTCGAGTGACGCCGGTGCGATCCGCGTGCGCCGCGTGTTGAAGGCGATGATCGAGGCGGAGCAGGGCGCGCGGCTGCGTGCGGTGAGCTGACCCAGCAACACGGCCCGGCTGTGCGAAAGATGTAGCGCGGCCGCGGGCCTTCCATCTTCGCCCCGCCTGGAAAGCAGGCGGGGCGGGCATCCCGGGCCAGTATGGTCTGAATGCCGCGCAGCGCAAGCCTCCTGGGAGCAACGTGCCCGAGCTGCCCTATCCACAAGCCTTCCAGGCCGGCCGCGCGCATGATTCCTTGCGCGGCTTGCCCGTTCCTGCTCTGCCCGCTGTTCCGTGGCTCGATTCGCGCGACGCGCCGCCGTGCGACCGGATGGCATTCGGTCGCCGTTCGACGTGGGCGTATGAAATTCGATCACCCGACCGCTCTCGGCTGCGCTTCGCCGCCCGCAGCGGGTCGAAACGATACCCGCGAAATCAATCGATTAACTGAGTCGGCGCATCCGTTCTCACGGCTTGGCACGCGAGATGCGAAGTGGCGTTGCAGCAAGTGGCCGTCGAGCCAGGTTGATGTCCGATGCAGCCCGGCAGCCATCGATCGTGGGTGCGGGTACGAACGAGAACGAGGAAGCCGTTGTATGCGAAAGATCTATTCGAACGCCGCGTCGGCGCTCGACGGTGTGGTGCGTGACGACATGTCGGTTGCCGTCGGCGGCTTCGGCCTGTGCGGCATCCCGGAGCTGCTCATCGATGCCTTGCAGGCCACCGGTGCCCGCGGCCTGACGGTGATCAGCAATAACGCCGGCGTGGATGGCGTCGGCCTCGGCAAGCTGCTGGCGACTCGCCAGATCCGCAAGATGATCGCCTCATATGTGGGCGAGAACGCGGAATTCGAACGGCAACTGCTGGCCGGCGAACTCGAGGTCGATCTGACGCCGCAGGGCACGTTGGCCGAAAAGCTGCGCGCCGGCGGCGCGGGCATTCCGGCCTTTTACACGCGCACCGGCGTCGGCACGCCGATCGCGAAAGGCAAGGAAGAGCGCGAGATCGGGGGCAGCCGCTACCTGCTCGAGCATGCGATCACCGCCGATCTGGCGCTGGTCAAGGCTTGGAAGGCCGACCGCGCGGGCAATCTCGTGTATCGCCGGACCGCGCGCAACTTCAATCCGATGGTCGCCTCCGCGGGAACCTGCACCGTCGCGGAGGTCGAGGAAATCGTCGAAGTCGGCGAACTCGACCCGGATCAGATCCACACGCCGGGCATCTTCGTGCAGCGATTGATCCTGAACGAAGCGCCGGTCAAGCGCATCGAACAACGCACAGTGAGGCAAGCCTGACATGGCCTGGACCAGGAACGAAATGGCGCAGCGCGCAGCGAGCGAACTGCGCGACGGCTTCTACGTGAACCTCGGCATCGGCATGCCGACGCTTGTCGCCAACTACATCCCGAAGGGCATGGACGTCTGGCTGCAGTCGGAGAACGGCCTGCTCGGCATCGGACCGTTTCCGCGTGAGCACGAAGTCGATGCGGACCTGATCAACGCCGGCAAGCAGACCATCACCACGCTGCCGGGCAGCAGCATTTTCTCCAGCGCCGATTCCTTCGCCATGATACGCGGCGGGCATATACACCTCGCGATTCTCGGCGCCATGCAGGTGAGCGAGAAGGGCGACCTGGCGAACTGGATGATCCCGGGCAAGCTGGTCAAGGGGATGGGCGGGGCGATGGATCTGGTTGCCGGCGTCAGGCGCGTGCTCGTGATGATGGAGCACTGCTCGCGCAGCGGCGAGCCGAAGATCCTGCGTGAATGCGAGCTTCCGCTGACCGGTGTCGGCGTGGTCGACCGGATCATCACCGATCTGTGCGTGCTCGATGTCGACGACCAGGGCCTGACGCTGATTGAGCTGGCGCCGGACGTCGATCTCGACGAGGTGATCGACAAGACCGGGGCGCCGGTACGCATTGCCGAGACGCTGGTTGCCTGAAGGGGACGTTGTCGTTCGGGCTGGATGAATACTGGGGGGCGCAATGGGCAGAGCAGGCAAAGGTGTTCCGGGCGTATCCATCGCTTCGCGTGCAGGCGACTCGCCGGCTCGTGAGGAGCCAGCGTCGCTAGGCGACGAAGGCGAGCGTGCGCAGCTCATTGCGCTCGGACGCAAGCTTGGACTGGCACCCCGAGAACTCAAGGAGTTGCTGGACATCTATGACACGGGCACGTCGACCAACCGGGCGTTCTCCGAGTTCGTGAGTCTGCTCATGCGATATCAGCGCTTTGTCCAGTGGCGGCGCCACGGTGCGGCGTCGCCGGATGCCGCCGCAATCCGTGAATTCAACGCGAGCGCCGGCTACCTCTACATGTTTGCATGAGCGTGGCGAACCATTGGTATCGCCACTGCGCGTAACCAGAGCGAAGACAACGAAACAACAGCAAGGAGCGAACACATGGCGGTACTCGTGGGCAAGCCGGCGCCGGACTTTTCCGCCGCAGCCGTGACGGGAAATGGCGAAATCGGCACCATCAGGCTTGTCGATCTGCGCGGCCGACCGGTCGTGCTGTTCTTCTACCCGCTCGATTTCACCTTCGTCTGTCCGTCGGAGTTGATCGCGTTCGATCATCGCATGAGCGCGTTCGAAAGCCGTGGCGCGACCGTCCTGGGTTGCTCGGTCGACTCGGTGTTCACACACCTGGCGTGGCGCAACACGCCGGTCGAGAAAGGCGGCATCGGTCCGGTGCGTTACGCGCTTCTTGCCGACGTCAATCATGCGATCTGCCGTGCCTACGACGTCGAGAACGCCGACGGCGTCGCCTTGCGCGGCACCTTCCTGATCGATGGCGACGGCATCGTCCAGCATCAGGTGGTGAACAATCTGGCGCTCGGTCGCGACATCGACGAAATGCTGCGGGTTGTCGACGCGCACCAGTTCGCCACGGTGCATGGCGAAGTCTGCCCGGCCGGCTGGAAGCAGGGCAGGCCCGCGATCAAGGCCTCCCCCGACGGCATTGCACGCTATCTGGCTGAACACGCCGCAGAGCTGTGATCTCCAAACCCCACCCCCAACCCCAGCGGAGACAGAGATGAAGATCTACGACTGGCGCCTCGCGCCGAATCCCAAGCGGTTACGCATGTTCCTCGTCGAGAAGAACATCGACATCCCGATCGAGGAAGTCGCAGGGGACGATCTGCGCCTGCGCCCGGACTACATCGCGCGCTACCCGCAGGCGATGGTGCCGATGCTGGAACTGGACGACGGCACGCAGATCGGCGAGTCGATGGCGATCTGCCGCTTTCTCGAAGAGCTGCAGCCGGAACCGCGCCTGATGGGCGTCGACGCGAAAGACCGGGCGATCGTCGAGATGTGGGAACGTCGCGCCTTCGACGAAGGCATGATGGCCGCGGGCGAGGTGTTCCGGAATACGGCAGATGCCTTCGTCGATCGCGGGGTGCCGGGTGCGGCAGTCGCAGTCGTGCAGATTCCCGAACTTGCAGAGCGCGGCCGTCAGCGGCTCGATCTGTTCTTCGACAAGTTCGACCGCCAGTTGGCGAAGCATCGTTACGTGGCGGGCGACCGGTTCTCCATCGCCGATTGCACCACCTTCTGCAGCATCGAGTTCGCTTCGTGGTCGGACATTCCGATTCCCGAGCGTTGCACCAACCTGCGCAGATGGCATGCCGAAGTCTCCGCGCGGCCGAGCGCAACGGCTTGATCCGGGCGGTGTCGTTGCGGGCCCGCGACCGCGGATGAAACAGTCGCGGGCGAGAGGTCGATGCCGATGATCGACCTGTACACGTCACCCACGCCCAACGGCTGGAAGGTCTCCATAGCGCTCGAGGAACTCGGGCTGGCCTACCGGGTCCGGGAGATCGATCTTGCCGCCGGGGAGCAGAAGTCGCCTGCGTACCTGGCGATCAATCCGAACGGCCGGATTCCAGCCATCGTCGACCAGGAAGAAGGCGGTTTCGCCGTATTCGAGTCAGGTGCAATCCTGATCTATCTTGCCGAGAAGTGCGGACGCCTGCTGCCTGCCGGTGGCAGGGCGCGCTCGGTTGCACTGCAGTGGCTGATGTTCCAGATGGGGGGCGTCGGCCCCATGATGGGGCAGGCCAACGTCTTTCTGCGTTACTTCCCCGAGCGGTTGCCGAGCGTGGTCGAGCGCTACCAAAAAGAGGTTCGACGCCTGTTCGGCGTTCTCGACCTGCGACTCGACGGGCGCGAGTACCTTGCCGACGAGTACAGCATTGCCGACATCGCGAACTGGTCCTGGGTTCGCACCCACGCCTGGTCCGGCGTGGCGATCGACGAGTATCCCCGTCTTGAAAGCTGGTTGAGGCGCATGGCCGTGCGGCCGGCGTGCGTTCGCGGGGTGAGCGTTCCCCGCGATTTCGATCCCGCGACGCTACAGCGTATCGGTGGCTCGATCGTCACCCGCTGACGATGCACTTCCCCTGTGCTGCGATTCCAGCAGCCGATTGAATCGATTTCCGGATATCTGCTCTCGCAGAGAGGGCATGCAGCGTCCGCTGCCACGCCGCAGTGAAGCGCGGTGCTTGCCCGGCCTGCCGTCCGCGTCTGCTCGATCGATGCCACCGTCGTTGCACCGATTCGTTCGACTTGCCGTTCGGGCGACCGACCGGTTCTCGGTCGGATGATGAGGCGACCGTCCTGATTCCACACTTGGTGCGGCGCGACAGGAATTGCGGTAACAGCGACGAATGCATCGTCATTTCATTCGCTTAGCCGTGACGAAAAGATGCGCCGGCAAAGCTGGCCCCGAAGTTGCGAACTGAAGCGTGCGACCGATTCGAATGCAATCGATCCTTTGAGCCCCGCCGGGTCGCTGAACGGCAGAGCGAAGCAAAGAGTAACCATTCTTCAGGAGGCACCAACTATGACAGTCGCGACTTCGTCGATCCAGGTACTGGGCATCGATGCGGGCGGTACCATGACCGACACCTTCTTTGTGCGCGATGACGGACGGTTTGTCGTCGGCAAGGCACAGAGCAACCCGGGGGACGAGTCCCTCGCGATCTACAACTCTTCCGTCGATGCGCTCGCCCACTGGGATCGCAATGTCGACGATGTGTATCCGGAACTCGTCACTTGCGTTTACTCCGGTACCGCGATGCTGAACCGGGTCCTGATGCGCAAGGGGCTCGATGTCGGTCTCATCTGCAACAAGGGCTTCGAGCAGGTTCACACGATGGGCCGTGCGTTGCAGAGCTACCTTGGCTACGCGCTCGAGGATCGCATCCATCTCAACACGCACCGCTACGACGAGCCGCTGGTTCCCGTGTCGCGCACGCGTGGCGTGACCGAACGTACCGACGTGCAGGGCAGGGTGGTGATTCCGCTGCGCGAGGACGAAGTCCGGGCCGCGACGAAGGAACTCGTCGAAGCGGGTTCCAAGGCCATCGTCATCTGCCTGCTGCAGTCTCACAAGAACGAGAAGAGCGAGCAGCGTGCGCGCGACATCGTCAAGGAGGAACTCAAGAAGCTTGGCGTCGACATTCCGGTTTTCGCTTCGGTGGACTACTACCCGTCGCGCAAGGAAAGCCACCGGATGAACACCACCATCCTTGAAGCATACGGCGCCGAGCCTTCGCGCCAGACGCTGAAGAAGGTGAGCGATCGCTTCAAGAAGCATGGCGCGAAGTTCGATCTGCGCGTCATGGCCACGCACGGCGGAACGATCTCCTGGAAGGCAAAGGAGCTGGCCCGCACCATCGTCTCGGGCCCGATCGGCGGCGTGATCGGCTCCAAGCTGCTGGGCGAAGCGCTGGGTGACGAAAACATTGCCTGCTCCGATATCGGCGGCACGTCGTTCGACGTCGCGCTGATCACCAAGGGCAGTTTCGCCATCAAGTCGGATCCCGACATGGCTCGGCTGGTGCTGTCGCTCCCGCTGGTGGCGATGGATTCGGTCGGTGCCGGCGCCGGCAGCTTCGTGCGCCTCGATCCGTACTCGAAGTCGCTCAAGCTCGGCCCGGACAGCGCCGGCTACCGCGTCGGCACCTGCTGGCCGGAGAGCGGCCTGGATACCGTTTCGGTGTCGGACTGTCACGTCGTGCTGGGTTACCTCAATCCGAACAACTTCCTGGGCGGCGCGATCAAGCTCGACGTGCAGCGTGCGCGCGACCACATCAAGGTGCAGATCGCGGACCCGCTCGGTCTGTCCGTCGAGGACGCCGCAGCCGGCGTGATCGAGTTGCTCGATCTCACGCTGTCGGAGTATCTGCGCGCCAACATCAGTGCCAAGGGCTACAACCCGGCTGAGTTTACCTGCTTCTCCTACGGCGGTGCCGGCCCGGTTCATACGTACGGTTACACCGAAGGGGTGGGATTCAAGGACGTCGTGGTGCCGGCATGGGCCGCAGGGTTCTCTGCCTTCGGTTGCGCATGTGCCGATTTCGAGTATCGCTACGACAAGTCGGTCGATCTGGGCCTGCCCCAGACCGCCAGCGACGCCGACAAGGCGAAAGCCTGTTGCACGCTGCAGGAAGCCTGGTCCGAGCTGGCAGCCAAGGTGATAGACGAGTTCGTGATCAACGGCTTCAAGGCCGAGGATGTGATGCTGATCCCGGGCTACAAGATGCAGTACATGGGCCAGTTGAACGACCTCGAGATCGTTTCGCCGGTGTCGAGCGCTGGCACTGCCGATGATTGGAACCGCATCGTCGATGCTTTCGAGAATACCTACGGACGCGTCTATGCAAGCTCGGCGCGTTCCCCGGAGCTGGGCTTCTCGATCACGGGCGCAATCATGCGCGGAACCGTGGCGACGCAGAAGCCGGTGCTTCCCGAGGATCCAGATGCAGGCCCGACGCCGCCGCCGGAGGCGCGCCTCGGCACCCGTCCGTTCTACCGCCACAAGAAGTGGGTCGATGCGGTCATCTGGAAGATGGAATCGCTCAAGGCCGGCAACCGCATCGTGGGACCCGCGATCATCGAGTCGGATGCGACGACCTTCGTGGTGCCGGACGGTTTCGAGACCACCATCGACAAGCATCGCCTCTTCCACCTGAAAGAAGTGAAGTAAGGAGAGACTCAAATGAACATGATGAGCAACAAGGAAACCGGTTTCGCCGACCTGCTGAAGAACGGCCAGACGCTGAAGCAGTTTCGCGACGGCATCATTGCCCGGACACAGTCCACCGGCTGCTACAACGGACTTGAGAAACTGGAGCTGCGCGATTCCGACCCGATCGGCTACGAGAAGCTGTTCTCGAAGCTGCGCGGCGGCCTGGTGCATGCACGCGAAACCGCCAAGAAGATCGCGGCCAGCCCGATCGTCGAGCAGGAAGGCGAATTGTGCTTCACGCTCTACAACGCGGTCGGCGACTGCGTGCTGACTTCGACCGGCATCATCATCCACGTCGGAACGATGGGCGCGGCGATCAAGTACATGATCGAGAACAACTGGGAGGCCAACCCCGGCATCAATCCCGGTGACATGTTCACCAACAATGATTGCGCAATCGGCAACGTGCACCCCTGCGACATCGCGACGATCGTGCCGATCTTCTGGGAAGACCGCCTGATCGGCTGGGTTGGTGGCGTGACGCACGTGATCGACACCGGCTCCGTTACGCCGGGTTCCATGTCCACCGGCCAGACGCAGCGCTTCGGCGACGGCTACATGATCACCTGCCGCAAGACCGGGGTGAACGACACGCCGCTGCGCGACTGGCTGCATGAATCCCAGCGCTCGGTTCGCACGCCCAAGTACTGGATCCTCGACGAGCGTACACGCATTGCCGGTTGCCACATGATCCGCGAGTTGGTGGAAGAGGTGATCCGCGCCGACGGCATCGAAGCGTACGAGAAGTTTGCCTACGAGGTGATCGAGGAAGGTCGCCGTGGCCTGATGAGCCGCATCAAGGCGATGACCCTGCCTGGCGTTTATCGCAAGGTTTCCTTCGTCGACGTGCCTTACAAGCATGACGACGTGCAGGTGTCCAACGCCTTTGCCAAGCTCGATTCGATCATGCACTCGCCCTGCGAGATGACGATCAAGCCGGATGGCAAGTGGCGTCTCGACTTCGAGGGCGCGAGCCGCTGGGGCTGGCATACCTTCAATGCCCACCAGGTTGCCTTTACGTCCGGCATCTGGGTGATGATGTGTCAGACGCTGGTGCCGACGCAGCGCATCAACGATGGCGCCTACTACGCAACCGAGTTCCGCCTGCCCAAGGGCACCTGGTGCAACCCGGACGATCGCCGCACCGGCCATGCCTACGCCTGGCACTTCCTGGTTTCGGGCTGGGCGGCGCTGTGGCGTGGCCTGTCGCAGTCGTACTTCAGCCGCGGCTACCTCGAAGAAGTCAACGCCGGCAACGCCAATACGTCGAACTGGCTGCAGGGCGGTGGCATCAACCAGGACGGCGAGATCCACGCGGTCAACAGCTTCGAGGCCAGCTCCTGCGGCACCGGCGCTTGCGCGATCAAGGACGGCCTCAACCATGCCGCTGCGATTTGGAACCCCGAAGGCGACATGGGCGACATCGAGATCTGGGAAATGGCCGAGCCGCTGCTGTATCTGGGCCGCAACGTCAAGACCAACTCGGGTGGCTACGGCAAGTACCGCGGCGGTTGCGGCTTCGAGACGTTGCGCATGGTCTGGAACGCACAGGACTGGACCATGTTCTTCATGGGCAACGGCTTCATGAACAGCGACTGGGGCATGATGGGCGGCTATCCGTCGGCCACCGGCTATCGTTTCGAAGCGCACAAGACCGGCCTCAAGGAGCGAATCGCCACGGGCGACACCCTCCCGCTGGGCGGGGATCTCGATCCGACGCGCCCCGACTACGAGCGCCACCTCGACGCGACCGCGATCGTCAAGCGCGACAAGCAGTGCATGACGACCGAAGACTGCTACGACAACCACGATCTCTACCTGAACTATCTGCGTGGCGGGCCCGGCTTCGGCGATCCGCTCGACCGCGAACCCAAGGCGATCGAGAACGACCTCAACCAGCAGTTCCTGCTGCCGGAGTACGCGCGCAAGGTCTATGGGGCGGTCATCAGCCAGGACGCGAAGGGCGTGTGGACGGTCGATTCGGCCAAGACCAAGGCGCGCCGCGCGGAAGTCCGCAAGGAACGCCTTGCACGGGCAGTGCCGACACGCGAGTGGATGAAGGAAGAGCGCGAACGCATCATCAACAAGCACGCTTCTGTCCAGGTCCAGCACATGTTCGCGACGAGCTTTGCGCTGTCCGAGAAGTTCACGCGAAAGTTCAAGGAATTCTGGAGTTTGCCGGCGGACTGGGCGTTGCTGGAAAGCGAACTGGGCGTGCCCACCTATGGCTCCAAGCACCGCATGGACCTCTCGCTGATGCCCGACGTCACGACCGTCGTCCAGGTCGAAGAATGATCCGGACCCGTCACCAATTCGAGAATCAAGGAGCAACAAATGTCATACACCAATGAACAGGTCGCACACCTGGTCGAGGGCACGCTGGACTGGGAGACCACCTTCCGCATGCTGTCGATGCCGAAGGACAACAGCCGTTTTGCCCAGTACGTCGAGGCGTTGCAGAAGAAGGTGAGCTTCAAGGACCGCATCGTCCTGCCGCTGGGACCGCACATGTACATCGTGCAGTCGGCCAAGACGAAGCAGTGGCTGATCAAGTGCGACTGCGGCCACGAGTTCTGCGACTACCGCCAGAACTGGAAGCTGCACGCAGCGATCTACGTGCGCGACACCGAGGAGGCGATGGCCGAGGTGTATCCGAAGCTGATGGCGCCGGACACGCAATGGCAGGTCTATCGCGAGTACTACTGCCCGACGTGCGGCGTCATGCACGACGTCGAGGCTCCCACCCCCTGGTATCCGGTGATTCATGACTTCGAGCCGGACATCGAGGCGTTCTACAAGGACTGGGTGGGATTGCCCGTGCCGGAAAGAGCGGCTTGATGCCGTAGCGGCCGGGCGGCAGCCCGGCGCCCGGGTGCCGGCGCCCCGATCGGGGCGCCGGCCAGGGGCAGGTGCCGGTGGCATCGTGCCGGCACCGTGGCACACAAAAGCAGGAACGAATGAACGACTCCGACCGGTCGGGGTGGCTTGCGCCGTAGCTCGGCGCAAGCCACCCCGCTGCGGCGGGATTCGCAGAGGAGACGGCGAATGTTGCGTGTTCTAAGAAAATTCGGCGGCAATGCGCGGGCGCTGGCGACGGTGTTCACGTCGAGCGTGCCGCTGCTCATCATCGGGGGTCTGCTCTACGCGGGCTTGTTCGTCAAGGCCGAGGCGCGAATCCAGAAGGTGGATCCGCCGGCCATCGAGCGTCGCGACAACTTCTTCGGCCTGACGCTGGTGGACGAAAAAGTGGTCTGGGCGGTGGGATCGACCGGAAAGATCGTTCGCAGCGAGGATGGCGGCACATCCTGGGTGCGCCAGGACAGTGGCATCAACGTCAACCTCATGTCGATTGCCGCATGGGACAGCCAGAGTGCCGTGGCAGTGGGGAACGGCGGTGCGATTCGCTACACGCACGACGGCGGCCGGAGCTGGGTTGCGGCAAACGTGCCGGCATCGGATCACCCCTCGAAATTCCTGCGTGTCCGCATTGCGGACGACAACGCGTGGGTAGTCGGCGAGTTCAATGCGATGTTGCGATCTGCGGATCGTGGCAAAACATGGCAGCGGGTTCTGGACGCCGAGGACCGCGGACTGAACGACATTGCCTTCGTCGGCAAGAACGGCTGGGCGGTGGGGGAATTCGGCTCGGTTCTGCTGACCAGCGACGGTGGCGCGACCTGGAATTCGGTGGAGACGGCCAACAAGGTCAGCCTGATGAGTGTCGCCTTCCGCGATGCGAGCCACGGCGTGTCAGTGGGGCTGACGGGAACGCTGCTGACGACCCGGGATGGCGGCCAGCACTGGAACGTCGTTGCGGGGTTGACGCGCGAACACTTCTTCCAGGTGATCTGGGACGAAGACCGTTGGCTCGCCATCGGTGACAAGGGCGTGGTGGCCACTGCTGATGCCGATGCAGGGAAATGGACAGTAGGACGCGTCATGCCCGGCGATGTCGCCTGGCGTACGCAGGTGGTCAAGGCAGGCGAGCGCTACGTGCTGGCGGGGATGAACCTCGCTGCGATCGAGGAGGGCAGGTTTGCGGCGGGCGCCACGAGCAGCGAAGGAGCCCGGAAATGAAGAATGAAACCTTTGGCCGCATCGATCACGTCTTTGCGGGCCTGATCAGAAACCGCGTGTTGGTCATCGTCGCGATTCTCGCGATGACGATCGTGATGGGCGTACTGGCAAGCCGGATCGAAGTGAAGTCCGTATTCAGCGATCTGTTGCCGACGAACCACCCCTATGTGCAGGTCAATCAGCGCTTCAAGTCGACTTTCGGCGGCTCGAACATGGTCAGCATCATGCTCGAGGCCGAAAAGGGCGACATCTTCAATGTCCCCTTCCTGCGCAAGGTGCAGGATGTCACGAAGGGCCTGCAACTGGTCGAAGGCGTCGATACCTATCAGATCATCTCGCTCGCCTCGAAGAAACTGAAGGAAGTCAGGGCGTCGACAGAAGGTGTCGAATCGCGGCCGCTGATGTGGCCGGAACTGCCGCGCAATGACGCCGAACTGGCGGCGCTGCGCGAGTCGGTGCTCAACAATCCGCTGGTCTACGGGCCGTATGTGTCGATGGACCTGAAGGCGACACTGGTGACGGTCGACTTCAACGACGGCGCGATCGACTACACCAAGGCCTTCAACCAGATCATGAAACTGGTGGAAGAGGCCAAGGGCGAAGGTGTCCAGGTTCGCGTGGTCGGAGAACCCGTGCTCTATGGCTGGGTCAACTTCTACCTCCACGAGACTCTGATGATCTTTGTCGCGGCAGTGGTCGCACTCGTGCTTCTGCTGTGCCTGATCACACGTACGGCTCACGGAACGCTGCTCCCGCTGCTGGCCGGCCTGATCAGCGCAATCTGGGCGCTCGGCGCAGCCGAGATCATGGGCTTCCACCTGGACCCGCTGGTTGTCGTCGTGGCATTTCTGATCACGGCGCAGGCGATATCCAACTCGGTGCAGTTGATATCGCGTTTCGACGACGAGATCGAGCGCGGTGCCACAAGCGCCGAGGCGGCGGCACGGGCGAGCGCACGCAACCTGTTCAAGCCAAGCCTGCTTGCGATCGTAGCTGATGCCGGATGCGTACTCATCGTGGCGCTTACGCCGATCCCGATGCTGCAGAAAATCTCCTACATCGGAACGGTCTGGGTGCTGACGATCTTCGTCACGGCGCTGACGCTGACTCCCGTCATGCTGTCGTACTGCAGTACGCGTCGTCGGGTTCTGCACCCGATCAACATCTCGCCGATTCTCAATGCGGTGCTGAACCTGTGCTCCAAGGTGGTTACCACCCGCGCGCGCTACGCAGTACTCGGCGGTTCGCTGATCGTGTTCGTCGTGTCGGGGCTCTACGCGTTCAACCTGAAGGTCGGCGACGCGAACCCGGGTTCGCCCATCCTGTGGCCGGACTCCAGCTACAACCGCGATGCTTCGGACATCAACCGCCAGTTCCAGGGGTCGGATCGCATGTTCGTCGTGGTCGCGGGCGATCAGCCCGGCGTGCTGCGCGAGCCGGAGGTGCTCGCGCACATGACACGCTTCCAGAAATACATGGAGGCCCAGCCGGAAGTCGGGGGAAGCATCTCGATCGCCGACATCCTGCCGCAGGTGAAGCGCGTGTTGCGCGAAGGCAATCCGATGTACCAGGAGGTCGGGCAGTCGGCGGACGAGAACGGCGAACTGACCTACATGTTCGTGTCGGGGTCGGACCCCGGCGACATGGACCGTTACGCCGACATGGAGGCCCGCAACGGTTCGGTGACCCTGTTCTTCCGCGATCACCAGGGCGAGACGATCCGCACCGCGGTGGCGCGGGTACGCGAGTACGTCGAGCAGAATCCGGTCAAGGATGCGCAATACCTGCTGGCAGGCGGGCTGGTCGGGGTGCTCGCCGCGGTAAACGAAGTGATCCTGTCCGGCCAGATCGAGGCGATTGCGCTCGCACTGCTCGTGCTGGTGGTGTGCTGCACGGTCACCTATCGATCCACGGTGGCCGGGGTTTTCTTCATGATCCCGGTGCTGCTGTCGAACACCATCACCTTCAGCTACATGGCGTGGCAGGGCATCGGCATGAACATCAATACCCTGCCGGTCGTGGCACTCGGTATCGGTCTCGGCGTTGACTACAGCTTCTACATCGTCGATGGCATCCGCGAGGAGTTGCATCACTCGCACAACATCGAAAGGGCGATCGTCAGCGCGATTCTCGGGCCGGGCAAGGGGGTGCTCATCACCGCCGCAACGCTGATCACCAGTGTGGTCCTGTGGAGCTTCTCATCATTGCGCCTGCAGGCCGACATGGGTGTGCTCATCGGCTTGTGGCTGTTCATCTCGGCGTTCAGTGCGCTGTTCATCATGCCGGCGATCGTCTATGTGTTCCGCCCCGAATTCATCGTCGGCAGCAAGCGCCGGCCGATCGAACAGGCCGAGGCAACGGCACTCGCATGAACGCACATCCTGGAAACAACGAATGGAACCGTCCGGCCTTGCCGGGCGGGACTGCAGAGCAACACAAACACACAAGGAGAGGGGAGATGAGACAGTCTGGAAAGCGCGGCAATGCGGTCACGACGGTGCTCGCGATGCTCGTCGCCGCGTATGGTCTGGCGCCGATCCACGCGTCCGGCGCGGAAACGAAACAGGCGAAGGACGCTGCCGATTCGGGCGGCGACTACAGCTTCAGCCTGACGGGATACCTGCGCGGGTGGGCATCCTTCAACATGGACAACCAGCCGGAACTCAAGGCGATCGGCGAGGACAGCGCAGGCAAGCTGTCGATGTTGCGCGGTTCGATGCTGCTCGATGCCGACGCCCGCACCGGTCCGATCAAGTGGAAGGCGATTGGTCGCCTCGACCGCGAGCACAAGACGAGCTATCTCAACAACCTCGAGAAGCTCCGCGCCACCAACGGCACGGCCGGTGGCGACAGCATCCTCGACAACTACAACCAGGGCGAGATCCGCGAGTTCTGGGCGGAGATGCCGATCGGCGAACGCACCACGGTCAAGTTCGGCAAGCAGCAACTGGTGTGGGGCGAGTCCGATTTCTTCCATGCGATGGACCTCGTGCACGGCTACGACCTGTCTTGGCGGCTGTTCTTCGAGGGCGAGAACGAGGAATGGCGCAAGCCGCTCATCATGCTTTCGACCAAGATCCGCATTCCTGAAGCGAAAGGCATGCTCGCGGCCTACGTCCGGCCGGGCTGGGATCGCTGCCAGGACATCGGCAACACCTACGACATTCGCGGCGGGCGCTGGTTCTTTCAGCCGTATCGCGGCTTCGATCTATCGCAAGTCACCGACAAGGATTGCAACCACAAGGAAGGCGACTACGACGACGTGACCTACGGTGTTCGCTGGTCGGGCGAGGCATTCGACCTGAATTACTCGCTGGCCTACCTCACGACCTTCGCGGCCGACCCGGTAGCCAACTCGACGTTCCGTCCGTGGAAGGAGCGGCCCACCGGCGCGGTGTTCGACCTGATCCATCCGAAGATCGACGTCCTCGGCGCCACGGTCAGCGGCTACAGCGCGGCGCTCGATTCGGTGCTCAGCGCGGAGGTTGCCTACACCAAGGATCAGCCTTACAACATCGGTTCCGGCGCGTTCAATCCGGGCAACCTGTCGAACCCCGGCATCGGTCTGAATGGCGTGAAGCTGAAGGACACGCTGACGACGATGATCCGCATCGACAAGAACCTCAACCTGGAAAACATCCTGGGCACGTCGCGTCCGTCGTTCTCGTCGATCCAGATCTTCAACACGCAGATCCTGAACTTCGACAAGCAGGACGACATCGTTCGGCTGTTTGCCTACGGGAATCGTGCGACCGAGCACAACACGATCGTCACCGCCTTCACGACCCTCAACTACCGCAACGACACCATCAATCCGGGCCTTGCGGTCGGGTTCGATGTGTCCCACGGCGGCGGATTCGCAATCCCGAGCGTCTCACTCGTTCTCAACGACAAGTGGCTGGCCAAGATCGAGGCCGACATCTTCTGGACCGGCGGCAAGCACAACGATCGTCAGTTCAGCGGTCAGGCATCGCAATTGTTCGGGTACTTCAACCAGTCCAATCAGCTCGTCTTTCGGCTGACTCGACAGTTCTAACCAAGGAGGCAAACAGCATGATCACAAGACAGAAGCAGGGGGCCGCCGGTCTGATGCGGCAGGGGGTCGTCGCCGTGGCGGCGATCGTGGGGCTGAGCGCGCAGCCGGCGTTTGCGAAGGAACTGCCCGAGGGGCAGATCATCGACAAGAGCAACTACGATTCGATCAAAAACGACACCTTCGAGAACAAGACCATTGCCAGCATGGTGCCCGAGAAACTCGAATGGATGATCAAGAACTTCGGGCTGACTATCAAGCTCGGCCATTCGAAGAAGATCGAGATGGACCCCAAGTACGTTCAGGCGACCAAGGAGCTATCGAAGGACGTCAAGTTCAATCCGGCGGACCGCACCGTCTCGGGGTGGAAGGCGGGCATGCTGTTCCCGCCCGAGTCGATCAAGATGGACGACCCGAACGCCGGCGACAAGGTGATCTGGAACCTGCGTGCCGCGACCTACGGCGCGACCATGGACCTGCGCGACATCGCCTGGGTGTTCGCCGACGCGAAGAAGGGCTACGAGCGCTTCCAGCGATTCCAGTCGCGGCGCTACTACATGGAAGGACGCCTCGACGGTGGGCCGGTGACCGTCGGCGACGGCACCATCGCGCAGAAGACCTACTTCGTCGCGACCCATCCGCAGGAGATCCGCGGTCTCGGTCTGTTCTCGGTGCGCTACAACCAGGCCGACTCGAAGAAGCCGGACGACTCCTATGCCTATCTGAAGTCGGTACGGCGCACGCGGCGCATGTCGGGCGGCGCGTGGATGGATCCGATCGGCGGCACTGACCAGCTCTATGACGACTGGGACATCTGGGATGCGGCGCCGACCAAATACCTGAAGAACAAGCTGATCGAGAAGCGCTGGGTGCTGGCGATCGCGCACAGCCCCGAGATGAGCGTGGACAACGCGGTAGGCGACGACAACATGCCGAAGAAGTACCCGCGCATCAACCTGAGCGAGGCGCCGTACTGCAATCCGGCCAAGGACATCGTGTGGGAGCCGCGCGAAGTCTACGTCGTCGAAGGCACGCCGCCGCCGGAGCACCCGTACAGCAAGAAGGTCGTCTACATGGAAGTCGACTTTCCGCGGCCGTATCTCGGCTACGCGGAAGACCGCAAGGGCGAGTTCTGGAAGATGTTCGTGTTCCAGAACCGGCCTGACATCGGAGATGACGGCTACAAGGCGGTGATGCCGGTGATCGGCCACATTATCGACGTCAAGCGTGGCCACTGCACCAACTGGTCGTCGAACATGAAATCGAATCCGAAGGGTGTCAAGGAAACCGATGTGTCCCTCAACGTGCTCGAGGAGGTGGCGACGGGCGCGAAGTAAGTGTGCATGCAGGCCGCCGACGGCGAGGATCGGGGCGGTCCGGTTCCGTCGGCGGTTCGGGTGCAGGGCGAGTCCCCGAGTGGACGTTTTTCTCTCCATTGCGTATTCACATTGCTGGATACTCCTCCCGGCATGTTTGCCCGTCCCGCGGTCTGTCGGGGCGGGCATTTTTTTCTCACGATGCGCCGGGTCCGCGGCCGGCCGGCGCATTGAACTGGAAGGTATGACAAGAAGGGGGCCAAGATGATCTATGCGGCGAACGGGTACGAATGGAACGACACGCGTCTGGCGCATTTCATAGCCCGCCACGGGTACGGCTCGCTCGACGGGCTTCGTGATGCATGCGAGAAGGATCCGTCGCGTTTCTGGGACCAGGTGGTCGACGAAATCGGCATCGAATGGGCGACTGGGTATGGCCGGACGCTCGACGTGTCGCGGGGAATCATGTGGCCCGAGTGGTTCATCGGCGGGCGCCTTTCGCTGCTGGACAATCTGGTCACCCGGCACGCGCGCGCCCACCCGGACAAAATCGCGTTGCGTTGGGAAGGCGATCCCGGCGAGTGCCGGACCATGACATTCCGCGAGCTGGATTGCGAGGTGCGGCGCCTCGCGGCAGCGCTGGGTCAGCTCGGCGTCGGTTCGGGCGACCGGGTTGCGATGTATCTGCCGATGATTCCCGAGGCAGCATGCCTGCTGCTGGCGACGGTGCATGTCGGCGCCATTGTCATACCGCTGTTCTCGGGCTACGGCCCTGAATCCGTCACGACACGGCTGCTCGACTGCGAACCGGTGCTCATGGTCTGTGCCAACGGCTACTTCCGCCGGGGAAAATGCGTCCCGATGCTTGCCGACGCGCGAATCGCCGCTGCGGCGTGCAGCTCGGTTCGCCACCTGCTCGTCGTCGACCGCCTCGGTGCGGGCGAAAGCGCGGCGGGTGCAGGTGCGCATACGTTTGCCGAAGTCGATTACAGGACCGTCGTCGCCGCCGCGCAGCCGGACGTGACGCAGCGCAGCTATCCCGCCGGCCAACCCATGATGCTGGCCTATACGTCGGGCACCACCGGCAAGCCCAAGGGCGTCGTGCATACGCACGCGGGATTCCCGATCAAGGCTGCGCAGGATCTCGCAATGGCGTTCGATTTTCATGCCGGCGACACGCTGATGTGGGTCACCGACATGGGCTGGCTGATGGGGCCCTGGGTCGTGCTCGGCGGTCTGCTGCTGGGCGGGACGATCGTGCTCTACGAGGGCACGCCCGACCATCCGGGGCCGTCGCGACTGTGGGAGATCGTCGAACGTCACGGCGTGACGCACCTCGGCTTGTCGCCGTCGCTCGCACGCCTGCTCATGGCAAGCGACGGCGATGGCGCCGATCAGGACCGGATCCGCACGCTGCGCGTGTTCGGCTCCACTGGCGAGCCGTGGAACGAGTCGCCCTGGATCTGGCTGTTCGAGAAGATCGGCGCCGGGCGACGGCCCATCATCAATTACTCCGGCGGTACGGAGATCGGCGGCGGCATCCTCGGATGCTTCCCGGGACTGCCGCAAAAGGCGTGCGGGTTCAACGGTCCCATACCCGGCATGGTCGTGGACGTCCTCGATGGCAACGGCGCCTCGGTGAGGGGCGTAGTCGGCGAACTGGTGATCCGGCAGCCCTGGCCCGGCATGACGCAGGGCTTCTGGCGTGACAACGGACGCTACCAGGAGACCTATTGGTCGAAATGGCCGAATGTCTGGGTGCACGGAGACTGGGCACGCGTCGACGACGGTGGCTTCTGGTTCGTGCACGGCCGCAGCGACGATACGATCAAGATTGCCGGCAAGCGCATCGGGCCGGCCGATTTCGAATCGGCCCTCGTTTCGCACGATCTGGTCACCGAGGCGGTCGCAATCGGCATTCCCGACGAGATGAAAGGTGAGTCGGTAGTCTGTTTCGTCACCGTGCATGACGCCAGACGCCTCGGACAGCGCAACTGGCGTGATTGGGAGGCCGAGTTGATCGACCATGTCGGCCGGGCACTCGGCAAACCGCTGCGGCCTTCCAGTGTGTATTGCGTCGATCAGATTCCCAAGACACGAAACGGAAAGCTTCTCCGCCGGCTGGTGCGTAGCGCCTATCTCGGGACGAATCCCGGCGATTTGTCCACCGTCGAAAACCCTGCGTCGATCGATCAGGTGGCCAACTGCCGTAAGGTGCTTTAAGGTCGTGCGCAATCGATGCGTCGAAGATCCGTCGAACGAATGCCGCCGTCGGGCGTTCGGTTTTCGAACGGTCATTGCTCATCCGTTCGATTTTCGAACGCTCGAACGACATGGCGGCACTGGAGCGATGTATTCAACTCATTGAAAAATAGAAATTGTTATGGCGGAGCCGGAATAGGCATCAAGATTGCAGAGGATTTACCTACTGCCGGTCGAGTCCAAACTTCCACGGGTTGCTCGAGGTCAAGCATGGTTTGCGTTATCACCAGACACTGTCGGGTCGGTCGCGAAGGGTACGGGTTCCCTCCCGTGCGTTGCGATGGTCTCTGTATGACGACGCTGCAGGCCAGGGGCGTTCGGATCCGTACCCGAAGGATTGCATCGGGGTGCCGGCATGAATGATCCGGTTGTCATCGTATCCGCTGTGCGCACGCCGATGGGCGCGTTTCTCGGCGAGCTGGCGGGCGCAGCCGCGCCGTTCCTCGGGGCGACGGCGATCGGAGCCTCGGTCCGCCGCACCGGGCTGAATCCGGCGCAAGTCGACGAGGTCCTGATGGGCTGCGTGCTCAGCGCCGGACTCGGTCAGGCGCCGACGCGGCAGGCTGCGCTCCAGGCGGGACTGCCTGACACCACCGCATGCACCGGCATCAGCAAGGTCTGCGGCTCCGGCATGAAAGCCATCATGCTGGCGCACGATCAGTTGCGCGCCGAAACCTGCAACGTCGTGGTCGCCGGCGGCATGGAGTCGATGAGCAACGCGCCTTACCTTGCGCCGAAGGCGCGCAAGGGATGCCGGCTCGGGCACGCCACCTTGATGGACCACATGTTCCTCGATGGACTGGAAGATGCCTACGCGGATCGTGGCCGGCTGATGGGCGAGTTCGCGGAGGACTGTGCGGGCGAGCTCGGCATCTCGCGCGAGGCACAGGATGAATACGCGGCCGAATCCCTGCGCCGCGCCCAGGCTGCGGTGGCCGATGGCAGTTTCGACTGGGAGGTCGAGCCGGTTTCGACGTCCGCGTCGAATCGCGGCGGCGAGGCCGTGTTCGTGCGACAGGACGAGCAGCCGCGCATTTCGCGCATCGAGCGGATCCCGACGCTCAAGTCGGCGTTCCGTCCGGATGGAACGATCACCGCAGCCAATTCCAGTTCCATTTCGGACGGTGCCGCGGCAATGGTGATGATGCGACTATCGACTGCCCGGGAACTGGGCCTGACGCCGATTGCGCGCATCTGTGCGCACGCGACCAGCGCAGGCGAACCACGGCGCTTTCCTACCGCGCCAGTGGGCGCGATCACGAAGGTTCTCGAACGTGCGGGATGGACTTCTCGCGACGTCGATCTGTATGAGATCAACGAGGCATTCGCCGTCGTGGCGATTGCAGCCATCCGGATGCTCGGATTGCCGGCGCAGAACGTCAATTCGCACGGCGGCGCGTGTGCCCTCGGTCATCCGATCGGTGCATCCGGCGCCCGCATCGTGGTGACGCTGATTGCGGCGCTGCGCCGCCACGGCTTGCGGCGCGGCGTGGCCAGCCTGTGCATCGGCGGCGGTGAGGCAACGGCACTCGCGCTTGAAATAGATCGATAGCAGGGCGTGTCCGGCGTGTATGCTTGCCCGGCCGGTTGATCCGGCCCGATTCGATCGGGCAGTACCGAAGTGCAAGTGAAGCAACGGCATCCGGCATGAGCGCCAGAGAGCGTCCGGTCGGAATGCCGCGAAGATCAGCCCGACGACAACCCATTGCGCCGCGGCGGTCTCACTAAAAGAAAAGGAGGAGACGATGGGGAGTGTTCGAGATTCGAGCCAGATGTATTCGCGGCCGGAACACGATGGCGACATCATGTCGATGTGGGAACGGCTGCTGAATGGCGACGAGGGCAACACCGATGCCCTGCGACGATTGATCGATGATTCCTGGCGGCGCTGCCTGAGCGCGAGTGTCGATCCCGGGCGCGGCGAGGCGCCGCCTCCGCTGGAGGAAGATTCTCTCTATTCGCTGCGTCAAAAGCACGGCGACCTCATCACGGCAAGCGTGCCGGTCATGGAGTACGCACGCGATTTCCTTTCGGAAACCGGGACCATCATGGTCCTCACCGACCAGAGCGGCACGATCCTCACGCTCGAGGGCGATCCGGCGACGCTGTTTGCCGCGGAAGAGATGAACATGTCGGCAGGCGGCAACTGGAGCGAGCTTGCCTGCGGCACCAATGCGATCGGTACGGCGCTCGCGGTAGGACATCCGGTGCAGATCCACTCGGCCGAACACTATTGCGCCGGTATCAAGCGCTGGACCTGTTCCTCGACCGTGATTCTCGATCCCTATGATTCGTCGATTCTCGGCGCCCTCGACGTCTCGGGCCTGCAGCAGACCTACAATCGTCACAGCCTTGCACTGGTTGTCGCGGCGGCCAGCCGGATCGAGAGCCGGCTGGTCAAGAAGGAGATGGAGATCCGCTTCCGCCTGCTCGAACGCTGCATGCATCGGCTCACCGGTGAAACCACGGCGGGTGGCGTGATCGTGTTCGACCGTCGCGGCAATCCGGTCAAGGCCAACGAGTCGGCCGAGGCTGCGCTTGCCGCGCTGGACGCCGGGCACTTCACAGGGCGCAAGCTCGAGATCTCCTCGCTCTCGCTGGGTCGCATGGTGGACGGCAGACCGACCGGGCTCGATCCATGGATCAGGCCGGAGTGGCTGGAGCCGATCCTCGACGGCGGCGTGCAGGTCGGGTCCGTGCTCACCGTGCCGCTTCCGCGTCGCGGCGGCCTGCGCAGGGCCGATCAGTTGCCGGGTGACAGCAAGCCGCGACTCGGCGGCAGCAAGCTCGACCAGATCATCGGTAACGATCCCGCACTGCTCGAGGCGATCGAGCGTGCGCGTCAGCTTGCGAAATCCAACGTGCCGGTGCTGCTGCTCGGCGAAACCGGCGTCGGCAAGGAAGTGTTTGCCAATGGCATTCACGAGCATGGCTCTGACCGCAATGCGCCGTTCGTCGCCCTGAACTGCGGCGGACTGTCGCGCGAGCTGCTGGCGGCGGAATTGTTCGGCTACTCGGAAGGTGCATTCACCGGCGCGCGCAAGGGCGGCATGATCGGCAAGATCGAAGCGGCCAATGGTGGCACGCTGTTTCTCGACGAACTCGGCGAAATGCCGCTCGACCTGCAACCGCACCTGCTGCGTGTGCTGGAAGAAGGCGAGATCTACCGGCTCGGCGAGAACACGCCGCGCAAGGTGAAATTCCGCCTTATCGCCGCGACCAACCGCGATTTGCGCAAGGAGGTGACCGATGGTCGCTTCCGCATGGATCTGTTCTATCGCGTCGCGGTGACGACCATACGCATACCGCCGCTGCGCGACCGCGGCGGCGACATCGAAGTGCTGGCCGAGCACTTCTTGCAGAAGCTGTCGCGCCAGCACGGCATCGACGTGCCGATTCTTGTATCGTCGGCGGTCAATTGCATGTCGCGTTATGGCTGGCCGGGCAACGTGCGCGAACTGCGCAACGTGATCGAGGGCGTGCTGCTCACCGCTCGCGAAGGCGTGATTACCGAGCACGTGCTGCCGCAGGAGTTGCGCGGGTCGGTCAATCGGCCGCTGGCGGCAGCGGATGACTCCGGCGCCGTCGCGCCCGGCGAACGGCGCCTCGAGGCGGCGGAGCGCGAGGCGATCCTGTCGACGATCGCGAGTTGCAACGGAAACATGACCGCGACCGCGCGCTCGCTGGGCATCGCGAAAAGCACCCTGTACCTGAAGCTCAAGCGCTTCGGGCTCGATCCGCTGGTCGAGAACGCGCGAAGCTGTCGCAGCTGATTCGGTTGCAGGTCCGTCGTGATGCTGGCAATCACTTTGCCGGCTCGCTGCCGCCCGTGCCCTTGAATCGCTCCACCGCGTCGCGCAGGGCCTGGCGCAGCTCGCCGAGCGGCTTGCCCTGCGCCTGTGCTTCGCGGATGCGCGCGAGTATCTCCGACATGTCGCCCGGCTGTGCCGGCGTGCCGGCGCCGTCCTGTCCATATATGAGTTCGGCGCGCTCGCGCCCGGTTTCCGCGCGCCTGGCTGTCACCACCAGCGCCTTGGGAGAATTTGCCGGCGCAGGCTTGCCGCGGCCCGCCACGGCCAATGCCGGCGGCGAGTCGGCCTTGAAGCGCGCGATGGCATCGTGCAGCGATTGCCGCAGTGCCTTGGTCGGTTTCCCGTGCAGTTCGGCGGCGCGCAGCTTTTCGAGGGCCGCGGCGATCTCGGCCGGTGCCGGCACCGAGCCGACCGGCGCCGGGAAGGTTTCGGGCGGCGCCTTGACTGCTTCGGCAAACGTCGGCGGCGCGGGCGTGTCGGGCGGCACTGCGTCGAGTGCCGCCGACACCAGGCGTGCGATGCGCAGGTTGCGATGGCTCATTGCCCAGGTGAAGGCGGTATCGCCCCAGTCGTTGGCCGGGCGCGGATCGGCGCCGACGTCGAGCAGCAGCCGCGCTAGCTTTTCGTGGCCCTCGCGCGCGCTGAGCATCAGTGCGGTCGAATCGTTGGTGGTGCGGGCGTTGACGTCCGCACCCCGTTCCAGCAGGTAGCGCACGATCGACTCGTGGCCGGCGAAGGTCGCGTAGTGCAGCGCGGTCCATTGCTTGCCGGCGCGATTCACGTCGGCGCCGTGTTCCACCAGCCAGCGCACCGCGTTCGCATGGCCCTTCCATGCGGCATACAGCAGGGCCTGCTCGCCGGTACGGCTGACGAAGTTGATGTTCGCCCCATGTCCGAGGAACAGTTCCATCTGCGCGATGTTGCCCTCCCACGCGCCGATCATCAGGCCGGTGCCCAGGCTGTGGGCCTCGAAATCGGGGTCGAGCCCTTCCGCCAGCCAGCGCGCGGCGGCGCGCAGGTCGCCCACCTCCATCGCGGTGCCGAAGCGCACCGGATCGGGCAGCGCGGCCTGCGCCGTCGCCGCGATCGTCAGGACGGCGAGCAGCGCCACCCGGCGCAGGGTTCCAAGGTTTCTCAAGCGTCTGCTCCCTCCGGCCGACATGCCGTTAAACTGGGCGTTCTCCGCCACGCAGGGCGGGATTATCGCCCGGCGCATCCGCCCCAGCCAGAACGCACCGTTTCGACCGATCCATTCCCATGTCCTTCGCCATGCACTGCCGGCCGTGGATGCCATCGCGACGCCTGCTTGCGAGCCTAGCGGCGTCGCTGCTGCTGCACGCCGCCACGGTCGCGCTGGTCGTGATCGAGTGGTCCGGTGCCCTGCAGCAGAAGATGGTTCCGTCGCAACTGGCGGCACGCTTGCAGCCCGCGCCCTCGCCGGCACGAGGCGAAGCCGCCCCGCCGCAGGACGGCGAGCCGCTGCTGAAAAACACCTTGTCCGACACCGCGCCGGACGCGCCGCCCGTGGCGGCGCCGCGAACCGCGCGCCGCGACGCGGCGCCGCCAGCCGCGGCGGGCAGCGATGCTGCGCGCCAGCGCGCCGCGCAACGCAAGCTGGCGCAGCACCTTTTCTATCCGCCCGAGGCCGTGGCCGCCGGCATCGAGGGCGAGGTTCACCTGCTGCTCACGCTGGATGCTGCGGGCAACCTGATCGAGGCGCAGGTCGCCAGCGGCAGCGGCCATCCGGCGCTCGACCGCGCGGCAATCGACGCCGCGTACGCAATGCGGCGCCTGCCCGGCGCGGGCGTGCGCGAACTGATCCTGCCGGTGTTGTTCCGGCTCGAGTAACGGCGCGCGGCACGGCATCGTTCCCGGTCGGGTTCCGCGTGCAGTTCGGGAGCGCCGGTCTGCAAGGCGCGCGGGATGGCGCTCTTGGGCTAGCCATGTCTGCAAGGGGCGCCACCCCTTGTTGCTGGAGGCGATAGCCCCGAGTTGGCCTGCTGAAGCGCCTTCCAGGGCGACGCCGGGAGCCCTGCATCGTAATTCGGACGTGGTGCCGGGATCTGCCGCTGCATGATCGAAGTGCATCGGCACGGCCGTGCCCAGTCTTTGTGCAGGGCGCACGCGAGTTGTGCGGACGCAGGGTGGTCTGCGCTGCGGCGGAAAAGAATCATCAAGAAAATCAATTTACTGCGGATGGCATGATCGCTGCTATTCGATAGGTCTAGTCAACGATGGCTGCGCCACGGACCGGCAGTTCACGCTGCCTGACGGGGCGATTCGAACAACGGCGTTCGCTGCATCGATCCTGGGAAATCCGGGACCGGTGCGCGGCGCCGTTGTGCCTTTTACATTACCGCAGAGGAAGAACATGGCTTACCTGATGCCGACCGAATTTGTCACGAAGATGATCGATGCCGGCGAGGCGAAGATTTTCATGTCCACGCGCGACACGCTGATTCGCGCCTTCATGGCCGGTGCCATCCTCGCGCTGGCGGCGGCGTTCGCGGTCACCATCAACGTCCAGACCGGCCAGCCCCTGGTGGGCGCGATCCTGTTTCCGGTCGGGTTCTGCCTGCTCTACCTGCTCGGCTTCGACCTCTTGACCGGCGTGTTCACGCTGTGCCCGCTGGCGCTGATGGACAAGCGTCCCGGCGTGACCATGGGCGGCATCCTGCGCAACTGGGGGCTGGTGTTCATCGGCAACTTCGCCGGCGCGATGACGACTGCGGTGATGATGGCGATAATCTTCACCTTTGCATTCACGGTCGACCCGGGCACCAACCCGGTTGCCGCCAAGATCGGCACCATCGGCGAAGGGCGCACCGTCGGCTATGCGGCGCACGGTGCAGCCGGCATGCTGACGCTGTTCATCCGCGGAGTGCTGTGCAACTGGATGGTGTCGACGGGCGTGGTTGGCGCGATGGTGTCGACCAGTGTTTCGGGCAAGGTGATTGCGATGTGGATGCCGATCATGGTGTTCTTCTACATGGGTTTCGAGCACTCGATCGTCAACATGTTCCTGTTTCCGTCGGGCCTGATGCTGGGGGGCAAGTTCTCGATCTACGACTACATGGTGTGGAACGAGATTCCGACCGTCGTCGGCAACCTGGTGGGCGGGCTCGCGTTCGTCGGCCTCACCCTGTATTCGACGCATGCGCGCACCGCGCCCAAGCGCAACGCCCACTGAGCATGGTGCCGCGGGCGCTGCCGGCCCGGAGCCGGGCCGGCAGCGTCTCGCGGCGCGCTGAACGATGACGACGAAACTGACGGTCTCGGTCGGGCAGCATTCCGACAAGGGGCGCAAGGAGGCCAACCAGGACTTCCATGGCGTCTGCATTCCGGGCGAACCGCAACTCGGTGCGAAGGGGATTGCCGTGGCCCTGGCCGATGGCATCAGCTCCAGCGATGTCGGGCACATCGCCAGCGAATCGGCGGTGCGTGCGCTGCTCGAGGATTACTACTGCACCTCTGACGCCTGGTCGGTCAAGACGGCAGCGAGCCGCGTGCTGGTGGCGACCAACTCCTGGCTGCACGCGCAAACGCGCCGCAGCCTGTATCGTTACGACAAGGACAAGGGCTATGTCTGCACGCTGAGTGCGCTGATCTTCAAGGCGCGCGCCGCGTATCTGTTCCATGTCGGCGACGCGCGCGTGTATCGCGTGCGCGGCAGGTCGCTCGAGCAGTTGACCATCGACCATCGCGTGACTATTGCGCCCGAACAAAGCTACCTCGGCCGCGCGATGGGCGTCGAGCCCCACGTAGACATCGACTATCAGGTGCTGGCACTCGACGAGGGCGACCAGTTTGTGCTCGCCACCGACGGCGTGTACGAGCACGTCGACCCGCAGTTCGTCCTCCAGGCGTTGCGCGATCACGCGGAGGACCTGGGCGTCGCCGCGCAGGCCATCGTCGCCGAGGCGTTCGCGCGCGGCAGCGCCGACAACCTGACGGTGCAGATCGTGCGCGTCGAGCGTTTGCCCGACGAGGCTGGCGGCGAGATCCGCCACCAGCTCACCGAACTGCCGCTGCCGCCGCTGCTCGAGCCGCGGGCGGTGTTCGACGGCTACAGCGTGCTGCGCCAACTTCATGGCAGCAGCCGCAGCCACATCTATCTCGCCGAGGATGTCGAAACCGGCCGCCAGGTCGTGCTCAAGATTCCGTCGATCGACCTGCGCGGCGATCCTGCCTATCTCGAGCGCTTCATGATGGAGCAATGGGTTGCACAGCGCATCGACTCGGCCCACGTGCTCAAGCCCCATCTGGCCACGCGCAAGCGGCAGTTTCTCTACGTCGTCACCGAGTACATCGACGGGCAGACGCTGACGCAGTGGATGGTCGACAACCCGCGGCCCGATCTCGAGACCGTACGCGGCATCGTCGAGCAGCTCGCACGCGGCCTGCTCGCGTTCCACCGGCTGGAGATGCTGCATCGCGACCTGCGCCCCGACAACATCATGATCGACCGTGCCGGCACGGTGAAGATCATCGACTTCGGCTCCACGCTGGTTGCCGGCATGCAGGAGTCGGCGCTGGCGGAGGAGGGCGAGTTCACGCTCGGCACGCCGCAGTACACCGCGCCGGAATACTTTCTCGGCGAACCCGGCTCGACGCGCGCCGACCTGTTCTCGCTTGCCGTCATCACCTACCAGATGCTGACAGGGCGGCTGCCCTACGGTGCCGGGGTGGCGCGGGCGCGCACGCGCAGCGCGCTCAACCGTCTGGCGTACCGCTCCGTGCTCGACGACGAGCGCGATCTGCCGGCCTGGCTGGACGAAGCGCTGCGCAAGGCACTGCAGATCAACCCGGCCAGGCGCTACGGAGAGCTTTCCGAATTCCTGGCTGACTTGCGGCGCCCGAGCCGCGAGTTCATGACCCGTGCCCGTCCGCCGCTGATTGAACGCAATCCGGTTGCGTTCTGGAAAGGGCTGTCGCTCATCCTGGCGGTCACGGTAATCGCGCTGATCTGGATCATCCGTGCGAGAACCTGAGGCGGAGACCTGCTCCGCACACCGTGCCGAAACGGCCGTTGCCGCCTGTCCCGGCACGGGATTGTTCGGGTCAGGATGATTCGCAGCCCCGATTCTCAGTCGCTCTCCGCGTGCGCGACATTGAAGTCGAGTTGGCTCGAGAGCGTAAACAGGACGATGCAACCGGATTTCGTGTGATGCGGCCCGTGCAGGGTGCCGGCCTTGCCGTACAGGACGGTGCCCGGGCCGAAAGGCATTCCGTTCTCGATGAAGTCGCCGCTCAGGACGTAGCCGGTTTCGTCCGCAGCACTGTGCCAGTGCGCCGGCACCGTTGCGCCCGGCTCGAACTTGTACAGTGCGACCGACGCGCCCGTGGCGGCATCGCCGCTCAATCTTCTGAGTGAAACGCCGGCCAGCCCGGTGGGTTCCCATCCGACTTCTTCCTCATTCATTGCTGTCTGGTACATCCTCCGCCTCCTTGAAGGGAAGCCACTCTAACGGCTTCTGTTCCGATGGCGACGCAGGCTTCATGCCACGGCGGTGATTCCAGCTGCTCTTTGCCAAGCCACCCCGAATGCAGGGCGGTTTCGATGGCAAAGTCATGCGGCAGATGCGTTCGATCCCCGGACGATATTCGGACGCGCGTCGGACTGCGGCCGAATTCCGGATGCCCGGCGAGGGCCTGATGCGATACCTGTCGCGTCGGTATGCGGCTATCGATTACAAAAAACATCGGCACCGCACTTGAAATCCCGGCGACCCGAACCTATTATTGGCACTCGCTGGCGGGGAGTGCTAACAACGCCTCCTAGCAACCGCCACGGAATCGATCACCGTTCGCGACCTTCGGTCGCGGCTTCAATCGTTAGGAAGTCAGGAGAAAAGCTTATGAAAATCCGTCCTTTGCATGATCGCGTGATCGTCAAGCGCATCGAAGACGAGCGCAAGACCGCGTCGGGCATCGTGATTCCGGATACCGCGGCCGAGAAGCCCGATCAGGGTGAAGTGGTCGCTGTCGGCACGGGCAAGATCATGGACAACGGCGAAGTGCGCAAGATGGCCGTCAAGGCTGGCGACCGCGTGCTGTTCGGCAAGTATTCCGGCCAGACCGTCAAGGTCGATGGCGAGGAACTGCTCGTCATGCGCGAAGAAGACATCATGGGCGTGATCGAAGCCTAATTGCCGATACAGAGGAGAAACAGACATGGCAGCCAAGGAAGTACGTTTCGGTGATTCCGCCCGCCACCGCATGGTGGAAGGCGTCAACATCCTGGCCGACGCGGTCAAGGTGACCCTGGGCCCGAAGGGCCGCAACGTCGTGCTCGAGCGCAGCTTCGGCGCGCCGACCGTGACCAAGGACGGTGTTTCGGTCGCCAAGGAAATCGAGCTCAAGGACAAGTTCCAGAACATGGGCGCGCAGATGGTCAAGGAAGTCGCTTCCAAGACCTCCGACGTCGCCGGTGACGGCACCACGACCGCGACCGTGCTGGCGCAGTCGATCGTGCGCGAAGGCATGAAGTTCGTCGCCGCGAGCATGAACCCGATGGACCTGAAGCGCGGCATCGACAAGGCCGTGACGGCCGTGGTCGAGGAGCTGAAGAAGATCTCCAAGCCGACGACCACCTCGAAGGAAATCGCCCAGGTCGGCTCGATCTCGGCCAACTCCGACACCGACGTTGGCAAGATCATCGCCGACGCGATGGACAAGGTCGGCAAGGAAGGCGTGATCACCGTCGAAGACGGCAAGAGCCTGCAGAACGAACTCGAAGTCGTGGAGGGCATGCAGTTCGACCGTGGCTACCTGTCGCCCTATTTCATCAACAACCCCGACAAGCAAGTCGTCGCGCTGGAGAACCCGTTCGTGCTGCTGCACGACAAGAAGATCTCCAACATCCGCGATCTGCTGCCGGTGCTGGAGCAGGTTGCCAAGGCCGGCCGCCCGCTGCTCATCGTGGCCGAAGACGTCGACGGTGAAGCGCTGGCGACCCTGGTGGTCAACAACATCCGCGGCATCCTCAAGACCTGCGCCGTCAAGGCACCGGGCTTCGGCGACCGGCGCAAGGCCATGCTCGAAGACATCGCCATCCTGACCGGCGGCACCGTGATCGCCGAGGAAGTCGGACTGTCGCTCGAGAAGGCCACGCTGAAGGATCTGGGTCAGGCCAAGCGCGTCGAGATCGGCAAGGAAAACACCACCATCATCGATGGCGCTGGCGATCCGAAGAACATCGAAGCGCGCGTCAAGCAGATCCGCGCCCAAATCGAGGAAGCCACCAGCGACTACGACCGCGAGAAACTGCAGGAGCGCGTGGCAAAGCTGGCCGGCGGCGTTGCACTGATCAAGGTCGGTGCCGCGACCGAAGTCGAGATGAAGGAAAAGAAGGCTCGCGTCGAAGACGCGCTGCACGCCACGCGTGCTGCCGTCGAGGAAGGCATCGTGGCCGGTGGCGGCGTTGCGCTGCTGCGTGCCCGCGGTTCCGTCGGCAGCCTGAAGGGCGACAACCACGATCAGGATGCAGGCATTAAGATTGTGCTGCGCGCCCTCGAGCAGCCGCTGCGCGAGATCGTCGCCAATGCCGGCGCCGAGCCGAGCGTGGTGGTCAATGAAGTGGTCAAGGGCAAGGGCAATTTCGGCTACAACGCCGCGACCGGCGAGTACGGCGACTTGGTCGAGATGGGCGTGCTGGACCCGACCAAGGTCACGCGTACTGCGCTGCAAAACGCCGCGTCCGTCGCCGGCCTGATGCTGACCACCGACTGCATGGTCGCCGAGCTGGTCGAAGACAAGCCGGCTGGCGGTGGCATGCCGGGAATGGGCGGCATGGGCGGCATGGGCGGCATGGGTGGCATGGGCGGCATGGACATGTAAGTTCTGCCGCGGCGGGGCGCATGCTCCGCTCCCTGTAGGTACCGGAAGCCCCGCGCAAGCGGGGCTTCCTTTTTTCGGGCGTTTCCACGTGCCGTCGAGGCGCGGAACCGCTCGCTGGCGCTGTGCTACACTGGTTTTCGGGATTGTCGGCTGGCGTGATGCAGGGCGCAAGAAAACGCCCCGGCCCGAGAGTGGAGACGGGAAACGGAAAAGACGGCAGGGAGTGCCCGGTACAGGGCTCGAACACTCCCTGAGGCCGAGCCGCAGGCGCTTGCACGCCTGCTCAAAACCCGCCTCCTGAGACCGAGTAAAAGGAGAACAGCACGCGCAGTTTGGGCGGGCTCTCTTACAGATCGCTTACAGGTTCGAATGCGCATCCTGCTCGCCGAGGACGATCCGATCATCTCCGATGGTTTGTCGCGCGCGCTTCGCAAGGCCGGCTACGCGGTCGATCATGTCGTCAGCGGTGTGGAAGCGGATGCCGCAGTCGCCAGCCAACCCTACGATCTGCTGATCCTCGATCTCGGGCTGCCTCGCATGTCGGGCATCGACGTTCTCAAGCGCATGCGCGGCCGCCGCTGCAAGCTGCCGGTGCTGGTGCTCACAGCGCAGGATGGCGTCGATAGCTGTGTACGCAGTCTCGATGCCGGTGCGGACGACTACATTACCAAGCCCTTCGCGCTGCCCGAACTCGAGGCGCGCGTGCGCGCGCTATGCCGGCGCGGCACGGGGCTGCCCAAGACCATCGATGTCGGCCGGCTTTCGTACGACCAGGCCGACAGGCTGGCCACCATCGACGGCCAGGTGGTGGAACTGTCGGCGCGCGAAGTCGCGTTGCTCGAGGTGTTGCTGCTGCGTGCCGGGCGCCTGGTGAGCAAGGAGCAACTCGTCGATCACCTGTGCTCCTGGGGCGAGGAGGTCAGCAACAATGCAATCGAGGTCTATGTGCACCGCCTGCGCAAGAAGATCGAGCCCGGCGAGGTAAGGATCGCCACGGTGCGCGGACTCGGCTATTGCCTGGAGAAGCCGGAGGCGGCCAGCCAGCAGACGGCTGTCTGACCTCTTCGCAGGCGCCGTGCAGATTCGACGCAGAAAAACGCGCAAGGGCGCCGGCGACGAACATGCATCCGGGTCGCAGAACTCGCTATTCGGCGAAATTCTCGACTGGATGCTCGCCCCGCTGCTTTTCCTGTGGCCGATTTCCATCATCGCCACGCACCACGTTGCCAACAGCATCGCAAACCAGCCCTACGATCAGTCGCTGGCCGAGAACGTGCGTACGCTCGGCCGCCTGATCTCGGTGCGCGATGACAAGGTCCACGTCGATTTTCCGGCGCCGGCCCGTCTGCTGCTGCGGGCCGACGAAGAGGACACGATCTACTTCCAGGTGCGTAGTCCGCACGGTGAAATCGTCGCCGGCGATGCCGATCTGCCCCAGGTCTCGCTGGACGCAAGCGGACCGGTGGACCAGGTGCTGTTTCGCGACGACGAGATTGCGGGCGACGACGTGCGCATCGCGTTCATGCAGTTTCATGCCGGCAATCCGCCAAGCGCCGGGCTGTTCGTCGTGCAGGTGGCAGAAACGCGCGTAAAGCGCAGCAACCTGGCAAGCCGGGTCGTGGCGGGGGTGCTGCTGCCGCAGTTCGCGATCATCCCGATGGCGGTGATTCTGGTTTACTTCGGCCTTGGTCGCGGCATTTCGCCGCTCAACCGGCTGCAGCGCCTGATCAAGCGCCGGCGCCCGAGCGACCTTTCTCCGATTGGCACCACCGACCTGCCGGAGGAAGTGCGTCCTGTGATCGTCGCGTTCAACGACATGATGGAGCGTCTCGAGCAGAACCTGCATGCGCAGCAGCGCTTCATCGGCGATGCCGCCCACCAGATGCGCACGCCGCTGACCGGGCTGAAGATGCAGACGGAACTGGCGCTCAACGAAAGCGATCCTGCGCAGGTGCGCGAATCGCTCAAGGGCATTGCGCGCAGCACTGATCGCGCGGCGCACCTGATCAACCAGTTGCTGGCGCTGGCGCGTGCCGAGGCGAGCTTCGAGAAGCTCTACGCGGTGGAACTCATCGACCTGGCGGCCCTGCTGCGCGACATGGCCGAGGATTTCGTGCCGCGTGCGCTGGCCAAGCAGATCGACTTCGGTCTCGAGCTGGCGGACGAACAACTGCTGATCGAGGGCAACCCGCTGATGCTGCGCGAGATGTTCAGCAATCTGATCGACAATGCCATCAAGTACACGCCGGTCGGCGGCAAGATCACCGTGCGCACGCGCGCGAGCGAGTTCGCCATCGTCGAGGTCGAGGACAATGGCCCGGGCATTCCCGAGTCGGAGCGCGATCTGGTGTTCGAACGCTTCTATCGAATCCTCGGCACGGGTGCGGACGGTTCGGGCCTCGGCCTGCCGATCGTGCGCGAGATCGCCGACATTCATCGTGCAAACGTCGTCTTGCGTGCGCCGCAGCATGGAACCGGCACGCTTGCCATCGTCACTTTTCCGCGGCGCCGCGCAAAACCTGCGGGAGAGGCCATCGTGCCGGACGCGTTTCCGCTAGCGTAAGTCCATCGTAAGGTTCGCGCCGTAACGTCCTGCCTGCAAAACTGCGCAAGCCATGCGCAGATAGAACCAGAGGAGGATACAAACGTGAATGAAGACTTGGCGCATCGGATCGCAGCGAATCCGAAGTATCAGGAACTGGTGGCGAAACGGCACTCGTTCGCCTGGGTGATGACCGTCCTCGTGATGATCAACTATTTCGGCTACATCCTGCTGGTGGCGTTCAACAAGGAATGGCTCGCCACCAAGCTTGGCGCCGGCATGGTGACCTCGGTCGGCATTCCCCTCGGCGTGGCCGTCATCGTCATCACCATCATCCTGACCAACATTTACGTGCGTCGCGCGAACACCGAATTCGACGACCGCACCGCCGAACTCATCAAGGAGGTTGGGAAGAAATGAGCGCCAACGTCAAATTCATGCGTAGCGCCCTGGCACTCGTGCTGGGCATGCTCGCCGCAGGCGCAGTCCTGGCCGCAGGTGCCGACCTCGGCCAGACTGCCAAGCAGGAAACCAACTGGGTTGCCATCGGCATGTTCGGCATTTTCGTTGCCGGTACGCTGTGGATCACCAAGTGGGCCGCCGCCAAGACCAAGTCGGCAGCCGACTTCTACACGGCGGGTGGCGGCATCACCGGCTTCCAGAACGGCCTGGCGATCGCGGGCGACTACATGTCGGCTGCGTCGTTCCTCGGTATCTCGGGCCTCGTGTTCGCCAACGGCTTCGACGGCCTGATCTTCTCGATCGGCTGGCTGGTCGGCTGGCCGGTGATCACCTTCCTGATGGCGGAGCGCCTGCGCAACCTCGGCAAGTTCACTTTCGCCGACGTGGCGGCCTACCGCTTCGCCCAGACGCCGATCCGCACCTTCGCGGCAACCGGGTCGTTGGTCGTGGTGGCCTTCTACATGATTGCCCAGATGGTCGGTGCCGGTCAGCTGATCAAGGTGCTGTTCGGCCTTGAGTACGTCTACGCGGTGATCATCGTCGGCGTGCTGATGATGGCCTACGTGCTGTTCGGCGGCATGACGGCGACGACCTGGGTGCAGATCATCAAGGCGGTGATGCTGCTCATCGGCGCGACCTTCATGGCGCTGGCCGTGCTGTTCCAGTTCGGCTTCAGTCCCGAGGCGCTGTTCGCCAAGGCGGTCGAGATCCACAGCAAGCACGACGCCATCATGGCGCCGGGCGCGCTGATCAAGGATCCGGTTTCGGCGATCTCGGTCGGCATGGCGCTCATGTTCGGTACCGCGGGCCTGCCGCACATCCTGATGCGCTTCTTCACCGTGCCGAGCGCCAAGGAAGCACGCAAGTCCGTGGGCTGGGCGACGACCTGGATCGGTTACTTCTACATCCTGACCTTCATCATCGGTTTCGGCGCCATCGTCAACCTGACGCAGCACCCCGAGGCCTACTACGTGGCAGGCGACATCACCAAGGGTCTGAAGGGCGGCGGCAACATGGCGGCCATCCACCTTGCCAACGCGGTCGGCGGCAACGTGTTCCTCGGATTCATCTCCGCGGTGGCGTTCGCGACGATTCTGGCGGTGGTTGCGGGTCTGACGCTGTCCGGTGCTTCGGCCGTGTCGCATGACCTCTACGCCACGGTGTTCAAGAAGGGCCAGGCGGATTCGGCCTCCGAGTTGCGCGTCTCGAAGATCACCACGATCTGCCTCGGCATTGTCGCGGTGTTCCTGGGTATCGCGTTCGAGAAGGAGAACGTCGCCTACATGGTGATGCTGGCCTTCGCGATCGCCTGCTCGGCCAACTTCCCGGTGCTGTTCATGTCGGTGCTGTGGAAGGATTGCACGACCAAGGGCGCGGTTGCCGGTGGCGTCGTCGGCCTCGTCAGCTCGGTCGGGCTGACCATCGTGTCCGCCTCTGTGTGGGAAGCGGTGCTTCACAACCCGAAGGGCAGCGCGCTGTTCCCGTACTCTTCGCCGGCCCTGTTCTCGATGACGGCTGCGTTCCTGACGATCTACATCGTCTCGAAGCTCGACAACAGCCGCCAGGCCCAGAAAGAGCGCGAACTCTTCCTGGCCCAGCAGGTTCGTTCCGAGACCGGTATCGGCGCATCGACCGCGTCGGCTCACTAAGCTTCAAAATCCGGCCGGCGAAATCGGCCGGATGTCGTATCCTCAACGCCTCGGGGGCAACCCCGGGGCGTTGTCGCTTCTGCGGTTGCTGCGAACCTGTCTGCGGGCGAGGGCATGGAGCAAGGGGAATCGGGGGTCGAAACACAGGCGTTGCTGCTCGCGCGCGTGCGCGATGTTGTCCTGCGTCAATCGGTACTGTTGTCCGAGTCGGCCGAGCTTGGCGAAGCCGCGCGCGCGATGCGAGACAACGCGGTGTCGTGCGTCCTAGTCGGGTCAGAAGCCGATCCGGGCATCGTCACCAGTACCGATCTGCGCGACGCGCTCGCCCTGCATGGACACCACCCGCACGAACCGATCGGCCCGCTCGCGCGCCGTCCTATCGTTGCGATCGACGATGGAGCGCTGCTCCTCGATGCGCTGATCGAGATGGAACGCACGCGCGTCAAGCGCCTGCCGGTCACGCGCGCAGGGCGGATCCACGCAGTACTCGAACTGGGCGATCTGCTGTCGTATTTCGCGTTGCATTCAAACGTCATTTTGCGCGTCGCGGGCGACGCCCCCGATGCCGATGCGCTCAAGCCGGCGTTCCGCTCGCTGGTGCGCATGGTCAGTGCGCTGCAGCGGATCGGCATGAAACCCGACCGCATCGGTCGTCTGGCAAGCGAGATCAATCGCGCCATTTTCCACCGGGTGTTCGATCTCGTGATGCCGGTGGATCTGCGCAATGACTTGTGCCTGATCGTCATGGGAAGCGAGGGGCGTGCCGAGCAGATTCTCCCGACCGACCAGGACAATGCCTTGATCGTCCGAGACGGTATCGATCCGGCATCACTGATGCCCGCCTGCCGGGCATTTTCGGAAGCACTTGCCGTCATTGGCTATCCACCCTGCGCCGGCAACGTGATGGTCAGCAATCCGGCGTGGGTGCTCGGCGAATCGGGTTTTCGCAACCGCATCGGCCATTGGATCGTGAACGGCAGCAACGACGACGTGATGAACCTCGCCATTTTCTTCGATGCGACTGCCGTGGCAGGCGATGCCACCCTGCTCGCGCAGGTGAAGGCGGTGCTCTTCGAGGTTTCGTCGGCAGGCGATACCTTCTTCGCGCGCTTCGCCAGCGCGATCAATGCATTCCCGGTACCGATAAACATGTTTTCGCGGCTGCAGGTCGAGCGGTCGGGCGAGCAGGCCGGCACGCTGGACATCAAGAAGAGCGGCATCTTCCCGATCGTCCAGGGTATACGCAGCCTGGCGCTCCAGCACCGGCTCACCGTGACCGGCACGCTCGACCGCATCGACGCCCTGGTCCACCTGGGGGCCTTCGACAAGCGCTTTGCACGCGAACTCGGCGACGCCTTCGGATTTCTCTGCACGCTGCGTACGCAGGCCGGTCTGGCGGCGTTCGAAGCCGGTCAGCCGGCAACCAACCGCGTACGGCCTGCCGACCTGTCGCAGATCGACCAGGAGGTGCTCGTCGAGAGCCTGCGCGTCGTGTTGAAGCTGCGCAAGCTGATCACCCAGCACTACCGGCTCGACATGCTCGGCTTTTGACCGACGTGTCTGCCGCGATGCGGCCAGGGCCTGTTCAAGCCAATTCCTTGGCTCGCGGTCACTCAACGGCTTCGGCTGCCGTGTTGTGCCGCCTTGACCGGGATGACCCAGCCAAGCGCAACCATGGAATTGGCTTGAACAGGCTCTAACTGCTTTACGCGGTTCTTCGCCCCGGCTATAATGCGCGGCTTTCCAACGTGGCCAGGTAGCTCAGTTGGTAGAGCAGCGGATTGAAAATCCGCGTGTCGACGGTTCGATTCCGCCCCTGGCCACCACCGCTTTTCCCGGTTCGTTTCCGTGGTTCCCCTTCAGTCGTGCCGCCGGCTCGCGCCAGCTCCTTGACAGGCCCTTCCCCCCGCCGAGCTATAATCCGATCAATGGCTTGCCGGCCTCCGCGCTTCGGGTACTCCTGGCGGCCGACTTCTTCCGCCTGCTTATCGAGCCCGCATGCGACTTTTCGCCCTCGGCATCAATCACCACACAGCGCCGCTTTCCGTGCGCGAGCAGGTGGCGTTTCATCCCGAGCGCGTCAATGAGGCGCTGAACCAGTTGGTCCAGGGTCGCCCGGTCGGCGAGGCGGCGATCCTCTCCACCTGCAACCGCACCGAACTGTACTGCGCGACCAACGATCCACAGGCGGCCGCCGACTGGCTGGCCGAGTACCACCGGATCCCGCTGCAGAGCATTTCGCCGCACCTCTATACCCACCCCCATCGCGACGCGGTGCGGCACATGTTCCGCGTGGCGAGCGGTCTGGATTCGATGGTGCTCGGCGAGCCGCAGATCCTCGGGCAGATGAAGCAGGCCGCCCGCGCGGCGGAAGAGGCGGGGACGCTGGGCGCGCTGCTCCACAAACTGTTCCAGAAGACCTTCGCCGTCGCCAAGGAGGTGCGTTCGACCACCGCGATCGGCGCCAACATCGTCTCCATGGCGGCGGCGGCGGTGCACCTCTCGGAACGCATCTTCGAGCGCATCTCCGACCAGCGCGTGCTATTCATCGGCGCCGGCGAAATGATCGAACTCGCAGCGGCGCACTTCGCCGGCGGCAACCCGAAGCAGATCACCATCGCCAACCGCACCGTCGAGCGCGGCGCCGAGCTTGCGCGCCGCTTCAACGGCGATGCGATCAAGCTCGACGAAGTCGCCGAGCTGCTGCCCAGGTACGACATCGTCGTGTCCTGCACCGCCAGCCCGCTGCCGATCATCGGCCTCGGCATGGTCGAGCGCGCGATCCGCGCGCGGCGCCACCGCCCGATGGTGATGGTCGATCTCGCACTGCCGCGCGACATCGAAGCCGAGATCGGCGATCTCGACGACGTGTTCCTCTATTCGCTCGACGACCTGGCGCAGATCGTCGAATCCGGCCTCGAATCGCGCCAGGCGGCGGTAGTCGAGGCGGAGCAGATCATCGATGCGCGCGTCGACCATTTTCTGCACTGGGTTGCCTCGCGCGACGCGGTGCCGACCATCCGTGCCCTGCGGGACAATGCCGAACGCATGCGCCGGCACGAAGTCGAGCGCGCGGTCAAGTTGCTCGCGCGCGGCGAGGATCCGCAGCGCGTGATCGAGGTGCTGTCGCACGGCCTGACCAACAAGTTCATGCACGGCCCGACGCATCTGCTCAATTCGGCCGAAGGCGAGGCGCGCAACGACATCGCGACGATGCTCGGCCGCCTGTTCCACTTCAACTCCCACGACAATTCGCACGAGTAGCGGCGCAGTGCCGGCGCGCGCGGCCCGCGGGGCGTGCGCACGCCCTGCCATGGCCGCGACCAAACCATGAAACCGACCATCAACGACAAGCTGCAGCAGCTCTCCGACCGCCTCGCCGAACTCGACGCGACGCTGGCGCACGAGCAAGCGACGCGCGACATGGATGCCTTTCGCAAGCTCACGCGCGAGCACGCCGAGATTGCGCCGGTGGTTGCGCTGTACGACGGCTGGCGCCGCGCACAGGCCGACCTCGCGGGCGCGCAGTCGATGCTCTCCGATCCCGAGATGAAGGAACTCGCGGCCGACGAGATCGAGGCCAGCAAGTCGCGCATCGCGCAGCTCGAGGACGAACTGCAGCGCGCGCTGCTGCCGAAAGACCCCAACGACGAGCGCAACCTGTTCCTCGAGATTCGCGCCGGCACCGGCGGCGACGAATCGGCGCTGTTCGCCGCCGACCTGCTGCGCATGTACACGCGCTACGCTGAACGCCAGCGCTGGTCGGTGGAGATGATCTCCGCGAGCGAATCCGACCTCGGCGGCTACAAGGAAGTCATCGTCAAGATCTCCGGCCAGGGCGCCTACTCGAAGCTCAAGTTCGAGTCCGGCGGCCATCGCGTACAGCGCGTGCCGGCGACCGAGACGCAGGGGCGCATCCACACCTCGGCGTGCACGGTGGCGGTGCTGCCCGAGGTCGACGCGGTCGGCGACGTCGACATCAATCCGGCCGACCTGCGCATCGACACCTTCCGCGCCAGCGGCGCCGGCGGCCAGCACATCAACAAGACCGATTCCGCGGTGCGCATCACGCATATCCCGACCGGCATCGTCGTCGAATGCCAGGATGACCGCTCGCAGCACCGCAACAAGGCGCAGGCGATGAGCGTGCTGGCGGCGCGCATCAAGGCCGCGCAGGTGAACGAGCAGGCGGCGAAGATCGCCTCCGAACGCAAGAGCCTGATCGGCTCGGGCGACCGTTCCGAGCGCATCCGCACCTACAACTTTCCGCAGGGCCGCGTCACCGACCACCGCATCAACCTCACGCTGTACAAGATCGACAGCATCATGGAAGGCGAGATGGACGAAGTCGTCGCTGCGCTTGCCGCCGAGCACCAGGCCGAGCTGCTCGCCGCGCTGGCCGGCGAGGCCGCCTGAGCGGAGCCTGACATCCGCATGACGCTCGGCGAAGCACTGCAGGCCGCGCGCACGCGCATCGACGCGCTCGACGCGCGAGTGCTGCTGCAACACGTCACCGGATTCGGCCATGCGCAGGTCGCGGCCTACCCGGAACGCATGCTCGACGCCGCCCAGGACTCGGCCTTCGCGGCGCTTGTCGAACGCCGTGCAGCCGGCGAGCCGGTCGCCTACCTCGTGGGCTGGCGCGAGTTCTACGGGCGGCGCTTCGGCGTCACGCCGGCGGTGCTGATTCCGCGCCCGGAAACCGAACTGATCGTCGAACTGGCCTTGGCGCGCATGCGCGCATGCACCGCGCCGCGCGTGCTCGACCTCGGCTGCGGCAGCGGCATCCTCGCGATCACGCTGGCGCTCGAGTTGCCGCAGGCACGGGTGAGCGGCGTCGACGCCTCGGCGGCGGCGCTGGCCGTGGCGGGTGCCAACGCCGCGGCACTCGGTGTCTGCGTCGAACTGGTCGAGAGCGACTGGTATGCGGACGTGGTCGAGGATGGCTTCGACCTCATCGTCGCGAACCCGCCCTACGTGGCGCCCGGCGACCCGCATCTCGCGCAGGGCGACGTGCGTTTCGAGCCGCGCAGCGCGCTGGTCGGCGGCGGCCCGGCGGGGCTGAGCGACCTGCAGGCCATCATCGACGGCGCGCGCACGCGGCTGCGGCCCGGCGGCTGGCTGCTGGTCGAACATGGCTGGGAGCAGGGTGAGGCGACGCGGGCGCAGTTCGCCGCAGCCGGATTTGGCGCGATCGAGACGGCGCGCGATCTCGCCGGGAACGAGCGGGTCAGCCTCGGGCAGGCGCCGACCTCGGCAGATGCGCCGACATCCTGACAATGCTCTTCCATACCCTAGCATCCATAAGCTTTACAGCCTGCCATGCTGACATTCGCTGTCGGCCGCCTAGGCTGTCCACGGATGCCTTGACGCTCGCAGGTCGTGGACCGTAGAATTCCCTATCGTTTTTCTCAACTATTTCGCACGAGGGCAACATGGACGTTCAGGAGCGCATCCGCGCCACGGTGACCGGCAATCCGGTGGTGCTGTACATGAAGGGCACGCCGCAATTTCCGCAGTGCGGCTTTTCCGCGACGGCGGTGCAGATCCTCAAGGCCTGCGGCGTGAGCAAGTTCGCCTCGGTCAATGTGCTCGAGGACATGGAAGTGCGCGACGGCATCAAGCAGTACGCCAACTGGCCGACGATTCCGCAGCTCTACATCAACGGCGAATTCGTCGGCGGCTGCGACATCATGCGCGAGATGTACCAGAGCGGCGAGCTGCAGAAATCGCTCGAGGGCGTGACAAGCGCAAGCTGAAACGCAATCGTCCGGCGCAACGGGCGGCTGCGGCCGCCCGTTCCCGTTGACGCATCACAGTTCGGCGAGCAGCGCCTCTACCATGCGCTCGGCCTGGCGCAGGTAGCCGCCGCCGAACAGGTTCAGGTGGTTGAGCACGTGGTACAGGTTGTACAGCGTCTTGCGCTGCTCGTAGCCCGGCGCCAGCGGCCACGCCGCACGGTAGGCGACGTAGAAGCTTTCCGGAAAGCCGCCGAACAGCTCGCTCATCGCGAGGTCGGCGTCGCGGTCGCCGAAGTAAACCGCGGGATCGAACAGCGCCAGCCGGCCGTTTTCGTCTACTGCAGCGTTGCCGTTCCACAGGTCGCCGTGCAGCAGGCTGGCCTTGGGGCGGTAATCGACGAAAAAGGCCGCGAGCCGGTCCGCGAGTTTCTCGCCGCGCTCGATCAGCCGGCGGCTGTCTTCGCGCGATTTCGCCATCTCCAGTTGCGGCCGCAGGCGATGGTGAGCGAAAAAGAACGGCCACGTCACATGCATGGCATTGTCCTGCGGATTGCGGCCGATGAAATTGTTGCGCGGCCAGCCGTGCTGCGTGCCTTCGATGCGATGCAGCGCCGCGAGTGCCTCGCCGGCCGCCGCACCGTCGCCGCGCTCGCGCAGCGGACGCAGTGCCAGGTGCTCCAGCACCAGGAAGGCGTGCGCGCCCTCCACGCCCTGTGCGATCACCTTCGGCACCCGTATCGCACCGCATTGCGCGAGTGCTGCCAGGCCGTCCGCCTCGGCATCGAACATCGGCGCCAGTGCGGCGCGATTGACCTTCACGAACCAGCGCCGCGTGCCGTCGCCGACCACGAATGCCTCGGAAATCGAGCCGCCGCCGGCCGCTTCGGCGCTGCGCACGCGTACCGCTTCGCCGAGCGCATCGCCGATCGAGTTTTCGATGCGCGCGCGCAGCGCCTCGTCCAGCATTCAGACTGACGCGAGTTGCAGGTTGGCGGCGGTCAGCCGGTCGGCCAGCACTTCGAGGAAGGCGCGGTAGAAGCGCATCTGGCAGCCCTCCGAGGCGCGCTTCAGCGCATCGCCGCGGATCGAGATGATGCGGGCATCGGTCAGCGCGATCACGTCCGCCGCGCGCCGTGCCGGGTTGGCATGGATCACCGCCATCTCGCCGAAGCACTCGCCGGGATTCAGCGTCACCAGCTTGCGGCCGTTCTTGCACACCTTGACTTCGCCGCTCGCCAGGAAGCAGAAATTGTCGCCCGGATCGCCATCGTGCATGACGATCGCGCCGGGGCCGACTTCCTTCCAGTCCGAGAAGCGCACCACCTCCCACAACTGCACGTCGCTGAACTCGCCGAAAAACGGCAGCGCGCGCAGCGTCTCGAACTTCTCGCTGTCGGCCAACGCCTGGCGGCGGCCGCTCTGCTGCTCGCTGCGGAACGCCTTCATCAGGTCCTGCGAAAAGGCTTCCCAGTCCGGGTAGCGGTCGTCGAGATCCTTGGCCATCGCACGGGCGACGATGGCCTCCAGGGCGGGCGGTACGTCGGGCCGGTAGGTCGACGGCGGCAGCGCCTCCAGCGTGGTGATCTGGTAAATCATGCTGTAGTTGTTGCTGGCGTGGAACGGCAGCCGCCCGCACAGCATCTGGTACATCACCACGCCGAGCGAATAGATGTCGGTGCGATGGTCGAGTGGCAGTTCGCGCACCTGCTGCGGCGACATGTAGGCCGGCGAGCCGACACCGGAGACCTGGGTCTGGTCCGATTCCGACGACAGCAGGGCGGCGCCGAAATCCGAAATCTTGATGTCGCCGTCGAGGTTGTCGCGATTGGCGAGCAGGATGTTGGCCGGTTTGATATCGCGGTGCGTGATGCCCTGGTGGAAAGCGTAATCCAGCGCCCGCGTGCACTTGAAGATGATCTCGACCAGGCGATCGTAGGGCAACAGGTTGTCCGGCTCGCAGAACGCCTCCAGCGTGCCGCCCGGCACGTATTCCATCACGATATAGGATTCATCCTCGCCCAGAACCGCATCGTAGATCTGCACGATGTGCGGATGCTGCATGCGGCCGGCGAGCGAGGCCTCGGTCACCATCAGGCGGCGATAGATCTGACCGCGCACCGGGTCGTGCAGCGCTTCGCTGATCAGCCGCTTGATCGCGACATCACGACTCGCGAAGCTATCGTGGGCGAGGTAGACGACGCTCGTCATGCCCTCGCCGAGGCGTTCGCGGATCTCGTACTTGCCGATGCGCTCCGGTGTGCGCCCCGCTTCCATGATCAGGCGTCGATCTCCTTGCGGGCAAGGGCGATTGCCGCACGCACCTGCGCCGGCGCCGTGCCGCCGATGTGGCCGCGTGCGGCGAGCGAGCCTTCCACCGTCAGCACCGAGAACACGTCGTCGCGCACCAGCGGCGAGAACGCCTGCAGTTGCGCGAGCGACAGGTCGGGCAGGTCGACGCCCTGTTCCTCTGCCGCGCGCACCGCGCGCGCCACGGCCTCGTGTGCGTCGCGGAAGGGCAGGCCCTTCTTCACCAGGTAGTCGGCGAGGTCGGTCGCGGTGGCGAAGCCGCGCGCCAGCGCGGCGCGCATCGCACCCGGCTTGACGCGGATGCCGGTCACCATGTCGGCATAAATCGTCAGCGTGTCGCGCAGCGTGTCGGCGGCGTCGAACAGCGGCTCCTTGTCCTCCTGGTTGTCCTTGTTGTAGGCGAGCGGCTGGCCCTTCATCAACGTCAGCAGCGACATCAGGCTGCCGTTGACGCGGCCGGTCTTGCCGCGCACCAGTTCCGGCACGTCGGGGTTCTTCTTCTGCGGCATGATCGAGCTGCCGGTGCAGAAGCGGTCTGCCAGGTCGATGAAGCCGACCGCCGGATTCATCCACAGGATCAGCTCTTCCGAAAGCCGCGACAGGTGCGTCATCGTCAGCGCGCAGCAGGCACAAAATTCGATCGCGAAATCGCGGTCGCTGACCGCGTCGAGCGAATTGCGGCACACGCCGTCGAAGCCGAGTTCGCGCGCCACCGATTCGCGGTCGATCGGGAACGACGTGCCGGCCAGCGCCGCCGCACCGAGCGGCAACTGGTTGACGCGCTTGCGGCAATCGGCGAAGCGCGCGGCATCGCGGCGCGTCATCTCGAAATAGGCCATCAGGTGATGGCCGAAGGTCACCGGCTGCGCCACCTGCATGTGCGTGAAGCCCGGCAGCGGCGTGTCGGCGTGTTCTTCCGCGACGTCGAGCAGGTTGCGCTGGAAGCGGCCGATCAGTTCGATGATCTCGTCGATCGCGTCGCGCAGCCAGAGGCGGATGTCGGTCGCCACCTGGTCGTTGCGCGAACGACCGGTGTGCAGGCGCTTGCCGGCGTCGCCGACCAGCGCGGTGAGGCGCTTTTCGATGTTGAGATGCACGTCCTCGTCGTCGAGGTTCCACTCGAATGCGCCGCGCTCGATCTCGCCGCGGATCTGCGTCATGCCGCGCTCGATGTCGGCAAGATCCCGTTCGCCGATGATCTGCTGGCGCGCCAGCATGCGCGCGTGGGCGAGCGAACCGCGGATGTCCTGCAGCGCCATGCGCTTGTCAAAAAACACCGAGGCGGTATAGCGCTTGACCAGGTCGGAAACCGGCTCGGAAAAGCGGCCCGACCAGGCCTTCGGGGCGGCATCGGCGGAGGCGTCGGTGGAGGAACGGGTGGAATCGTCCTGCTGGGGGCGTTCTGTCATAATCGGGAAAGTTCTGCCTGCGCGGCAAACATCTATCGTGCGGCGGCCGTGCGCCGCCAGGATCATGGCGAGTATAAGGCAAATCCCCGTCACCCACGCCCTGCCGGACTTCCGCAACCTCGGCGTGATCCTGCGTGCACTGATGCTGGTCAACCTGCTCGCGCTGGTCGCGGTGCTGGTGCGCAACACCGCCTGGCACTCGCTGCCGATCGAACTCGTCAACATGGCCGGCCGCGTCGAGCCGCCGCTGCTCGCCGCGCTCGGGCTGCTGTTCCTGCTGCAGCCGCCACTGGCACGCCTGCCCTATGCCCGCGGCTGTGCCGGCGTCGCCGCGACGTCCGCCGCGCTGTCCGCGCTGATTGCCCTGGCGCTCGGCATCGAGATGGGCGGCGATCCGCTGCGGGCTGCGCTGTGGGCGGCCGCTGCCGCCGCCGTCGTCCTCGGCTACTTCCACCAGCGCGCCATCGCTGCCACGCCGGCCGTTGCCGAAGCGCGGCTGCAGGCGCTCTCGGCGCGCATCCGGCCGCATTTCCTGTTCAACACGCTCAACGGCGTGCTCGGCATCATCCGCACCGATGCGCGCCGCGCCGAGCATGCGCTCGAGGAACTCTCCGACCTGTTCCGCGTGCTGATGAAGGAAAACCGCGACCTCGTCACGCTCGAGGACGAAGTGCGCCTCGGCCGCCAGTACCTCGAGCTCGAATCGCTGCGCCTCGGCGACCGGCTGCAGGTCACGTGGAAGAACAAGGATTGCCCGATGGATGCGCGCGTGCCGCCGCTGATGCTGCAGCCGCTGATCGAGAACGCCGTCTATCACGGCATCGAGCCCTCGTCCGAGCCGGGCGAGATCAGCATCTTCATGGGGCGCCAGCGCGGCGACATAATGATCGAGATCGCCAATCCGCTGCCGAAGGACGCGCGCCAGCAGGCCGGCAACGGCATGGCGCTGAACAACATCCGCGAGCGCCTCATGCTGTTCTTCGACCTCGAGGGGCGGCTCGACACCCTGGTCGGCGACGGCCAGTACCGCGTGCGCATCCGCATTCCGTATCGCACCGAGGTTGCCGGGGGCAAGGCGGCATGAGGCCGGGTGTCATCAGGTGAACATGCGCGTGTTCATCGTCGACGACGAAGCACCCGCCCGCAGCCGCCTTCGCGTGCTGCTCGCCGACATCCGCAACGAGTTTCCGAACGAGGTCGTCGGCGAGGCGGCCAACGGCGTCGAGGCCGTCGCGCAGATCGTGCCCGGCGAGGTCGATGTCGTGCTGGCCGACATCCGCATGCCGAGCATGGACGGCATCGAACTCGCACGTCATCTTGGCCGCCTGTCGCCGGCGCCGGGCGTCGTATTCACCACCGCCTATGACCAGTACGCGGTGCAGGCTTTCGAACTCAACGCCATCGACTACCTCGTCAAGCCGGTGCGCGCGCAGCGCCTCGTGTCGGCACTGCAGAAGGCGCAGCGCAGCGGCCCGCCGTCGCAGGAGGCGCTGCAGAAGGCCGCCAGCGAAGGGCGGCGCCACTTCTCGGTCGGCGAGCGCGGCCGCATCCTGCTCGTGCCGGTGGCCGACGTGCTCTACCTGCGCGCCGAACTCAAGTACGTCACCGCGCGCACCGTCGAGCGCGAGTACGTGCTCGACGAATCGCTCACGCACCTCGAGACCGAGTTCGCCGAAACCTTCGTGCGCGTGCACCGCTCGTGCCTGATAGCGCGCCGCGCGATCGCCGGCTTCGAGCGCACACAGGACGACGCCGCCGAGGCGCAGTGGTCGGTGATCGTGCGCGGCAGCAACGAGCGCCTGCCGGTCAGCCGCCGCCAGTGGAGCATCGTCAAGGGCGCGATGGTCGAGAAGGGCGGAACGTGAGCGTGCCCCCCTTGGCCCCATTGCCCGCCGCACCACGCGCCCGCCGCCCGCATGCCGCGCGTCTGCTGCGCGCGCTCGCCGCGGCGCTGTGCCTTGCCGCGGCGACGTCAGCCTGCGCCGCCCAGGCGGCCCTGCGGGCGCAAACCGCGCAGGCCGCCGTCTCGGCCTGCGGCGATTTCTACGCGCACGTCAATCGCCCCTGGCTGTCGCGCGTGCGCATACCGGCCGACCGCGCGAGCTGGGGCGCGTTCCAGGAAGTCGAGGAGCAGAACCAGCAGGTGATCGTCGCCAGCCTCGGCAACGCGCTCAAGGGCGAACTGCCGCCCGACGGCAGCACACGCCGCAAGCTGCTCGACCTCTACGCCAGCGGCATGAACACCGCGGCGATCGAGCGCGACGGCCTGGTGCCGATGCAGCCCGTCCTCGAGCGCATCGATGCGATGCAGGGCCGCGACGACCTGATGGCGCTGCTCGCCTACCTGCACCGGCTCGGCATCGGCGCCGGCTTCGCGCTCGAAGTCGGCATCGATTCCGACGACAGCTCGCGCTACCTGCCCAACATCGGGCAGGGCGGCGTCGGCCTGCCGGACCGCGACTTCTACCTGCGCACCGATATCGAGGTGCAGGCGCTGCGCGACCGCTACCTCGACCACGTCGCGCGCATGCTCGAGTACGCCGGTGCGCCGCGCGTGCGTGCGCAGCGCATGGCGCGCCAGGTGCTGCGCATCGAACGCCGGCTTGCGCGCGCGTCGATGAGCGCGGTCGAGTTGCGCGACCCGCGCGCCGTCTACAACCGCGTGACGCTCGACGAGCTGCAGCGCCAGACCGTCGGCGTGGACTGGCGCGGCTACTTCGTGGCGGTCGGCGTCGGCGAGCACACGCCGATCAACGTCGCGCAGCCCGCCTTCGTGCGCGAGTTCGCGCGCCTCGCCGCGAACCTCGCGGCGGAAGAGTGGCGCAGCTACCTGCGCTGGCATGCGCTGCTGGCCTACGCGCCCTTCCTGCCGCGGCGCTTCGAGGTCGAGCACTACCGCTTCTACGAAACCGAGCTCGAAGGCCGCCTCACCCGGCGCCCGCGCGAGCTGCGCGTGATCGAGGCGATCGGCGGCTACTTCGGCGAGATGGCGATGGGCCAGGCGCTCGGCAGCCTGTATGTCGACCAGGCCTTTCCCTCGCGCGCCCGCGAGCGCATTGCCGCGATGGTCGAGAACATCCGCGGCGTGCTGCGCACGCGCATCGGCGAACTGCACTGGATGTCCGACACGACGCGCGTCGAGGCGCGCCGCAAGCTCGATGCCATGCGCGTGAAGATCGGCCATCGCGACGATCCGGTGAGCGACGCCGGGCTGGAGATCGACAGCGAGACCTATGCCGAGAACATGATGCGCGTGGCGGAGTTCGAGCTGCAGCGCCGCCTCGACCGCATCGGCCGGCCGGTGGACCGCGGCGAGTGGAGCATGGGTGCGCACGAAGCCAACGCCTACTACGACCTGCAGCTCAACGAGATCGTGGTGCCGGCCGGCGTGCTGCGCCCGCCGTTCTTCGACCCGGATGCGGACGATGCCGCCAACTACGGTGCCATCGGCTCAATCATCGGCCACGAGATCACCCACGCCTTCGACGACGAAGGGCGCCACTACGACCACGAGGGCAACCTGCGCGACTGGTGGGCCGAGGAGGACGCCGCACGCTACCTCGCGCTCACCGAGCCCATCGTGCGCCAGTACGGCGGCTACGTCGCCGCGGGCGGCGAGCGCATCGACGGCCGCCTCACGCTGGGCGAGAACATCGCCGACATCGGCGGGCTCAAGCTCGCCTACCTCGCCTATCGCGCGGCACAGGGCGCGCCTGCGGGCAAGGGCGAAGGCGAGGCCGATGCGCTCGCCGCCGACCGCCGCTTCTTCATCGCCTACGCCGCCTCGTGGCGCGAAAAAACGCGCCGCGAGAGCGAGCGCCTGATGATCGCCACCGACCCGCACGCGCCGACGCGCTTCCGCGTCAACGGCCCGCTGCGCCACATGCCGGAATTCGCGCGCGCCTTCGCGTGCCCGGCCGGCAAGGCGGCTGCCGCCGGCATCTGGTAAATCGCACTGCCCTGCAAGGCAGATGGGCTGGATTTGCTGGCGATGCCATGCCGGCGCGCCCCGCTGCATGCGGCCCGCAGGGCGGCATGCGTGGAGAAGTCCGATCCATGCGGGTTGCAGGCCGGGTGCCTGCAACCCGTGCGGCATCGGGTTGCAGCCTTTCCCTGCCTCAGCTCGAACAGCTCACCGACAGCGAACTCGCCCAGTCGGGCGGCGGCGCGGCGTAACGCTCGAAATCCGGCTGTTCGTCGAACGGCCGGCGCAGCAGCCCCAGCAGCTCGGCGACGCCGCCGAAATCCTTGTCCTTCGCCTTGCGGATCGCTTCCTCCGCCATCCAGTTGCGCAGCACGTATTTCGGATTCACGGCGCGCATCGCCGCTTGCCGTGCGGCGTCGGCTTGCGGCGCCCAGGCCAGGCGCTCGCGCCAGCGCGCGAGCCAGGCATCGGCCTCCGCGCGATCGACGATCAGGTCGCGGATCGGCGCATCGGCCTGCGCACGGGCGGCCCCGTCCATCGCCTCCACTTGCGCCGGCAGTTCGCCCAGCGCGCGCCAGAAGCGCGTGAAATCGGCGCGGCTCGACTGCATCAGCCCGAACGCGCGCACCATCAGGTCTTCGTCGTCGTCGCGCTCACCGGCCAGCCCCAGCTTCGCGCGCAGCCGCGCCATGAAGGCCGCGTTGAAGGCCTCGGCGTAGGTGTCGTCGATGATCGCCTTCGTCGCGTCCGCATCGCCGATCAGCGGCAGCAGCGCCTCGCCGAGGGCGTAGAGGTTCCAGTGTGCCACGCGCGGCTGCGCCCCATAGCTGTAGCGCCCGTGCTCGTCCGAGTGGTTGCAGATGTGCCCGGCGTCGAAGCCGTCCATGAAGCCGAAGGGGCCGTAGTCGATCGTCAGGCCGAGCACCGACATGTTGTCGGTGTTCATCACGCCGTGCATGAAGCCGATCGCCTGCCAGTGCGCCACCAGTTCGGCGGTGCGTTGCGCCACGTCGCGCAGCAGCGCCTCGCAGGGTTTCGGCGCCTCGCGCAGTGCGGGGCGGAAGCGCTCGATCACGTAATCGGCCAGCAGTTTGAGTTCCGCATCGCGATCCTTCGAACTCCAGTGCTCGAACGAGCCGAAGCGCACGAAGGACGGCGCCACCCGCGTCACCACCGCGGCGGTCTCGATCGTCTCGCGCTGCACCGGCGCGTCCGAGCCGACCACGCACAGCGCGCGCGTGGTCGGCACGCCGAGCCCCGCCATCGCCTCGGAACAAAGGAACTCGCGGATCGACGAACGCAGCACCGCGCGGCCGTCGGCAAAGCGTGAATAGGGCGTCTGCCCGGCGCCCTTGAGCTGGATCTCCAGCGTGCCCGCTGGCGTGGCCACGCCGCCCAGCAGGTGCGCGCGGCCGTCGCCCAGCTGGCCGGCCCACACGCCGAACTGGTGGCCCGAATACACCGCCGCCAGCGGCTCGCTGCCCGGCGGCAGGCGGTTGCCGGCAAAGGTCTCGGCGAACGCGGGGCGGGCGAATTCGGCCGGGTCGAGGCCCAGCATCGCCGCCACCTCGTCGCTCGCACCGACCAAGTAGGGATCGGGCAGCGACCACGGCGCCAGCCGCGTGTGGAAGGCCTCCGGCAGGCGCGCGAAATGGTTGTCGAAGGGCAGCGCGTCGAGCGTCGTGCCGAGCAGCAGGTCGGTCAGGTCGGGGGCGTTCATCGGGGTCGGGTAAGGGGTTCTATGGTTCTCGTGATCGAGATGGATTGTCGCAAATCCCACAAGTTCAATCCGGTGGCCGGAATTCGAACAGCGCCGGGTGGCGGCGCCGGTAATCCGCCAGCCACATCAGCGTGGCCGGCACCAGCGAGCGCGCGGCGAACCACAGCGTCTCGTCGGCCTGCGCATCGGCCTGGCGCAGGCGCGCGCCGATCGCAATCCAGCCGTCCCAGTCGATCTGCGCGAGCTGCGTCCGCAGTTCGGGCGGCGTGTTGGCCGCCGTGTCGGCGATGTTGCGGATCAGCCGCCGCACCTCGGCGCGCGTCACGCGCGAACGCAGGAATTCGGCTTCGCTCAGGCCGTCCACCAGCACGGCGGTGTCGTGCCCGGCGCGCTCGATGATGGCAAGCAATGCACTGCTGTACATGCGTGTCGTGCGCTTTGTCGGTCGTAACCTCGGTTCAGCCCGCGACGCAATTTGCACGCCTGCGCCAAACCTGCCAGCGCTCGCGGCCCTGGAACACCGCGAGCGAATCCTCCACCGCCTCGTCGGCGATGCGCTCGAAGGCCGGCGCCAGCAGCGCATCCAGCGCCGCCGGCTCGATCGCGAACGGCGGGCCCTTCGGCTCGCTGCCGAGGAAAAAGTAGCCCGCCAGCAGTCCGCCCGGTGCCAGCAGTTCCGCGCAGCGTGCGGCGTAGGCGGCCCACAGGTGGCGCGGCAGCGCACACAGGAAGGCGCGCTCGTAGATCAGGTCGAAGGGCTGCGCCGGCGCGAAGGCGAAGAAGTCCGCCAGCATCAGCCGCGCCGCGAACGGCCCCATCAGCGGGCGCGCATGGTCGATCGCCGCGGGGCTGAAGTCGATCGCCAGCACATCCCATCCGCATTGGCACAGGTGGCGCGCCTCCCACGCATGGCCGCAGCCCGGCACCAGCACGCGCGGCGGCGTCTCGCTGCGCCCGGGCCATGCGTCAACGAAATCCTGCAAGGCACGCGGCACCCCGCCGGCATTCCACGGCGTCGTGCCCTCGCGGTAACGCTTCTCCCAGAAATCGGGCAGGGCAGGGTTCTGGTGGTCGGGCTTGTCGGGGCTCATGCGCTGCTCATGCCGGGCTCGTGCGGCGATCCATCGTCCAAGCCCGCATTGTCGCCGCATCCGGCACGCACCGCGCGCGATTGACAGCGCCCCCTTGCTCCCCCACGATGGCGCCCCCTGCCCGGAGCCCCGTCATGACCGCAACGCCCGCCACGCCCGATCCAGCCGCCTCGCCCGTTCCGCCCGACCCGCTCGCCGCGCTGGTTGCGCCCGACGACCAGCGCAAGGCCGCGCGCATGGCGCAGGACGCCTTCGCCCAGGTGTTCCGCCGCTCGGTCGGCGAAGAAGGGGAAGAGGGGAAAGTGAGGGCGGACGATGGCGGCGACGCGCTCGCCGTCGCCCTCGCCAACTGGAGCAAGGCCGCCGGCAGCGAGCAGGGCGCCGCGCTGCGCCTCGCGCTGCTGCTCACCGGCCTCGACCAGTGGGGCCTGGCGTGGACGCAGGCCTTCGGCCTCGCCGCGCTGCCCGGACTCAGCGAACTCGTCGGCCGCCTGCGCACCGGCCTCGACCCGCAGGCCGACGCGCGCTTCCTCGCGCAGTTCGACGCCATCGCGCGCGCCGAAGAAAATGCCATCGACTTCAAGGTCGAGCTGCGGCGCGGCATCCACTTGGCGCTTTGGCACGCCGCCATCGCCGGCGACGAACGCGACGAAGCCCTGCGCCTCACCGGCCAGCTCGGCGGCCTGATGCTCGCCCTCGTCAAGGCCATGCCCCAGACCGGCTGGCGCCTCGTCGCCGACGCGCTCGCCCACATCCAGATCCGCTGCCTCGCCGAAGGCCTGGCCGCCGACGGCATCGGCCAGGAAGCCACCCAGGCCCTGTTCGCCGCCCTCTCGCGCGAACTGCCCGTCGCCCACCGCGACGCCGTCATGGGCTACGCCACCCAGGCCGCCGTGCAGTGGCAACTGGCGAGGAGGGCGCATTGATCGCGTGCAAGTCGTGACACGCTGAGTCGCGCCAGCAATCTCAACGGATTGCGCGCGGAAGGGGCCAACGTGTGTGCAGGGCGGCAAGAAGCAAAAAAGTTTTCGGTGTAGCGCTGGACGGCATGGCCGCCAATTCAGCGCAGCAACGATTCTCAGAGAATTTGCCGATAGCGGGGAATTGGCCGTAACGGCGATTCAACCGCTATGTTGATGACATCTGTTCTCAGCGAGTAGTGGGAGTTCGGCGAAAACAATGGCGGCTGCCGCTTATGGGCCATAGCTACCGTTCGGAGTTGTGTAACGACACGGTGCGGACTCCGGTCGCGTTGACCTACCGCGCAGATCTGCGTTGACGGCTTCTAGTGCATCGTGCTGGTTTTGATCATGAACTTCTTCGAGCATTGGTCAGGCGATCACGCCTTCGCTGCGCTCAGTCCTCACACTGCAGTCAGCTAGCGCAATCTCCGGTTGATTTTCGCTTCGGTATCCTCCTGAACAGCTTCCCGCTCGTAGGTCTCCGTCAGCTTCATAAGCAGTTCGGAAGCCACGTACGGCGACGACATCCGAATCTGCTGCGCCCACCTTCTGTACTTCTCGGCCAGTTCGCGTTCCTGGTCCCCGCCGGGACCTCGGGGATGAACCCCTCGCGAGTTGTACACGCCGGTATGCGCTCCGCGCATCATGTCCTCGGACTGGATATCTTCCATCACAGTTCTCACCTCTTCACAAGGCCAGGCGCCGTCGTTGCCAATTTGCGCCGAGGCAAGCAGTTCTCCGATCACAACATCAGCGATTCCGATGCGCGACAGCTCGGCGCAGGACTTGCGCACGGTTTCGGTCCACTTCGCCAGGCGCTCGGCGTCAATGCTCCCTTGTTCGTCGCTTCCAGGTATCCTTTTCAGTGCTTGTATGAGCTTGTATCCCCGTTCAGCCAAGGATTTTGCTTTTTCTGCGTCAATCCTGAATTCAGGAGGGTCTTCCCCGCGGTCCTTGCGCTTATACGTCCATACGATGGCTTGGACCAGTACTTCAGGGTGATCCTCGATGTAATGCTCTAGGTTCGGGATTGCGGACTTGGCATGCCGGTCCCACGCGCGGTCAAGCACGTCTAGGTACGCGAATTCGAGGCCAGCCTTCTGTTCGAGTGACAGTTCGGAAGTCTTGTTGATGCATTCGAAGGCCCTTTCGACGTGGTAGTGTTCAAGCAGGTATTCACCCGCCTTGTCGTCGCCGTCCCGTGCCATGACCGTGAGAAGTTGGAACAGCGTGCAGACCGGCAGCTTTTCTGGGTGATGCTTGACGAGTGCGAACGCTGCGCGTGGTCGCCGGGCCTTCATGAGCATGTCGACCGCCTTGGCGATCTCCGCATGGTTGTCCCGCATCCAGCCGGGAACGACCTCCTTCCAGTACCGTGTTTCAACCGCCTCTCCATATGAGGAGACCAGCGACCAAGTGCCGTCGCCGAAGGGCGCAAGCGCCAGGAGACGGACCGCGTTCTTGGGACCAATCGCGGTAATGGAAGACCTTAAGAATGCTTGGCGTTTCTGGTCGTCAGACATCGCTCCTAAGACGCCTTGGATCAGCCATTCCGACGCACGGGCCGCTGGCTCGCTCTCGCTCCGTTTCTGAAAGGCCAGGGTGACGAGAGCGAGCAGTTCTTCCTCATCCAGCACACACTCGGCCGCAAGGGCGCCGATGGTTCCCGATGCTCCGCTACGGATTGCCGTATCGAGCAAGCCGACGATGCCATACTGCCCGTGGATTTCTTTCAGCGCATCGGCCCGCTGTTTCCGGATCCGCGTCTCGCGCTCTTCATAGTCAATATTCTCTAGGTCTTCGAGCTCGTCGGCAGACTCGTCGATCCAAGTGCCCTTGAAGAGCCACGCGTGCTTGTCGAGGAGATTGCTCGGTTCAAGCGCGGCATAGATGTGCTTTGCAGCGGCCGTTACGCGGGATTGCTTATTGCGTTTCTTCGCACGCAGCGTTGCGCGGCGGGATAACGTCGAGACTCGAATCTTCTCGCGTAACGCAATCTTGTCGCTGTCGCTTGCGGTCTTCGCCCATGCCTCGGCCAGCGCCCATACGCGATCCTGGTCGGCGTCCGTCAGGGCATGGAGGCGGTCGATTAGGTCTGACAGCATCGAGACCGAGTAGCGTGCCTGAGATAAGGCTAGCTCTATCATTTTGTCCGCGAACTCCAATATCGGCCCCCAAGTCGGAAACGGCTCACCGTGGCCGTATCCGTCCGGGCGCCACGTCGGCTTGTGGCTGTAGTCCCCGACTTGATGGTGATTGCCGAACTGCGCGACGCAAAGCGTCCAGGCGACATCCGGGAATTTGTTGAACAGGACTTTTACCAGCGCCAGGCGCTCGTCATTATTGGCTGCGGTCTGGGGCATCCATGATCGGAATATCGCTGCCAGCGAATGCGCCGGTTTGTTGACCCAGTTGTCGTTGATCTCGATCTGCGCGAGACGTGCGAGGATCATCACCGTACGAGGAAGCGTCTCCGGATTCCATGCGAGCCCTTCCAACGCCCAAAGCAGTCCAGTGCGGCTGGGACTGCCGAATATGCCGGACCCGACGGGACGGAGGAGGCCGAAAACTGCCGGACTTCTTGTCTTCAGGTCGCGCTCGATGATCGAGAGAAATTCGGTCGGCGCCGCTTCAGCGTAGAGCGGCAGGTCGCGGTCGTTGGCTTCAAGAATGCGCGTCGTGAGTGGATCGCTAAGCAGGTCGCGGACTACCAGGGCCGCCTCGACCGCCGTGTCGATCCCCAGGCGTGCCTTGAAAAGACCCACGCCGTGAACGGCCAGGAGGACGAGCGTTTCCGAAATGCCTCGACGGAACGCTGGCGAGAATTCCCGAGTTTTTCCGTGAATGGACGCGGCCCATCGCTGGTCTTCGGCGAGATCAAGGGACGGGTCGTCCTCGCCCAGCACCATCCGTGCGACGTCGAAGTACCGCTTCAGGTCATCGCGGGTGACATAGCGAGCGATGGCGTAGAGCAGGTCGATCTTCGAGACGACCCCGCGATATGTTCCGATGGACCAGAGCGGTGAGTCGTTCAGTTGGATCAGGCGCTGGCAGTCCTTTTCCATCGCTTCGTATGCGCGGTCGCCGGCTAGCAGGGACAGCCCTGCCTTGTCGGTTTCGTTTAGCACGTGCCACGCGCCTACTAGCATGAACGCGATTAGGTTTTCCGGGGCGTGTTGCTGTGTTGCCCAAAGCGGCATTCGTACGGCCTCGACGGTCGCGAGCCGGCGGCGCAGGACGGTCAGTGAGCGTCCCGACTCGTTTGCTAGACTCTTGACCTCGTCGCGGTTCTTGCCGATGCCTTTAAGCGCGGAATCGAATGTTTCGAAACTGACGGGCTCGAGAACGATGTCTGGTTCAGCGTTGACGGAGTTCCTGGGGTACACCACGATGGAGTGCATTTGTTCAGCATACGGCGCGAGTTCAACTTCGACATCGCGCGAGTGCACTACTGGAATGAATGGCCTCGTCCCACCTGCAAGTTTCGGCAAGACCCCGGCTTTATCGAAAACCAGGATCCGGTACCGATAAGGTTCCAGTTCGGCACATCCTTCAGAGCCAAAGCATTGGGCAACGAAGGCCAGCGCTTCGTCGGTGGAGTCCGCTGCGACCACGATTGGACCTGTGGGCGCCTTCGCAAGGCGGGAAGCGAGCCTGCGCTTCGCGTCCTCGATGGCCGAACTGAACAGCGCGCCGGGCAGCGGCGGAGTCGCCACGTTCGCCCAGTCTGTCCAGCACCGGTCGAGCGAGCGGACGTCCTGCGCAGGGGATCCCGTCTCGTTGGCAAACCATGCCTGGCCGGGCAGAGACTGTTCCATCCACTGTTCCAGGTCGCTGGAGTCGTAGGCCCGGACGTCCTTCCAGGAACCTTCTTGCTTCTTTTCACTAACCCAAGCGTTCTTGCCGGCCCATCTGCGGGGAGTGACGAAAACGAATTCCATTGATGCCCTGTCGTTTGCATCAGTTGCAGCTACGCTTTTCTTGTAATCCTTGTCCGCCTTCGCCTTAGGATCCTCGTTGGTGCCGAACTCCCAACCCGAGCAGCCAGCCGGCACCCAAGTAGTTGCCTCGTTCGCCACGATTCGACCGTCCCAGCCGGCGCGCTGGGAGTCGTCGTTACCCGGGAAATCGACTTCCGAGAGTCCGCTACCTGTCGAATGGACCAAGGTCCTCATGAATACCGCGAACCTGCTGCGCGCGGCGATGTTGTGCGAAGCCCAGTTCTCTATGTCGTTGGCCTTGATTGCGAGGAACGGGGGGACATACGCTTTCGCGTTCGTCGGGACACTCTTCTGCCTAGCCTTGAAAGCGTCGTACTGAGCCTGCATTTCGAGCAGATCTTTCCTAGGGAATCCGAATGCCTTCTCGATGCGGGTCGCCATATCGGCAGTGAGGGACGCTTTCCCGTTAATCAGGTTGGAAAGAGCCGGACGTCCGACGCCAATCAGCTCGGCGGCTTTTGTCACGGACATCTTTTCCGGGAAAACCTCTGCCTTGATGCGTTCGCCTGGATGGCGAACTTCGCTGGTGTCCATATATTTTCAATTATGTTGCCTATGGGTCGATGACGGCAAGCGCATCGTATTGTGTAGCGCTACACAATACGATATTTTGTTGTATTTCGCGTTGGAGTCAAACATAGCCTGGCGAACATTGAATAATCAGTCAGCAAGCATGAACCAATCGATGGCTGCAGCAGATCGGAAGGCGGACCAACCTGTCGGAGCTTGTGAGTGCCCGCTTAGGCCGATTATGTAGATGCCTCGATTATGTTGAGCTTCCCGAGATGCAGTTCGGGGAAGGTCGTGGCGATGGGCTTTTGCGGGTCGGGGATGTAGTCCTGAGCTCGACATAATTTCAGCGCTCTCCTGAAGTGGAGTTTCCACTCCAGGAGACGCTCATGAACCCAAACGCACGGCCCCGGAGCGCGCAACTTGCGCGCTCACCTGCAGTTCCCTCCGACCCCGTAGCCGACGAACTGCGCCGATACGACGACCACCTGCGTGACGTCCGCGGCCTTTCGGCGGGCACGCGTCGAAACCATCGCCGCATCCTCGCGGAGTTGTTGCGAAAGAAGTTCGCCGGTGGCGTCGTCACCCTGGCCAAGCTACGTGCAGCCGATGTTCGCCGCTTCATCGCTCGGCAACTGGGGGACAGCCCCTCGCATTCCGCCGCCGCCCAAGTGGCAACGGCCTTGCGAAGTTACCTCCGCTACCGGACTGTCTGCGGCGACTCGGTTGCCGGGCTGAACGCGGTCATTTCCTCTCCGGTGCAGTGGAAGCTTGCTTCGCTGCCGCGCGCCCTCAAGCCGGATGAAGTTCAGCGGCTGCTCGGCGCATTCCCCTACGGGCGCAAGCCCCGGCGAGGTTATGCCATCGTCCGCTGCGCACTGGACATGGGGCTGCGCGCCGGAGAGATTGCGAACCTGTCGATCGACGACATCGACTGGCGCGAAGGCACGGTCACGATGAAGGGCACGAAGTCGCGACGGCAGGACATCCTGCCGCTGCCGATGGCCACCGGACAAGCGCTGGCGGACTACCTGCAGCATGAGCGCCCGGCAAACCCAAGCCGGGCGCTCTTCTTCTGCCGCCGCGAATCGCGTGACATCCCGGTCACAACCCATGCGGTTCAGAACGTGATCCGCCGTGCCTGCCGACGAGTTGGCCTGCCCGATTCAGGTTCGCATCTGCTACGTCACACGCTGGCCTGTCGCCTGGTCGAGAACGGTAGCTCGCTCAAGGAAGTTGCCGATGTCCTGCGTCACCGTTCGCTGGAAACCACCCGGATCTACGCCAAGCTCGACACGCCAAGCCTCGCCGAGGTCGCGTTGCCTTGGCCGGGGAGCGAATCATGAGCCGGCGCCCAAGCCTGCAGGCCAGAGTCGACGACTATCTGGCCGAGCGCCGCCGCCAGGGTTTCCACCTGCGCTCGCGTGACGCCTTCCTCTCCGGCTTTGCCCGCTTCGTGGAGGCCAAGCGCCATCGGGGTCCGCTGACGGCGGAACTCATGGTCGAATGGGTACGTGCCAGCAAGCATGGCCATGGCGATGCGGGCACCTGGGCGCGCAGTTGGGGACGGCTGCGGCACTTCATCTGCTACCTGCGGCAGTTCGAACCGGACACCGAGGTTCCCGAGGCGTCGCTCTTCGGTCCGGAACCTGGACGAGTAGCTCCCCACATCTACCGTGAAGACGAGATTGCCGACTTGCTCGCGGCGGCGCGGACACTCAGCCCCTCCGGCAGCCTTCGACCATTCACCTACGAAACCCTGTTCGGCCTGATGGCCTCGACCGGGTTGCGTGTCTCCGAGGCCATTCACCTGCGCGATGCGGATGTCGATCTCAAGCGCGGAATGCTGACGATACGGCAGACCAAGTTCGCCAAGTCCCGGCAACTGCCGATCCATCCCAGCACGGTCAAGGCACTGGCGCGTTACCGGAAACAACGCCAGCAGCATCTTCCGGCGACAGTCGGCATGCCTTTCCTGATCGGCAATCGCGGCCGCCGACTGGGGCTGCCGCTCGGCGAGCGACAGGCGCACCGCGTCTTCACCGGTCTGCGCGACGGCCTCGGTTGGGTCAATCGCGGCGGACACGAGGCACCGCGCCTGCACGACCTGCGCCACACTTTCGCCGTGCGGCGGCTGATGCGCTGGTACGCCGACGGTGCCGAGGTCGACCAGAAGATGCTGGCGCTGTCGACCTACATGGGTCATGCCGAGATCTTCTACACGTACTGGTACCTCACCGCCGTTCCCGAGTTGATGGCAATCGCTGCCGGCCGGTTCGAGCAATTCGCCGATCTCGCGGGAGATGATGATGCGTAGGCAACCCAAACCGCCGCCATCGTTTCCCGCGCTCGTGCAAGCATTCTTCGTCGAGCACCTGACGCAACAACGCGCACTCAGCCCGCAAACGATCGCCGCTTACCGGGATGCCTTCATGCTCTTCCTGAGCTTTGCCGAGGCGCGCCTTGGCCGCTCGCCGGCGCTGATCACGCTGGCCGACATCACGCCGGAACTGATCATGGCCTTCCTCGACCATCTGGAACGCGAGCGGCACAACAGCGTGCGCAGCCGCAATGCTCGTCTCGCGGCGTTGCGCTCGTTCCTGAAGTTCGCCGCACACCGCGACGTGTCATCGCTGCAGGTGATCGAGCACGCGCTCGGCGTTCCGGCAAAGCGCTTCGAGCGCCCGATGCTTGGCTATCTGTCCCGGGAGGAAATGCTGGCGGTAATCGGCACGCCGGATGGCACATGGTTCAGCCGACGGGATCATGTGCTGCTGCTGTTGCTCTACAACACCGGTGCGCGGGTTTCCGAGATTGCCGGCGTCAAGGTCGGCGAGGTGGTGCTCGACGAAGGGGCCGCCTGCATTCACCTGCACGGCAAGGGACGCAAGCAGCGCAGCGTGCCGCTATGGCGTTCGACTGTCAGGGTAATCCGAGCCTGGCTCCGGCGAAATCCGCAGTTTGATTCAGACTCGCCATTGTTGCCCAATCGGGACGGCCAATCGATGTCGCGATGGAACGTGATGCAGCGACTGGATCGCGCCGTCCAGGTTGCCGCAGAATCCTGCCCCGACTTGGCGACACGCCAGATTACGCCGCATGTGATTCGCCACACGACGGCGATGCATCTGCTGCAGGCCGGCGTCGACATCAGCGTCATTGCGCTTTGGCTTGGCCATGAGAGTCCGGCAACGACCCACCAGTACGTCGAGGCCGATCTGGCTATGAAGGAACGGGCGCTGGCCCGGCTTCACGAGCCCGAGGCCAAGCTTCGCCGCTATCGGGCACCCGACTCGCTGATCGCCTTCCTGCGGACGCTCTGATTATGTGGAACTCGAAATCGGCGCCTTCCGCTCCAGATGGGCGGTTGGCGCACGACGCCGGTCGCAACTCCACATAATCGAGGCATCTACATAATCGGCCTTATGTGGAGCTCCACATAAGGCCGAGGAGCAGAAGTGGTTGGGCTACAGGCATAGCGTCCTTTCTGGGTCGATAATCGACGGATAAACGTAGTCGACAGCTCGACCGCTCTGGCCGAAGCGTGGAGGTTCGCCGACCGAGCTTTTCCCGCGCCCTTATCGGACAATCGGGTGCACGACATTTCCCGTTGATTCCCCCTTCGGAGACACCCCATGGCAGACGACGGATCGTCCCAATCCACCTCGGTGTGGCCCTTGCCCAAGTTCTATTTCGAGGTCAGGTGGGATGCGGCGGTGATGCACTTCCAGGAAGTGTCGGGCCTCGACGTGGAGGCGCAGCCGATCGACTACCGGCACGGCGACAATGCGGCGTTCTCGGTCGTGAAAATGCCGGGGCTCGGGAAGTTCAGCGACGTGACGCTGAAGAAGGGCGTCTTCAAATCGGATAACAGGTTCTGGGACTGGTTCAACGAGATCAAGATGAACACGATCCAGCGCAAGCCGGTCACCATCAGCCTGCTGGACGCGGCCGGCAAGCCGACGATGGTGTGGACCCTGCACAACGCCTGGCCCACCAAGATCAGCGGAACCGACCTGAAGTCGCAGGGCAACGAGGTGGCGGTCGAGACCATCGTGCTGGCCCACGAGGGACTGACGGTCGCCAACGGCTAGCCGCGTCGACATTCCGCGCGTCGCGTGCCCGGTGCGACGCATTCCCCGTGACCGGCGACGATCAGTCGCTGCCGCCCTTGCCCGCGAAGAACGCCCAATACAGCAGCCCGATCGCGACGATGACGGGAAGCTCGAACAGGAACGGGTAGTGCCAGGCGATGGCGATCGCGGCGGCGAGGGCGGCGAAGTAGGCGGCGATGCGCATCGCGGTTGTCAGCCGGCGAATCCGCAGCAGGGGGCGCGTGCGTGACGCGAGCGGCATGCACACGCTGCACGGCCCGTACCGGGCCGGCGGCACGAGGCGTCAGCCACCGCGGGCGCCCGCGCGCGGCACGCGAGGCGGCGCCGGTTCCGCCTTGCCGTCGTCATGCTTCCGGCACTGCGCGTTGTCGAACGGCCCGGCGATGCGCACCCAGCCGCTGCCCGGCGAGGTCTGCGCGCAGTAGAGGCGTCCGTCGAGACGGCTTTTCCACCAGTGCCAGGGCGCAGGCGCGGCGAGTGCGAGCGTCGAACACGCGAGCAGCGCGGCGCACAAAACGGCGCGAAGCATCGCGCCGGCAGGCGCATGGACAGGCCGTCTCCAGCCTGCCTGCCCTGCGTGCGCCGTTCCACGAGCGTCGTGGCATGGCATGGCTGAAGGCCCTTGATCCATGCGCCCCGCAGGCCGGTGCTCAACCGCTGTTGCGCAGGGCTGCCGCGATGCCGTCGGCCACAGGGCAGGTGTCGGGAGCGCTGCGATGTTCACGCCGCCTGCAGGATGAATTCGACCTTGACCGCGTCGAACGGGAATTCGATTTTTCCGTCCGGCGAGCGGCACAGCACGCCGGCGTCGAGCAGGGCCGTGACATCGCCGTGCACGGCCTTGACGTCCCGCCCGACCCGCCGCGCCGCCTCGCGAATCGACACCGGGCCGGCGCCGCACAGGGCCTTGAGCAGTTCCCAGCGCTTGGCGGTGAGCACCTGCCAGAGCAGTTCGGGCGATGCGAAGCCGATGCGCGCCTCGCCATCGCCCCGGCCGGATTTCATGGCGCGGGCCGCGTCGGCCAGCGTGTCGGCCAGGCTGCGAACTTCAAGAACGACGGTGCTCATGGTTCCACCTCGCGATGTCTGCGTTGAAGTCCAGCATCAGTTGCTCGGGACTCGAAAAGGCGTAGTCCGATTCCCTCATATCGAAATGCCGGTGGTCGCCCTTGCCGCGCTCGTTGTCGTAGCGCACGACGCATTCGCCGCGCACGACGTACGCAAGCCGGTACTTGAACGGATGCCCTGACGGCGGTACGGGTTCCCCGACGCGCCAGACGACGATCTCCGCAAAGGCGTCGGCGGCAAGCACGACGCGACGGCGAACCAGCGGGACGGCTTTCATGTTGGAGATGCTGACAACACTCGAGGGTGTTGTCAATCACTACAACACACGAGCGGCGCGACGGTTGGCGCGCAACCTGGCATCGCGCCGGAAGGCGCATGGACTGGTCGTCTCCAGCCTGCCTGCCCTGCGTGCGCAGGTCGATGTGCCTCGTGGCGTGGCATGGCTGAAGGCTGTTTGTCCATGAGGCTTCCGGTGGTGTGCTCGTTCGCCGGCGTGCGTTGCCGTAGCGGATTGAGCCGGTTGTATTGCCCCGCTCGGTGGACTATTCTCATTCCGAGGTCGAAAAAAATAACCAAACAATAACTGCCCGTCCTTGCCGGTTGTCGACGCGGTGCCGCCCCAGGATGGTGCCGCTCTGGCCGCAACCCGGCAGGCGTGGGAAGGGGGTCGGCATGGCAATGCTCCAGGGGGTGGTTGCGCCCCTGCAAAAACGACTCGGGGATGGTGCCACGCCGGTCGCGATTGCAGGTCTGGCGTGCATCGCAGCAATCCTCGTCCTCACGCTGATCTTCCGCAATTCCGACCCCGCGTCGAGCGGTTACCGCATCGGGGTGCTGGTGCTCGACCGATGGTCGAGCATCTTTCCCTATCCTTTCACGATCCAGAACCTCGAGCATCTGATGTTCGCGCTTGGCCTCGGCGGGCTTTGGGCGCGCCAGCAGACCGGCAAGCGCGAACTGGCCTTCATCGAGATGGGCTTCCTGCCGGAGGATGCGCATACCGTCCTGCAGGCCGAGGACCTGGGGCCGATCCGCCGCAGCGTCAGCGGCCGCTTCGACGGCGAGAACGGCTTCCTGCCGTCGCTGATCGACCTGTGCGTGCTCCAGTTCCAGGCCAGCCGCTCGGTCGATCAGACGGTCAGCGTGCTCAACAGCAGCCTCGAACTGATCGCGCATCGCGTGGATCTGCGCTACCAGATGTCGCGCTACCTGGTCTGGCTGATCCCGACGATCGGATTCATCGGCACGGTGGCCGGCATCGCGGCTACGCTGGGCGTGGTTTCGGGCGGCGAACCGGATCTCGGCAAGCTGGCGGCCACGCTGACGGTTGCCTTCGACACGACGATCGTGGCGCTGATCGAAAGCGCATTGCTGGTGCTGGCGATGAATCTCGTGCAGGCGCGCGAGGAACGCGCGGTCAATCTCGCCGGCCAGTATGCCTTGCGCAACCTGATCAATCGCCTGTACAGCGGCCGTGTCGAGTGACCGGACCGACCCGGCGCGGGAGCTGCCGGGATGAAACCGCGCAATCGCGAGATCAACATCTTCAATCTGTCGATGCTGGACGTGATCTGCGGCGCGCTGGGCGCGTTCCTGATCCTGTTCCTCATCGCGGCGCCTTCCTACAGCAAGAAGGACGACAAGAAGCAGGACACCAAGTCGCAGCAGGCCAGGAAGGATGAGAGCAAGGACGAGAAGTCGAAGAAGGATGAGAAAAACAAGACGAAAAACCGCCTGCACATCGTTTCGTCCTGGGAGGCTCCCGGGGTCGACATCGACATGTGGATCTATCACGGCGGCGAGTGGATCGGGCCGAAGGATCGGCAGCTTTTCGGTCGCTACAAGGTCGCCTATCCGACGCAGGAACTGCCTGCCGGCAATGGCTCGTCTGCGCGCGAGCGCATCATCCTTGCCGATCCGCCCGGCGGCATCTGGCTCATCGTCTATCACTATCGGGCGGGGAATGTGCCGAGCGTCGATGTGCGAGGTATCGCCACCTGGGCGATAGCGTCATTCGTCGGCGACGTGACTTTTTCTCCGACTCGCTTGTCCCCCGGGCAGGTGCGAATTGCGAGTGCCGTTGCGCTGGACAGCGAGGGTCCGGGCTATGCCTTCCTGGGCGACGCCTGGAACGGCGGCCCCTGGCCATCGGGTGTCGGCAAGTTTCTTGGCGAGCCGGAGCCGGCGAGCGCGCGTTGACGAAGATGGCGGTTCATTTTGCGGGAGCGAAACGATGGCACTGAAACGCTGCGAAAACGGACACTACTTCGATCCGGCCAAACACCCGGCCTGCCCGACCTGCACGATCCGCCAGGAGATCGCGGCGCCACCTTCGAGCGAGGGGCCGGGGAGCGATCCGCAGATCCGGCGCGTCGAGGGCGGCACGGGGCGTGCGGCGCAGATGGCGCGCGCGCCCGTGGACGCGGGGCGCACGCAGCGGCGCGTGCGCACGCAAAGCGGCATCGACCCGGTGGTCGGCTGGCTGGTGTGTGTCGCGGGTCCCGAGACGGGGAACGACTACCGCCTGCATGCCGAGAAGAATTTCATCGGCCGCGGCGAGACCATGGACGTGCGCATTGCGTCCGACAACACGATCTCGCGCGAGAATCACGCCGCATTGAGCTTTGATCCCAAGAAGGAGTGCTTCCGCCTGCTGCCGGGCGACGGTCGCGGCCTGGTCTACCTCAATGGAGAGGAAGTGGTTGCACCGGAGGTCTTGAATGCCGGGGATCGCATCGAACTGGGCGACACGGTGCTGCTGTTTGTCCCGCTCTGCGGGCCCGATTTCCGCTGGCCGGTCGCCGAGACTGGTGCGACCTGAACGGAGCTCCGACTTGGTCGCGGGGCGGCGGCCCGAAAATGCCGCGATGCTAGCGCCGGAGAACGCCCAGCACGTCGGCGCGCGCGCGCACCAGGAAGACGCGTTTGCCTTTTCCGATCTTGCCGACGCGAAATTCGTGGCGCATGGCGGCGCCATGTGCGTGGTCTGCGATGGCATGGGCGGACTCGCAGCCGGTGCCGCAGCCAGCCGGGCGGCGGTTTCGGCCTTTCTCGGCCGCTATGTTTCCAAGCCGCCGAACGAGACCATTCCGGTTGCGCTGCGCGAGTCCCTCACGGCGGCCAACGAAGCCGTGCTCGCTTTGTCCGCCATAGAGGGTGACTGCGGCAGCACGCTGGCCGCGGTTGTCGTGTCCGGCAATACCATGCATTGGGTGAGCGTCGGCGATACGCGGATTCTGCTGCTGCGCGACGGCCGCCTGTTTCGCGTCAATCGCGAGCATCGCTATCAGGTGGAGCTGCGTCGCGAGTGCGCGCACGGCGATGGCATCGCCCCGTTTCCGCCCGACGATGATCCCCGTGGCGATCAGCTCACGAGTTCGCTGGGGGAGGCGCCGCCGGGCGCAATCGACATTTCGGTGCGCGGCCTGCGCTGGCATCCCGGCGACAGCGTGTTCGTGGTCAGCGATGGCCTGTATCGCACGCTCGATCACGGTGCGCTGGGCGAGTTGGCGCGCGAGTCGGGCCCGGAGATCTGCACGGCATGGGTGCAGGCCGCGATTGCGGCGCAGCGGCCCGATCAGGACAACGTCACGGCGATCGGCCTGCGCGATCGGCGTGCCGTGCCGGTCGGCCGCGCCGACGCCCTGCTGCATGCCGCTGGTCGGATCGGCGCGCGCGTCCAGGCCGTGATCGCGTCCTTGCGCCGGCAGCCGAGCATCGCAACCGTCACGGTGATCGCCATCCTGCTGGTGGTCATGCTGCTGGTCGCGTCGAAGGCGTCGCAGGCGGCGGCCGTCGAGAGTGCCGAGAGGCCGGGCGCGCAGCCCGGGTTTGCACGGTGAGCGCCCCGGGTGCGGACGTGGCGGCAGGCCCTGCCCGATACACGGCCTTGTCCCATGCTGCCGTGAGCCGTCGCGGCGGGCGGTCGCGCAACGAAGACGCTTTGCGCTGTTTCGAGACCGGGAGCGGTGTGCACGGCTGGGCGCTCGCCGACGGACTGGGCGGACATGCGGACGGCGACATCGCGGCGAACCTCGCGGTCGATCAGGTACACGCTGCGTTCCTGGACGCGGAAGCGACGATGCGGGCCGACATCGTCGATGCCGACGCGTTTCTGATGACGGCGATACACAGCGCATTCGAAGCGGCCAACTCGGCCGTGGTCATGCAGGGGTCGGGCCGCGACGACCCGAGGCACATGGGTGCGACGCTGGTCGTCGCGGCGGTGCTCGGCGAGCGTGTGGCGTGGGCACACGTCGGCGACAGCCGCGTTTATCGGTTCACGGCTGGGGAGTTTCGGTCCGTGTCGCGGGATCATTCGACGGTTGCCCTCGCGGCGGCGCCGGCGCGCGACGAACGGCACGACGAATCGCGCAATCGCCTGCTTGCCGTGATCGGCGGTGCCGATGATGTGCGGCCGGATTTCGCCGATACGCCGACGGCGTTGGCGGCCGAGGATGTGCTGCTGCTTTGCTCGGACGGGTGGTGGTCGCTCGTGCTCGAGACGGAGATGGAAATCGACCTTGCCGCCTCCCGCACGCCCGAAGACTGGCTGCAGCGGATGGAGGATCGCCTGCTGGAGCGGGCGCAGGGCGAGTTCGACAACTATTCGGCGATTGCCGTGTGGGGCAGTGCATGGACAGCCACGGCACGGATCTGAGCGAGCGCTGCATGGGCTGCATGGCCCTCGTGCCGCCGCACGACGATGCGATTGCCTGCCCGCATTGCGGTTTTGTCGAGGGAGCGGGTGGTACGAACGGCGAAACCGACGAGGCGCTGCCGCTTCGCACCCTGCTCAACAACCGCTACCTGATCGGACGGGCAATCGGCGCGGGCGGTTTCGGCATCACGTACATCGCGTGGGACACGCTGCTCGAGAATCGGGTTGCGATCAAGGAGTATTTTCCGGCCGACGCCGCGGCGCGCTCACGCGAGGGGCTCGAGGTTCGCTCGCGCTCGCGTTCGACGCGCGAACTGTTCGACGACGGGTTGTCGCGCTTCCTGGCGGAGGCGCGCACGCTGGCGCGCTTCCAGGATGAATCCGGCATCGTGCAGGTGCGCGATTACTTTGGCGCGCTCGGTACCGGTTATCTCGTCATGAGCTATCTGGACGGCAAGACGCTGAAGGCCTATCTGCTCGAGCGGGAAGACAGGCGCATGCCGTACGCGCTGGCGCGCGACCTGTTCATGCCGGTGATGGACACCCTGCGGCTGGTGCACGAATCGGGGCTCATGCATCGCGACATCAGCCCGGACAACCTGTTCATTACCTACTCGGGACAGGTTCGGCTGCTGGATTTCGGGGCGGCGAAGTCGGTGATGTCGGAGCGCAGCCGCAGCATCGCTGCGGTATTCAAGACGGGGTTTACGCCCTACGAACAATATCTGGAGAACGGCAGGCTCGGGCCGCATACGGATGTCTACGCGCTCGCGGCGACTTTCTACTGCGCGATCACCGGGCGCGTTCCGCCGGGCGCGCTCGAGCGCCATACCCGCGACGAGCTGCAGCCGCCCACGGCGCTCGGCGTCGATGTGCCGGTCGCCGCGGAGCGCGCCCTGATGAAGGCGCTGTCGGTACTGCCCGAAGGGCGCTATGCATCCGTCGCCGAGTTCCAGGATGCGCTGCTGCGCGTCGCGTCGCCGGGCAGGATGCTCGATCCGCTGAGCGCGTGGGAGCGCCTGCGGATATGGGTCGCCTCGGCACTTTCCGGGCTTCCGCCGCCGGTCCGTCGAATGGCAATTCCGCTGGTGCTTGCCGGGGCGACGGCCGGATTCGGGGCGATGTACTGGTTCAGTCTCGATGATCCGTCGCCGCAGATTGTCGCGGTGGATTTTCCGGCGGAGGTCGTGTCCGGCTCGACAAACAAACTGCGGCTGAATTTTGCCGACCCCGATGGTGACCTCGTGCGCCTTGACCTGTCAGTCGACGAGGGCAGCCTGAAACCGGAGTCGGTGCCTCTGACGAACGTGGCCGGCATGACGGCGGGGACGGTCGAAACGACACTGAAGACGCCGCAGGTCGAAAAGGTGCGTCTGTCTCTGGTCCTGGTAGACAAACAGGGGCATCGCGGTCACCCGGCGAAGCTGGAGTTTGCAGTGGTCGAGCCGCCGCAGTCGCCGCCCGGGATCGTCCGGGTCGACGCCGAAAAACAGCTTGCGACCGGCGAGACGATCATACTGCGCGCCGCATTCGAGGATCCCGATGCCGATGTCAGGCGGCTGGTCGTCAGTCAACCCGGCGGACCGGCGTTTCCGCCGGTTGAATCGTCCTCCTCCGTTGGCCGCAAACGGGGCGTGCTCGAGTTTTCCACACGTGCCGGCGAGCCCGGCAGTTACCGGTATGTACTGGTGGTGGAGGACTCGCGCGGCCAGCGCAGCGAACCCCGCGAGATCGAAGTCACCGTCGTCGCGGCCAGGCCGGGCCGGCGCGAAACGGCGCAAAACGAAGCATCGAAGGTGGTCCGCGGCATCGTCCGCGACATCAAGGGACTGATCAATCGCTGAAGCGCGCCTTCGCGCGGGATCGAGATCATCCGCTGTTGCGCAGCGCCGCCGCGATGCCGTTTATGGTGAGGTGGATGCCGCGCTTGGTTCGTTCTTCGTGGTCGCCGGCGCGGTAGCGGTGCAGCAGTTCGACCTGGATGTGGTTGAGCGGGTCCATGTACGGAAAGCGGTTGCGGATCGAGCGCTTGAGCAGCGGGTTGGCGTCGAGCAGTTCGGCGCATTGCGTGATTTCGAGCAGGCGCGCGATGGTGGCCTGTAGCTCGGCGCGCAGGCGCGGGAAGATGGCGTCGCGCAGCGCGGCGTCGCTCACCAGCTCGGCATAGCGCGAGGCGATGGCGAGGTCGGTCTTGGCGAGCACCATGTCCATGTTCGACAGCAGCGTGGTGAAGAACGGCCATTCGCCATGCATTTCGCGCAGCAGCGCCATGCCGTCCGGGCGCTGCGCGAGCCAGGCGTCGACCGCCGCGCCGAAGCCGAACCAGCCCGGCAGCATGAGGCGGCATTGCGCCCACGAGAACACCCAGGGAATCGCGCGCAGGTCTTCGATCGCGGTGCTCTTCTTGCGCGAGGCGGGACGGGAGCCGATGTTCAGCTCGGCGATCTCGCTGATGACGGTGGATTCCCAGAAGTAGCGTTCGAAGCCCGGCGTCTCATAGACCATGTTGCGATAGGCGCGGAACGCGAGTTCCGAGAGTTCGTCCATCGCGTGCAGGTATTCGGTGCGCGGCGCGGCGTGGTCCTTGGCGAGCAGCGTGGCTTCGAAGGTGGCGGCGGCGAGGATTTCGAGGTTGCGCCGGCCGAGTTCCGGGTTGGAGTATTTCGAGCCGATCACCTCGCCCTGTTCGGTGATGCGGATCTGCCCCTGCACCGCGCCGCCGGGCTGCGCCAGGATCGCCTGGTAGCTCGGCCCGCCGCCGCGGCCGACCGAGCCGCCGCGGCCGTGGAACAGGCGCAGGCGGATGCCGTGGCGCGCGAACACCTCGACCAGCTTGATCTCGGCCTTGTAAAGCTCCCAGCCGGAGGTGAGGAAGCCGCCGTCCTTGTTGCTGTCGGAATAGCCGAGCATCACTTCCTGCGCGGCGCCGCGCGAGCCGAGCAGGCGCGCATAGGCGGGCAGGGCGAGCAGGCGGTCCATCACCGGGCCGGCGTTGCGCAGGTCGCCGATGGTTTCGAACAGCGGGATGATGTTGATGTCGAGCCGGCCGTCGAGCGGGCGCATCAGGCCGGCTTCCTTGGCGAGCAGCGCGGCTTCGAGGATGTCCGACACGCCGTCGTTCTTCGAGATGATGTAGTTCGGGATGCAGGCCGGGCCGTAAAGGCGGTGCATCTCGGCGGCGGTGCGCGTGATCGCGAGTTCGCTGGTGGTCTCGTCGGAATACTTGAGGTAGGGCGAGACCAGCGGGCGCGCGGTGCGCAGCTCCTCGGCCAGCAGCTTGATGCGCGCCGCCTCGTCGAGCGACAGGTAGTCGATGTCGGGGCGCGTGGCGGCGAACAGCTCGGCGACCACGCGCTCGTGCACGTCGGAGTTCTGGCGCAGGTCGACCGCCGCGAGGTGGAAGCCGAACACGCTGGCGGCGCGGCGCAGCCGGCGCAGGCGCCCGCGTGCGAGCAGCCCGGAGTTGTGCGATTCGAGCGAGCGGTGGATGACATCCAGGTCGGCGGCGAATTCCGCCGGCGAGGCATAGGGCGCGGCATCGGCCACGGCATGGCGCAGCGCCTCCATCTGGTCGAGCGATTTCGCGGTGGCGGCGACGCGCGCGTAGATGCCGGTGAGCGCGCGGCGATACGGCTCGTCGGCGCGATGCGGGCTCTTGTCCGGCGAGCGGTGGGCGAGTTCCTTCAGTTCGTCCGACACCTCGACCACGATGCTGGTCGGCGAGAGGTCGGCGCCGAGCTTGTGCAACTGTTCGAGGTAGAACGAGAAGGCGCGCGAGGACTGCATGCGCAGCGTCTTGCGCAGCACCTCGGCGGTGACGAAGGGGTTGCCGTCGCGGTCGCCGCCGATCCACGAGCCCATGCGCAGGAAGGGCGGCAGTTCCCTGTTCGGCTGGTCGGGAAAGCGCCGCGCGAGGTCGTCTTCGAGCGCGGCGTAGAAGCGCGGCAGTTCGCGCAGGAAGGTGTAGTCGTAGAACGAGAGGCCGTTGGCGACTTCGTCGATCACCGCCAGCTTGTGGTGGCGCAGCATGCGCGTCTGCCACAGGCCGAGCACCGCGCGGCGCACCGCCTCGTCGTTGACCTCGCGTTCCTCGGGCGTGAGCTGCACGCGGTCGCGCTCTTCGAGCAGGCGCGCGATCTTCATTTCGGTGTCGAGGATGCTCTTGCGCTGCACCTCGGTGGGGTGCGCGGTGAGCACCGGCACCACCAGCGCGCTGGCGAAGAAGGCCGCGACCGATTCCGGTGCGAGGCCGTCGGCATGCGCACGATCCAGTGCATGCGCCATGCTGCCTTCGCGCGGCGCCGAGCCGGCGATCATGTGCGCGCGCGAGCGGCGGATGTGGTGCAGGTCCTCGGCGATGTTGGCGAGGTGCGAGAAGTAGCTGAACGCCCGCACCACGATCATCGTCTGGTCGCGCGTCAGGCCGTCGAGGATGCCTTCGAGTTCCTTGCGCGCGGCGAGGTCGTCGTGGCGGCGGAAGGCGATCGAGCTGCGGCGGATGCGTTCGATCACGTCGAAGGCCGCTTCGCCCTCCTGGATGCGCACCGTGTCGCCGAGCAGGCGGCCGAGGAGGCGGATGTCCTCGCGCAGGGGAAGGTCCTTGTCGGGGCTGGCTGGGCTCATGCTCTCTCCAAAATGTCTTGTTATGGTGTGCTGCCGCGGTGCCTGGCCGGGGCGGTGGCGCCGGGCGCCCATGTTAGAATCGACGCCCTTTCCGGGGTATTGGGGTGACCGCGCGGGCGAACCCTGATGCGGTCGAAAGCAATCGCCGCGCCATTCGTCCGGACGATTGCGCCGGTCCACCGCAGGAAGATCCGAACCGTGAGCACATCCCAGGCGCCCAGCCGCATCGTCATCGCAACCCGCGAAAGCCGCCTCGCCCTGTGGCAGGCCGAACACGTCAAGGCGCGGCTGGAAGCATTGTATCCGGCATGCCGCGTCGAATTGCTCGGCATGACCACCCGCGGCGACCAGATCCTCGACCGCCCGCTTGCCAAGGTCGGCGGCAAGGGCCTCTTCGTCAAGGAACTCGAGAACGCCCTGTTCGACCGCAGCGCCGACATCGCGGTGCATTCGATGAAGGACGTGCCGATGGTGCTGCCGCAGGGCTTCGCGCTGATCGCCACCGGCGAGCGCGAAGTGCCGCTCGATGCCTTCGTCTCGAACAAGTACGCCTCGCTCGACGACATGCCGCCGGGCGCGGTGGTCGGCACCTCGAGCCTGCGGCGCGAGGCGCAGATCCATGCGCAGTACCCGTACCTCGCCGTCGCCAGCCTGCGCGGCAACCTCGACACGCGCCTGCGCAAGCTCGACAGCGGCGAGTACGACGCTATCATCCTTGCCGCGGCGGGGCTGACGCGCCTCGGGCTGGCGTCGCGCATCCGCGCCACCATCGCCGCCGAGAAATCGCTGCCGGCGGCGGGGCAGGGCGCGCTCGGCATCGAGGCGCTGGCCGACCGCCCGGAAGTCGCGGCCTGGCTCGCGCCGCTCAACCACCCGGTGACCGAGGCCTGCGTGCGGGCCGAACGCGCGGTGTCGCGCGCGCTGGCCGGCTCGTGCGAAGTGCCGCTCGGCGCCTACGCGGTGGCCGATGGCGGCCAGCTCCATCTGCGCGGCTTCGTCGCCATGCCCGACGGCACGAAGATCGTGCGCGCCGAACATCGCGGCCCGCTGTCCGACCCGGAAACGCTGGGCCTGGCGCTGGCCGAGGACCTGCGCGCGCAGGGCGCCGAGGCGATTCTCGCCGCGCTGCCGGGAGCCTGATGCGTGGTGGCACCGGCCGCGTCCGCCGTCGATCAGCCGCTGCGCGGGCGCACCATCGTCGTCACCCGCCCGGCGGCGCAAGCCGACGCGCTGGCAGCGGCGATCGAAGCCGCGGGCGGCACCGCGCTGCGCTTTCCGCTGCTGGCCATCGCGCCGGTCGCCGACACCGCGCCGATCGAGGCGGTGGCCGCGCGGCTCGACGATTACGACTTCGCCTGTTTCGTCAGCCCGAATGCGGTCGAGCATGCGCTGGCCGTGGTGCTGCGCGCGCGCGGCTGGCCGGCCGGGTTGCGTGCCGTCACCGTCGGCGTGTCGAGCGAGAAGGCGCTGGCGCGGCACGGCATCGCCGACGTGATCGCGCCGCGCGAACGCTTCGACTCCGAAGCCCTGCTCGCGCTGCCGGAACTGGCGCCGGCGCGCGTCGTGGGCCGGCGCGTGGTGATCTTCCGCGGCGACGGCGGGCGCGAGCTGCTCGGCGATACGCTGGTCGAGCGCGGCGCGACGGTGGAGTACGTGACCTGCTACCACCGCATGCGGCCGCCGCTGGATGCGGCCCTGCTGGTCGGTCGGGCGCGGGCCGGCACGCTCGACGCCATCACGCTGACCAGCAGCGAGGGACTGGAAAACCTCGTAGAAATGCTCGGCGCCGATGCGGCCGCGGTGCTCGGCGGCACGACGCTGTTCGTGCCGCATGCGCGCATCGCCGAGCGTGCGCGGGCGCTCGGCGCGCCGAACGTGGTGCTGACCGGCGCGGCCGACGCGGGCCTGATGGCCGGACTGGCTTCGCACTTCCGCGATCGATGATAGAGTCATTGCACGGTGCGCCGTCGTGGCGCTGGACGAGACGAACGATAGAGACATGAGCGGCGACCCATCCGAATCGCACACGCCGGCCGAATCCCTGCCGGCCCTGACCGCGCCGCCGCGCACCCGCGCCGCCGCGGGCTGGCGGCATCCCGCGCTGATCGTCGCGCTGCTCGCGGTGATCCTGCTCGGCTGGCAGTGGCTGGAGACGCGCTCGCGCCTCTCCAGCCTGCACGAGGAACTGGCGCGGCGCCTGCAGGAAGGCGACAGCGTGGCCAAGGAAAGCCGCGGGATGGCACGCCAGAGCCAGGAGTCTGTCGAGGCGCTGCATGGCAAGATCGGCGCGCTGGAAGCCAAGCTCGACGAGGCCCAGGGCCAGCAGGTGGCGCTCGAGTCGATGTACCAGGAGGTCACGCGCACGCGCGACGAGCGCGTGCTGGCCGAAGTCGAGCATGCGATCAACATCGCCCTGCAGCAGTTGCAGCTTGCCGGCAACGTCTCCGGCGCGCTGATCGCGCTGCAGAGCGCCGACGCGCAACTGGCGCGCGCCGACCGGCCGCAGTTCCTCGTGCTGCGCAAGGCGCTGGCGCACGACATCGATCGCCTGAAGGCGGTGTCGGTGCCCGACCTCTCCGGCATGGCGCTGAAGATGGAGAGCGTGGTCAGCGTGGTGGATACGCTGCCGCTGGCCTTCGAGGAAAGGCCGTCGTCCGCGCCCGCCGCGGCGCCCGCGGAACCCGGTCCGCGCGGCCTGGTCGCCAGCTTCCTCGGCGACATGTGGGCGGAGCTGAAGAGCCTGGTCCGCATCGAGCGCCTGGATCGTCCCGATCCCTCGGTGCTTTCGCCGGGCAACGCGTTCTTCCTGCGCGAGAACCTCAAGCTGCGGCTGCTCAATGCGCGGCTCGCGCTGCTGCAGCGTGACGCACGCATCTTCGGGGACGACCTGCGCATGGCGCAGTTCTGGATCGAACGCCATTTCGATCTGCGGGCCAAGGTGACGCAGAACGCGATCGCCACGCTCAAGCAGCTCTCCGGCACGGGCATCACGCTGGAATTGCCGGTACTCAACGAGACGGTTGCCGCGTTGTCGGCGACGCGCGTGAGCCCGCAGCAGGCGGCGGAACGTGCGGTTGCGCCACCGGCCAACGCCAAGGCGAAGCGTTAGCCCATGCGCGCACTGATCTGGCTGCTCGTCCTGTTCGCGGTCGCGGCCGGCCTGGCCGTCGCCGCGCAGTACAACGACGGCTACGTGCTGGTCGTCGTCAATCCGTGGCGCATCGAACTGTCGCTGAACTTCCTGCTGCTGCTGGTCGTGCTCGGCTTCCTGGCCTTCTACGGCGTGCTGCGGCTCGTCAGCCGGGCGCTGCAGATGCCGGCGCAGGTGGCGGCCTTCCGCGCGCGCAAGCGCCACGAGCGCGCCGTCGATGCGCTGGTCGATGCCATGCGCCTGCAGCTCGAAGGCCGGCACGGGCAGGCGCTCAAGCGCGCGCAGGTGGCCTACGACTGCGGTGCGTCGCCGGGCCTGTCGTCGCTGCTGGCCGCGCGCGCGGCCGGCGCGCTGCGCGACGAGACGCGCGAGAAGCGCTGGCTCGACCGCGCGCGCGAGCACGACCCCGGTTTCCGCATGGCGCGCCTGATGACCGAAGCGGAGATCGCGGTGCAGGCGCACCGTTTCGATGACGCGCACGAAAGGCTCGAGGCCCTGCAGCTCGGCGGGCAGCGGCACATCTCGGCGCTGCGCCTCTCGCTGCGCGTGGCGCAGGCACGCGGCGATTCCGACCAGGTGCTGCGCATCGTGCGCCAGCTCGAGAAGAAGGGGCGCGGCCTGCTGCCGGAGGAGTCGGCGCCGATCCGGCGCCGCGCGCATCTGGCGAACCTGCGCGCGCGCGAGGGCGATCGCGTGGCGCTGGCGAAATACTGGGTGGGGCTGCCTGCCGACGAGCAGGCCGACCGGCGCGTCGCCGAAGCCGCGGCGCGCGCGCTGTGCGCGGCGGACGACTACGGCACCGCGCAGAAGCTGCTCGAACGCTGGCTCGACGGCCAGTGGGATTCCGCCCTCGCCGAGCTGTACGGCGAATGCCGCGGCGGCGACCTGCTGGAGCGCATCGCGCGCGCCGAAACCTGGCTCAAGCGCCAGCCGCGCGACGCCCGGTTGCTGCTCGCGCTCGGGCGGCTGTGCCTGCAGAACGAACTGTGGGGCAAGGCGCAGAGCTACCTCGAAGCCTCGCTATCGGTCGAATCGCTGCGCGCGACGCACGTCGAACTGGCGCAACTGCACGAGCGCCTCGGACGCGGCGACGCAGCGCAGCGCCACTATCGCGAAGCGGCACTGGCCGGCGCCTGATCCGGCCCGGAAAGGCGCATCCTTGGGTCTTCTTCAATGGGTGCGGCCTGCGAGGCAGAATCCATGCGGCATTGCAGGCAGGGTGCCTCGAGCGCGAGCATCCATGAGCCTTTCGGCGATGCCCGATTTCAGATCCAGTCTTTCTCGACCAGGAATTCCGCGTACAGCGCCGCTTCGGGCGAACCCGGTTCCGGGTGCCAGTCGTAGCGCCATTTGACGATCGGCGGCGCGCGACGATCGGAATGGATGCGGTACGCAAGCACGGGACTATTCGGGTGCGTTTGCAGTACGGATGAATTTCCCTTGTTGCCAATGGAAGACGTAAGGTCGCGGCGTCTCGATCTGCTTTTCGGCCGGCAGGTCGGCGAAGTGATGGATGCAAAGCTTGCCGAAGCGTTTGGCCGGTACCGGCGAGAGACCCTTGGTTCGAGTGGCGAAGGGTTTCCAGGCTGAATCGTCGCAGGTGGCGCCCATCGTGAAATTTCTTGACGGTGAGCGCTCCGACACGAAGATGCACCCCAGCGCAGGGTGTGTCGTTGGAAGCTGCGACTTGATCGCAGCGTCGGAGTAGTGGGGAAATTCGAGGACGTACTCCGGGACGTCAAGCATGAAGACCGTGCAGGGTGCCTCCAGCTTGGTGGTCAGCGCGATGGAACTCGCGGCTTCAACGACTCGTTGGGCTTCTCCCAGTGTTCCGGTCGTCCAGGCGTTCGTGGCGCTGTGGGCGCGGACGGTCAGCAAACCCAATACGACCAGAGTGGCTGCCTTGGCGGCTCTCCGTAGTGCCGTCGACAGATTGATGGCGCTGAATAGCAGCGAAAGAATCAATACCACGCCAATTCCGGCGAGATAGTAGAAGCGGAAGTTGGAAGGCGTAGACAGCGGTTCATCGAGAACCAGGACGAGTTGGAAGACGGGTGCTTGCAGCACCATGGGACTGACGAATACCAGTAGCGCTGTCACGGCCCAGCGCCGATCGACGATGCGAATCCTGGCAAACGCGAAAAGTGCTACGAGGGCACCCAGAAGTACTGCGGCGGCGAGGGACGAGATCCAGCCTGTCGACGGCTGTCCCAGCAACGCATCAGGCAGGTTCTCGAGCCATCCGAGTGCGCCACGCAGAATTCCAGAGAACGGGTTGGCGAGGTTGAGCTGGGTATCGACACTGGATAGAAACCAGATGCGAGCGGCGACTGCCATTCCAAATGGCAGGGCAAGCGTCGCGAGACGCCCGATTCTCGCTTTCCAGGTTAACGAATCAGTCAGAAGAACATGAGCCGCGATGGCCGGAAGCAAGACAAACGAGATTTCCTTGCTGAATGCCGCGAGAGAGGCAAACACAACGACTCCAAGCCAGTTGCTTCGAGTTTCCGGTTGTTGAGCCAGCGATCCCAGGGCAAGCACGCTGAATAGCGTGGCCAGTACGTCGAATCTCATGGACGACCAGAGTCCGACGATCAACATGCCGGGATGCAGTGCGAACGCGGTTGCAGCGAAGCCTGATATCAGAACATTTCCGCTGAGTTTGAAGACCAGTCTTCCAAGGCATGCCGCAACAAGGAGATGCAAGGCGGCATTCAGGGCAAAGTGCCACTCGGCGTGTGTGTCGAATGCTGCGACCGAGAACCACCAATACACCATGCCGAGCGGCCTGTAGCCGTAATTCGAGAATGGGTCTCCGACGAAGTACCACAGCGGGTTGCCCGCGTGCTTGGCGAAAACGAGCAGCGTGAAATCGTCTGCGCTGAACCAGGCGTGCCTGATCGGCCAGATTGCGAAACCTATCGCGAACGCGATTGCAACGAATGCAATGCCCGGCCAGGAAAGCGTCGGGCTTCGCGAGGTACCGGCGGTGTTCGGGGGGGGGGGG
>Ga0268298_10000035_pt1 | contig 157830 bp, 127 predicted proteins | sample WWTPWeurt_MetaG_FD_194462 | JGI IMG/M metagenome (GOLD analysis project Ga0268298, IMG submission 194462) | Activated sludge microbial communities from WWTP in Nijmegen, Gelderland, Netherland - WWTP Weurt | ecosystem: Engineered > WWTP > Aerobic digester > Activated sludge | place... | reverse complement strand
GCCTGTTCGATGCGGCGCGAAAGCGGCCTCTGCCGAAATTTCCGCGTGTGTTGGGGGTGGTGACTTCACAAAGCGGAGCGGCTCTGCAAGACATTCTGAAAGTGGCCACGCGGCGGGGAAGGGTGTCGGTGTTGGTGGCACATTGTGCGGTGCAGGGGCCGCAGGCTCCGTCGCAGATCGTCGATGCAATGGTGCGGTTGGCTCCGCACGCGGACGTGCTGATTGTGGGACGAGGGGGCGGCTCGGTGGCGGATTTGTGGTGCTTCAACGACGAACGGGTGGCGCGGGCGATGTTTGCGTGTCCGGTGCCGGTGGTGTCTGCGGTGGGGCACGAAGTGGACTTCACGATCGCGGATTTCGTCGCGGATGTGAGGGCAGCTACACCGTCGGCAGCGGCGGAATTGTGCGTGCCAGAGTTTGCGCGGCTTGGGAAAGATTTGTCGACGCTGTCTTCGCGGCTGTTTGTGGCGGGGCGGCGGATGCTTTCGGGGGAACGGCAAAACCTTGACGGCTTGTTTTTGCGGGGGCAGGTTGCGTTGGAACGGCAAGTGGCGCAAAAGCGGAGGGGTCTTTCGGAACTCGGGGACCGTTTGACTGCGCAACATCCGCGCACGCAGCTTTTGCGAAACCGGAACACGCTGAGTTTGCTGGAAAAACAACTCGATCAGGGGATGGAACGGGGGCTTGTGGCGCGAAAGACGGCGCTGCAACAAGCGGTGGGTGTCGGCGGCGAGCGGCTTCTGCGCGCGATGTCTTTGGCGCTTGGGGGGAGGCGGCAGGCGTTGCAGGGAATGGCGGGAAAATTGGATGTGTTGTCTCCTCTTTCGGTGCTTTCCCGAGGCTATGCGGTGGCCAAAGACGAAAGGGGTCGCGTGCTGAGGGATGTGAAGGATGTGACCGTTGGCGCATCACTTTCGGTGCAGCTCGCGCGTGGGAAACTGGGCTGTGTGGTGTCTTCCATGTGTGGGAATGCGATGTCGGAAGAGGAAGGAATTTCCAAAGGGGAAGGCACACCAAAAAACGAGGACGCATCAAAAAACTGAGTCTTGCCTGGCGTTGCGAAACACGCGGTTCCGTCGCTGTTTTGGAAATTTGCTGGGATGGCACGGCGCTCGCTAGAAAAGGGGAGCGAAGCCCTCGCAATGTGGTTGCGCGGGTGTTGGACTTACGTGAGACCTTTTGACACCTACTTGGGAGAACACGAAATGAAACGCAGAACGACTCTTGTTCCTTTGTTTCTGTTTGGCGTTGTGACGGCTTGCGGCGATAGCGGTTTGCAGGACCCGGCAGGCATCCAAGCGGAATTGCAACTGTCGAACTTCGGAAGTTGCGAAGATCTCGAGCAGTACATTGAGGACCAGGCCGTGTTTGAAATGAAGACACGGCTCGATGCCTCGAAACGGAGTGGGAGTGGGATCGACTTGTTCGGTCGAGCGACCTCGAGCACGGCGGAATCGGCACCGATGGCCGATGCGGCAGGGGGCGCAAAGTCGAGCGGGCCAAGCGCGTACACCAAGACCAACACCCAGGTTGCGGGCGTCGATGAAGCGGACTTTGTGAAGAACGACGGAACGCGGATTTTCCAACTGGTCGGTCAAAAGTTGTACGCAGTGAAAAGTTGGCCAGCGAACGCGATGAGCACGCAGTCATCGATGAACATCGAGGGCTATCCGACGCAAATGTACCTCGACGAGAAAAACCGCGTGGTGGTGTTTTCGTCGATTTACACCAAGTACGACGGGTATCTGGAGGATTGGGTTTCGACGGGCGGAAGGGGAATGGGAGATGTTGCCTGTGGACCGGGGTATTGCGGCGGTTGGTATGGCAACACCACCAAGGTCACGGTCATTGATGTGACGGACCTGACGAATCTGAAGGTGCAAAGTGAGTTTTATCTGCCGGGCAACTATGCAAATTCGCGGCGCATTGGGAGTTCGGTGCGGCTGGTCCTGTCGGATCACTTCCGTTGGCCGCAGGCCGTCAAGTTTTGGCCGGACTACTCCATCAATTACAACGATTGGAGGACGTGGAATGCAGAGCTGGATCGGCTGAAGGAATCGAACGAGAAGCTGATTCGCGAACAGACGCTCGACAAATGGCTGCCCGCGCAAAAAGTGAAATTGGCGGATGGTTCGCTGAAGGCGCTGGGGTATCACTGCGGGGATTTCGCGAAACACAATGCTCCAACGCATTTGGGAATCGCGACGGTGGCGACGATCAATTTGGACAATCCGCAGGCGGCTCCGCAACGGGCCTCGATTTTGGGTGAGGTCGGCGAAATTTATGCAAGCCAGACGGCGATGTATCTGACGAACCGGCATTGGTGGTGGTGGCCCCGGTTTGAGCAGCGCGACTGGACGTACTTGTTCAAATTCGATCTGGTGGACCCGAACAAAGCGCGCTTTGTTGCGGCGGGCGGCGTCGATGGGCACATCGTCGATCAGTTCTCGATGGACGAACACAAAGACCATTTCCGCATCGCAACGACGATCGCGGTGCGTGTGCAAGATCCCAAAGACCCGCGCAATTTGTGGGGCAGGACAGAGACGACCAATCGCATCACTGTTCTGCGTCAGGATGGCGGCAAACTCCTCAAAACGGGACAGAGTGAGGAATTGGCCAAAGGGGAGCGGATTTATTCGTCTCGGTTTTTGGGAGACAAAGGTTTCCTGGTGACGTTCCGCCAGGTCGATCCGTTCTATACGTTCGACTTGTCGAACCCTGCGGACCCGCGCAAAGTGGGCGAACTAAAAATTCCGGGTTTCTCGACGTATTTGCACCCGATTGATGCGAACACGTTGCTGGCCATCGGGGTGTATACGGCGGAAACGGGGGGCGGTCCGCGCACGCTTCAGCTCAGCATGTTTGACGTGACAGATTTTGCGAATCCGCAACGGAAATGGAATCAGCTTGTGGGTTCATCCTATGGGTGGTCGGAAGCGACGTATGAACACAAAGCGTTCAACTACTTCCCCGAGCGCAAGATGCTGGCGATTCCGTTCTCGGATTATGGGTACTCTGGAACCGATCCATGGGGCTCGTTTCGGAGTGAATTGCGCGTGTTCGATGTCGATGCGGCCAAAGGTTTCACGCTGCGCGGTGCGGTGTCGATGAATGATGTGTACAAGACGGCAGGAACGCCTTCGTGGACTTGGTATTACAGCCCGTGGGTACGTCGCAGCGTGATGGCAACGGATGCCGGAACGGATTACGTGTACGCGGTCAGTGATGCTGGCGTGCGAGCGGTTACAGGTGCGAATTTGGGCACGACGCTCTCGACGGTGGTTTACTCGCGGGCAGACATCACGAAGTAAATCCACGTTCACTTCCGGTCTGTCGCCCTTCTGTCTTCCTGCTGTCCTCCTACAGTCTCCCTTCAGTTTCCTTTTTGTAGTTCCCCTGTGCTTTTTGAAAGCTTCTTTCGCCTCTGTGAAGGGCGGACAAAAACCGTTGGGCTTTGTTCTGGGGCTGTGATAGGAACCCCGGACAGCTTCGATGACTTCCCCTCTTTTGCAAGCGAAACCCCAGGTTGCAGGAAACCGCGCGTGGCTTCCGCACATGGATGGGTTGCGCGGTCTTGCGATGGTGTGGGTGGTGCTGTATCACGCCTACGTTCGGTGGCCCGAGCTAGTGCCGTATGGAAACCGCTTTGCAGACGTTCCGCTGGTCGCGATCGGGTGGCTGGCTGTGCCGCTGTTTTTTGTGCAATCGGGATATCTCATCACAAGGACGATGTACCGCTGCGACAGCTTGGCGGACTTTTTTGCAAGGCGTTGGTCGCGGCTGTTTCCGGCGATGGCGATGTGTTCCGCGCTGTTGTTTCTGACCGCGCCCCTGTTTCCCGAACGACCGCAAGGACAGCCGTCTTGGATCGATCTGCTTCCCGGTTTGACGTTTGTGGATGATGCGTGGTGGTCCAAAGTCCTGGGCCAGCGGATCAAACCGATGGAAGGCTCCTTTTGGACGATGTATGTCGAAATCAAGTTCTACGTAGCGGCGGCTCTGCTGCACAGGTGGAGAGGCGAACGTGCGGTCGTGGTGGGCTTGGGGGCGCTCTTTTTTGTGGGTGTACTTCTGTGGTTGGGAACGCATCGGCTGGGTCTCATCGAGAGCCCGCGCATCGAAAAACTGATGGTGCAGGGTTCGCTTCTGCATTTCGGTTGGTTTGCCCTGGGGGCACTCTTCTGTTTCTGCGAGCGACAGGGCCGTGGGGTTTACAACGTCTGGTCGCTGTTGCTGGCAGCGGTTTCGTCTTTTGTAGTGGCAGAGGGAGTCTTGGTGCATACCCTTTGCGGCCTGGTCTTGTGTGTTGCGTTTGCCGCGTCGCTACACAACCGGTCCGTGCAGCGCGTTCTGTCCAATCGGGTGTTCTGTTTCTTGGGTTTTGTGAGCTATCCGCTCTATTTGCTGCATGAAAACATCCTGGTTTCGACGTTGATAAAACTTGGACGAATTGCCCCGAGCGCCGTGCATCCCTTTTTGCCGTTTGTGGTCTTTGTCGGGCTGATGTCCGTCGCGTATCCGATCGCCCGCTTTTTTGAACCCTGGGCCGAATCCCTTTTGCGGTCACGCTTGTTTCGCCGCGCCAAAAGCCGATCCAGATGAAGTCCCACAAGAACCCCAGCCGGTTTTAGCCTTGTGCGACCGAGTGGTGGGAAAAGTCGCCCCGAACAGCGGCTTTTTTAGTACCCTCGCGGCCCCGTTTGAGTCGTTTGCGAACGTGATACGACAAGACCCCGCTTGGGGAACCCGTTAGGAAAAGGAGACCGCTCGTGTCCGAAAATGCCTCGCCTGATTCCTTTGTTGAACCGAAGCTCATCCCACTGTTTACCGAAGAACAAATTGCCGCGCGCGTGTCCGAACTTGGCCAGATCATCGCGCAGGAGTACGGCAAAAAACCGCTCACGCTGGTGACGGTCCTCAAAGGCAGTTTCATGTTTGTTGCGGACCTTGCGCGGGCCATTCAAAAAGCCCAGGTTCGTCTGGGTTTGCCGAGTTCGACTGTGACCTGCGAATTTTTGGGCCTGTCGAGTTATGGCGATGAAACCGTCACGTCTGGCGTCGTGCGCATCACCTCGGATTTGAGCCATCCGATCGAGGGACACGACATCCTGGTCGTCGAAGACATCGTGGACACCGGCCTGACCATGAGTTATTTGCTCGAAAACCTGCGCACTCGCTATCCAGCCTCCATGCGGGTTTGCGCGCTCCTCCACAAACCGAGCCGAACCAAAAAAGAAGTGCCGATCGATTACACCGGTTTTGTCATCGACGATTTGTTCGTCGTCGGGTACGGACTGGACTACAAACAGCGTTACCGAAACCTCCCCTGGATTGGTGTCCTGGCCCCCTGAACCGCCGAAAGACCGCGCCGTGCAGGTGTTTTTTTTGACGACTGAATGTCTGGGGCCTCCGTGGCATGGGGGGCGCATGCGTTCTTTGTCCCAACTTCGTTTGCTTCTTTCGCAGCCCGAGGTCACGTCGCTTCAGCTGTTCTCTTTGAGCGAAACCAAAGTACACCCAAAGGATGCGGAAGACCTGTTGCATTCCCTCGGCAATCCCCCGGCTCTTCAGGTTTTGCCGCCCGTGTTTCATCCCATTCACGCGCGAAAGCACCCGCTGCTGCTCCTGTCGGTTTTGGCCCGCAGACTGTGGCATGGCACGCCCTATGTTTTGGGCAAGTGGTACGCAGGTTCCGTCGAACGCGCGCTTGCTGCCGCACTGTCCCCTTGCCCGCAGATCATCTATGTCGATCATGTAGGAATGGCGGTGTACCTGCCTCTTGTGAAGCAACATTGTCCAAAGGCCCGCGTCGTGCTCGGTTGCCACAACATCGAGAGCGAGTTTTTTGTTCAGTTTGCGCAAACCTTGCGCGGACCCCTGCGCTTCATCGCCCAGCAAGAAGCGAAGGCCGCCGCTCGCCACGAAGCCGAGGTGCTTGCGCAGGTCGATCAAGCCATCACGATTTCCAAGCGCGATGCACAGGAATTGCGAACCCTTTTGCGGCAACACACCGGTCGTTTTGTCCAGCCCATTTGCGTGCCCCAGGTCGTCGAGCCCAGCCCAGTTTCTGCCGCGCGTGGTCCCGCGTGCCGCGTCGTGTATGTCGGCAATCTGACCTGGCAGCCGAATGTCGAGGGACTCTCTTGGTTTTGCCAAACGGTCTGGCCCCTGGTGCGCGCGCGTTTGCCCCTTGCGACGTTTCGCATTGCCGGTTCAGGGCTTTCGTCCCATGATCGTGTCCCTGACGCCTGGACCGGGCCCGGCATCGAGCTCGTCGGGTATGTTGACGACCTTGCCGCGTTTGCCAAGCAAGCCGATGTGTGGGTCGCGCCCGTTTCGGGGGGCTCAGGCGTTCGCATCAAATTGCTCGATTCCCTGCGATTGGGAGTGCCCACTGTGACCACCCAAGATGGAGCAAAGGGGTTGTCTGTTCGTTCAGGACGAGAACTGTTTGTCGAAGACCACCCCGATGCGTTTGCGCGGGCCATCGTGCGTCTGTGGGAAGAACCCGATTTGGCCCAGCGCTTGCGCGAAGCCGGTCTTTCCTACCTTTGCACCCACCATTCCCCCAAAACCGCCCACCAAGCCCTCCGCCTCGCCCTCAGCCTCCCATAATCCCCCACGGCTAACCCAACGAATCCCCCCTTTCCGAAGGGTGGGTGGCTTGGGTTTGGGTTTGGGGGTCGATGCTGCCTTCGGGGATGGTTGCAGCCAGGGTTTTTTGGGCGGAATCATCGAAAACGCCGTCGGACAGATAGTTTCCGAGCGCGTCCATGTAGGCCCGTGACCGCGCGACTGCTTCTGCATAGACATTCGGAAAATCGAAGGCGTCATACAGGTCCGCTTTCGCCGCCAGCCGGTCCTTTTCCGAACACACGCGCGGCCCAAACAGAGGGTTCCCCAAGAGCGCGCAATACAGCAGGTAGCCGCTCGTGTAGCTTGCAAATTCGGCCTGACTCGGTGTTTCCCCGTGAAGCGACCGGAGGGTGTCCGACACGACGCAGGCGGCAAGGTTTCTCTGCCCCAAAAAACGCGCGTCGATGGTGATGTACGCACGCAATTTCGCAGTTCCCAAAAGAGGCATCCCGAAGCGTTCCGCATGAAACGTCAGGCTGTGGACCGCCTCGATGAAGTGGTGTTCCTGGCTGCTCTGCCGACCCGTTTTCTGCGCGAGCTGCCCCGCCAGCCGGTTCACTTTCGGATGCATCACCGTATCTGCCGCCGCGTGGCAGATGTACCCCATCGCCAGCGCAAGCAGCGTCTGTCCCGCCTCCCGCGTCGCAATCGCCCGGCTGAGCGTGACCCCTGCCTCGCCGAGCATCCTGCCGAGCGCGATCGGTTGGTTGTGGTGCAAAAGGTCGCCAAAGTGCGACACCGGCTGCGGCCTCCCCAGCGCAAACCGCAGCGCCGCCAGCCCAAACCGCTCAAAGTACGGGAAATCGACGAACATCGTGCCCACCCGCGCCGCAGACAGACCGGCCCCCGCCGTCGCATCCTTCACAAACCGGCTCGCTTGGGAAAGCGAATCCGAAAAAACAGACAAATGAACCGCCTCAACTGGCATGGCGTCATCCTATCCCGACTTCTTCCTCTACGAATGGTATCCCGGCATCCCGCCGACCCAGTCACAAAGACCTGGCCGCTCGACGCGCGGTCTTGATCGGTTTCCTGGTCGGGGTTGCGCGATGGGGTGGTAAGGTGCGTCCGTGCCTACGCTGAGCTTGCGCGCGAAACTCATCGGCCTTTTGTCTGTGCTGCTGCTGTTGGTTTTGGCCACCAGTACGGTCGCGGGCCGGATTTTGCTCAAGCGGCGCGTCGAGGATCACATGCGGCGCGAAGCCGCAGCCACCGCGCGCGATTTGGCCACGCACCTCGAGGACTACCTCAAGCGCGAGCGTTCCGACGACGAAGTGAAGGCCCAACTGGAAACCCTGCGCGGTCGCCACCGCATTTTCGAGTTGGCTCTCCTTATCGACAGTGAATCCGGCGACAAGATCCAAATCGTTTTGCCCGCCACCGGCCACGCCGAAATTTCCCGTCCCGAGCGTCCCCGGCGTCCCCGCCCCGAGCGCGTTCTGTCCTACGAAGCCCGTCGCGCTCTGTGGGATCAAGGCCAACCGGGCCGGCCTCCCCTTCTGCGCGGCGTCGAGCCCCTGTGGCGCTTGCCCGATCGCCTGCCGTCCAGCCGGTGGGCCAAGGCGTTTCCCGTGCTGCTCCCCGCCTTGCCCAAGCCAGGCCGCAACATCAGCACCAGCGAGGACAACGCAGTCTGTCGGCAATGTGTCACTGCACGCGCCGACCTCGATCCGCTCGGTCCCCAGCGCGGCAAATTGCAGGTCACGGTCCCCCTAGACCGATACGATCAGGTGCTCAGCGACCAGCTTGGCATTTCGGCGGTGACAGCCTTGGGGGCCCTTCTGTGGCTTTTGTTCGCCACCATCTACATCGTGAACCGCGTCGTCGCCCGTCCCGTGTCCGATCTGGCCGCCGCCATGCGCGAGGTCGAGGGCGGAAACCTGGGCCGCCGCGCTTCGGTCATCCGCCGCGACGAGATCGGCAAGCTCGCCCACGGTTTCAACGCCATGCTCGATCGCCTCGCCAAGGCCGACGAGGAGATTCGCGCCTTGAACGCCCGCCTCGCCGACGACATCCTCGCGGCCACCCGCGACTTGCAGCGCAAAAACGAGGCCCTCCAACAGCTCAACGGCATTTTCCTTCAAATGCAGCGCGAGCTTGGCGACAAGGAACGGCTCGCCGCCCTCGGCCAGCTCGCGGCCCAGCTCGCCCACGAAATCGGCACCCCCCTCGCCGCCGTCTCGGGCCACTTGCAGCTCGCCGCCTTCGACAAGGAATTGCCCGCCCCCTTGCGCGACCGCCTCCAAGTCGCCACCCGCGAGCTGTCCCGCGTGTCCAAAATCATCCGCGACTACCTGGACCACACCCGCGCCGGCAAACCGACCCTCATGCTGGCCGATCTGAGGCGTCTTATCGAAGAGGCCGTCCGCGTCACCTTGAGCGCCCTCCGTCGCCCCGGCATTCGCATCCAAACCTCCGTCCAGTCCGACGCCGAGACCCTCATCACCGACCCCGGTCTGCTCCGCCAGGTGCTCATCAACCTGCTCACCAACGCCATCGACGCCACGACTTCCTTTGGGCCATCCCCCTCCGATTTCGGCGCAGAGTCCGAGACCAAACCCATCGGCACCGTCGTTGTGTCCGCCCATTGCGAGGGCGAAAGCGTCGTTCTGTCCGTTCGCGACGAAGGCGCTGGCATCCCCCAAGAAGACCTACAGCGCATCTTCGAGCCTTTTTACACCACCAAAGGGCGTGGCAAGGGCACCGGCCTCGGCCTGTCCATTTGTCGCGAGCTGACCCGCTCCTTGGGCGGCAAAATCACCGTCGAAAGCACCCCCGGCCACGGCTCCACCTTCGCCCTCCACCTCCCCAAAGAACCCCCATCCCATCAGAACGAACCCGGTTCACCCGCCAAGGGACCTCCAACACCCACACAGCGTGCTCCCGGAAGCACTCCACACGGGTGATCGACCCGTTCTGAGTGCTCCCCGAAGGACTCAAACCAAGACCTCACCTCGATCCGAGTGCTCCCGGAACATGGAAAAGCATGACGTCGCCATGGAGCTCCAGGTCCCGGAACATGGAAAAGCATGACGTCGCCATGGAGCTCCAGGTCCCGGAACATGGAAAAGCATGACGTCGCCATGGAGCTCCAGGTCCCGGAACATGGAAAAGCATGACGTCGCCATGGATCTCCAGGTCCCGGAACATGGAAAAGCATGACGTCGCCATGGATCTCCAGGTCCTGGAAGGTGATTTCGGCTCAAAAAGCCGGTTTGGAATGGCTCGCACGATCGCGATTTTCTCTTGATTTTTCTCGCCAACATGGTCACGATTCGCCCAATCGTGAGCAATGAATCCTCTCCATCTTTGCCTGAATGGCCCTCGCATTTTCCAACAAACTGCCCACCTGCCGATGCGTTAGACTTGAATGGGACAGTGTTTTTGTTGATTGCAACCGACCCCCCCACAGATGAAGACATGAAATGTGCAATAGACAGGGGTACACATCGAAACAAGCCAGAGTGCCTTCGTGCCGCTTTGTCTTGTGCGGTTGAATCGGACCATTTGGAGGAAGTTCGGCAAGCATCCCCGCGTTTGAAACATCACAAGCTGGCTTGTGCTTCCTTGAAACCGCATCACGGAAAAATCAAGCAAACCGGAAGTCCTGGGCATCATTCGATGTGGATGCGGGCCCAGCACTTGGCCATTGGATATCAACTATTTTCGCTATTTTCGGTGTTGTCGTGATGAAGCGAACGTGGAATGCAGCAGTCCGGGCGATTGACCCTAGAGGCTATCAACTTGAACAGGTCTTGGTCGAATATGACGGGCCGCAGGTTGCGACCTTTCGCGGGCCGGAAGGTCTGTGTCTGGGAGTCGCAGCCGATGAAGATGAACATTTGATTCGGTGGATCTGCTCGCAGATCACAAACACGGAATACCGAGCACTGTTGGATGGCGCGGTGTCCATTCGAGACGCGCTCCTAAAACCACAAGTGTATGTCCTCGATGTCCATTCCGATGGACGGGTTGTGTCCGAATGGCAGTTTGAGGGCCCCGCGCTCGACGAATCGGTCATCCCCGACCGGGATGCCAAGCTGCCGAAAGCGGTGCGCCAAGCCCTGGCCAGCAGCCCACTTCAAACGCCGGAAATCCGCATTGATTCGGTGCGGACCCAGAAAATCGGGTTTGCGTCTTTGGCTGATCTACTCAGTTCCGTGCAGCGGCTGTGGCTGGCCATCGCCCATGTGCGCGAACAAAGGCCCCTCGGCAATAAGGGCAGATGGAGCCCTGCGTTGACTGAAAAATCCATGCTGTCTTTGTCTGGTGCTGCTGCGGGTTCATTGATCTTGCAAGTGGAACCTGCTGACCCTTCTACGTTTGAAACGGTCGCAGAAACATTTGAATGTTTGACGCAGGCGAGTGATAGCGCAGAAGGGTTGGCCCGCGAGTTGAATCCACTTGGTCCACGGGTCCAGGGCAGGTATGCCGAGTTGTTGTCACATCTTGCGAAACATGGGCTCCAAATGTTGTCGCGTCGTCCTGGTGGCGGTTCTGCGTTCTTGGCATCTCATTTTGCCACACGCATTTTGTCGTCCTTGCCAAAAGAAAGCACCAAAGAACCGCACACGATTTCCACAGAAGGGTATTTCATCGCCTTTAATACACGCAATCAGACTTACGAGTTTTACGACATGATCGGCGATGAGACATATCATGGATCTGTGCATCCAGAGGTCTTTCGTGACAATCTATCGGTGGGGGTTGGTTCGGGAACATTCCATCGTGTTGAGATAGAAGTTGTCAATTGCATGACAACGACCCCAAAGAACAGCAGAATATGCACCCTTCGCTCCATTGAAAAATAGATCGCCCTCCGCTCGCGTTGGGCTGTGCGTTGCAGCGGGGAGCGGTCTGTGGTCCCCGAAGGACTCAACACGGGTGATCGACCCGTTCGGGCAGGTTCTGGAAGCACAAGGTGGGGGGCAGGCAGGGGTTTTGGGGGGAAGACCCGGGGGGGCTTGGACGGGGGAGGTGGGGTTAGCGGGCGGCGATGATCACGCGGTACGGCCAGGGGAACTTCGGCGCGCTGAAGATCGAGATTTGGATGCAGCGCTGCGTGCCTGGTGTCGCCGCACTTTCATACACCGCGACGTTTTGCCCAGAGCCGGCACCAATGCTCGCTGCACAAGTCCCGTTCGAGTGCTCGATGATCTGCGCGGTCGCGCCGGGGGAAACCACCTGGACATGCAGCCGACTGGTCCCTCCCGCAGCGGTGAAGCGGATGTAGTCATAGTCACCGTTCATATCGACTGCGCCGTCGGTCGCAAAGTTGGGCCCGGCGGCGGCCAAGCTTGCGATGGTGTACAGGGGGGTGCCGGGACTGTCTGGTGTCCCCGGTTCCTTCGCCGAGAACTTGACGCCCGTGAGCGACATCACGTTCACCGAGTAGCCATACGTGGCACCGCCCTGGACGTTGGTGGGAAACGCTGCCAGATAGTTCGCACCCGCCGTCGGTGCATATCCCAAGATGGTGCGGTTCGCGGTGCCGTTCGCCGTCGTGGGTGCCAGCACGCCGTTGCCGAATTTTCCATCCGTTCCGGCGTATGCGGCAGTGATGGTCGTCGTACCGCCCGTGTACGCCGAGCCCAGCCCGGTGAACTGACCGAACAAAATTTGGTCGGCTGCGGTGGTCGTGAATTGGTACAGGTTGCTGGACAGCCCCGCTGCATGCGCTTGCCCGGCCAGTGGCGTGCCCAGCGTCAAGGCCGTGGGCGTGCGCGCCGTGACCGTCGGGCTCAGCGTATCCGCCGGGTCACTTGCCAACACCACCGTTTGTCCCAGGGGATCGATCCACGTTCCCTGCATGCTCAGGCTGCCCACGGGGGCCGTCGCATCGGCCAGCCCCACTCCTCCTTGGCGGGCCATCGTGGACAGTTGCACCTGCGCCGTGGTCAGGCCGCTGGTCAAACGGAACGCGCTGGTGAGCGGGGTGGCTTGGTAATCCAAATTCAACACGTCGAACGGCACCAAACCGCCTTGTTGCACCGGATAGGAACCCGACATGTTCGATTTCAGCGGGGCCTTGACGTTCCATCCGCCGGTCAGCTTGAGCGAGGAGCTGCCCGAGGTCACCGTGACATCGTGCGGCCCAAACTTCGCCGAAGGACCGATCGCCACAAGGGCGCGCAGGTTGTCTGTGCTCGTCGCGGTGACTTGGCTGACCGTGATCCCCGGATCGCCGAAATCGATCGTTTCGGTCCCCGCAAATGCCGTGCCTCCGCCCGAAATTTGGATCGGGATTGTCCGCCCGAAAAACGCTTCGCTCGGTGTGATGAGGTTGAGCGCCGGGGCCTGATTCCCCGCCGGACCCGCTGCGCCCGTTGCTCCCGCCGGGCCCGCCGGACCTGCCGCGCCCGTGCCATCGCAAGCCGTTACCGATGCAGCCAAAACGAAACAGAAAGCAAGCGTCGTTCTTTTCATGTGGTGTCCCCCTAAGCAGTGAAACTGGAACGGCCCCTGTCTTGGAGCCTCGACCATCATATCGCGATGGGAAACACCAGATTCGACTTCTGTGAAGACCGCAACAAACCAACTACTTCGCCACAAAAGAAGACGGACCAGGAGGCCTCACGAGGTGCTCGTGCCCGTGGCGGCATCCTCTTGCAAGTTCTTCTTGATGTGTGATAGTCGCGCCTCATTCGGAGGCATTCCTCGTGACGACCTATTCTGCAAGTGAGCTCCTGGGCCGTGGCTTTTTGCCAGCGGAGCTTCCCCCCATCTTCACCTCTGCCTCGTTGGGGACGGCGTATCAGCAGTTCAAGGGCGAACTAGAACCTTGCAAGGCCCCAAAGGGCATCGCGGTTGTCCCGACGACGTTCAATTTGGCCCGCCAGGGGACGTTGCGACGGCGTTTGAGCATTCCGCATCCGTTGTACTATGCCCAGCTCTGCCAGGAGATTGAGGCCCACTCGATGCTGCTTCAGCACGCCCTGGATCGTTCGACTTGGAGCCGGTCTAGGCCCACGGTTTCCGGTACCGGGCGCGCACTCGATCGTCCCCTCAAAGAGCGATTGATCGTTGAGGCCAGGGCTGAGGTACGAGCTACATCGCGATATCTAGTTCAGGCAGATATCTCGCAATTTTACCACAGCATTTATACCCATACAATAGGCTGGTCGATAGCTGGCAAGGACAAAGCAAAGGAACTGAAGAAACACCCCGATCAAAAGCATGAACCGGCCCATTTAGAAGCCCATATCGGGAATGAACTAGATAAGAAAATTCGAGCCTTGCAAGACGGACAGTCTATTGGATTGCCGGTGGGACCCGATGCTTCTTTTCTATTGGCAGAGGTTCTGCTTTGTGGAGTAGACCGGACACTGAGTGATGAGTTTGATGCGCAAAATATACGTGTTGTTGCAATGCGAAATGTCGATGATTACCAAATTGGATCTCAGTCGTATGATGACGCGGAAAAGGTTCTGGCCTTGCTGCAACGTCATCTGCGGACAGAACTCGAACTCACGCTCAACCCACGCAAGACCAAAATCCTGACCCTGCCTGCCCCGCTGGAAGATCCTTGGGTGACAGAACTGAAAGGGATTGTGCAGGCAACAACCGGTGTTCCAGAGCGCCAGAAACGCAGGGAACTGCTCCGCTTGTTTGATCTGGCTACGGCGGCACGAAGCAAGTACCCCGAAGAGCATGTCTACAGTTACCTGCTCGGCATTCTCAAGCACGTCAACGTCGGTCCGAACAACTGGAAACTGTTGCAGCACATGCTGCTCCAGATTGCGCTGGCCGAGTCTGGCACCCTCCGACAAATGTTGACGGACTTGCTGTGGTACAAAAAGGAAGGGAACAATATAGATACGGACCGATGGAGGGATGTCTTCGAGCGAATGATCAAAACCCATGCTCCACAAGAGCATAGTAGTGAAGTGGTTTGGGCATTGTGGGGCCTGTACGAATTGGGGGGGAAACTGTCGTCAGCGGTGGTAAGTGCGATCCTCAAGATGGAGGATGCGATAGTCGCTCTGCTTGCGATATGTTTGGCGCATCATGGTCTGTGCGAAAGCCAGGATGACATGGATAGACTCAAAGAAACCTATCAGCGCAGGGTTGGACGTGCGGGATTTTTTGGGGAACAGTGGCCACTGATTTACGAAGCGACGACCCGAGGATGGCTAGAAGAAACCCCCGATCTTCACGATGATCGAGGATATCAATGTCTCAAGAAGCATCACGTTACTTTTTTGGACTTCTCGAAACGGATAGATCCGAGTGACCACAATCAATACAAAGACTATGGGAGTCCTTGAAAAGCGCCACACTGTTTGGATTCTATTGCCCTACCAAAGACGAGATGGACACGATGTGCCGGTCATTGGACCGGCGGGAGGCGGGCAGTGGGTGGCGCATCGACCTGGGCCGTGCTCGAACCTTTGGCAGGTGAGACCGCGTTTGTGCAGGGCTCGCCACCGCAGAACTTCGCCGCCGTAACCCACGGCGACCCCCAAACCCAATAGTGCAATCAGCAGTTTGCGACGCATGTTGTGTTACTCCTGTGCCGAAAAGGGGCCGTGTTGCAGCAGTTCAGCCAGCCGAGCGCGTTGCGGCGCATCGAACGTCGTGTGAAGCCTCCCGACCACATCGACAAGCAGCTTGCGCATGCGGTCGTGAATTTCGTCCACGCGGGAAATGGCTTCTGCCAGAGCTTCTTCCTGAAACGACTCGCTTTGCAGCGTCTTGGCCACTTGGATGCGCGCTTGCTTGAGTGCTTCGCGGTTCTTTTGCATCTCCTCTTGAACATGGGAAAACGCTTCACGCAACGCTTTTTCTTGGGCCGGTGTCGCCTCTACTTCCGACGAAATCCGACGCCACAGGAAGTCCCGAAACCAAGTCCCCCTTCCAAAGGGAGGAAATCCCTCATGCCCATCGTGTCTGCCATGTCCCCCATGTCCACAGCAGGCACCGTGGCCTCCCCGATCGAAACCGCAGCATCGGCTACCGTGGCGACCGTGACAACCCTTGCGCAACACTCTGCACAGCGCGAACAGACAAATCGTTCCGAAAATAAAACCGCACATGTACGCTCCTCCTTGTTTGAGTTTGGGAGTCCTCGCAAAAAGCCTCAGGTCGAGTGCTTTTGCTGTCTTCTTGGTAGAAGCGTAGTGCGCGTGTGTTAAGCGTCTTTTGCGCTCGCGTAAAGAAATGCAAAGGGACCGCCCCCATCCCCGCTAGGTTTCTGGAAGGGAACTACCTGGGCCCGTGATAGAGAAGCTCGACGCTGCGTTCGATCTGATCGGAAAAGGCGTGTTCGGTTTTTGCCGTTCCGCGAGTTTCGTCAAACGAACCCCAGATCGGCATCGGCAAACGCAAACCGCGCGCTGGCACCCTCGCATGGCTGCTTCTTGGCGTCATGGGTGCGAGGGTCCTGGGGAGCGACACGGCCAAACCCGCATGGACGCGAAAACGGCTCACAAACGGACGCCGTTCCTCGATCGGTGGATACGTCGCAAACGCAGTCCGCACACACTCCAACGCCTTTTCATCAAAGCGCGCATTTCCCGACGGTTTCGTGACAAAAATGTTCTCGACTTGTCCCATCGCATCCGTATGGACTGTGATCTCTGTGTCGCGTTCCTTCGCCGGTCGTTCGTACGCGCGACGGGTTGCATCTACTTCATCTTGCGCATCCACATGCGGGTCCGTGCTCAATTTGCGCCCCGCAGGTTCCGGTGCGACAGGTTGTGCAGTCACAAGTTGTCGCGAAAGGAGCGTTGCCTTGCTCTCGTCTGAAATCAGGTCTCTGCTTGGCGAAAAACGCGCCTCTGCGGTTTTCCGAATCTGCCCCCAATCCGCCTGCGAAATCGTCGTATCCCGAGGAGAAAGTCGCGGATCATTGAGAAGCAGATTCACCGTCTTTTTAGACGCCGGAGGTTTCGGCGCTGCCTCCTCTGCTCCAAAAACCACGTTTGCAAAGCCCACCGGAAACACAACCCAAGTCGCAATGACCAGCATCCAACGCATGCAACCAGACTGCCTCATGGAATCGGATTCCGAAAGTCGTGATACGTGCGATGCAGCGCCATCCCGAGCAGCATCGAGATCACAAACAGAAGCGCACTTGTCGATCCGCTTGCAAACGCCACAATCGCGGGCCCCGGACAATATCCAGCAAGGCCCCAACCCGAGCCAAACAGGAGTCCTCCCACGATGAGTTTTGCGTCCAAATCTTGGCTTGTGGGCAAGTGAAACTTTTGCCCCAAAACAGGCTTTTGCCGTCGCAAAATAAACGGAAAGGACAGAAACGTCACGAGCACCGCACCGCCCATCACCAAAGCGAGACTCGGATCGAAGTTTCCGCTCACATCCAAAAAGTCCTGCACTTTTTGCGGATTCACCATCCCCGAAACGAGCAGACCCGTTCCAAAAAGTGCCCCCAAAACAAACGAAGTAAGACTCTGTTTCGCGCTCATGGGGAGACTCCCAGCAGGTGACGCAGGACGAAGACGGTCAGCGCGCCGCTCACAAGAAACGTGATCGTGTACGCCACGGAACGGCGCGAACGTCGGCCCAGTCCACAGACACCGTGACCACTTGTGCATCCCGATCCGAGGCGCGATCCAAAGCCCACCAAAAGACCCGCCAGAACCAGCATCCTTGGCGACGCTGTCGAGGGAAACGACGGCAACCTCCCAAAGATCAGCAGATAACCAATCGGCGCAGCCATCATCCCGATCAAAAAGAGCGCCCGCCAAGAAGCGTCTCCTTTCGACGGATGCAGGAGCCCGCCGACCATTCCGCTGATTCCCGCGATGCGACCTTTCAGCAGCAACATCAGCGCCGAGGCCACTCCGATCAGCAACCCACCCACCGAGGATGAAACAGGTGTGAAATTGTTCATAAACATACATTTACCAAACCTGTCCGCATCCCGACATCGCAAAAAGAGCAGGACCTGCAACTAAAAACGCAGCTTGGTTTGTGGCAAAACATCCGCCAAAAAGTCGCGCGGCCAACTCAAGCGCGTTTCGTCTGGGAGTTGGCCATGTTTCTGTACATACGCGCGCAAAAAACGGCGGGTCGCTTCGTTCACATAGCCGCCTCCACAATGGCCTTTGAGTTCCTCTGGAAATGCGGTGCGATGCCTTTCACAAAACGCAAACCAGCGTTCATCACGCACTACTTTCGCACAGACAGAAGCTGCCGCTACCGTCGGGAAAAGTGAATCTGCTTTGTCTTGCGCCACAAAGTTTCGCAAAGGGAAACGCTTGGCAAGGGAACCAAAGAGCCGTTCTCCATCCGCGCAAATCCGATCGACTTGTGGGGATCGCAAAAGGAGTCGTGCGGCCACTTCCCTTTCCAATTCATTGAGACCCCCTTTGAAAACCGCTGCATCGACTTCATGCGCTTCCACAACGGTCACTTCGCAAAACAGCGCCCGCTTTTGGATTTCCGTCATCAAGAATTTTCTGCGAACGTGCGCTTTTTCCCCCGCACCAAATCGTTTGCTGTCCTGCACCCCCAGTGACACTAGTTCCTCTTGCGCCGTGCGGGAAAGCGCAACCGCAGCCAGCACCAAAGGACCCAACATTGGCCCCCTTCCCGCTTCATCTAGACCCAGCTCGAAATTCCCAGTCTCCGCGATCTTTTGCATCGCGGAAGGTGTATCACATTTTGCGCAGAACCGTTCCCAACGCACCCGCAACATAGACTTTGCCAAAAACGGCAAACACACTTTGCAACGCGGGAAAATCCGACGAGACCAAGGAAAACTGTTCGCCTTGGTAGTGATAAACCGAACCTTGGCTTGTCACCGCCCAGACATCTTGTGGCCCGGAACCAGAGATTCCTGAAATCATCTCTGTGCTGTTTCCTCCATTCAAGGAATAGGTTTTCCAGTTCGTTCCATCGTACCGCGCCATGAAACCATTGGTTCCCCCGATCCAGACATCCGAAGCGGAATTCGCAAAGACCGCATTCAGAGCCTGGCTCCCCGTCGGTGCGCTGGAATCCTGGGTCCACCCATTTTTGCCTCTCCTGACAACGGTTCCGTTTTCACCGACTGCATAGACTAAAACGTCTGCTGCGCCTGCAGAAGGAACCGCAAACACACTTCGCAAACCAATCTTTGCAGCAACAGGGGCGCTTTCATTGATGAAGGTGCCATTTTCTTTGTCATACAGACCAATGAAACCGTTGTTTCCGACCACCCAGACGTTGTTCGCGTTCGCACCATGAATCGCGGTGAGTTCCTCTGCGCCCTTCCACATTCCCACGCATTTTTTGGTGTCGCAGTTGTGAAGCACTCCAAAACCCACGACCCATGCCGCATCTTTCGTTGGTGCATAGACACCATTGAGTGTCACAGAGGAACCGTTTTCAACGGTTTCCCAACGGTTCCCCTTCCGATGAAGGACTGAACCCCCGATGCCAACCGCCCACATGTCTTCATCGGTCGTTCCAGACAGCGAAAGCAGGGTTTGGTTGTGTCCGGCAGGCAGCAAGTTGGGGAGACCTGCGGACACGCGATAGAGCGTTGTTCCCCCGATCCACAAGTCATTTCCTGGAAGCAGCACCATCGCTTTTGCCACTTCCATTCCTGACAAAGTACGAGAGGACCAAGTCTTGTCTGTTCTGAAAAACAGAGAGCCGGGTTTTCCACTTACGTATGTGTTTGTTCCGTCGGAAACAAGCAACGAAAGAGAGTCGGTCTTGTTGGTCGTGGTGGGGCCGCCATACTTTTCCCAAGTACCATCATTGGTACGTTTCAACATGCAGTTGTTTGCCCCCAGAATCACTGGGGAATCCTGGAGTACACCGATTCCAGCCAGGTCCATACAGTCTATGGGGGTCGTTTCGGTTCGCACACTGCTTCCATCCCAATGCAGCGTTTTTACACTCCCTGCCTCCCGGCCCAAAAAGTACACTCCGCTCGACGCGCCAGTGATCGCGAACAGAGAAGCTGTCGTTCCTGTCGGAATGGTGTTCCACCCGTTCTCGTCTTTGTGCAAAACCGCGCCTTGATCACCGACCACCCAAATGTTGTCCGCCCCATTTCCCCACGCGGCCAAAAGGTTCGCGGTCGTGCCGGTTTCCTCGGCGACCAGCCGTTCTCCGTTCCATTTGTGAATCGCGCCGTTGTCACCAACGAGCAGGAATGCTTCTTCTCCTGCGCCCACAAGCGCTTGTATGTTCATAGGCAGATCCACAAGCAGCGGAACGAAAGTAGATCCCGAAAAGCGATACAACCGATTCCGGCTTGCCAGGAAAAGATGGCCCGTGCTTGTGCCGTACATGGCGTTTGGCTGGAACAGTTGCGGTCGTGGATTTTCCCAGCAGAAACCGTCGCTGCGACACGACGCAGGCTCACACTGTCGGGTCTTGTAGTTACAGGTCTGATCGCTTGGACAAAGCAGCGGTTTGTTCGTGCAGGCAGCCGGATTTTCTGCCCGAAAGGGGTCAAAGAAAGCGGAACAACTCGAAAGACAAAGGGCAAGGCCAAGACTGGTTAAGCGCATACGACTCCTCCAATGCAATCGTATCCTGGGAAGCGCGTTCGCCCTTCCGAACCTTGCCATGTACTCACTTTTTTAAGGATTCTGCGCCTCTCTGGGTTTGGGTAGTCGTTCGAGCACTTTGCGCACAGCATCCTTGCGCTTCTCTTGATCGGCGTCCAGGATTTCAACCCGTTTTTGCGTCGCAGAAAGCCTGTCCTCTGTTTCCAAAATTCGTTTGAGCAGAGGATTCCCATCGGTCCCGCCAGCTGCGGCTGAACCCAGTGCTTTCAGGTGTTCTCGCAACCGTTCCAAATCCTTTTCTGCTTTCTTCACATCACTGCGCAGTTTGTCGAGTTCCTTGCCCGCGTCCTCCCATTCTTTTTGGCGAGCAGCAGCTTCCGCTGCGATGGATCTTTCCGACGCTGGAACCGTGGACAAGGATGCGATGTGGAACAGCCGACTGGCTTGCAGTCCGCGCAGATCGGTCTTTCGTGACAGTCCTTCCATCGTCACGATCGGGCGTTCGACTTTGCTTTGTGGAGGAAGTTCAAACACCGCCACCGAACCCCCTTTGTCCGCAACCACTTCCAAGCGATCGGCCCCCTGAATTTGGGTATTCATCGACACACCCAGCGGCATATACACATGCCTTGGCTGCATCGAGCGATTTTGCAACACGTACACCTGATCACGTCGCCGGACAAAATGTTCCTCGAAGCGATCGTCCGAAAATGCAAGACGCTGTGTGTCATCTTTCTGCGTTTGTCGGTTCCGTTTCGCTTCGACATCCAGCTCAAAACCGTATTCGACAATCCGTCGCTCGCCCGGCTTCAGACGCGGCAAAACCGTTTCGCCAAGGAGCCCCGCATCTGAAAACACCGCCAACGTCCCTTCAGGAATCGTTTGTTTCGTCGTGTTTTGCAGACGCAAACTGCTGCGCGCTGGTTCGCCTGGGCTTGGCAACCAAGTGATCTGTTCCACATCGACCGACTCATACACAAACGGCAAGAGCGCCGAACCGTGCGCCCGCAAATCCAGGGGCTCACCCAGCGAATACGCAAAAAGGGAGCCCGCCTCAACACCACTCGCCGACGTGGTGGGTGCAAGTTGTCCGATCGACAGCAACGAACTTGTGCTGGTCGAACCGGACCCGCTGCCTGTTCCGCTGCCGTGGCCGATCGTACCTATCGAGCCCAGTCCAATGGTTCCCTCTCCTGTGCCACCACCGCCTGCTCCCATTCCCGACAAACCCAACCCACCCGCGCCATAGGAATCCCCAACATGGTCTCCCCACAGCTTGTCTGCATTTTCAGAAAGGAGTTGGGGGACTGTGGACAGTTGATTCTCAGGTGTAATGAGAGGCCGGCGCGTGTACCTGGGTGCAGCAAGCGGAAACAAAAAGGAATCTGGTCGTCCAGACAACAAATGTACGCGCACAGAACGCCAATCTTCGTCGGTGTCGTTGTGAATGAGTGCCCAACCTTGCAGCGTTCCCCCTTTGCCAGAATCAGCAACCACCAGCCGATAGGAAACACGCCACAACGGAGCTTCCGCCAAATACGCAATATCGACTGCACCCCCATTGCGACTCAAAAGCCGCAACATCCTCTCTGTTCCACGCCCCGATTGTGACGTTGCTGAAAGTGCTGTCCGCAACCTTTGTGCAAACGTCGGATCAAGAGGCCGCACTGTCGTGACTTCCGACAAAGAGAGGCGAACGAGTTCCCCCCGATCCGTCAGCAGGAGCAGTTGTTTTCCGCTGGCTTTGTCGCTCGGAGTTGCAGAAGGTGTGCGGGTGTCGTCTTTCTTTTTGTCGGCCTCTGCATCGGCCTCTGCAGATCGGAGTTTTCCTTCCGGGAGTACGTCAACCAGACGACCCTGGACCACCGTTTTCCCATGCCGAACTTCGACGACGGAACCCTTGAGCGCAGACAGGAGATGTTGAAAATCGATCGGTGCTTCCTCCGCCGCAGAAAGACCTGCCAGTGCTCTTCCCATTCCTGGGCTAACACTCGACGCAAATTCGACGCCGAACACAGGTGACTTCGCGCCCTGCGATAGCACCAGCAGCGTTTTGAGTGCGTCATCCAGGTGCCCTGCTGGAACCGGCAACACCGTCGGTTTGCTACCCAGCACCCCCGCCCGTTCAAAGTACCCAATCCCCGTTTCATATAGACGCACAGATCGAAGGGGCAACACCTGCGCATCCGTATCCTTTTCGTGGCGGTTCACCGTCGCACATCCAACACACAAGGGCAGAGTCGCCCACAACATCCATTGCACTGTTTTCATGCTGTCTCCTTGATACGTCCTGACTTCCAGCCCCGCATTTTGTTCCACCGCTTGCCGCAAAGCAGACTCTTTTCCTGCATGGAAAGACATGATTTGCTCGCGCCATGTGTACGTCCGATCGCTTGCCAAAGGTGTGTTTTTCCCGCTTGTCTGGCTTGTTTGTCCATCACGATTTGGCCTGCTTGGGAGTCTTTGCGACCGTCGCGCTTGGTTGCGGAGAACTTCCCAATCCAGAACGGATCAGCGACGGAGAATTTGCCGCCGAATTCGATCCGAAAGATCAAACGCTTCGGTTTGTTTCTGCCGATCGCGTCCTCCTTCGTTTTCCTCCCGATGCTTGGCAAATCGGAACGGTTGAGCGTTTTGACGATCGCAAAAACTACAACCCGTATTGGTTGGAATATGGTGCCGACGTGCTGCCCCAAGGCCCACCAGACGACTTGGTTTGGCACCAGGTATCACAGATCGTTCTCGTCGAAAAAACGCGGTTTTCGATGGAATTGTCGCTGCTTCTTACGGGTGACCAGACTGCACGTATCCGCATCGAAACGAATCGGCCAGGGATTTTTTCCGCCGATGTATTCCCAAACGAGAAAGGCGAAAAGGACGATCGCGAACCGGTTTTTTTGCGGTTGCGTCCGCGTGCGGATTCGCAGGAAGCCTTCTATGGTTTGGGCGGTTTTGCCGACGACGTAAACCACCGTGGCAAGGTCCGACCGATGCAGCAAGAGATCGACTTGCTCGAATCGCGCAGCAATGAAAACCGAGTTCCCATTCCTTTGTTGCTCGGGTCAAGTGGGTTCGGTTTGTTTGTCGAAAATCGTCGTCCGGGGGTCTTTGCAGTCGCCAACAAAGAAGCCGATTTGATCGAAGTTACGTACGGAACCGCGAACGACAGCGCGCAGGGTTTGCGGTTTCATTTGCTTGCCGCCCCGCGACCGCTGGATGTGCTCGCGAAGTACTTTGCGCTGACCGGTTTTCCGACGCTGCCCGCGCCGTGGGCACTCGGCCCCTGGATCTGGCGCAACGAAAACAAAAACCAAGCAGTGGTCGAAGACGATGTAAAAAAAATTCGTGATCTCGATCTGGCGACGACCGCGATTTGGATCGATCGACCGTATGCCACGCGCGTCAACAGTTTCGATTTTGAAACTGCCCGATATCCTGACCCCGATGCGATGGTTCGCAAGATTCATGCAGCGGGTCTGCGCCTAGCCCTGTGGCATGCGCCCTATCTGGAGTCCGGGAGTCCTGAGCTCTCTTTCGCAGAGCAGTCTGGCTACTTTCCCCCCCAGACCGGACTCCTTCTGAACAAGTGGGGCAAGCCGCTCGATCTGTCCAATTCCCAAGCCCGCTTGTTTTGGCAAAAGCAGTTGAGAAAGTACACAGAACGTGGAATCGAGGGGTTCAAACTCGATTATGCAGAGGATGTCGTCGTCGGCCTTGGGGGAGCCCGTTCGGGATGGCGTTTTTCCGATGGGAGCGACGAGCGAACCATGCACCACGATTATCCACTCCTATACCATCGCACCTATGCGGAACTGCTTCCCAAAACCGGCGGCTTCTTGCTGTGTCGCACCGGTCGTTTTGGCGATCAAGCGAACGCTTCCGTGATTTGGCCAGGGGACATGGATGCTTCTTTTGCACACCACAGAGAACCCGTGACTTTGCCTGATGGGAAAACCGTGCTTTCCGTCGGTGGTCTGCCTGCAACGGTCGTCATGGGACTCAATCTTTCTCTGTCCGGCTTCCCTCTGTTTGGCGCAGACACCGGAGGGTATCGCAAAAGTCCTCCAGACAAGGAACTGTACATTCGATGGTTTCAGCAAACGGCATTGTCCGCGGTCATGCAGGTCGGAGACGCTTCCAGCCAACCCCCATGGGAATACACCCCTCAAAATGGCCGCGATACCGAAACACTCGATCTGTACAGACATTTCGCGCGCCTGCACTTGCGTCTTTTTCCGTATGAATGGACGTACTTGCAACAGATGTCACAAACAGGTCGCCCCCTTCTGCGCCCGCTTGGATTTGTTTTTCCGTCGCTGGCGGAACATCCAAACGACGAATACTTTTTTGGCGATGATCTCTTGGTCGCTCCTGTGTTGATCCGTGGAGCACGCACTCGAGATGTGTTGTTTCCCCCCGGCGATTTTGTCGATTTTGAAACAGGGGAACTGTTTTCAGGTCAAACTGCTCGCCACGTTCTCGTTTCTGCGCCGCTTTCCAAATTGCCTCTGTTTGTGCGAAAAGGGGCTCTGATTCCATTGCTTTCACCGACGGTGGATACCTATTCTCCCACCACGCTTCCGAATGTCGATTCCTTTTCCAATGATCCAGGCCTCCTGCACCTGCTTGTGATTCCTGCAAACACGAAAAGTGAGTTCTCCGTTTACGATGGAACGACACTCCGTTACGACCCCGAAGCGCGGCGGTATTCCCAAACACCAGGCACTCTGTTTACAAAGGGACAATGGATCAACGTCTTCCCCTTTCCGGTCCCTCCAAAACAAGTTCACACGGGGTCAGAAGTCATGTCTCGTGTCGCAACCAACACAGACCTGGAGCGTGTTGCGAGTGGATGGTTCTGGTCGGCAGACAGAGGCGGAACCCTCGTCGTGAAACTCGCTCGAAACCAAACAGATTTCGTATGGGAGTAATGCCTAGATTGACTTTCGCCTACGTCGCATAGTAAGCCCGCTCAAAACATCGCGATGTCCGGTCGCGATTTCCAATCGCACTTATACAAAGATCCTGAGGTCTATACGATGCACGTTCTCCTTGCCATAGGAACACGGCCAGAAGCCATCAAACTGGCCCCCCTTCACCACGCGCTGCACCGCGATCCTTTTTTTACCGTGACGACGTGCATCACGTCTCAACACAAAGAGCTGCTTCAGCAAATGCTGTCCTTTTTTGATGTGCGGCCCGATGTCGATTTGCAGGTGATGCAGCCTCGGCAAACCCTGGCGAGTCTGACCGGTCATGTGTTGCGCGGTGCCGATGCTCTGCTTGCTGAAAAGAAGCCCGATTGGGTGATCGTTCAAGGCGACACAACGACGGCATTTACGGTCGGGCTTGCCGCGTTCTATCAGAAAATCCGCGTTGCGCACGTCGAAGCGGGTCTCCGTTCCTTTGATCTGTTGCAGCCCTTTCCTGAAGAAGCGAATCGACGTTTGCTGGATGTCTTTTCGGACTATTTGTTCGCTCCCACGGAAGATGCCGCAAACAATCTCCGAAAAGAGGGGTGCAAGCAGGAGGCCGTTTTTGTGACGGGAAACACCGGGATTGATGCCTTGTTTATGGCTGTCGATATTCTGCAAAAAGGTGGTCACCCCTTGCCGATTTCGCTGCCCTCTGGTTCCCAATTGGCCCTTGTCACTGCACACCGGAGAGAGTCGTTTGGCGACGGTCTTTCCCGAATTTGTCAGGCCGTTTTGCAGCTTCTTGCGCAGCATCCAAAACTTCATGTGTTGTATCCCGTACACCCAAATCCGCATGTTCAGGAGGCCGCACAAACGCACCTTGCAAACCATCCTCGTGTCACTTTATGCGCACCGCTCGACTACCCAGGTTTCGTCGCTGCGCTTGCTGCCGCAGACTTGATTCTGACCGATTCAGGGGGAGTGCAAGAAGAAGCGCCCGCGCTTGGCAAACGTGTCCTTGTGTTGCGTGAAACCACCGAGCGACCTGAAGGCGTACAGGCCGGTGTGGCAAGACTTGTGGGAACGAACGTAGAGCAGATTGTGGACTCGGCCAACCGTTTGCTTTCCCAAGGAGGTGCCCAGTCTGCCGTCATGAGTCCGTATGGAGACGGCCATGCTTCCTCCCGCATTGTCGAGGTACTCAAAACCGGAAGACTTGCGGCACCTTTTGGAACTCGAAGTGAAGCAGAAAGGGGCGGGGAGACTCAGGCCCAGCCTCTGCAATCCGTTTTCAACAGACACCAAAATGTCACGGGCTGAATCACTTTTTGGACGGACTACACAGACTCTGTATGCTGCCCAGCATGCGCTGCTCAGGCAGCGTTACAGACTGTTTCGTTGGTTTCGTTCGAGTCGTTTTGGATGCGACCTGTCTCTGTTTCACGCGCCGGGAAGAAAAGGTCTTGTATCGATCGTTCTTCCCGTCAGAAACGGTGCCACTCTGCTTCCCCAAGCTATCGAGTCTGTACTTGCTCAGGATTACTCCCATTGGGAACTCCTGATCATCAACGATGGTTCTTCGGACGATACTCCGTATGTTTCAGAATCCTACGCGGCCCGCGACAAGCGAATCCGAGTCTTGCATCAAGAGAATCGAAAAATTCCGCGTACTCTCTCCCGTGGTTTTCGTTTGGTCGAGGGCGAATTTCTGACTTGGCTCAGTGCAGACAATCGGCTCCTGCCCAATTTTTGCAGACGCTTTGCCAGTTGTTTTTCCCGCCACCCCGCACTGGATGTGGCCTATGCAAATGAGGATCTCATTGATGCAAAGGGGGACCCCTATCAATCCAGTCCTCATTTTCCGTCGCATCAACATCCCAAAGGCAGCCACCACATTCATCTTCCCCATGACACGTCTGTTCTGCACGGCGATGGGAATTTTGTAGGTGCTGCGTTCATGTACAGGAGCCGGGTTGCCCATCTTTTGGGAGACTACAGCAAACATCGTTTTACCGTCGAAGACTACGACTACTGGTTGCTCGCGAACACACTGCTAAGTGTCCATCACGTCGATTTTTTGGAGCCTATTTACGAATACCGCTTTCATGAGGATTCCCTCACCTCACATGCAAAAGAGTTGCAAATACACAAAGCGCACAAACAGCTTTTGGAGTGGGATCGCTTTCGCCAGGCGTTGTCTCTTGCTCCCCTTGTGTTCGTTCTTGAAAGCGCGGATCGTGACAGTTTCTCGTCGGAAATAAACCACACTGCGCAGATTCTCCGGCAACTTGGTCACACTTTGCTCACCTGCGATGAGTTGCCGAAGAATCGTTCCGAATCCAAAGTACCTGCCCTGTATCTTCAATTGGGGAGTCTGGAAGCTGGTTGCAAACCGCCTCCTTTGGACCCATCGTTGTACGTATTTTCTGCGCTTCTTTTCGTCGGTGATATGCAGATTCCCCCCCCTTCTGTCCATCCGGCATGGGATGTTGCGTGGGTATGGGGCAATGCTCCCAACATACGCCTTGGATATGAAGCCACAGCGTACCAAGGACTCTGCTCTACCCCGGATTTGCCTACTCTGATTCGTGCGCTCGATTGTCGTGCGCGTGTCGAGTGGTTTCGACGGTTGGAAGACCGGCATTTCACACAGAACTAACTCGTTCCCACCGTCGGGGATATGCTGTGCTTTGTCCCCAAAGTTTGGGGATTGTCTTGTGCGGTGCTTACGACCAAGTGGGATTCCGAACACACACATGCAAACTCTGCTGAACGGCTCCCTCATGGGACATAGGTAGCGTGTCAATGTTCCCAAAGCCACTTTCAGACAGCGCGTAATGCAACCCCTTTGCAACAACTGCATGGTCGCGCAGGACTGAAAAGGAACGAACATGCGGCGTATCATCGCTCAACGTGGCGACGATGTTGCGCAAAAAACAGGCTTCGGGAACACAGTCCTGTATTTCCGAAAACACAAGCTGTTTGGGTTGCGACGATGAACACACAAACGGAACTCGCAAAAAGTTGGACAAGTACGAATCCACAGCACGCTTGTCGCAAAATCCGCTCTTGGTTCCTTCCAGCACAGGTGCATCGAACAAAAACAGATCCCACGGACGTGTGATTTTCGCGACCAAGTTGTCGAAAAAATCAGACGGATCATCCAGGTGGAAAACCGTGTCGAGTGCCACCACCAAACGCTGCCAATCGGGTGGCATACACGACAGGATTTCTTCATTTTGAGGCAGACCATAGTAGTCCGTCAGCAGCGCCAAACGCCGCACAGGATGCGCCCTCAAATCCGTCGCTGCGCGCAGACATGCCGCCCGCAACAGAACGTCATTGAGATCCACAAACCACAGTTGGATCGACAGTTTTTGGTTACGAAGCAGCTCGGAAATAAAACGAACTTCCAGGAGTCCGTCACCTGTTCCCAACACGATCACAACCAGACCCTCCGTGGTTCGCTTTTGCGTGACCGCTTGTGCTGCCGCTGCGAATGGGAATCCTTGCCGCCGAACACCGTGCTCCCACGAACACGTCAAATACTGAAGGTAGTTCGATGCGCTTTGCGGCAAAAGAAACAGAGAACTCAGCGGAATCACCCCGGAATCCCCGGACACCACACGATCGAGACGCTGTAGTTCGCACAACCTGTCAAAGTCATCCGACCAAAACGTGGTAGGAGGGGCTTCATACACCTGCGGCGCAAACGGATCTTGCGATCTCAAGTGAGCCGGCACAGAGCCCGAGGTCTGAAAGCCGAGGATGGGCAACTGGAGCAGGCGGAGCAGTGTTTTTTTCGACGGGCGGCAACGCTCGGTCTCGACAAATTTGATCGTCGCCTCCGAAACGCCCGACGCATGGGCCAGCTCTTTTCGAGACAAACCGACAGCTTCGCGCCTGATCCGAAGTGCTTGCCCGAAACTCTCGTCGTGGGAAAGGTTTTGAAACGTGGTCCGATCACTGCTGTTTTTCTCTCGTATCCAGTTGTGCATCACAATCTCCGGGTGGTTCCTCTTGAGAAGCCGGAGGCTAATGCGTTTCCTTCGTTTGTTACAAAGGGCAGTCAGATATCAATGTGTCGATTTTTTCGGCGCGCCCGAGTGGGCCTAAAGACGCGACAAGCCCGCCAGAAAAACCGGACCAGAGCTGCCCGACCCGAAAAGCCGGACCAGAAACTGGGAACTTGAGGCCAGGGAGTTTGTCTGCCTCCCCATGTCCACCACGCAGCGCATTTCACGCAAACACAGTTCTCCGTTTCGGCTCACATGGTTTCTGTTCTTCATCTCCTTTCTGAATGTCGCAACTCCCGATCGGATAGGACGCACACACGCCGAGAACAAGCCGAACAGAGAGGTCGGTGGTCTGGGTTTGTATGTGCGAGGGAGCGAATCGCTCACTCCAGGAACAGAGGCCGCGTTGCGTATCCAAGCGCACGCCGCACCGTCGGAGAACAGTTCCTTTCCAGTCGAGAATGTATCTGTAGAAGTTACGCTTTCGGGGGCCGGAAAGCACCAAGTCCTCGCGCGCGGCGTGACAGATCCACAGGGGAATATGAATACGCGTTTTCAGGTCCCCCTGTGGGCCAAGGGGAAGTATGTTCTCGCGGTTGAAGCCAGCGATTCCGTTCAAAAAACGACCCAAAAACACACGGTACAGTTGTCTGCTGCTGCGCGCATTTTGTTACAGACAGACAAACCCCTTTATCAACCCGGACAGACCGTACACTTGAGAGCGCTCTCTGTCCGTTCGCAGGATGGAAGACCTTTGCAATCGGGGACGATCCGCTTCACCGTACAGGATTCACGAGACAATCGAATTTTCATTCGGGAACAACCGGTCTCGATGTTTGGAATTGCGTCCACAGATGTTCCGTTGGCCGAGGAACTGCTGTTGGGAAAGTACTCCGCACGAGCGGAATTGCTCGGAATCACGGAACGATCCGCGACATCCGAAGTTGCCGTACCATTTGAGATCTCCCGGTACGTACTTCCCAAGATTCGTGTGTCTGTGACACCGCACAAGAAGTTCGCGCTACCCGGAACAGATGTGTCCTTTTCCATTGCAGCGAACTACTTTCAGGGCAAACCGGTTCCACTTGCGGAGGTGATCATTCGCGCACAGATTCAGTCTCCCCATGCTCCTTCCCCTCTTCCTATGGTGCATGGGAGACTGGATGCAAATGGAAAACAAGACTTCCGTTTGTCTCTCCCAAAAGAGATTCAGGGGGAAGGACAGAACCTGCTCGTTTCGGCTGTGGTGAAGGACGCGGCCAACCAGCGAGCAGAAACAGGAATCGAGTTTCCCATTGTGACAAAACCCGTGCAAATCGATGTGGTTCCAGAGGCCGGTCAGGTCATCCCTTCGGTTCCAAACCAAGTGTACGTTGTTGCGGCATATCCCGACGGTAGTGGGGCTGAACAGGCAAGCGTTTCATTTTCGCTTCCTCACCTGAAAAGTAGGCCTGTAATTGCCATGACCGATCCCATGGGAATAGCCACCTTTTCGATCGAAAAGTGGATCACAGGAGACAAAAACCTGGATTCCAAAGGATGTGCTCCGCACGAAATCCAGACCCAAATTTCTGTGACTTTGAAGGAGGGCAGTCGGCTGGAAGAAAAACGCTGCCTTCCATTGCGAAAAGATGGCGGCTTGCTTTTGCGGTCGGATCGGGCGGTGTACGCGCGGGGACAGACAATGGAACTGACTGTGTTCGTTCCCGGCGTCAAGCAGGGGCAGTGTTTCGTGGATGTGCTTCGCGACAAACAACAGCAAGAAGCGCTGACGATTCCGATTGCAAATGGGCATGGGAAAATCACACACACGGTGTCCGATCGCATGGCCGGAACGGTGTCGCTGCTTGCGTATGTCATCGGAGAAGATGGGCGCAAATGGAAGGATTCACGGCTTGTGTATGTTGAGCGACCCTCTGCTTTGCGGGTGAGTGCGCATACAGAGACTGAAGATGGTCAGATGAATCCCACGCTTCGTCCGGGGCAACACACAAAACTGAAACTTCGTGTTCTCGACGCTCAAACAGGGGTTGGGGTCCATGCCGCACTGGGTTTGGTGATGGTCGATGAAGCACTTTTGGCACTCCGACCTCTTCGACCGGGGCTTGTTCGCACATACTTCACATTGAGTGAACAGGCGCGGAAGGCTGCGGAGAAGAACCGTGTGACTCCCAATGGCTACAAGATCGATGCACTGGTCGAAAAGGGGTCCCTGACAGACTACGAACAGGAGGTCGCAAAGTTGCTGTTGGCTGGCGCAACAGCACCTTGGGAGGATGGATGGGAGACCGATCCATGGCAGGAACGAATCACCGCAACCCAAGAACTGACGAAGAAATGGGGCATTGCGTTGGAACGGTACTCAACCACTCATTTGTTGGGGGAACGCGATCCCAAGCAGGCGGGAAGCTTTCGGTATCAGGTTGCGTTGCCTTCTCTTCTGCGTGCGTCCGGCTTTCTGTCTGCGTCGGAATTGGTCGATCCATATCGACGCCCACTCACGACGGAAAAATTGATTGAGGCCGCCGATTTTCCCGAATTTCCTGAATATGCACAGTTCTCCCTTGATCGGAAACTGAGTGCGATCTATGGCGCGTTGCAAAAGCAAGTGACCGCGGATGTGAAGGCAGGAAAAAGGACCAAGGACGTGGATGGTTCGGTCCTCCTTTCGGATGCAGATCTGGCAGGGTTTTCCGGTTTTGCTCTGCTCGATCCTTGGGGTGTCCGACTGCGGCTGCACACGCGAAAAAGGCCGCACAAAGTACATTCTCTGTTGTCCCGACAGGTCATTCAATCGGCTGGCCCTGATGGACTATTTGGAACCAAAGACGATTTGTTTCCCTCGGACAATACCTGCTTTCACCATACTTGCCGACCAGACTCCCGAATCACTGTTGTCGGGGTGTCTGCTTCGGATGCGTTTTCGGCGGTGCAAATGGGTTGCGGCTGTGGATACGGAAGTGCCAGTGGTGCACTAGGTGCAGCGAGCCATCGGACGCATGTTGTGTACAGCCGAACGTCGATCGCAGAGATAGGAGGATTAGGAGCGAAAAAGGACTCCGTGCGAAGTCAATTCCCGGAAACACTTCTTTATCGTCCTGAAGTAATCACAGATGAAAAAGGGGAAGCTGTGATTCCCTTGCAAATGGCCGATTCGATCACAACGTGGCGATTGCTTGCCGACGCTGTTTCGCAGGATGGAAGGTTGGGAACTCTGTTTATGGGAATCCCCGTCATCCAGGATTTCTTTGTGGATCTGGATGTGCCTCCGCTGGTCACACAGCATGATGAGCTGGCGATTCCTGTTCCGGTGTTCAATCACCTGACGATTCCGCAAACTGTCACATTGACTCTGCACTCCGAACCCTGGTTTCAGCCCATGGGAACGCTGAGCGAGACGATTCAACTATCTGCCGGCCAATCCGGTGTCCGGTTTTTCAAGATCAAAGCCATGCAAGTGGGAAAGCAGGTCTTGAAGGTATCCGCAAAGGGGTCTTCCGTTTCGGACGCAGTAGAACGACCTGTACAGGTCTTCCCCGACGGCATAGAGCAGCTTGTGAGCGCCCAGGAACGTCTCGCTGGGCCTTCTGTTTCTCATGACCTTTCGCTCCCCGCGATGACCATTCCGGGAACCAGTGAATTGATGCTGAAATTGTATCCGGCACCGACTTCCCATGTTGTAGAGGGGTTGGATTCCCTGCTGCGGATGCCGCACGGTTGCTTTGAACAGACTTCCTCGACCACGTATCCCAATGCGTTGATCTTGCAATACTTGCGGAAGACCCGCCGGAATACTCCTTCGATCGAGCGAAAAGCGTTGGAGTATTTGCAAACGGGATATCAAAAACTGCTCTCGTTTGAGGTGCCTGGAGGCGGCTTTTCCTGGTTTGGGAATGCACCGGCTCACAAAGTACTGACAGCCTATGGCTTGGAAGAATTTGCAGACATGTCTTTGGTGCTTTCGATCGATCCGAAAGTGCTTGCGCGCACGCAGAAGTGGTTGGCTTCTCAACAGAAAACCGATGGGAGTTTTGATCCGGATCATTCCGGGATTCGAGAGGGTGCCATCAATGCCATCACGGACGACACACTTCGCACGACGACTTATGTTGCGCTGGCGATTGCAAAGACGGATTCAAAGGGAATGTACAAATCTGTTGTGGAAAAGGCCCGAGAGTATGCACGGAAACGTCTCGCAGAAAAGATACCGAGCGATGCGTACACGTTGTCTCTTGTTGCTGAATTTTTGGGACCACGGTTTGTTCCCAAAACGGCAAGTGGATTTTCTGGCTCACCCCTTGTGGAACAACTATGGTCTTTGCACAAAGTCGATCGAGATGGACGGTCGGTGTTTTTTTCTCCAGAGACGACAACACCCACCTATGGGAAGGGCAAATCAGCGACGATAGAAACAACGGCGCTGGCTGCAACGGCACTGCATTTGGGTGATCAACGGAGTCGTAGCGGACAGGCCTTGTCCTATTTGGTCTCTGCGAAGGATTCCTTTGGAACTTGGCATTCCACACAGGCTACCATTCGCTCTTTGAAAACACTCCTTTTGCTTCAGGAGGTCGAACAGAGTACGGCGACTGGTAGGGTCGAAGTGTTCTTGGATGGATCGAAATTCACGACGATGGAACTGAATAAAAAGGAAGACAGCATGCGGTTGGTTTCCTTTCCTTCGCCATCGCTTGGAAAACACAAAGTAGAACTTCGATATGCGGGAACTGGTGTGTTGGACTATCAACTTGTGCTCAGGTATTACACGCCGCACATGAAAAATTCAGACACCCCAAAACAGCCCTTGATGGCTGTTGGAAACGCACCCCTTTCGATGCGTGTGGAGTTGTCTGCAACGGCCCTCACCGTAGACGAAGTGCTCGTGCAACATGTCTTCCTCAAGGCAGGGGAAGAAGTCATGATGCCGCTTGTGCAAGTGGGGGTTCCGCCAGGATTCACAGTCGAAAAACCGGTGTTGGACGGATGGGTTGCTGAGGGCCGGATCGAAAAATATGAAGTGAGTACACGCTCTGTGAATCTGTATCTGCGAAGACTGGGAGCGAATGAGGAAAGGAAACTTTCCGTCAGCATGACTGCGCTCAATCCGGGCCGTGTTCAGATTCCACAAACCACTGCATACCCTTACTACGAACCCGAACAGACCATCCAAACAGAGCCGATGATGATCACGGTGACGGAACCTAAACCAGAAACAACTCCTTTTCGATAAGTTCCGTCACACTGGTGCGCAGGTCGTGGCGACCTCCTACCCAACGATAGAGAGCTTGCACGATCGGGAGATTGATGCGGAGCCGCTGGGCGTGCATGTGTCCTTCGCGAATCATATTGAGTGCATCACATGCGCGATCAATTTGTCGCGCAGCCTCTCCCAAAGAGGCTCCTTTTCCGATGAGTTTTCCGAGCTGGAAATCAGGCGATCCCCGTCGCTCAGTTGCAACGACAAGTTCGCCCAAACCGGCGGGTCCTTGCAGGGTTTTGTCTTGCCCACCAAAGGCTGCCGCGAGTCTTCCCATTTCTGCTGAACCGCGTGCAATCAGGAGTGAACGGACAGCCGGGCCAAGTTCCATGGCTTCAGCGACGCCTATCGCAAAACAGTAGACCCCCACGAGCGCGCGGGCGACCTCGACACCGATCAAATCAGAGGAAGTATACAGCCGTACATGAGGCCCATGCAGGGCTTGGTGGAGCAGTGCTCCCACTTCGGGATGGGCACTTCCACACACCAAGGCAACGGGCACGTCTTCTTCCAAATCTTCAGCGAGCGCGGGTCCTGCCAGCACCCCCAACAGTGTCAGGGGTGTTTCGCGTTTGATCAGTTCAGATACCGGCAGCATGGAATGTCGTCCGGCCCCCTCGACGGGCGCAAAACTTCCAATCGCGTGAACGATCGCTTGTTCGGGGGTCAGAACACCAGCCAAACTTTTCAGCAACGGCTTTACCTTCGACGCGGGGACAGCCAAAACAAGTATGTCTGCGTCACGCAGTTCAGCGATGTCGATCGAATCGGCGTATACCTCGCCCGCTGCAAACATCAGCGCATCCGCCGTCATTTGCAGGGTCTCATCCCCACCCGCAGAAGGGGTCTTTTTTGTTGGGAAAACAGGAACGCGAAGGTTCATTTCTGATGGCTCGGCAAACGTCGCGAGCCGGGGCAAATCGGGCGGGGGTTGATACAACATGGCGCGTCGAATCCGAGACCGCCAAAGCTTCTGGTTGTGCTTGAGGCGCACCGAGAGTGCTCGCGCCCAACGACCATTGCCGATCACGGCAATCGAAACCGCTTTCATCCTCTTGTCCCCCCATTCGAGCGTGTTTGCCCAAAAAACACGGCACCATTATAGGGAAACCCCCCGTTGGCTTCTATGTTTGCTGTACCTCCGGTCGCGCAAGGCAGAGGGAATGTGCACACATGGCAGGGCATCACCGACACCGAATGCAGGTTTATGCACGTTCAGGAGGGGGAAAACGGGGAATGTGAAAAAAGGCAATGCGGGAGGGCAGCCCTACAAAGAGGAGATGCGCCTTCAGACCGGGGAACTGTTCTTGCTGCGTGGCGCGCCGGACTTGGATGCCCACATATCATCTGTCGGTCGCACAGTTCGCTTTTTCTCGGGGGGGTCGTTTCCAGAACCAATGGGCTTCGCAGTCGCCGCTTGAGACAGCGCCGTCCCCGCAGCCTGTTTTGGCGCTTTCGCCATCGGGCGGTTGCTGGACGCCAAGGAGAAACCATCACGTTTCCCCTCGTCAGGATCTGGCCCGGAACTCCCTGGTTGTGCTTCATCGGAAGAGTCCTCGGTGTCTCCTTCTCCGTGCACGTACTGACGTGGCTGCGCGATTGGTACAGTAGACACCCGACGGGCAGTCGTGGCGGGACCACTGTGTTCATGAACCAGTTCTCCAACCGGCGCGGTGAAACTTCTCTTGTCGGACATGCTTTGTCGCTCCTTCCCTTTAAGACCCCCTGTCCGATGTCGCTTCCATCACACACCGGTAACCAAGGCTTGGTCGGTTTTCGTTACCTTGCACGTTCGTGCGACTCGTGGCGCGGGCCACATTTCGACTGAAACGAAAGCTACCTCCACGAACGGCGTAAAACGCAGTTTCATCATTGGACCGACCGCCTTTGTTCGCGCCGGGATTGGTGCAATCCCCGCAGTCTTGATAGACGGCCACGAAACGCTCGCGCGTCCATTCGAGTACGTTTCCTCCCATGTCCGTAAGGCCGAACGGAGAGATGTCCAGCGACGAAGTTCCAACATCCACCGGAAATCCAACCATTCCTTTTTGTGAGCAGAGAAGCCCTGTGGAACGCGCGACCTGCACGCCCTCACATTGCGGAGGAGAATTGCCCCAGGGATAGAGCCGCCCATCCGTTCCGCGTGCTGCGGCCTCCCATTGAGCTTCCGTGGGGAGTTCCTTTCCATCTCGATCACACAGCAGACTGGCCCCCTGCTGTGTCACTTTCACCATAGGGCGTTTCTCAAAGCCGGGCCGGACCCGCAACGTACCTTTTACAAACTCCAGCCCACTTCCCAACTCGGGGAATCCCTTGTGGGCATCGTTTCCAAGTTGAAACAGCGCCAGTTCCCTCTTCTCGCCTAGCGGGTAGTACACCCAACCCGACGCTTGATCCACCCGCACCGAGGCTGGCAGCCGGTTTATGATTTCCATCACCTGCTCATTCGTTTGCTCGGTACGGTCGATGTAGAAGGGGCTCAACGAAACAAATCGCTGCCGTGTGCCACGACGATTGGCCTCCACAGGACAGTGGGTTGGGTTGTTATCTGTAAGGCACAATTCATATGCGGACTTTGCCTGCTGCTCGGTTTCCCCTTGAAGGAATTGGAGGGGGGGAATGAGGAGCATTCCTTTGGGGGCCCGTTCTGCCATCGCAGCAATCTCGGCTTTCGAGTAGTCCTTTGGGAGTCTATAAGAACTTCGAGGATTGCGCTGTTCGATAGGGGGCCGGAGTAAAAGATCGTTTACTTTAATGCCCATGCTGCTGACGCCAGGGAGGAGGGCTCCGGTCAGCAAAAACCCCATGGCATGGGAAGCATCGATCGGGCCCCTGCGCTTGGGAATCTCTTGTCCGCTGTTCAAGCAGGCATAAACTTCTTCTGCCGTCGGACGATAATCCGGCATTTTGTCGAGCATCTGTGCCAGAAGACGGACCCACATTTGGGGGGCTTTGGACCAAGACAAACGCAGGGAACGCGGCGCGCAATTTACGTGCGCATCCATCCACCTGTGAGGTGATTCCTCGGCAATGTGGTACGGAGAGTCACCAACGAGAAGTTCATAGAAAATGAGCCCCAGTGCGTAGATGTCTGCTTTCACATCCAAGCTTTTGGCAGATTGCCATTGTTCAGGGGACATGTACTGACACGTTCCGGTCGGGAAGGCTTGGGTCGATGTTCGTCGATCCGAACCAAGCGTTTTGGCGATCCCAAAGTCCAGAATTTTCACACGACAACGCTGTGGTGTGGATGGCTCGGGAAGCACCATCACATTCCTTGGTGTGAGATCTCGATGCACGATGTTGTGTTTGTGAACATCCATGAGCGCGAGCGCGATTTGGCGTATCAGATCGACCGCGAGGTCCGGTTCTAGCCGTCCACCTTTGTCAACGAGAAACTGCTTGAGCGTGATCCCTTCGCAGTACTCCATCATGATGTAGAACCGACCATCGGGAAGGACCCCTGAACCCAAAAATTCGATTAGGTTCGGGTGCTTCAAGCCGCCAAGAATGAGGGCCTCATCCTCAAATCTGCGCTGAGCGAGGCGAGCTTCCTCTTCGCTCTGCACGATCGTCATCAAGAATTTCACTGCGATTTTCCGCTGCGTAAGGACATGTTCGGCTTCATGGACAGTCCCCATGCCGCCTTTCCCGATGCGCCGGCCTACGCGGTAGTTGCCGATGAGCATTCCGTCCAATGCAGCCGGAGTTTGGTTTGCCATGTTGTTGACCTCGGCTGGAAATGAACTTTTCTGTGCTTCTTGCATCGCAACGCCCCCGAATCCTATTGCAGACAAAGTTTTCTAGGAAGAACTTTCATTTCGACCAACACGAACCCCGCTTCATCACTCAGCGCAGCGGCTGTGCCCGAACTTGCAAGCATCGTTGCTGTAGGTTCTTTGGGTGTCCCGCGCCTATTGATAAGTTCGTTGTGCAGTTCTGGACTGCGCGTGCCGGCTTCAACGATGCAATCGTCTGCATCCAAGCCAGCCACTTTGACTTCTACAATTCGCTCCTTTGCTTCGAGCAAGTGGGCTGGAACCGCCAAATCCATTCGTGTCACATTTCCTGCTTCATTGTCGAATAACGTTTCATACGTATCTCCACCAGACAATCTGATGTTCATTTGATATTTTTTGACAGGTAAGCGTTGTTCTGATTCTGTCAGTTTTAATGTCCAAGTCACTGAACCAGCCCACATCCATTTCATATATGAAACAATTGAATTCATATACCCAAAATGGGGCAGAGAGGGCAAACATGAGAGAAAGACAAGCCACAAACCTGTGAGGAGGACGGGAAGACGGCAGAAAAGGGCGCGATGTGAGAGAAATACGGGGCCATTGGTTCCGGTAGGATGGGTCATCATGAAACGCTAGCTTTCAAGACTCATGCCAAGTTCGATGTCGGAGATATTCTCGTCTGAAAACAGGGCATCCGAACGGTTTTCGCCGCAGGGCTTCAGAAACTTGCCCATGGGCATTCGGGAGTCTGCCCATTTCAACGAAGGCTACGCTCTAACGGTCGCTGTGTTGGATGTTCGGCGGCGGTTCATGACATTTCGTCACAGCAACTCATGTTTCAGTCACCAGGCCCCATGTCGACAAGGCATTCAAATTCCCGGCTTGTCTTTGCTAGCGATTTTTGGCGATACTGAAAGCATGTACGAGCACACCAAGACGATTCCAAATCACATCAGTGGGCGAAGTGAGCGACGAGGGGCACCACAACTTCGTGTGATCTATTCTCCCTCGTATGCGGGCCGTCGGGTGTTTCCCCTTTTGAAGGGAGAAACAAAAATAGGGCGCGCCGAGAAGGAAGACGCGACGACTTCATTTCCCCTCGATGATTCGATGTCAAAAGTCCACGCGCATATCAAGGTCAGTGAAAACGACGGAATGATGTTCCTGCGCGACGTGAGCAAGAATGGAACATATCGGAACAAAGTAAGAATGCAAAAAAGTGGAGAGTGGCTTCGACTCTCCGAAGGTGATGTCGTCCGTTTTGGGCACACCGTCTGTATGGTTCGCCATGAACCTGTAAAGCCAGATGATTTCAATATACCGTCATTTGTTGGCCAGTCTTTGGTTGCTCGGGATCTTCGTTGTCGAATTGCAAATGCTGCCAAAGCCGAAAATGTGTGGATTTTGCTTCGGGGCGAAACAGGTTGCGGAAAAGAAGTGGTTGCCCGCGCGATACATGAACTTAGTCCGAGAGCGAAAGGTCCGTTTGTGGCGATCAACTGCGCAGCAATTCCCGAAACGCTGGCTCCGACGGAACTGTTTGGAAGTACCAAACATGCGTACACCAATGCGGCGGAACGGCCTGGATGTTTTCGTGCTGCGCATGGGGGGACTCTGTTTCTTGATGAGATCGGAGACATGGACCCGAAGTTACAGCCGCAGCTTTTTCGCACGCTCTCGGAACGTGAGGTCATTCCGGTGGGTTCCGAAAAGCCGGTCAAGACGGACTTTCGGCTGGTTACGGCCACCAATCAACCGTTGTGGAGAGACGGACAGAGCCACTTTCGCAAAGAATTGTTTGCTCGCATCGCACAGTTTCAGATTTGCATTCCGCCGCTGCGCGATCGCAGAGAGGATGTTCTTCCTCTGTTGCTTCATTTCTATCCCGAAGCAGAGTCTCTTCTGTCAGCGGAATTTGTCGAGCGCCTGCTGTGTCATGATTGGCCCCTCAATGTTCGCCAGCTTTACAACTGTTCTCAACAACTGAGGATTGAGAGATCCACCAAGGCGATCTGTCAGTTGCTCGACCAGCTCGAGGAACCCAGCAGCGAAGTGGAGTTGGCGACAAAGAGCTCAGAGTCCAAACCCCCTTTGCTGCCTGAGTCGCGCCCCGATCGATTTGTCCCGACAAGAGAACAACTGGACACGTTGATGAACAACGAGTTTGGGAACATATCGAAGGTTGCAGCCCTTCTGTGTTGCGATCGCAGATCCGTTCGTCGGTATTTGCAACTTCATGGCTTGTCGGCAGAGAACTACCGTACGTGCAGCCGACCCGATGACTCAAGGGATGAATAGGGTGCATCAAAGACGATATGCCAACCCCTTCCTGGTCTCTGTCATCGCTGCTCCTTCTCCAGTTTCTCGTCTCGCTGCTGTTGTCCGCAGGCGGCTTTTTCCGCATCTACTACTTTGTCAGCCTGGGATATGCGTTTTCCATCGCCGCGCTTGGCCTCCTGACGCCGTTTCTTCTTCGCGCGTCTTTGGATGTTGCAACCGTTTTGCAATCGGCTCTCCTGGTCTTGTATGGGTTCCGTTTGGGCTCCTTTCTGATTCATCGCGAACGGAGTCCGGTCTATCAAAAGGAATTGGAGGAGGTCCGAAAGCGAGGTCTGCACATTCATGGTGCCGTCAAGTGGGCGATTTGGATCTCTGTCGCGGTGCTGTATGTTGCGATGTATTCGCCAGCGACCATCACGATGTTTTTCCGTCGAGAACACCCAGAGAGTGTCTTGTTTTCTGTGTATGCGGGTCTTGCGGTGATGGTGCTGGGTTTGTTTTTGGAGACCCTCGCAGACCAACAAAAGAGTGCATACAAACGGACCCAGCCCAAGCGCTTCTGTGATACGGGCTTGTACCGCTACATGCGGTGTCCCAACTATTTTGGTGAAGTCCTTTTTTGGACTGGGACGTGGATTTCCGGTCTGTCAGCCTACACCCATGTCTTTCATCATCTTCTTGCGGGGGCTGGATATGTTTGCATCGTGCTCGTGATGCTCGGTTCCACTCGGCGGTTGGAATTCAAGCAAGATGAACGCTACGGAACCGACTCTGAATATCAGGAGTACGTTCGCCGGGTTCCCATTCTGTTTCCCTTCCTGCCTGTCTTTTCCTTTCGCAATTTGCGCGTGTATTTGGGCTGACCCCGCAAACTGTCTGCCTTTCTGTGCGGACCCGATGCGGGCAGCACGAGCACTCTTTTTCGCCCATGGGCAAGTGGGCGGGGAATGTGGGCCTGCGGTCCTTTCCACCCTTTTAACACTCCCCATGTCGAGCCTTTTTTCGACGGACAACGCTCATGTATTTCACTCCGGCTGACTTGGCATTGTGCTTGCATATAGCCTTGGAGCAGGCAGGCGTTTCTGCCCTCAGCGGAGTTCTTCATGATGCCGACATGTTTGCAGGTTGCTCTCCTTCCAGCAGTCCTTTTTGGGGGGACTTTTCCCGCGCTCAGTCATGCGCAGGAGGAAGCCGTTTCAGCGGCGTCGGATCAAGCTGTGGTGGTGGGAGTCCTGTCTGGAAAGTCGTTCGATGCTCGGTTGACAAAATCGTTGACCGAGCATTTGGAAAGGACCGGCCAAGTCAACGTGTCGTCGGTGAAACTGACCTCGAAGGAACGCGCATGCGTGGATGAAGAGTGTCTGTTGCAGATCTCTGCACGCAGGGAGTCGCGATATCTCTTTCGTGCCTCGATTCTGGGACTTTCAGCCAATGCGTACAGGCTGTCGATGGGGCTTTTCGATGCCGCGCGGCGGGTTCCTTTCCAAGAAGACTGGGTGTGCGATCAGTGCTCTTTTGAACAACTTGTGGCTCACTTGCTCGATGGTGCAGACCGTTTGCTAGGACGGGCCATGTCCGATGGAAACAGACCGACTGCACAGCCCTCTCAGGTACCGGAAATGACACCGGATGCCACACAGGAAACGCCGAATGGACAGGGGTATGAACAGACATCCCCTCCTGTGGAAAATAGAAGGAACGGGAGTCTTCCGCCTGTCTCCGGCGCGCCTGCCCTTGTCCTTCCCCCGACTCGTCCGCTTGCGCCAGCACAACCCGAAAGAGAGCCAGAGCCTGCGTTCCGAACACCGCGAGCTGAGTTGACGCAGGTTCCAGATGTTCGGCAAAGAAATTCGGACAGACCCTTTGTCCCATTTCCAACTCCTTCCCGATCTACTCCTTCCCATTTTGGGGGTATTGGAAGAGGACAGAAGGCCGCTGTGGGTGTGTTTGCGGGGTTGACGGTTCTATCGCTGGGGGCAGCGATCACGTTGAACATTTTGGACAAGAGGGAGACAAGTTGGAACTGTGCTCAAGGAGCACCCATGGGCTGTGTATTCGATTTTCAGCCCGCATTTTCTGGTTTGTATGCTGTGGCCGGTGCGAGTTTGGTTGGGCTCGGTTTTTCCTTGATCTGGCCTGTTGGGAATGAGAAGAAGCACTCATCCTTTCGGGCTACTGCTTGGGTTCCGATGGGACAACCAGGCGTCTACACGGAGGTTCACTGATGTCTCGATACTTTTATGAGCTGTCGCTGTCGCTTTCCCTTTTCGCGAGCTTTTCAACAAGCTGTGTGAAGCAGAAATGCGAACTGGAGGAGTTCCAACAGGAGGCGGCCTGTCAGGAGGAAAAGGACGAGCCTGAAGTAACAGTGGATTCCGTCAGGTGGTCGATCACACAAAAAGACACTACGAACTTCCGGTTTCGTGCATCGGATGGTTCCTCGTTGAAAGGGAAGAAGTTCACCCTTTCGTCGGATGGGACAACAGCCAGCGTAGAACTGCCTCCTCTGGACAGCGAGGGAAAGGTATCGGTGGATTTGTTGCAGTTGTCAGCCCAACTGAAACCGGGCCCCGCGACCATCACGACAGACACCGGAAAGAAGATCCCGGGACGCTTGTTTCGGAGACCCGCTTTCGATGGGTTGCGGCCGACCAAAGAGATTACACCGGACTTGAAGCGCGATTCGAAAGCCCTGCGCCGGGTACGTTCGGTGGGTTTGCTGACGTACAGCGAAGGAACTAGCCCTCAAACGAAAGCGATTGTGCTGGAGAAGCGGGAACGCACTATTGGAACGGAAACTGTTTCAACACTGTCGCTATCTCGATATCCTGTACATGGAAATGATATCGAAAATCGTTCAAGTTCCAACAATATAGACAACGCGGACATGAATGCATATGTGGTAGATAGCGAAATGGACATGCTCGGCCTGTCATCACAGAGAGTCGCGACCATCGGTATGGCCAGCGGCATCGAGGCTGGTTTTCATGTGTTCGATCTTGTCACTTCGACACATGGTTACGAACAGATCCAATCCAGGCGGATTGCATCCCTCACAACTGATCTTTCTGGATCTTTGTATGCAGGAATTTTGGATGGAGAAGTGAAAGTCCTTTTGTCTGGTGCGAAAGGAACTGTGCAGGATGTGTCTGGGGACTCTGCCAACAAAGAGCGCGGCTTGGTCCTGATGGGTGATTTGAACGGCGATGGGAGGGCTGATCTGGTTTCGTGGGGCAAGGATGGAGCGAATCCGGCGGTGTTTTTGCAGGACTCGAGACAAACTGTGAGCGGTGGCGCTCCTTTGTTTGCGAAAGCCGAGTTTGGAGTCCCACCCCTTACGCCGATTGGTCCGTCGAAGAATCTCGTGGCCGCGCTGGGTGATTTGGACGAGGATGGTCTTCCAGATTTTTTGGTTGCTACCTCAACCACGATTCAAGTGTTTTATAACGATGGAAAATCGAATGTTGAGGGAAATGCCGGAACAGATAAAGCATTCGAGACCCAAAGTCGTGTTTTGTCTGTTGGAATCGAGGTCTCTTCTGTTGATAATAAAACTGGAAATCGAATCGTCTTTGTGAGAGATGGAGGCGGTGGAAAGACGTTTCTTCATGTGTGGAAATAGAGATTCGAGACGAATAGACGTTTTGTTGTGAAAGAAGATGGGGTGATCGGTTATGTTGCAACAGGGCCAGACGATTAGCGACACGTATGAAGTTGAGGGGCTTCTGGGGACGGGCGGAATGGCCAACGTGTATGTTGTGAGGCATTTGCGGATGCCTCGGAAATTGGCGCTGAAGGTGCTGCATGTTCAAGCCAACTCCGAAGACGACGTGGTGGCCCGCTTTGAGCAAGAGGCCAAGATTTTGGCTGAACTGCGTCATCCGCACATTGTCAATGTGACCGATTTCAATTGGCTTTCTCAGACGGAGCCCTATTTGGTGATGGAACTCCTGGAGGGCGAGGATCTGTTTCGTTTTTTGCAACGGAACGGCCCCCTTTCAATTCCCATCGCGCTGCGGATCATCTGTCAGGTGGGGGAAGCCCTCGAGGCTGCACATGTGCTGGGAGTGGTTCATCGGGATCTGAAACCGAGCAACATCTTTTTGTGTACCCACGGACAGACCGCGAGTCTTGTGAAGGTGTTGGACTTTGGCGTGGCCAAGCTTACGGGGTCTACGCAAACTCCGATGACGGGAACGTGGGCGATGGTGGGAACGCCTGGATACATGGCCCCCGAACAGGCCAAGGCGGATCACAAGTCGATTGGGCCAGCGACGGACCAGTTCGCGTTGGCGACCATTCTTTATGAAATGTTGGCCGGTCAACCGGCATTTTATCGCGCCGGCGAAGGAATGTACGCGACGCTCGAGCGGGTGGTTCTTGAGAAACCTGCTCCCCTTGTGGATTCACAGATTGATTGGGCTGTGCAGAAGGCGCTGAGCAAAGACCCCAAGGACCGCTTTTCGAGCATCCGAGAGTTCTTGGCTGCGGTCGGGGCCACGTCTCACACCGTCTACTCACGTTCTGTCCTTCCTTCGATGGATGCCCTGCCAACACCTGCGGGTGAACATTCACTCATCCGACGCAACAAGCGATCTCTTCTGTGGAAATGGGGAATGGGAGCAGTGGGGGTTTGCGTGCTCTGCGCTGGTCTTTTTGGGTTGAAGAAAGGGGGTATGGAAAAAATGAAAAAGGCCGTTCCCGTCCCTGTCACATCGTCGGTCCGTGAGAACGTGGTTCATGCAGTCCAGCAACAGGTGAGCGTTCCGGTTCCGGTGGTTCCGGTGCAGCGCGGGCCGGAACAAGAAACGGGGAATGCATCTCAGACGAAAAATGGCAAGCGACCGAGCGCGAAGAGCTGGAGCTATGTGTTGGGTCCAGAGGTAGATGTTCATCCGAAAGTGCGGACTCCTATTCGGCGTTGTGCGACCAGGTACCTGACACCCCTTCGCTTGCCAAACGGCACGATGATTTACCTGGGAAGGAGTGGAATACTCAGTCTTCTGAAAGCGCCGGGTGCTGTGTTGGAGTCGAGGTTCAATGAATGTCTGCGACAACAGTTGGTCGTGATCGCGAAAGAGGATCAACCCAAACAGACATCGATCCGCGTGGAGCGGAATTGATGGAATGTGTGGAACAAACGGAACAAACGAGACGAACGGAATAGAGGGTAACGCATGTGGGGGAGAACCAAACAGATCGTGATGCTTATTGGTTTTTTGGGTGGCTGTGAACCACATCCAGAGTTGCTGGCCTTGAGGGGAGAGGTCAAGTCGTTGTCTGCATCTGTGGTGCACCTGAAAACCAAGCTCGATGTGTTGCAGAAGCAGGCAGCAGATGGGCTGGCGATGGCACTCTGTACGCCCGAGATCAGACAGGTGCTCGAGGACGTGAGCAAAGAATGCACCGTGGATCTGGGCAATGGAGAGATGCCAGTCTGTTCGACTTCCCAAATCAAGCCAGCTGTGCTGGCGGCTGATCCAACGGGGCGAGGAAGGCTCTTGAAAATGATGTCGCACATCCCACATGAGCCACTGTATCTGTCCCACAAATCGACGACGTTTCCACCGCATCGCTTGGAACGTTTGGCGAAGTTGACGAAGCCAGCCTTCTTGGATCGTACCGTGTTTCTGGTCGTGTCCTCTCCTGCGACTGGCGAACAAGAGGCCGACCGGCGGGCCAAAGTTGCAAAAGAAAGACTGCGCGCATTGGGAGTCCCGCTGCGCAAAATTCAGACATGGAAATACAGTTTCCATGTTGATCCCAAGGAGATCGTTCGCACTTCCGACAAACCGACATTTGGAGAACCAGGAGACTATGACCGTGGCGTATGGATTTTTCGTGCCGATTGTTAGGGTGTGTTTTGGGGCCTTTCTTCTGTCGCAGAGCCAGGTGTCCTTTGCGCAGGAGGAGGTCATGCAAGCCGACAAGGAGGGTTCGCTGCTGCATCGACAGCTTCGTCTGACAAACCTGAAGAAGTTTGATCCGGTTGCAAAACAATGGGCCCCATACACTCCGCCTCGATCGAAGGTGTATGTCCTGAACTTGTGGACAACACACTGTGGTCCGTGTCGGAAAGAGTTTCCGTTTTTGCAAAAACTCGTGCGGGGATGGAAAGGCAATGCGGACGTGCAATTTTTGTTTCTGGCTGATCCTCCGCAGGATACATCGGAGGCAGAAGTCTTGGAGTATTGGGAGAAGAACCGGAGTATTGTTCCAGAAGCGGAACCGCTGCGTTCAGAGTCGCCAGTACTCAGGCTCTCGTTGCAAAATGATACCAATCCCATCACGCTGATTCTCGACGAGAAACTTGTGGTCAGGCAGGCGTTTGTGGGTGCGGTTGGGAATCGTCCTTTGGGACGTGCAATCGAGCGTTTTTTGCAGTTGGCTCAAACTCCAACAGAGGGTTCGAGAAAGCTGCGGACGGCCAGAACGACAGCGAGGGTGTCTCGATCTTTGTAACTGTCACTGAACTTGTACGTTGTAACTGTTTCATTTTTTTGGGGGGATTCACATGGTCTCTGTTCACCGCGTTCTGACAGGTTTCATCGTGTTCTCGGTCGCTTTCGGCGCTGGCTTTTTGTGGGAAAGCGATTGTCCTGCTCGTTCCCACAAGTCAACAGGCGGAAGGAGGAGCCTGGCACACGCACAAAAAAGGGAAGCTCCAGACTCCCTTCACTTGCGAAAACGGTCGCATGTTGGCAAAGCTCGGAAGCGAAAGCCGACGGTGGATGTGGATCGGGCAAGTACGCATGTGGCAGAAGTTGCCAAAGAAGTGTGGGCCGTGGTCCCTGATTCTTCATTGCCGACTTCTGGGAATGCGGAAGGGTCACAAACGACGCTACGGAGTCGCCCGAACACGTTGCAAATGCTTGAACATGTGGCTCACGATCGCGCGTTGTCTGAACCCGTGGGAACCCCGATGACTGGATTTGCACAGCAAGCAGAGGGGCACGCTCAGACGGTGCATTTGGAGGCAGGACGGTGCTATGCGGTGCTCGGAACGGGAGAAGCCACGATGACGCAGTTGTCGCTGTCTTTGTGGAACCCCGATGCAACGCGCTTTCAGACGGTGATCGGGCGACAGACTCCGTTTGCTGCCTTTCGTGCCATGCAGACGGGGCCGCACAAATTGGTAGCGCGTCCAGCGCAAGGGTTTGGAACTTTTGCGGCGGGCCTGTATGTGTATCCCTGTCCAGAAGATGCCCATCCAAGGTCGAGCGGGTAGACGCGGGAAAAAACACAGCACTGCGAAAATAAGGAGAAAATCTTGCGGGAACCTGCGATATGGATCATGTGTCGGCGTGTGCCGCATTGTTTTGGAGAGTTCCATGTCGTTGATGCTGGTTCGCAAGGTGATTCGGCGGTGGCCCGTACGGGGGCCTGTGGGTGTCTGTGCGCTGTCTTTGCTGTTTCTGGTGGGGTGGGTCGGTGTTTTGCGAGCAGAGGGGCCGACGCGCCAGCCTGATTCTCCGCTCCCCGCTTCGGTTCCGTCTGCTGCAGCTGCCGTTTCTGTTCCGTCGTCGGCCTCCTCCTCGTCATCAGGCTCTGCAAATCCTGCGGAGTCATCAGGAGCAGAGACGGACTTCTCGTTTGATCTGCTTCCAAAAGCGCCCCCAAAGACCCCGGAAGGGGTCGCGCAGGTTCAAGAGATTGAACGGAAAAGCAGGATACGCCGAGGGATGTTGCGGACTCACTTGGTGCTCGGCATTGCGACGATGGCGACCATGGCTGCGACGCTTGTGGTTGGGCAGCTGAACTACCAAGACCAATTTGTGAACGGGGACTTTTCGGGGCGGTACGAAACACCTCACTTTGTGCTTGGTTTGGGAGCCACGACTCTGTTTACCGCGAACGCTGCGCTCGCACTGTTTTCTCCCGATCCCTACAAAAAGAAGTACCGGCTGGACACGGTGATGGTACATCGCATTGCAGAGGGTCTGGCAGCGGCGGGGATGGTGACGCAGATTGCGCTGGGACTTGTGACCTCTGCGCGCGTGGGAAGGCTGGACCAACCGAACTTGGCGCTCGCGCACCTTGTGACGGGGTACGCGACGTATGCGTTTATGGCCACCGGTACCGTGGCCCATTTCTTTTAGGGGCTGACAGATGCGGAACGCAAAACGATGGGGTATTGCAGTATGTATGGGGGCCCTGTGGATCTCGGTGGGATGCGTAGAGGGGGTGGATGTGAACAAGACGGAGGGGGCCTCTGCTGGTTGTGAAGAACCGACGGAGGAACTCACCGTTGCGCAGGCACCGATGTTGCCGGGGCGAGACTGCATCGCGTGTCACAAACCGGATTCGTCGGCGCACGAGCTTCCCTGGACGGCAGCAGGAACTGTGTACGACCGGAAAGACGGGCCTTGCAACGAAGGCGGGGTGCGGGATGTGAAGGTCGAAATCATGGACGAAAACCGGAAGGTCCTGATCACGTTGACCACGAATCGAACGGGCAATTTCTTCACGGCGGAACCGCTCTCTTTCCAAAAGATGATTGCGCGGATCAGCAAGGACAACGTGGTCAAAGAAATGCCGCACCCGGTATCGCACGCCAATTGCGCAGCCTGTCATCAGGCCAAAGGCTTTGCAAAAGGCCACATTTACTTGCCCTGAGATAGGTTCCAGGCCCTGTTCCAGGGGCGTTATTCTGGGGGGAAGGCGTTTTGGAACGGAAAAGGGGAAGGGCAAAATGCCGTTCCTTTCCTGGTTGGGGATGTTTTGCGATAAGGTAGGCGCATGAATTCGCAAGACAGTTCCCAAACTGAATTGGCTCGTCTGTTTCACGATTCCTTGACTCGTTTTGAACACGAGTTGGGGCCGGTCCTCGATGAGCCTGGTCTCCGTATCGTCTATTCACGTTTTGCAGGCAAAGAAGGTGAAATCCGCAAGCGCCTGTCCGAGGCACTGCAACAAGCGCCCGGCAAGGACAAGCGCGCCGTCGGTCAAGCCGGGAATACCGCGCTGCAAAAAGCCGAGGGACTCTTTTCCCAAAAACTCGCCGCACTCCAGGAAGCACGCCGACAAAAAGATCTGGCCCGCCGGTTGGATGTGACCGTGCCGGGTCGCCCTCATTCGATGGGAGGGCTGCACCTTCTGACGCAAGTCCGTCTGGAACTTGAAAGTCTGTTTGCCGAGCTGGGTTTCGAGGTCGCAACCGGTCCGCAGGTCGAAACGGATTTCTTCAATTTCGAGGCGCTCGCGATGCCCAAAGATCACCCTGCTCGCGACATGCAAGACACGTTTTATTTGCAAAATGAGTCGTCGGACGCGCCTCACAGAGACCCACTTGTGCTCAGGACACATACCTCTCCGGTACAGATTCGCACGATGCTGTCCCGCAAGCCCCCTTTGCGCATCATTTCGCCGGGCAAGGTGTACCGCAAAGACGACGACCAGACACACTCCCCCATGTTCTCGCAAATCGAGGGGTTGTGCGTGGATGAGGGCATCACGATGGCCGACCTCAAAGGCACGCTTTTGTATTTTGTAAGACGTTTTTTTGGTCCTGGAATCGGGCTGCGGCTGCGTCCTTCCTTCTTCCCCTTTACCGAACCAAGCGCCGAGGTAGACATCGAGTGCTTCTTTTGTAAACGCGCCGGATGCCGGACGTGCAAAGGTTCGGGGTACATCGAAATCCTCGGTTGCGGAATGGTGGACCCGGAGGTCTTTCGTCACGTCGGCTACGACAGTGAGAAGTACCAAGGTTTTGCGTTCGGCGCAGGCATCGAACGTATGGCCATGCTCCGATACGGAGTGAACGATTTGCGCGCCTTCTTTACGGGAGACCTCCGTTTCACCGCGCACTTTGCCTGATCCCCCAACACGCATCGGTTCCATCGGAAGAGGTGATGGAATTTTTGTAAATTAAGATACAATCGCGGGCCATGCTTCCGTTGCCTTTGGAAGAAGAGACACATGTTCTTTCCCGTGCTGTGTCACAGGGGGATTTGGTTGCTGAGGAAGTGCCACCGGAAACGGGTTCGGGTCCGCCTGTGGGGGAATCCCTGCGGTTTGGAAAACGGATTGACCGGCTGCTGTCGCGCGGGCGCATCAGCGAAGAGAAAGTTCTGGCGATCCTTCGGGAAATTCGCACCGAGAAGATTGAGCGCGACGCGACGATTCTGCCCAATCGGCAATCTGTGGAACGGGACCTCGGCGTCGATCTGACGATGCTTCCAGGGGTGCCTCTTTCCGACGACCCGGTCGTGACTCCTTCCCACCGCGATGCCGGGTTTTTGGACTCTTCACAGAATTTCCAGTTTTCAGGAGAAAACGAAACAGACGGAACCCTGGATGGGTCTTTGGTGGGATGGAAGGGGCCCGCAGCAACGCATCGATTTCCGGTCGAAAACTGGGAACGATACGAGTTTGAAAAGTTGCTGGGACAGGGCGGAATGGGGGCCGTGTACAAAGCGCGCGACAAGCGGCTTGGCAGAACCGTCGCCCTCAAATTCATCAAAGGTGGGGATGAACAGATGACCCACCGCTTTTTGCAGGAAGCGCGAGCACAGTCTCGTCTGGAACATCCCGGAATTTGTCATGTGTACGAAGTGGGCGAGGTCGAAGGAAAAGCCTACATCGCCATGCAGTTTGTCGATGGAGACAACCTGGACAAAGCCCAAAAAAGCATGACGCTCGAGCAAAAAGTCGAAATCCTCCGCGACATCGCGCAAGCCATGCATCACGCCCACGAAAAAGGCGTGATTCACAGAGACCTGAAGCCGTCGAATGTGATGGTTGAGAAGAAAGGGGAGGGGGGATTTTTGCCGGTGGTGATGGATTTCGGGTTGGCTCGGGAGGCGGGGGAAGGCAAGGGGCTGACGGAATCGGGGGCGGTGATGGGGACGCCGGCGTTTATGTCGCCGGAGCAGGCGCGGGGCGAGGCGCGGCACGTGGACAGGCGATCGGATGTGTACAGCTTGGGGGCGACGCTGTTTGACTTGCTGGCGGGGCGGGCCCCGTTCGAGGACGCAACGGTGGCCAACATCCTGATCGCGGTCATGTCCGAGGAAGCGCCGCTTTTGCGCAAAGTAGCACCGACGATGCCCGAGGCGCTGGAGACGATCTGCGCGCGTTGTCTGACCAAGGACAAAGAGCAGCGGTATGCAACGGCGCAGGCATTGGCGGACGATTTGACCCGCTTTCTGAACAGCGAAAAGATCACGGCGAAAAAAGTGGGTCTTGTGTACCGCTTGAAATGGCGGGCGCGGCAGAATCCAACGACGGCGGCGTTGATGGCAAGTTTGTGCGTGTTGATTCTGTTCTTTTCGGCGTATGGGATTCGGCAAAGTTATTTGTCTAGAAAACAAGCCGAACTCCAGCGTTACATCACGCAAGAGAGCAAAGACAACGAATGGTTGATTCGTGTGGCTTATGCTCTTCCGCTCCACAACGTGGAACGGGATCAGGCGCAGTTGCGAAAACGACTATCGCAATTGAAACTTGAACTCAAGAAATACGGTTCGATTGCGGACGGCTTGGGTCATTATGCGCTGGGACGTGGGCATTTGTCTTTGCATGAACACAAACAAGCGATTGAAGAATTGACAAAAGCACAAGAAAAAGGGGAAAACAGCCCAGAATTGCACGCGGCACTGGGAAGAGCGCTTGGGGAATTGTACCATGAAGAATTGGTGAAAGCGCGCCGTTCAGGAGAACGCACTTGGGTGGAAGTTCGGCAAAAAGAATTACAGAAACTCTATTTGGAACCTGCAAAAAGCCGTTTGAGCAAGGCGCTCGCAAAACGATATTTGCTGGTGCTGGATTCGCCGGAATACATCCAGGGTTTGATTGAGTTTTATGATGGAAAATACGCAGAAGCAGATTACAATGCACAACTGGCGTTTGTGCAAAAGCCCTATTTGTCGGAAGCGTTGAACCTGCGGGGTGAAATTGCGCAAGAACAAGCGCAACAAAACCTTGCCGATGGAAAACTCGCAGAGGCGCGGGCCTTGCTTGAAACTGCGATTCAGCACTTCCGGACAGCCAACGACATCAGCCGGTCGGACGGGGCGGGTTCGGCTGCGCTCGCTCGGGCGTACTTGGATCTGGCGGACTTGGACCGGTTGCAAGGCCAGGCGGCAGAAGGGCACTTTGCGCAAGCGAAGGCATTTGCCGAACAGACGATTGTGGCTTTTCCGAGTGACCGCAGTGGATATTACGAAAAAGCGAGAACGATCTATTTTTCGACAAAATCTGGCAAATTCAAAGGCGACCGGCTGCCAAGATACAAAGAGGGCATTCGCATATTGGAAGAAGAATTGCCGAAAGAACAGGTGGATTTTCTGACGTTGGATTTGCTGGGAAACTTGTACAATCACTTGGCTTATACATTGGGTGCGAAGGGATTGGATCCGATGCCATCGTTTGAGCGTGCACAGCGTTTTTTGGAACGAGCGATCCGGGCTGCACCGCAGTTTCCGTGGCCGCACAATGATTTGGGCGTGTGTCTGTTGAATATCGGAAATTATCATTTGGAACGGGGAAACGATCCGAGGCCGGATTACACGCGCGCGATTGCGTCTGCGCGACGGGCGATTGAACTCGATCCGAAGTATTTGTTTGCGTACAACAACGTGGTGTCCACGTTGGCGCAGTATTCGGATTATTGTTTGAGCAATGGGTGTGAAATCGAAGAGATGATCACGATATCCAAGTCACTCGCAGCACAGTGCGGGGTTGGATGTGAACGGTATTTGACTTTCCAAAGGAATACTTCCGTTCTCTTGCTGAACCATTCAATTCAGCTTGTGCAAAGACGGAGTGATCCTCATGTTGAGATTCAAGCAGCGCGTCTCGCGTTGGAACGGCAGCGGGCTGTGGACAAGAACTTGTATTCGATCTGTTTGTTTTCGCGGTATGCGGATTGGATCGAGGCGGCTTGGGCGCTTCAGATGGGGAAAGATCCGACTGCGCAGTTCGCGGCGGCGCTTTTGGCGCTTGAGGGGTGCAAAAAGCTGGGGGAGAAAGCGGCTGAGCCGTACCTTCTGCAGGCTCGGCTGTTGCGGCTTTCGGCGGAATGGGAGCAAAAACAGGGACGGTCGAGTGAGCCGCTCTTGGAACAGGCGCTGTCTGCGGCGACGACGGCGACGGACCTGGATGCGGAGGTGTTGGATCATTGGGTGGAAAAAAGCCGGGCGGCGTACCTGCTGGGGCGGGTGAAAACGGGGCGGAAGCGAGAGGCGTCTTTTGCCGAGAGTTGGGCTGCGGTCGAACGGGGACAAAAAGTGAGCGCGCAGTTTGGGGCGCTGTGGGCGCTGCGGGCGGTTGTGGGGAAGGCGCAGGCGAGCTTGGAAACCGATCCGGCGCGGGCAGCGGAGGCCAGAACGCGGGCGCAAGCGAGTTGGGAGAAGGCGCTGCGGCAAAATCGGTTCTTGGAAAACGAGTACGGGCCGCTGTGGAAGAAAGAGTAAGCCGCTTGTGAAGCGGCGGAGGGGGAGCGGGGAGGAGGTGGGAAGCGGTGGGAGGTTATGGGATGCCGCTGAAGAGATGATCCCTTTTGTGCGCGTCGATGGTGGCTGCGTCGCAATCGGGAATGGCGGGGCAGGTCAAGGCAATGTCGGTGCGTCTGCGGTGGTCGGAGGGCGAGGTATGGTTGAGGCAGATGGCTTTTTTGGCGCTCCAAATGGCTTCGAGTTTGGTGATGGGGCCCACATCCCGTTTGGGATCGAGCGGCGCTTGGATTTCGATGGCGGTGCCATATTGGGTGTGGGCCTTGCCGGTTCCGCAATAGTCGGCGACCTTCATGTGAACGAACGCGGATTGCCAGTCGGACATGGATGCGGCGGCACCATCAACGGTGGCAGAAGTCCAAGGGGCATACCCCGCCTTGAGGGAGGCCGCGATGGCCCCTTCCTCGCAGGTGATGGTGATGTTGTCCGGGTTGATGGCCATGGAGAACGTATCGGGGTCCCAGTGGCGTTCGCCCTGGAAGACCACTTTTTGCGGAACGCCTGCGGGGCCTTTGCACAAACTGCTGGCGGCACCGCCGGACACGTTGGTGGATACCAATTGGCCGGTGATCGTGCTGTCCCAGGGGCCCACGCCAAACGCGGTTTCCGCACTGTCAAACTTCCATTCATAGACGTAGTTTTCTCGTTTGGCGGGGCCGGGTACTTGCAACACCAGCATCAAGCCGTCCACGTTCATCGAGGTGGTATTGGTCCACGAGCAAACACCTGTGGTTGGGTTGCAGAACTGGACCCGCAGGCTGGTTTTGTGAACGGCCATGTCGCCAAGGGTGTAGCTGGCCGCGCCCCGGCGCAGTCCCAGGATGGTGCCGTCGTTGGGAACGTGGGGGTCGGCGGCGGCGGGGTCCGGATCGACGCTGAAGCCGCGCACTTTCCAGCCGGTGGCGGTGCGATAAAAGCCAGTGATCTTGTACGACCATCCCGTCCAGTTGGCGTTGTGGATCGTAAAGTCAGTTCCGGCACCCTGGTACGGCTGGTTGATGTTGTCACAGTTGGTGTCCGCGCAGGTCCCGGTTTCGGGATCGCGCATTTGGCAGGTTTTGATGGGCTTGTCGGCGCTGGCTTGGTCGGACCCGTCGGGATCGAGAGCACCGGGCTGGCAGCCTGTGGACAGGGCGAAGGAGAGACTGAGCAAAGAAGAGGCGAACAGACGTTTCATGGCAAAACCCCCTGAAAAGACCTTTTGTGGAAACAGAGAACCCGGCGCGTGTCCCAAAACTGTTTTTCCTGTGCGTGCCGGCATCTAAGCCAGAAACTTCGCAAACCCCATGCCACAAATTCCGTCTGAACAAGTCGGTGTGTGGGACAAGGTCCGCTGTTTTTTCCAGGGGGTTCTTTTGAGGGGAAACAAGGCCGGTTTCGTGAAATTCAAAACAGGTTCCCAAGGGTTGGGTCTGGGATCGGGAATCGGGGTTGTGTGGGCAGGGGTCAGGAAAAGGGGGAGGGGGTACGGAGGGATTTCGGGCAACTGGCACATCGCGCATGGCACAGTCATGTGCCATCCCTGTGCCGGCGTTTGGTTTCGTATAATGCTGCCATGTCGGACCGGGCCTCGACGTTGAAAGAGGCGGTGACGCCACGCAGTGACGAAGCATTGGGGACGGAACGCCATCCTGGGGTGGCGCTTCTGTTTTCGGGCGGTTTGCCGCAGGTGTTTGCGCTGTCGCTTGAGGGTGGACCGCTCGAACTGGGGCGGGGATCGCATGGGATGAATCCCGATCAGCGGATGTCCAGGCGACATGCGCGGATTTCGTATGACGGGCGACGGTTTTGGGTGACGGATTTGGGAAGCCACAACGGAACGGCGGCGGATGGCCGACCTGTTGTGCCGGACACACCGACGGAGGTGCAGCGGGTGGTGCGGATGGGGGATTCGTTGTTCGGGGTGTTCCAGGACATCGAACCGCTGTGTACGCGAGGGGTGTCGATTCAGCACGGAAAAGTGCTGGGGCCTCTTCTGCAAGAGGTGTTTTCGCTGGCGGCGCAGTCGGCGACGTATGGGGACACGCTGCATGTGACGGGGGAAAGCGGGGCGGGGAAAGAAATGGTGGCGCAACACTTCCATCAAAGCAGTCCGCAAAAAAGCGGGCCGTTTGTGGCGGTGAATTGCGCAGCGATTCCGCAAGGTGTGGCAGAGCGTTTGTTGTTCGGGACGCGGCGGGGAGCGTATTCGGGCGCGGTGGAAAATGCGGAAGGGTATTTGGACGCAGCGTCGGGGGGAACGCTGTTTTTGGATGAGGTGGGCGATCTGGATGTGCAGGTGCAAGCGAAACTTTTGCGGGTGATCGAGACGCGGGAACTTCTGCCGCTGGGGGCGAATCGACCGCATCGGATCGATCTGCATGTGTGTTCGGCGACGAACAAGGATTTGAAGCAGCTCGTGGCATTGGGGCGGTTTCGGGAGGATTTGTATTACCGGATTGCAAGGCCGTGCGTACACATTCCTCCGTTGCGAAAACGGATCGAAGAAATCCCGTGGCTGGTCGAGGCTGCGGTGAAGCGGACGAGCAGCTCGGCATCGATCCATGCGTCGCTGGTCGAGTTGTGCATGTTGCGGCCCTGGCCGGGGAACATCCGGGAATTGTTGGTCGAGGTGCGGAGCGCGGCGCAAAACGCAGCGATCAAAGCGTCGTCGCGGATCGAATCGAAACACCTGCCAGAAGGCGCAGGCTCGTTGCTGCGGGCGCTGAGCGCGGTGCCGGAAGTTTTGCCGGAAGACTCGACGCCTCCGTCGGGGCGGGTGGTCGATCCGGCAGAGGGACAAAAGATCGAGCAGGCGTTGAGGGCACATCATGGGAATGTGGCGGGGACGGCGCGAGCGTTGGGGCTGCACAGAACGCAGCTTCGGCGGCTGATCGAACGGTATGGGCTGGACCCACAGGATTTTGGTCCGGCGGGAAATGGGGCGGAAAAAGCAAACTTCGAGAAATAGGCGCGCAGGAGTCCTGGGGTAGGGGTAGGGGGACGTATGTGTGAGTGTCTGGGGGTGGGAAAGGGGGATGAAGGTGCGGAAAGGGAGGAGGAGTGGGATTTAGGTGGACTTTTGCTTGTGGGAGAATTGGAGTTTGTAGAGGCGGGCGTAGATGCCGTCGAGGGAGAGAAGCTCGTCGTGGCGGCCTTGTTCGACGACGCGGCCTTTGTGGAAAACGACGATGCGGTCGGCGGTCTGGATGGTGGACAGACGGTGCGCGATGACGAGGGCGGTACGGTCTTTGACGACCTCCTCGAGGGCTTTTTGGAGGCGGGCCTCGGTGTCGGAATCGACTGAAGCGGTGGCTTCGTCCAAAATGAGGATGTCAGCGTCGCGATAGAGGGCGCGGGCAAAGGAGATGAGCTGGCGTTCCCCTGCGGAGAAGTTGGAACCGCGTTCGTCTACTTCGGCTTGGAGGCCGCCGCGCTTTTCAAAAAAATCCTGGGCACCGATGCGAGCGAGGGCCAAGCGGGCGCGGGCTTCATCGGGAGTGGGGTCTCCCATGGCGATGTTGGACAAGAGGGTTCCCTGGAACAAAAAGACATCTTGGGGGACCACGGAAAAGAGGGAGCGGAGGGCTTTGGGGGAATAGGTGCTCACGTCTTTTCCAAAGACGCGGACTTGACCGGACAGGGGTTCATAAAGGCGCAAAAGCAGTTGGGTCACAGTGCTTTTTCCTGCACCAGTTGCTCCGACAAGAGCGAGTTTTTCGCCGCGTTTTGCAGAAAAGGACACGTCGCGGAGTACGGGAACGCCTGGCTTGTACCCAAATTCGACGCTGGAGAAGGCGAGTGCTTCCCCGTCCGTTTGGGTTTTGGGGGCGGTTTGCGATGCTGCCTGGACGTTGTGTTGGGCGGCGGTTTCGACCTCTTTTTGATCGAGAAGTTGGAAGATGCGCTCGGCCCCGGACAAGGCGCTTTGGAGCACGGTGTAGCGTTGGGCGAGCATGCTGACTGGCTCGAAGAATTGGCGGAGGTATTGGGTGAAGGTGACGATGGTGGCAAAGGCCAAAGGGGTGCTCCCGAGCTTCTTGATGCCGACCCAAAACAGAACGCTGGCGATGCAAAGGGTCGAGACCATTTCAATGGCTGCATCGAGGGTGGCTTCAAAGAAAATGGCGCGCTTGTTGGCATCGCGGAATTGACCGTTGATGGTGTCAAACTCGCGGGCCATTTGGTCTTGTCGTCCGAAGGCTTGGACGACGGCAATGCCGCCGACTTGCTCGGACAAAAAGGCGTTGAGGCGGGCGGTTTTGGTGCGGATGTCGCGGTAGGCGCGTTTTCCGCCGCGCCGAACCCAAGTGACCAGGACAGAGACGACAGGGAGGGCAGCAAAAGCGATGAGGGAAAGCTGCCAATCGAGCAGAAGCATGGCGACGACGATACCGATGAGCATGAGGAGATCGCCAGCGGCGTTGAAGACACCAAATGCAAAGAGTTCGGCGACGGCATCGACGTCATTGACGCATCGGGTGGTGAGGCGTCCGACGGGGGTCTTGTCGTAATAGCGCATGGAAAGGGTCTGGAGGAACGCGAAAATGTGTCTGCGCAAGTCGGCCATGGACAGCGCGCCCGCAAGCTGCATGCAGTAGATCTGGCCAAAGGAGATGACTTGGGAGAGGACGGTGATGCCGGCGAGGATTGCGCCGTCTCGGAAGAGGAGGTCGGCGGATTTTCGTCCGGCGTGTTCGATGATTTGACCCATCAAAAGGGGGCGAAGCAGGTTGATTCCAGCGACGGACAGGAGGCCCAAAAGGGAGAGGACGACATAGCGAGCGTGGGGTGCGATGAACGGCCACAAACGGGACAAGAGTTTGAAGTCGTAGCTTTTGTCGATGGTGTCCTCGTCGTGAAATGCGGCGAGTTTGGCTTCGGCTGCGCTTTTTTGGGGAGTGGGTTTGGCGCTCATGTCGACAGACCTTCCTTGCGAGAACCGGGGAGGGTGCTCGAAAGATCCAACGCGCCCAGGGCGTCGATTTCAGAGGCCATGCGCTGTTCTTCAGCGAAGGTGGCATACAGGCCGCCGCGCGAAAGGAGTTCACTGTGAGTGCCGGTTTCGACGACTTTTCCGTCATCGAGAACCAAAATCTGCTGGCAACGAGAAGCGGCAGCGACCCGATGGGTGATGAGGAGAAGAGAACGGTTTTGGGCCTGCTTTTCGATGCTCTCCAAAATGGCGGCTTCTGTCTTGGCATCTACAGCAGAAAGGGGGTCGTCCAATATGAGGAGTTTTGGATGCCACAATAGGGCTCGGGCGAGGGCGACCCGCTGTTTTTGGCCCCCGGAAAGTTGGACGCCGCGCTCTCCGACAATGGTGTCGAATTGTTCGGGAAGGTCCTTGACCTCGGCAAGGACGTGGGCCTCCTTTGCAGCTTGCTGGAGCTTGTCTTGAGCGTCCTGACCGTCCGGATCTGCAAGGGCGAGGCCGATGTTGCGCGCGACGGTGGTGGAAAACAAAAAGGCGTCTTGCTGGGCGTATCCGACAACCTCGCGGACTTCGGAAAGGGGGAGGTCGCACACGTCTTTTCCACACAGGCGTACGGTGTCTTTGGGGGTGGGCAAAAGCCGTGAAAGGAGCATCGCCAGCGTGGTCTTTCCACTGCCGGTGCGCCCAACGATGGCGAGGGAAGCGCCAGCGGGAAGGGAGAAACTCACATCCTTGAGTACCGTGCGGTCGCCATAAGCAAACGACAACCGAGACACGGAAAGATCAGCATGTACAGGTTTGGGAAGTGCGTCCTCCCCATCCACAAGGTCGGGTTTGGCGTCGATGATCTCGACGAGGCGGGCGAAACTGACTTGGCCGCGCTGGAGGATCGAGAGCATGAAACCGATGGCAATAAGGGGCCAGGTCATGCGGGCGAGTGCGAGGGAAAACGCGAAAAAACCGCCCTCGGAAAGTTCGCCGGACAGCAACAGGGAGGCACCGTAAAAGAAGAAGAGCAGAAGACCCATGGCAGCGACGGCACCGGTGACGGGAAACATGAGACCGCGAAGCCGGGCCAAATCGAGGGAGGTGCGCAAATAGGCTTGGTTGAGCTGCTCGAAACGGGTTTTGAGGCTGTCTTCGATGCCAAAGCTGCGGACGACGCGCATGCCAGCGAGGTTGCTTTGGACAAATTCGGTGAGTTTTCCGACGGACTTTTGGATGTTCTGGTTGCGGATGAACATCTTGCCGGAAAACGACTTGGTGACGAGCATGAGAACGGGCACGGTCAGAAGGGAGACACCGGTCAGTTTGGGGGAAATGGAAAGCATGACTTGCAGCGCGCTCACGAGGCCGAACACGACGTTGAGCAGGTTCATGACACCAAAACCCATCAGCAAACGGACTTGGGTCAAATCGGCGGTGGCCCGGCTCATGATTTCACCGGCTGAGATGCGCCGATAAAACGCGAAACCAAGCCGATGGAGACGCACAAGCAGAAGGCCTCGCAGTTTGTACTCGATGTCGCGGCCCGCGTTGAAGCAGTACATGCGGCTCGAGACGCGGACCAAAAACGCGACAACAGCGAGCGCCAAAATGCCCCACAGAGGCCGCATCGCATCGTGAGGTGACACGCCAGGCACCGAGGAAAACAGAGCATCAATCGCGCGCTTGGACAACCAATCGATGCGGTTCATCGCAAACTGAAACGCGAGGAGCATGAGGCCGCCCATCACATACCGCGGCCAAAACGCCACAAAAAAAGAAAAGAGCGTGGTGCGCTCGGGTTCCTCTTTTGGGAGGACCTGTGGTTCTGTCATTCCTTGTGGTCTTTCTGTGTTTGCAGTTGTTTGTTTTTTTGGGGGCCGGTCAACGCCCAGGCCAAACCGAGCCACGCGGCGACCGCCGAGAGACACACCGCACCATACAGGAGGGCCGAAAATACCACACCGGCCCATTGCAGCGCGGTCACACCCAGCGATGCGAGCCCCTTGCTGGCGCGGTTGCCAAGTACATCGATGACTTCCTTGGCTCGATATCGGGCGTCAAAGGACAAAGGGACATACAGGAGTTCTTTGGATGCCCGGAACAGGGAATAGTCGAGCGTTTTGTAGATGCCATACGCCAGGGCGCAGGTTGTCAAAGATGGCCATAGCATCATGGAAAAAAGAGAAAGGAGATTCACAAGCGGAACCAGGAGTTGGATGACTCTCCCGGAAAACAGGGAAAGCAAAAGGGGGGCCCCGACAAATTGCAGAAACATCGCAGCAAAATTCACAAGGGCGTAGTACTTGCCGGAAAACGCATTCTGTTCATCCAGGCCGGGCAGGTAGTCTGCAAGTGCCCCTCGGAAGGTAATTTCGAGCAGGACAGAGACGACTTGAGTGGCTGCAATCAGGCCGATGAGCAGGACCAACACGCGCTCTGTTTTGAACAAATGGAGTCCCAAGTGGTCGGTCTGGGAGTGCTTCTTTTTGCCTCCCTTGGGAGGGCCAAATTTGGAAAAGAGAAGGGCGTAGACGGGCAGGGCGGGCACAGTGAAAACAGCCGCGAGCCACAGCAAATTCAGTGTTCCAAGGGGGCGGGACAGATAGCCGACCAACAGTCCTCCCAGCACCGCACCCATGCCCGCAACACCGCAAATCGGACCATTCCAGGTACGTCCAGCTGCGGGATCGAATTTGCTGTCGATGTAGGACCAAATCTGTTCGATAAGGAGTACGACATAGGACTCCTTAAACACAAACAGCACGACGACTGCCGCTGTGAGACCCAGCCGAATGGCAACAAAACAGCCGAGCATGGTCGCCATCGCGAGGATCGTGGTCGCGAACAGCGTGTACCTGGGTCCGATCCACGAAAGGAGTCGTCCGTACAGATACGTCAGGGTCGCGATCCCAATCAGAGAAAGTCCGAGAGCCCACGGCAACCCCTGTTTTCCATACGTTTTCACAAAGAGCGTGCTGGCGGTGCTGCGGAGCATTTCGTAGCCGCACAAAACCGCACCTGCTGCGAGCGCGCAAAGCAGTGCAAACCAGACGGCGTTTGAGCCGGACAGCGGCCCCTTTGGCCCCGCGCCAGTTTGTGTGGAGGCTCCGTCCTGTTCCTTTGCAGCGGTCATTTATTTGCGAACCATTGTGCGTGCGGCGGACACGATTTTGTGGGTTTTGTCGGCGTGCGCCAAAAGTTCTTCTAGTGGTCTTTGCATGTGTTGGATCGCGAAAAGCGCATGGGTGTGGGATGCGGACGAAGCGAGGTTTGAATCGGACAAAATGCGCTGCAAGGCAACAAAGGCCTCGTCGAGCGGAACGAGCGCCTGCTCCAGGGCTTCCACGGGTTCGCGCAGTTCGGTGGTGAGTCGGCGCAACACTTCTCCGATGGCGGACAGGCGTTCCTGTTGCAACAACGCCTCTTTGGTTCGCCCAAGCTCTGCGAGCGCGTTTTTGAGTTCTTCGTTTCGTCGGGCAAGGTCGGCGGTTTTGCGCGCAACTGCGCTTTCAAGCTGCAAATTCAGTTCGGTGCTCGTACGCAGCCTGTGCAGAAGCGCGCGGCGCAGACCTTCGATGCGCAAAAGGACGGTCCACAGCTCACCGGGAAGCGGTTCCTGAAAGGGTACGCGGTGCCATTCACCTTTGGACAGGGCGAGCACTTGGTCGCGCAGACGCAAAACCGGCTTCACCCAACCGGTCCACACAAGGAGCGAAACCCACAACACGAGTGCAAGCAACGCGCCCAAACCCATCATCCACATCGGACTTCCTTTTTTTGTACGTGCATTGGTTTTTGCAAAGGGGATGTAGAAAAAACTGCGTTTGATCGCAAGCAAAGGGTTTCGCCGCAAAACAGTTCGGCTAAGATGGGGTCCATGAAAACGACCCTCTTTTCAGCTTGTGTTCTCGTCGGTGCGTTGGCTTTTCCAACGACCTCAAATGCGCAAAACTGCGCGGTTCATTACGCAGCCGGTTTTGCTCAGATTTCCGGTTTGGTGGCCAAAGCAACGTCGCAACTTGCCGCCGATCAGCTCGTCGATCAGGCGTTCGGCGCAAGACCTCAGCAGTGCGAAGCGAATGCCTACACGTCTTTCGTCGATCAGTTCGAGCTGTTTGGCCGGACGGCGATTCGTGCTGGCCAACCGCCGCGTGGAAGCAAAGGTGTGGTGCCTGCGGTGAAAGAAAATCAAATGCGGCTTGCGATTTCGATCATCCGCAAAATGTCACCGATGAAAGTTCCGCTTGCGGACGCCAAAGCGGGCGTGAGTCAGTTCAAGCAAATGCGCAGCAACTTGAACGCGGTGGCCGATGATGCGGGAAACACGCCGATGATGACTCAAGTTTTGGAAGCGATTTCGCAAGTGGGTTCTCCGAGAGCGATCGAGGAGACGGTGCAAGTCGGTTCAAGTGGGAATACGGCTGCGGCGGGTTCCGCAACGCCGGGGACTCCGGGGGGGGTTCAACAGGTGCGTGTGCCGAACACACCGCTTCCGGCGTGGGCCGTCATCAAGCTGTACGAGGCGCGCGATCTGTGCAAACCGCAGGACGTGGCGGGCATCCAGATTCGGCTGCAAGACATCATCAATTGGATGGAAGCGAACGCGCAGCCCGTTCAGTAACCGCCTTCGGCATTGGGGGTCGGAAGACGGCCTAGGTCGGCGGTTTGTGGGGTGATTTGTCTTATTCGGAAAGATAGAGACGATTCAAGAGGACGCCGTGGCGCGCCAGAGTGAGGGGGAAGGCTTCGCTCTTGCTTTCGGACAGACTCCGCAGGGCTTGCTCGATGTTTTGGGACGTGACGGTTTGCCCGTTTGCGTCCAGCAGCAAGTCTCCCACTTTCAAATCCAGGCGGGCAGCGACGCTAGAGCGGTCCACGCGGGTGATGCGGCAGAACGTGCGTCCGGCAAAAGACACTTCTTCGCAGCCCGCGCCGACACCATACCGCACGGACAAACGAGCGAGCGCCTCTTTCCTTACGGTGTAGGTGTGAGAGGCCTGTTCTTTCACCGCTTGGTCGTAGGCATGCTCAATCACGCGCACGGCAAAGTCTTCGCCGGAACGAACGGTGCGACGCTGGCCGGTGGTGGTGTCTTCAAGGACGATCTGTTGGTCAAGAACCCCAGACAAGCGCAGGTTGCGGCCCACTGTACCGCCGACCGCCACGTCGCGGGTTTCAAAGTTCGGGAGCTCGGCAAGCGTCGCAAACGCTTCATTTCCTTCCCCTTGGGTTCCAAACAAACGGAACGTGACTTGTCGCGCTTGATAGTCGTCTTGGGCTGCGGCGGGTTCTGGAAGCGCGAGTGCAGCGACTTCTTGCGAGGTCACTTCGCCCGTCGAACGCCCGCCCTCGCAAGCAAGCAGAGAAGACACGGAACACAGAAGCAACGAAACAATGGTCTTGTTCATGGTCAGACTCCTTTACTTGAGGCACGAGGGAACGTTGGACAGACTGCCGTATTCGCCGGCCTCCCATGCTGCGCAGGCGAGTTTCCGTTGGCCAGTGTCTTTGGCCGGATGGAAACAATCCAGGCCGTCGATGTCATCCTTGCTGAAGCGATACGTGCCCACAGAACTGTTTGCGGTGGCCGTGCCACGCCAGTCGGTAAAGAAGTTGATTTTGCCCGCGTTTCGCGACGCAGCCGCTTCGACTTCGGCGCGCAAGCCGTCGTTGTATTGATCGACCCGAGCCCCGATCGCCGCCCGCCGCGAGGCATTCCCTTCTCCGGTGACGACGCGACAGACGCCCGCGATCGACCACACCAAGTTGCACGTAATGAAGTTCTTTGCATTGCCCGCTTCGTACAAGTAATCGACGCGCGGCATCGACAACACCTGAACTTGGGAACCCGCTGGCAGACACCCCGCAAGTACATCGAGCGCCGATTTGAGCGCGTTCCGATACGTGGTCACAGAGTACAGTTTCGAGGTTGCATCCGACGACGAACCTTTGTCCCGCGAACACACATCGTTGCCCCCAAGTTCCAAAATCACGCGGTTTGGTTTTTTGGCCATCGCGCAAATCCGCGCGGCTTGTCCTGCTGCGTTGTTTCGACCCCCGACCATCTCTGCACCGGATTCCGAAACGAACTCCTTGGTCATTCCTGAGAACTTGGCTTTGAAGCGCAGATAGACCGAATTGACCTTTGTGTCCGTCCCCTGGCCAAAGCCAAACTCGGGGTGTTCGCCGGGGAAGTTGTTGGCCCCCCAACCTTGCGAAATGCTGTCTCCTATACCGGACAATTTTTCAGGATCAGCGGCCCACAGCGTGGTCGGCAGCAGCACCGAACCAAGAGCGAAAAGAAACACGGAACCTTGCATGAAAACCTCCTTTGGTTTTGCAGAAAAACCCGCAAGAAGTGAGCCAATCTGCACAACATGATCCAGACATGCGGAAAACCAATGCTCCGACGGGAGACGAGGTTTGGCGCGTTCAGAAAGTGGGAAGCAAAGACCCCAGGTTGCTGCTGGTTTTGAACCTCAATTTTTCCCCTTTTGGATGGGCAATTTTTGACACAAGATGTGCGCCATGAATTTGCTCGTCACCGGAGGCTGCGGCTTCATCGGTTCTCATTTCGTCAGGTGGCAACGTCGGAATCATCCCCACGACAGATTGGTGGTGCTCGACTCCCTTTCGTACTGCGGGAACTTGGCGAACCTTTTGCCGATCGAACACGACACCGGATGGCGCTTTGTCAGGGGTGACATCACGGACGCGGATGCGGTGAGCCGCGTGTTCTTGGAAGAGCGCATCGATGCGATGTGCAACTTCGCAGCGGAAACGCATGTGGACCGATCGATTTTGTCGTCGCTGCCGTTTGTGAAAACGAATGTGGTTGGAACGACCGTGCTGCTCGATGTGGCCAAGCAAGCCAATGTCCATCGTTTCGTCCAGGTTTCCACCGACGAGGTATACGGCACGCTTGCACCAACCGATCCGCCGTTTTCCGAACACACACCGCTGGCGCCGCGCTCTCCCTATTCCGCCAGCAAGGCCGCTGCTGACCACTTGGCCCTTGCGTACTTCCACACACATGGTCTCCCGGTGGTCATCACGCGCTGCTCGAACAATTACGGCCCCTATCAGTTTCCAGAAAAACTGATTCCACTCCTGATTTTGCGAGCGATGGCCGACCAACCGTTGCCGATTTACGGAGACGGACAGCAAGTGCGCGATTGGTTGTATGTCGAGGATCATTGTGCAGGCATCGACGCTGCGCTGCGCCGTGGACAGCCGGGCGAGGCATACAACTTTGGGGGGCGCTGCGAGAAAAGGAACCTCGAAATTGTGGAACTTGTGTTGGAACTGTTGGAAAAGCCCCGTTCGCTGATCCGCTTCGTCCAAGACCGCCCCGGACACGATCGACGCTATGCAATCGATTGTGACAAGGCGGAAAACGAACTCGGTTTTCGACCCTGCATGTCGCTGGTCGATGGACTTGTAGAGACGGTGCGCTTTTACAAAAACCACACCGATTGGTGCAAAAACATCGAGACCGGTGCATACCGCGCGTACTGCGAACGGAACTACGGAAGTCGTTTGGGAACAAGTCAGGAGGTAGCTTGATGAAGGTTCTGGTGTTGGGGGCTTCGGGAAATTTGGGGAAACATGTTTGTCAGGAATTTGTGGCTGCCGGTTGTCTTGTGACCAAGATCGAACGGTCTTCGGGCGATTTGCGGCATTGCACCCGAGAGGCGATGTACCGGCTGCGCGATCGACTCAGCGGGATCGATGCCCATCTCGTCGTGAATTGCGCCGCTTACACCGACGTGGACGGCGCGGAAGAACACAGCGATGAAGCGTTTATGGTGAATGCGGTCGGTGCCGAAATGGTCGCACGCGCTGCGGGCGAGCTGGGTGTGTCCGTGTGCCACATCTCGACCGATTTCGTGTTTGACGGCGGGCTTTCGCGTCCCTACGACGAATTTGACGAACCGCGCCCTTTGTCTGTGTACGGTCGCAGCAAATTCGCGGGCGAACGGATGGTGCGTTTTGTGAATCCCAAAAGCTACATCGTGCGCGTTTGCGGTTTGTATGGCCGAGGAGGTCGAAATTTTGCGTCGCAAATCGTCGAGCGGTTGAAAGCGGGGCAGACACTGCGGCTGGACCAAAAACGCAGGTGTACACCGACGTGGAGCCGCTCCCTCGCACGGCAAATTCTGACCCTGTGCCGACGAGGAGAATTTGGCGTTTACCACGCAAGTTGTTTGGAAGAAACCACGTGGTTTGGTTTTGCACAAGCTCTGTGCGACGAAGCGGCGGCTTTGGGATGTCCTTTGCCCCGGACCTTCGAGGGCGTAGACACCTCGTCGCTGTCGCAAAAAGCCGAGCGACCTGCGCAGTCTGTGTTCGACTGCCGCATGCTCCGAATGCGCGGCATCTTCGAGCTTCCCCCCTGGCGCGATGCTCTGCGCGACTACTTGAAAGAACTCATCGCCCGCAAAGAACTACAGCCCCGCTAGAAGAAACCGCAGAGCGCCCGGCAACCGTCGCGCCCACGCATCTTCGTTGTGCAGGCCTCCCTCTTCGATCACATACCGAAAATTCACACCATCGCGAAAGCCCAGGTCTCGGTACGTCTGCGCAAGCTCTGCCGTGTTTTTCCAATCGTCCCCAGACCCGCCTCCGTTGCCGCTGTCCACGTACACACGACCGGGCTTTCCCGTACTCCCTTTCACAGCAGACAAGATGTACCGACCATCCCACCAAGTGGACGGAGAGAAAACACCCAACCGTCCGAATACATCGCTCTTTTTGACCCCCGCATACGCTGTGATGAGCCCGCCCAGCGACGAGCCAGCCAGCGTCGTCTTCGCCGGATCTTTCACAAGTCGCCCCTTCAACTTTGCCGGACTCTCCAGTTCGAAGACAAACGGAGAGAGTTCTTCAACGAGAAAGCGCAGATACAAATCCCCGCCGCCGCTGTCTTTGTACGTCGGATCGCTGCTTTTCGTCGGTGTGTATTCGTACATTCGGGAAGACGTATTTTCCGGCCCCACCACCACCACTTCCGGCAAGCTCAGCGACGGATCAAGCGCGTCGATTCCCGCATCGAGCGTCTCGGACACCTGCCATGTTCGTCCCCCAAACGCATACCGAGGGTCAAACAGATTCTGCCCATCGTGCATCCACAACACCGGATAGGTCGCTTCCGGGTTTTCCTCGAAACTCGGCGGCAAATACAGCCACACCCCGCGCGAGTTGCTCAAAATGGCCGACGCAACGGAAGGAATCCGCAAATACCGACCTTTCGCCGTCACAAAATGCGGATACACATCCACTGTTTGCCCAGGTGCCACCACGAAGTTCCGTCCGCGCGACCACGTCGCATCGTCTAGCAGCGGTTTCCACTCAAGCGTCGCCGCCATCCCCCGAAGCCGCGTCTGAAACAGTCCGTCCCGGACTTTGGTCATCGCGCGTCCCGACGACCACGATAGACCGGCACCATTTCCCCGCACACTCACTTTCGTGTACCGACCATCGTTTCGCGGATAGTGAACCCGCAGCACCGTGTCCCCCGGAAGCAGTGTCAAATCTGACCCGTCGTCAGCCAATTCCTCCTCCCCTTTTGTCTCGTCCGAATTTCCGAGACACCCACCAAGCACCAACGCCAGAAAAACAGCCAAGCGTCCAAGCGCGCCCCAAAAACCCGCCAAAGTACTCGTTTTTGCCCCAAAAAACGCCGTTTTCCGGTCCCGATTCCGATTCCGATTCATGTCCCGCAGCCTATCCCGTTTTTCGCCCAATCAAAAAACCAAAAACAACACTTGCCCCCACATGTCTGCTGTTGAGGTGACATTGTGGTTTGTGTTATGACCAAACCTGCTATGTGCGCGGTTTCTGTCCCCCTGCTTGGGAGGTGCTGCGGCAGGCAAGGCAAAAGCATGGACAAGATCGTCATCAAAGGGGCTCGCGAGCACAACCTGAAGAACATCGACGTGGAGCTGCCTCGCGACAAGCTCGTCGTCATCACCGGTTTGTCTGGTTCGGGCAAGTCCTCTTTGGCATTTGACACGATTTATGCCGAAGGCCAGCGTCGCTACGTTGAGTCGCTGTCAACCTATGCCCGGCAGTTTTTGGAACAGATGGGAAAACCCGATCTCGATTCCATCGACGGCCTGTCTCCCGCCATTTCGATCGAACAGAAATCCACCAGCAAAAATCCGCGCTCTACCGTCGGTACCATCACCGAAATTTACGACTACTTGCGTCTTCTGTATGCCCGAGTCGGGACCGTGCATTGCCACAGTTGTGATCTTCCCATCGCCGCGCAAACCGTGCAGCAAATGGTCGATCGCGTACTCAGGCTGCCGAGCGGAACGCGGTTTTCTGTCCTCGCTCCCGTCGTCCGGGGTCGCAAGGGAGAGTTCAAAAAGGAACTCGATGCCCTTCGTCGGCAGGGTTTGCGTCGCGTCAACGTCAACGGCGAACTTTTGGACTTGTCCGAAGACACGATCAAGCTCGACAAAAACAAAGCCCACACCATCGAGGTTTATGTCGATCGCTTGGTCGTCAAACCCGACGTGCGCCAACGACTCACCGAGGCTGTCGAGCTTTCGCTTCAGCTCGCCGAGGGCATCGTAAAAATCTCGCCTGTTCTCCTTGGCGAAGACCCGCTCCCCGACGGTGTTGGTATCACCGACGAAAACGGCGACATCCTGTTTTCCGAACGATTCGCCTGCATCCAATGCGGCGTCAGCTATCCCGAAATCACCCCACGTCTCTTTAGTTTCAACAATCCGTCCGGCGCTTGCCCCGCCTGCGACGGAATCGGGGCCAAAATGTTCTTCGACCCCGAGCTGATCGTTCCCAATCCCGATCTCTCCCTGCGCGAAGGTGCCATCGAGCCTTGGGAAAAACGCAACGGGCCCTTTTTCCAGCAAATTCTCGAGGCACTCGCCCAGCACTTCGGCTTCGACATGGGCCTTCCCTGGTCCGATGTTCCCCAAGACATGCGCGACATGTTGCTCTACGGCAGCAAGGGCCAACAGGTCGAATTTTGGTTCGAGAAAAACGGTCGTCGCCACACCTACAAAAAGGAATTTGAAGGGGTCATCGCCAACTTGGAGCGCCGCCTCTCCGAATACGAGCGCCGCCGTCGAGAAGAAGGCACCGCGCCCGCCGGTTCCGACAGTTTCGAGGCCGCCTACGAAGAATTTTCTCCCTACATGAACAAATCCCCCTGCGAGGAATGCCACGGCACCCGTTTGCGCAAAGAAGCGCGCTTTGTGCGGCTTGGGGGTTTGCCCATTCATGAACTCACCGCGAAACCCATTCGCGACGCCCATCGGTTTTTTTCCGAACTTGTCCTTGCGCCCAGGCAAGCCGAAATTGCCGAAAGAATTCTCAAAGAGGTTCGGGACCGCCTCGGTTTCTTGGTGAACGTCGGCCTCGATTACCTGACCCTCGATCGCACCGCCGCAACCTTGTCGGGCGGCGAAGGACAACGCATTCGTTTGGCCAGTCAAATTGGCAGTTCTCTCGTCGGTGTGTTGTATGTCCTCGATGAACCTTCCATTGGCCTTCACCAACGTGACAACCAGCGATTGCTCGAGACCCTGTTTCGCCTCCGCGACATGGGCAACACCGTCATCGTCGTCGAACATGACGAGGACACCATCCGAGCCGCCGATCACATCGTCGATATGGGCCCCCGAGCCGGCGTTTTTGGTGGACGAGTAGTCGCTGCTGGTCCCGTCGGTGAAATCATGTCCTCCACCGCCTCTTTGACCGGGGCCTATTTGTCTGGGCGCAAAAAAATCGATGTCCCCCGAAGTCGAAGGCAGTGTCAAAATCGCTACCTCGTGCTCAAAAACTGCGTAGAGCACAACCTTCGCGATGTAACCGCGCGGTTTCCCGTCGGTGTGTTTACATGCGTGACCGGCGTATCTGGATCTGGAAAATCCAGCCTCGTCATCGACACCCTCCTCGCCGCCCTCAAACAGAGAGTCAATCACTCCAAATGCCAAGTCGGCGCGCACGAGGGTCTGGAAGGACTCCACCACATCGATCGCGTCATCGACATCGATCAACTTCCCATCGGTCGCACTCCGCGTTCCAACCCTGCAACCTACACCGGCGTTTTTACCCATATCCGCGACCTGTTCGCCGCCCTCCCCGACAGCAAATCCCGCGGATACAAGGCTGGACGGTACAGCTTCAACGTGAAAGGGGGACGATGCGAAGCGTGTCAGGGGGACGGCATTTTGCGCATCGAAATGCACTTTTTGCCCGATGTGTATGTAGTCTGCGAAGAGTGCGCGGGCCGTCGCTACAACCGCGAAACGCTCGAGGTCAAATACAAAGGGGCCTCCATTGCCGACGTGCTCGAAATGACCGTCACCCAGGCCACCGAATTTTTGGGACACATTCCCAAAGTGCGCCAGAAGTTGGAAACCCTGCGTGATGTTGGCCTCGGCTACATCGCTCTCGGACAACCCGCCACCACGCTTTCCGGCGGCGAGGCCCAACGCATCAAACTCAGCAAGGAACTTTCCAAAAAGGGTTCTGGGCGCACGGTGTACATTTTGGATGAGCCCACCACCGGCCTCCATTTCGAGGACATCAAGCAACTCCTCGAGGTCCTGAATCGCCTCGTGGATTCCGGGAATACCGTCATCGTTATCGAGCACAACCTTGATGTCATCAAAACATCGGACTACGTGATCGACATCGGTCCAGAAGGCGGTGACGGAGGTGGAACGCTCGTCGCATGCGGAACCCCCGAAGACATCGCCCGCGTCCCCTCTTCCTACACCGGCCAATACCTGAAAAAAGTCCTTATCCCCAATTCCTAATCCCTCCTGTCTTCTTCCCTACCGGCACTCCAAACAGCGCACCATTCCCTCCCTACCTAGGCCCACAATGTCTCCAGCATCGGTTGGATTTTCCCTTAACAAGTGCGTGACATGTTTCCTGGACATCGTGTAAAAAATACTTTCCATGAAACAGACCTTGAGCCATTTGTTGCGGGCGCGTCGGGAATCGTCTGGATTGTCTCAGCAGGAGCTTGCCGAAGCCGTCGGTGTTTCCAGGCAGAGCATCCTCGCAATTGAAGCTGGCAGACACAGCCCCAGTGTTGACCTCGCGCTTCGGATGGCTGACATCTTGGGTTCTACCGTTGAAGAACTGTTTGGCCAAGCCCAACCGCAAAGTCGGCTGTTTGCAGAGCATGTTGGCTCAGTGAACTGCAACAGAGTCGCCCTTGCTCGGATTGGGGGACACTGGTTATCGTATCCCCTGCAAGGTCAGGAATCGGGGCGTGCGGCCTGCGGAATCGTCGAGCACGCGCGAGGAAAACGCACCGAAGTGATTCCCTTGCGTCCCATCCCTTCCCTGCGAGACAACGTCGTGCTCATGGGATGTGCACCTGCGCTTGGACTCCTTGCCGATCGCTTGAACACAAGCAACGGCACTGGCCACTTTCTCTGGTTTTCGCGTTCCAGCGCCAGCGCATTGACGGCACTCGGACACGGTCAGACACATCTCGCTGGAGTGCATTTGACCGACAAGAGAACAGGCGAACAAAATCTGCCCGATGTGCGGCGGCACCTGCGAAAAAAAAGAGTGGCGATGATCACGCTCGCTCGCTGGGAAGTAGGGCTCCTGACCGCACCTGGGAATCCAGGACGGATTCACTCTGTCGCTGATGTTAAGCCGAATCGCATGGCATGCCGCGAACCGGGTTCTGGCGCGCGTCGTCTGTTGGAACGGGAATGGGCAAAGAATGGATTGCCAGACTCCCACACCGAAAAATGTACGATGGTTGTTCATGGACACCATGCCGTAGCGATGGCGATCACCCTCGGTGCTGCCGATGCTGGAATTGCTAGCAGAGACGCCGCACTTGCGTTCGGTCTGTCTTTTTTTCCGCTTGCCGAAGAACGATATGACCTCGTGATTCCGCGTTCCCTGTATAGAAGTGCTGCCGGGCCAGATGAATTCCGAAACGCAGATGCAGATGTATACGTAGACAAAAGCCAGGAAGAAAACATGAAAAAGATGCTCGACCTCCTGCATACGGCGACCTTCCAACGTGAGCTCAGGGCCTTGGGATATGACACCCGACACTGCGGCCTGCACGTGGTTGAGGGCACCCCATGAAAAGCCGCTTTAGGGCCACCTGGTTGTTTGTTTTGGGAGGACTCCTTTTTGCGCAGACTGTCCACGCACAACCTGTCTGTGATGATCCTGTCAACCTTCCCAATCCCATCTATCTTTCCGTCGGTGACACCCAAGTCAATTTGATGCGAGAGCTGGGTGCCAAACTGCGTGCGGCCGAGCAGATCACGCTCATTTGGCGCGCCACCGGATCGTGTACGAACCTCGACACCCTATACGGCGACGTGAAGATGAGCGGCAACTTCTCGTACATTCCTGCGGGGTATGATCCACAGGCCACTCCGAATCCTCCGGTTTGTTCCGTGCCATCTTCAGGGGTGCTAGCAGACATCGCCAATTCGATCGTGTTTTTGGAGGGATGTCCCACCCCAAAACCCAATGATGTAGCGGACATTTTTGGACCCGTGCAGTCCTTTGCATTTGTGGTCCCCCGAGCGAGTTCTCAGACGGCCATCACCGCCGAAGAAGCCTACTTTGTCTTCGGATTCGGAATGGCAGGAAAAGTGACCCCTTGGCTCGACAACAACCTCCTGCTTGGACGCCCTGTGACCAAAGGAACCGTCATCAGCATCGGTGCCTCCATCGGTGTTCCCGCAGGAAAGTGGCAAGGACAGAAAATCAATCTTTCGCAAGATCTGGCCAGTCAACTTGCAGCTTCCCCTGACCCTGAAAAGGCCCTCGGAATCCTTGGGTCCGAAGTCTATGACAGCCTCCGTTCGACCCTCAAGGCGCTCGCCTTTCGGGCCTACAAGCAACGTCGCGCATACTTCACAGACTCCACTGCAATCGCTTTTGACAAACAGAATGTACGCGACGGACACTACCACCTGTGGTCCTACACCCATTGGCTCCAAAAACTGGATTCCATGGGAAAGCCTCGCAAGGCAGCAGCGCGGCGCGTCATCGACATTCTCGTCGGCAATCCGGTCACGCCACCCGCAACATTTGAATCTCTGGACGCAACCGTAAAAGTCGGTTTGATTCCCCGCTGTGCCATGAAAGTAGAACGGAAAACCGAAGGGGGTGACTTCTCCCTCTTTCAGTCAGACACACCCTGTGGTTGTTACTTTGATTTCAAAGCCACAGGAAGTACTTCGTGTTCTGCCTGTTCCGAAGCCAATCCGTGCAAAACAGGAGTCTGTCGCCATGGTTACTGCGAGGCACGATAAACATGAAAACCACTAGAGCACTTGTTGCTGTGCTTTTGCTAAGTTTTGGGAGTGGATGTCCAGATGACACAGGGGGAACGGATGAGGGCCCTGCGGACTTGTATGTTGCAGAGCCCCCTTGTGTGAGTCAACCTGAAACCCACGTTGAACTCCTGAATGCTTGCACTTCTGCACAATCCGTCGACAAAAAGCCGGTATTGCCCCTCCTGCGACCCGATGGAACCCTCCCTCCATTGCCGTAGTTTTTTCCAAAGTGTCACATTCTTTGGGGTCTGCGCCGTTTGCAATTCTGCTCCTTTGCAGGCGCAAGAAACAGACCTTGCAGCACGGATTCGCAAACTCGAACAAAGGCTTGCCACATGGGAAACCCAACGAGCCGAAACATCTTCCGCGTGGCTAAAAAGGGGCCCTTTTGAACTGCACATGGGAGGTTTTGTCCAGGCCGACGCCGTTGCCTATCGTCAGGATTCCGAGGATCAGCTCGACGGTTCGACCGGACAACCTCTGAATGAAACGCGCTTTGTGATTCGCCGCGCGCGTTTGCGTGCAGAGGCCGTGTCTCGTTATCTGGGGGCCGCACTTGAAGTCGATGGGAATACCATGCATGGCACCCAGGTTCGTCTGCTCGGCGGTGAAGTGTTTGCGCAATGGCCGACGAGAACAGGCGACATTCCCTATGCACGAGCCACTTTGGGTCTTTTCAAAATTCCGTTTGGTCATGAGGTGCGTCAATACGATCCAGAACGTCATTTTTTGGAACGCAGCCAAGTCATTCGTGCTCTGTTTCCAGGGGAATACGATTTGGGAATTGCAGTCCAGGGGGGCTTTCACTTTTTCCGATATGCGCTCTCTGTCATGAACGGAGAGCCAAGCGGAGAGGAACAGTTTGCCGCACGCGATCCGAATCAAAGCAAGGATTTTCTTGGACGTTTGGGAATCGATCTGACGTTTGCGCGCCTGTTTCGATTTCGCGCCGGCTTTTCAGGCTTGTACGGACAGGGTTTCAGTCCGGGGCAATCGGCGGGAAAGGATGTGTTGTCCTGGCGCGATGACAATGACGATGGACAAGTCCAGCTCAGCGAAATCCTCGTCGTGCGCGGACAGGCAGCAGTTCCTTCACAGAACTTCATGAGAGACGCGATAGGGGTCGATGCAGAGATCGCGGTTTGGGTTCCTACACTTGGTACATTGGAGTTTTCAGGGGAACTCCTGGTTGCTCGCAATTTGGATCGCGGTATCTATCCCGCAGATCCCATCGCCACCGGGCGCGATCTTCGGGAGTTTGGATATTACGCACTCGTGACGCAAGAAATTACGCCCTATGTTCGCATGGGAGTCCGATTTGATTTCTATGATCCAGACTCCGATAGGCAGCAGCAGCTTGGCGTTTTGCGCCTTCCCATTTCAACAGCGTTCTCGACGCTGACTGCAACTGTTGCAGTTCAACTTCCACGATACGGACGAGTCGCGCTGGAATACCAAAACCAACGCAACGCACTGGGCAGAACAGCCGCAGGAATCCCAACCACATTGGGAAAAGACAGCGTTGTCTTGCGTGCACAGGTGTCGTTTTGATCCGCCCTTTTCCAACCCTGTTGTCCTGTTTGTTGCTTTCGCTTTCGATCGCAAACGGATGTGATTCCGCTTCTTCCCGAAGTTCGGTGACTGCACTTTTGCGCGTTGCGGGAGCGCAGCGGGTTGAAGGTCCGCCTCCCCAGGAAACAGAAGCAGGATCAGGCCACGCAGTGCCATCCGTGGTCCTCTTGGGTGCGCGCATTTGGCCGGGCACAATCGACAAACCATTGGAAGGAACTTTGCCTGTCGGATCGACCGCTGTCTCCATTTTTCTCGTCGGAGATATCGCCCATTACGTTCTTCCAGCAGGACCCGCCGATGTGACCGGAAAAGATCTTCCTACGTTCTCTGCACGCCTCTCCTTTTCACCCCTTTTGCCTCTTGGTCCCATCCGATTGTGGATTTCCGCCGTGGATCAGAAGGGTGTGTATGGCCCACCCAGCGTACAACAGTTGATCAGTGATCCAGAGCCTCTTCCGCAAGGTGCCCTCGTCTTCCAATTGCGTTGGAAACGAGCTGCCGATCTCGATTTGCATGTGCAACAACCAGATGGTCAAGTGATTTGGTCACGTCGAAAAAATGCACTCCTCAACCCTGGTTCAGGGTCCCCTTCTCATGGCAGCTCAACCGGATATCTCGATCAGGATTCCAATTCCCTTTGTGTGATTGATGGGCAACAGCGTGAACATGTCGTCTATCCGCAACGCCCGTTATCCGGCCTGTATCGCGTGTGGATAGATGCGTTTTCGTTGTGCAAGGAAACAACAGCATTTTGGGAAATGTCTGTCTTTGTCGATGGAAAACTGATTTCTTCAGTCGGCGGACAGAGTGTCCAATCTGATACGCGCGGCCCTCATGAACCTGGAACGGGCACACTTGCACTCGAATGGGAATGGAAGTGATGTGTGTGGCCAGAATCTGGGTCATTGGTCTGCTTGGATTGTGTTCATCTGCCATCGCATCGCCCGACTCTGGCTCCCATTCTGTGGTGGTGCAAGGAGACCGGCTTTCCTCTGGTTCCCTTGAAGCGCGAGTCTCTACCCAGGAGGCCAGAACGCTGCCCGGACTTTCGGGAGATGCCGTTCGTGCCGTAGAATTCCTGGCGGGTGTCGCGCGCACGCAACTTGGTGCGGGACAATTGATTGTTTGGGGCGCAGCACCGTCAGAAACGCGCATTTTGTGGGAAGGAATCGAACTCCCCACTCTGTATCACTTGGGGGGTCTGCGCGCCGTGCTCCCAACCAATATGGTTGAATCAATCACACTGCTTCCCGCAGGATATGGTGCCGCATATGGGAGGGGGTTGGGAGGAGTCCTTTCCGTAAACTCTGCATCCCTTCCTGACGGTTTTCACGGTGAAGTCCGTGCCGATTTGCTCGATGCAAGTGCGCAGCTTTCTACATCGATCGGATCGCGCTTTCACGCAATGCTCGCCGGTCGGTTTGGTTATGTGGACAAGCTGCTTCCGCTGCTCACGTCCTTGCCCCTTTCTGACTTCTTTCCTTTGCCAAGTTTTTGGGATGCACAGGCGCAAGTGGAAGTGCATCTGCAACGGCGCAACGGACTTCACGAAGGTCTGGTATTGCGCGTGCTGGGCGTCGGAGATTCCCAAACTCGCATCCAGGCAAATGCAGATGAAGCGAATGCACAAACAGAGTCCATTTCTCGCCAATTTTTTCGCGTTGCGCTGGAGTATTTCCGCAAAGTTCCCGATCACAAAACCCGCGTAACCCCATGGATAGGAATCGATGAACAGCACGATTCCGCACGATTTGGGGGAACGGAAGCAAGGCTCTCTCAACGGCACGTTCGGTACGGTCTGCGCGCATCCCATTCCCACAATGTTTGGCCTATGTTGACATGGGACTTGGGTGCGGATGTTTTGGGAGATCTCGCAGATGTGCAGCGCGATGGAACCCTGACCAGGCCACCCCGCGAAGGGGACAGACGGGTGTTTGGGCAGAATCCTGGTCGCGAAGTCAGCAGCGACTCCTTTTCCGTTCATCAAACCAATCTGTCGGTGTTTTCCCAGGTCTTGCTGCGCCTGGGGCGGATTCGGCTCACTCCCAGTCTTCGCGCCGTCGCCCAATTGTCTGACGTAGGCCGCCTTTTGCCCCGAATCGGAGACACCCCTCCGCTTGGTTTTCGTAGACTGGATTTTGCACTGGAACCTCGCTTGCAACTTCGCATTCAACCCACGTCCAGACTTGCGCTATTTGCTGCCGCAGGTCTGTTTCATCAAACACCGGACCCCGTGGATCTCAGCGCAGTGTTTGGGAATCCGACGCTGGGGCCAGCCCGCGCAGTGCATGCGGCGGTCAGTGCAGAGGTCCGCATTGCTGAACCCCTTACCGTCGAAATGGGCTCGTTTTTCCGGGGTCTGTTTGATCTTTGGTCACGCAGTCCACTTCTGACACCCCCACTCGCGCGCTCTATCGATCAAGAGGGCACGGGTCGTGCATACGGAGGCCACATTGTCGTACGTCTGTTTCCCTTTTACAAACTCAGCGGAACTCTGTCCTACTCCCTAAGTCGTGCAGAACGGCGGGACCACCCCAAACTCCCGCTTCGGCTCGCCGATTTCGACCAACCGCATGTGTTGCAAGTGGCCGTGCGATACGTGCTGTTCGGGTGGGGAATGGGAGTCCGCCTGCGCTACGCATCCGGGCTTCCCAGAACCGAGGTCATCGGCGCGTACTACGACGCCCGTGATGATCGATTTGATCCACTTTTTGGGGCTACCAACGCCATTCGCTTGCCGGATTTTTTCCAGCTCGATGCGCAAATTGATCGCACGTTTGTGTTTGCAAAACGCCTTCGTTTGTCGCTGCAGCTCGAGGTGCAAAATGTTACCGCACGACAGAACGCTGAAGACCTCGCATACCGATACGACTACAGCCAAAAAGCGTACATCCTTGGGATGCCACTTATGGCCAACGTGGGAGCACGATTTTCATTTTAGGAGTGGAGCACACCAATATGAAGTATGTAATAGGTTTCATATCGTTCCTGAGTGCTTGCCTACCAGATTTGGGAGCACCACAATCCCTGATTTTGGGACCACGGATTCTGTCTGTTCGCAGCGAGCCGCCCGAAGTGTTTCCAGATGAAAAAGTGCAGCTCTCTGTGGTTGCAGTCGAGGCTTCGGGGGAGCTGCTCTCTGCCTCTGCTCCCGTCGAATGGGCCTTTTGCACCAGCCCCAAACGCCCCGTTGAAAACAACGTGGTCGATGCGGGATGTTTGGGGAACGAAGTCCGCCTTCTCCCGGCGAACGTACAGACCGTTTCCACGCAAGTTCCAAGCGATGCGTGTGCCTTGTTTGGTCCGCAGAGTCCACCTTCTACAGGTGAATCGGGTACTCCCCGCCCACGAGACCCCGATGAAACCGGAGGCTACTACCAACCGGTGCGCGTGAGCGTCCTGGGACTGCGGGCAATTGGCTTGATTCGGATTCGGTGTGGTTTGGCATCCGCGACCCCTGAAGTAGCCGCACGATTCCGAGCCGAGTATCAACCAAACCGAAATCCAGATACCGCACTCCTGCACATTCACCACAATGGGCAGACGATCTCGTCGAAGAACCTTCCAGCAGGACAACCCCTTTTGTTGCGACTTGTGTTTCCCAATTCGATTCAGGAGACCTATCTCCGTTTTGATCCGGCCAGCCAGTCGCTCGCACAAACCCCTGAAACTCTGCGAACCTCGTGGTTGTCCGCGCAAGGGAGTTTTCAAAGTGGACAAACCTGGGCCACCCCTTTCGACGAAAACAATCATGTAGCCGAAACGCTTTGGACTGCCCCTGAAGTTCCCGGAAGCGTGCTGCTCCACACCGTCCTTCGCGACAGCCGTGGCGGCGTTCTCTCCCAAACTCACCCAGTTGAAATCAAAATCAGGCAAAGCGCGCAGAACGCTCATGTGGGGGGTCAAAAATGGGATGACTGACGTGCTCTATTTTGCTCGTAATTTGAATCGCTGAATTTTTCCCGTCGCTGTTTTGGGCAACTCTGCGACGAATTCGATCCATCGGGGGTACTTGTAGGGGGCAAGCTGTTCCTTGACGTGGTGTGCAAGTTCCGCAGCGAGTCCCCTTGTTGTTGAGAAACCCGTGCGCAACACGACAAACGCTTTCGGCTTGACCAGTTCCGCATCATCCCGGTGCCCGACCACCGCTGCTTCGAGCACAGCCGGATGCGTCAGCAGGGCCGCTTCCACTTCAAATGGAGACACATAGATTCCAGACACCTTCAACATGTCATCCGAACGACCGGCATAGGTGTAGATCCCTTCCGGTGAAAAGGAGTACTTGTCCCCGGTCTTCACCCATTCCCCCAAAAACGTCTTCTGGGACATCTCCCGCTTTCGAGCATAGTGCAGCGCGCTCGACGGACCTGATACATACAGATCCCCGATTTCGTTCGCCTGAACGTCCTTGCCCTGTTCATCCAGAATTTTCACACGATAGCCCGGAACAGGACGCCCAGAAGCGCCATAACATACATCACCCGGAAGATTTGATACAAAGATGTGAAGCATCTCTGTAGACCCAATTCCGTCCAGAATTTCGACCCCCGTTCGCTCTGTCCATCTTCTCCCAAGCTCCGCAGGGAGTGCCTCTCCAGCAGATGTACAGATTCGCAAAGCCAATTCTGTCGTTGTTGGAAAATCCGCATGCGCAAGGAGTGCGGCGTACAACGTCGGCACACCATAAAAAATCGTAGGCTTGTGTTTTGTCAGCCGTTCAAACACAGCTTTTGGAGTCGGTCGTTCAGCCATAAGAACTGCTGTTGCACCGACGAAAAGAGGAAACGTCAGCGCATTGCCAAGACCGTAAGCAAAAAACAATTTCGCAGCCGAAAACACCACATCTGTTTCTCGGATTCCCAACACTTTTTGCGCGTACTGCTCAGCGGTTGCTGCAAGACTCCCATGCGCGTGAACAACTCCTTTTGGAAGTCCCGTAGAGCCAGAGGAATAGAGCCAAAATGCAGGATCATCTGCAATCGTTTGGGCCACAGGAAAGTCTGGATGTCCCGTTCTCAGCAACGCCGAAAAGGAGTCTCCTGAAACAACGACATGCCGCAAAAAAGGTTGGGAGGAAAGCAGCGGTTGAAACATCGGCAAAAGGGCTTCAGAAACAACCAACGCTTTTGCACGGCAATCGGACAGCATAAACGCATAGTCGCGCGGCGTAAGGAGTGTGTTGCCAGCGACGGGAACAAATCCAACGAAAAGACACCCCAGGAACGCGACCGGCCAGTCTACGGAGTCGTGCATGACGATCATCACGCGGTCTTCCGGCTGCAATCCCAAACCCAACAGAGCACTCCCAAAACGGCGCATCCTTTCGGCCAATTCTTGGTAGCTGAGTTCCCCATGATCGTCTATGTAGGCCGCTTTCTTCGCTCGAGCAGGGAGATTCCGCAGGACCAAATCCTCTGCCGCATTGTAGGGGTGCTGTTCGTTGTTCATGTTGCTTTCTTTCCGACGGAAACAGAAACACTCGATCGACTATTTCATGTCTGGGGATGACGGGTTTCGGTAGACGCAACCCCCATATCCATCCGTTGCTGGAATGGTTCCCCCTTCACAGGTCTGTTCAACCCAGCCTCCGGTTCTGATGACAGCACAGGGGCCATAACACGCCACGACGCAGGTCCCGTTGTCGCAGTACACCTTGGAAGCGCCACCAACGGCGATTTCGCACCTTTTGCCGCGACAAGTCACATAGCAACCGGCACCGCAGGAACCACGGCAAGTGGACCCGATTTCGCACATAAAACGGCAGTTGTTGACCTTCTGGTTGCATACCTCGAGGCCAAAATCACATTCCCCATCGTACGTGCAGACGCAGTAATTCGTTCGGCAGTGTTCGACACAGCCGGTTAGAGAGGACGCAAGGACAGCGACGGAACAAAGCAACAACCAACGCATGTCAGATTTCTCCTTCCTGTTTTGCTCACGTCACTTGTGCAGTGTCCCAAGCGTTCCGAATCGACTCCTATGGGATTCCCAATCGATTCCTATTGCGTTTTGGCAGTGGCGTTCGCTGCTAGATGGGAAAGGTCACGTGACAAGACCTGATGCAGTGATGACAAAAGGGTTGCGGGATTTGGAACGGTTCCCTGAGCCAGATACGCCAAATCCAGCAGCAAGTCGCTGTACCTCGAAAGCTCGTTGCTGCCCGGTCGCGTAAAGAGAAGTTGCGCCAGATTTTCCACGAGCGGGTGTTTGGGATTCAGTTCCAGAATCGGCTTTTGTGCCTCCACTTTTCGCCCAGCCCGCTTGAGCAATTCTTCCAAATGGGGCCCCATGTCTCCCTCATCAGAGACCAACACCGAGGCACTTTCTGTCAGGCGAGAGGAAAAGCGCACTTCTTTGATGCGTTCCTGAAAACGAACACGCAAATGGGCCAGAAGCGCCTGCAACTGTGTCTCCTGTTCTGGCGTGTTGTCTTTGCTTTCCTTGTCCGTGTCTTCTTCCCCGGCGAGTTTCGGGGGAGTGAAATCCCCTTTGTGGATGGCCCTCAGCTTCTTCCCACCAAACTCTGTGAGTGATTGCACGACCCATTCATCGATGGGATCAGTCAGAAGCAACACATCCAGGTTTCGTTTTCGCAGAGCCTCTATGTGAGGACTCCTTTCCACCACCATTCGAGAGGGACCTGTGATGAAGTACACCTCGTCTTGGCCTGCGGGCATCTTCTCGACATACTCCGCAAAGTTTGTAAACTGACCTAGCGGAGTGTTCATGGAGGACCACAAACAGACCTCTGCAATTTTTTCTCGGTTTGCAAAGTCGAGGAAAATTCCCTCTTTGAGGATTCCACCAAACTCCTCGAAAAAGGCTCGGTATTCCTCGCCTTTTTGCTCTCGCAATCGCCGAAGCTCTTCGAGCACTTTTTTGACAATCTGTTTTTGGATCGTCGTGATGATCTGATTTTTTTGCAGAATTTCACGCGAGACATTCAGCGGTAGATCGTCGCTGTCCACCACACCACGCAAAAAGCGCAACCATGGCGGAAGAAGTTCCTCTGCGTGATCCAGAATGAACACCCGGCGCACAAAAAGCTGCATTCCTCGCCGTCTGTTTTGATCCATCATCATGTCAAACGGAGGCTTTTTCGGGATGAAGACAATCGCCTGGAATTGGTAGGGAGTGTCTATCACAATGTGAAGTTTCCCAAGCGGCTTGTCGTCAGCAGAGAAACCCCCACAGAGTTCCCTATAAAACTCGTCGTACTCTTCCTCTTTCACCTCCGATGGGCGCTTGGACCACAACGCAGTTGCGCGGTTGAGCTGTTTCCCATCCAGGCGAATGGGCCACTTCACATAGTTGGAGTATTGCTTGACGATCTGCTCCACCTGCCACGTTTCCAGGTACTCGCTCGCGTCGTCGTTTAGGAACAGTTTGACCGTTGTGCCCACCGACGGACGATGGCCCGCTTCCAGTGAATAGGTTCCACTGCCATCACATGAAAAAAGAACGGGCTCTGCACCGGGCTCCGCAGAACGTGTGTCCACCTCTACTTTGTGCGCAACCATCAAGACAGAGTAGAAGCCGACACCAAACTGACCGATCACATCTAGCGTTTGTTGGGAGTCCCCCTTTTCGCTCTGTTCCTTGACCTTTTTGAGCAAAGTTGCCGTCCCAGACCTCGCAATGGTGCCCAAATGGTCGATCACCTGAGAACGGGTCATGCCGATTCCCGTGTCGGAAACGGTCAGCGTTTTTTCGTCCTTGTTCAGCGTGATCGCAATCGCCGCTTCCTGTTCCTGGGCAGCCGACGAAAGTTCTGGTCGAGTCAGCGCCAAGAAACGCAACGTGTCGAGCGCATCCGAAGCGTTTGAAACAAGCTCACGCAAAAAAATCTCTTTTTTGCTGTAGAGCGAGTGGATGACAAGGTGCAGAAGCTGCTGCACTTCCGTCGAAAAAGTGCGCGTTTCTGCATCCGAAGGAGTGTCTTGTTGGGTCGTTGTTTTCTCGTTGTCCATGCCGAATGGCTAAACCATCCTTCGCGCGTCTGGCAAGAGGGTTTTTATGAGTTTTTTATTTTCGCGGCGAATAGATGTCGTAACGGATGTCGCGAGGCAGATTCCAGCCGGACGGGTCAGGTTCTGACAGTTCAGAAAGGTCCAAGTCTGCGACCACCAATTCGGAAGCCGCCGACAGTTTGGGGGTCAGACTTTGGGACAGGTTCGGGCAGATTCCTTGCGGTCCACAGAAGTAACTTTCCCCAAAGTATTCGATGGTCCAGGGGGACTCTGTTCCCATGCGGTTGGAACCCCCAATGAATACGCCATGGCGAACGGCATCGACGAGAAATTCCTGATGCCAGACCCGTTGGCTTTTCTTTCCAAATGTAATCGCCGGGCAAAAAACAAGTTCTGCTCCTCCTGCCTTGAGGGAATACATAACTCCTTCAAAGTGGCGGTCGTAACAGATGGCGATTCCAATGTTCCCGCACGAAGTTTTGAAGACCGGAAAGAAAGGATTGCGCGCAACATTGGCCAGGGAGGCACCGAGCTTTCCATCGCTTGGTCCGTAGTAAAACGTCTCGTGAAAGGAGCCCTTGTCATTTTGACCGCACGGAATGTGTGTCTTCCGATACCTGCCCAGAATCGCGCCATTTTCGTCGATGACAACCGCTGTGTTGAAACGATGTCCGGTCTCTGTTTCGGTTTCAAAAATGGGCGCGATGATGATCACGCGGTATTCCCGCGCAGCCTGCCGAAAAGCACGCACAGAGGGCCCGGTCGTAGCATCTTCCGCAAACGCAAGCCACATCGGGTCTCGCCCGAGCGCAAAATAGGGGGCCGTACAGAGTTCCCCCAAACAAATCACTTGCGTTCCTGCCGCTGCGGCTTGCGCGACAAGAGAGATGTTGTGTTCCACATTTGCAGAGCGAATGCGATCCAGGTGGGGTTGCAAAGTATGCAAATCCTGGACGCGGGAAGGCATGTCTGGATACGCATTTTTGGTTTGCGTCAGGGCACAACGGACCACGCGGCGCGGCGTCATTTTGAAACTCCTGTGAGCAGGCACAACACGGTTTCGTCTGGGGCAAGAGGCTCTTGTTTGTGCAACGTACACAAGCCCGCAATTCCCGCGCTTCCTGTCGCGCTCACAGAAATTCCGGTGCATTGTTGTGTCAGGGAATGCGCTGCAACGATGGTATCTTCTGGAACGGTCAACGCATCCCCTTGTGACACAAGAATCGCACGCACAATCCGCAACCAATCGTAGGTTTCATCGTCGAGGATTCCGTGTGCAGCACTGCGTGGAACGGACTCCCAAGGCCACATGTATTTGCTTTTGTTTGCTGCGATTGTGGGCCAAATCCGTTCATCCGAAAAATCGGTCTCTTTTGGAAAAGAACAGCGCAAGCGATGGAGGGCACGCGCCAAAGGAGAGGCAGATTCTGTTTGTGCGGTGTAAAAGCGGGGCCAGGATTTCAACAGGCCGGTTTGCAAGGCCGTTTCGATCGCGATTGCGGAACTTGCAGCCAGTGCTCCGCCACCGACTTGGATCACAATTGCCGACGGGGTTTTTCCCAATTCGGCCAGTTGACAAAGGGCCTCTGCAAGGAGTGTCTGTCCACCGAGTAGGGTGAGACCGTTGTCAGGTCCCTGGCAACAAAAGGGGAGGGCACCAGCAGCTACGGCCTGCCGAAACCGATGATAACAGGGGTCTCCTGCTTGATGGGGTTCCCGTTCGCAAAGGTGTATGTTTGCCCCAAGTTCGCGAAGGGAATGCACGACAGACTTCTCTGCATCCGGGGGAATGAACACCTGAAGAGGCCAATCGGCCGCTCGAGCCACCACGGCGGCTGCAAGTGCTGCATTCCCACAGGATGCAATCGCAAGTGGGGGACGCGAAGGAGCGTCCTGCCCATGGGCGGAAAGTTTCTCTCCGACGAGAAATTCAATCATGAGACCAAACAAATGCCGCCCTTTGTGGGAACCGCCGGGGTTCTCTGTTTCGTTTTTCAGATAGACTCCGCCGCGTTCGGGAATGGCAGAGAGACCGAAAAAACGAGACAACTCTTCAGAACGAACAAGCGGTGTTTGGCAGAACGTTGATCCACTGACGCGGGCCACTGCGAGTGAGAGGCGTTCGACGGTTTCGCGATACAGATCGATTCCCCTTTCGCCTGATTCCAAACAGCGGTGAAACGCGAGCATCCGATCGGAAAAGCGCAAAAAGGGGGAGCTGGTCTGTATGGAACCACCAGCAGAAGGTGTTTTGAGCACGGGCAAAAGAACGTGATCTGCGCCATCGGAAGAACGCGGACAGACAAACGCCGGAAAACCAGTAGTCCCGACGGGAACTAGCGTGCCACAGCCCGCACATCGCAAGAAGATCATGCGAGCATTCCGGTGCGTTGATTCAAGGACAAAATGGCCTCATCCCATTGCGGAACTTGGGCTCTGAGTTTCTGCCAAAAACGCTGGTCGCGGCGTTCTTCAAACTGGGCCAGGGGAACTCCCTGTTGTTCAACCCATGTGAAGTATCCCAAGTTGAAAATCCGTTCGCGGTCACGCAGGGAGAGTTCACAAAGGAGATCGGTAGACACAGCCAGCATGTGCTGGCCATAGGTCTCTGCTGCCGAGATGGAATCAAACCCCTTTGGGAAGAGACGGGCCTGGTTTTTGGGGATCTCGGAGACATACATTGCGGCACTATCGGTAGCGACGGTGACTACGGCCTCTGTTTCTTTCAAACGAAGGTATTGTGCAGTTTTTTTGGCTGCCAAAATGTTGCAGATGGCAGAGAACCCCAAGTTGGCCAGCGCATCGACCATTTTGGGGGCCACTCCGCGCCGTTCGATCAGATAGCGTTGGCCGTCTTTGTGGTTAAACAGAACGTGGAGGGCGTCTGTGCTTCGATCGGAAATCGCCGCAACAAAATCTGTGTTCATGACGTTGTGAATCAGGGGAACGTGTTTGTCGCCGATTCCCTGAATGTTGTGTTCCCCGAATCCATTGGCGAGCAAAGTGGGGCATTCGGCAGCCTCGACAGCAACGATTTTTGTGCCCAAGTGTTCTTTCAAAAAATCCCCGGCAGCCAAAGTTCCTGCGGACCCGGTTGCAGACACAAATGCGCGGGCCTGCAAACCCGGATGGGAATGGATGACATCGGCCATGGCTTTCCCAGTCAAGTGATGGTGAACCAAGTAGTTTCCGTACTCTGCAAATTGGTTCAGGATGACGTTTTGAGGGTCCAAACGGAGTTCGTTGCACTTGTCATAGATTTCTTTGACGTTGCTCTCTGTTCCAGGCGTACAAATGATGTCGCTTTCTTCAAGTACCCAGCGTTTGAGCCACGCGAAGCGTTCTGCGCTCATCCCTGCTGGCAAAATGGCGACGCCTCTGCATCCCAAAATCCGCGAGATGGCAACGCCTCCACGACAGTAATTTCCCGTCGAAGGCCAAAGCGCGCGGTGCTGTGTGGGGTCAAATTCTCCGTTTACAAGACGGGGGACCAGACAACCATATGCAGCAAGTACCTTGTGCGCAGAAATCATGGGAAATCGCGCGCCCAAGAGCACAACGATGGGGGAAGGAATCCCGGTGACTTCGCTTCCTAACACCAAATGAGCGGGTACGTTTTGGATTCCCCTGCGTGTTTCATCGTTGTACCAATGGACGCGCCACAAATTCAGGGGATGGGGTTCGTCTGGATCGATGTCACGAAGCGCAGAAAGGATGTGAGAGGGAATCCGATCGGGGGAACCCAACTGGGAAAACTGTGGCAGCAAAACGCGGTTTTCACGGAGTCTGTGAATGGCATTGTTCAGCATGTAGGTATTGTTTGCGTGCGTGTTAGGGGATGTATGGGAAGACATGAGCAGGAATCCTTCAATTTACGAGAGTTCCGTCGAGAAATCAGAGAACAGACATCTTGGACCAGAGTCTTTGTGCTTGGACTTTGGCGTCCTGTTCAATCTCGGCAAAGTTTGCGGTAAGAAGTTCTCCGTTTTGAACCACCCACTGTCCTTGGCACATGACATGGAGGATCGAACCAGAGGCGGAACGGACAACCAAATCGGCTGCGGAACCAGGAAGGAGATCACCAAAGGGAAGCCGCAGGTGCGATGTCACCAAGGCATAACCAGCGGTTGCACGAACCGAAACAGAGCGCGGATCTTCGTGTTCTGTTTCTTTGCGAGCCAATTCAAGCAGAGCGGCTTCTTCATCGGGCATCGAGGCTGGGTATCCGTCTGTTCCGATCGCAACAAAACGGGAATGGGAAAGAGCACGGGGATACCCAACACGGTTTCCAGCATTCGACCGCGGATTTTGGACGAGCCACAAACCCAAATCGTTGCAGCGACGGACGGCATCCCTGTCCAAATGGACTCCGTGCGCGAGGATGGAGCCCGTTGGGAGTACACCCCACTTGAGAAGACGATCGAGGGGATCGGAATATCCACGCTGTTGTGCATCTTCCAGATCGGCCACGTCTTCCGCGACATGGACGTGCATGGGAACCGCAAGCTCGCGGCACAGTTGTCCGGCGTTTTCCAGTGTGGAGTCACTGACGGTGAAACTGGCGTGTAGGCCGAAAAGACCTTGTACCCCTTTTCGGCGGTTGGTTTGGATGAAACGACGACATTCCTGTAGGCCTGCGCTCGATTCACGGAGGCCCCCGTTGCGTTCGGTCGCGCCATACGCGAGCAGCGCACGCACGCCGAGTTCTTCGCAAGCGTCGGCCAAGATGTCGAGGGAGCCGGCGATCATGTCGGGGGATTCGTGATGATCGACTAGGAATGTGGTTCCAAAACGGAGTGCTTGCGCAACGTAATACCGTGCGGCAGCACGCAGGGATTCACCGTCGAGCGCGCGATCCAAACGCCACCAGATTTGTTTCAGAATCTGGAGAAAATTCTGAGGTGGCGAAAGGGGCTGGGGCATACCGAGCGGGGCAAGACCGCTGTACAGATGGGTGTGGGCGTTGATGCGACCAGGCTCGACGGTGCCGCCGCCGCAATCGAAGCGTTTGGGCACAAGGCCCGGCGGCAAGGAGGACGCATCTGCCAGACGGTCGCCTCGAACGAGAACATCGCGACCCATGTGCGTGTTGGTTAGCAGCCAGGTGGCCATGCAGATTGTCTATTTCCCTTTGTCGTCGGAAACCACCACGGCGATCGGCGGAGGAGTGCTTTTTTGCGACGCAACGGCTTGTTCCTTCGCGTCTTGGCTTGCCCCGAGGACGCGAAATTGCTCGATGTGGCCTTCGATGAGATCGAAGCGTTCGCGAGGTCTGATGACGATGCGCTTTTGGAGCCGTTTTTCGAGGGCCTCGATAAATTCGTTGTCCGCAGAAGCGAGAAGTTCGGCGATCTCGGGGTGGGTGTGAACGACGATGGTGTCGTCGGAAAAAGCGTGGCCGTCGCGGCGAATGTGGCGAAGAACTTCATACGCGATCGTGGTTTTGGATTTGGTATAGCCTTTTCCGTCGCAGTACACGCACTGTTCCGTCAGCATGCGGCCCAAAGATTCGCGGGTCCTTTTTCGGGTCATCTCGACGAGGCCGAGTTCGGAAATCTGGGTCACGTTGGTGCGGGCGCGGTCGGCTTTCACAGCGTCGAGGAACGCGCGCATGACCTTTTCTTGGTTTGCCTCACGATCCATGTCGATGAAGTCGATGATGATGATGCCGCCGAGGTTGCGCAGACGGAGCTGATCTGCGACCTCTTTGCACGCTTCGAGGTTGGTTTTGGTGATGGTCTCCTCGAGGTTGCGTTTTCCGACGAATTTGCCTGTGTTGACATCGACGGCGGTGAGCGCCTCGCCCTGGTCGATGATGAGTGTGCCGCCGGACTTGAGCTGAACTTTGCGTTCGAGGGCGCGGTCGAGTTCCATCTCGATTCCGTAGGCGTCGAACACGGGCTCGCTGCGATCGTAAAGTTCAATGCGGCTTACATATTCAGGCATGAACGTGCCGGTGAATTTGATGAGCCGGTCGTATTCAGGCTTGCTGTCGATGATGAGTTTTTCGACATCAGACGTGAACAGATCGCGCACGGTGCGCAAGAGCAAGTCCAAATCGTGGTAGAGCAGCGACGGCGCTTTGGCGGCTTCGGACTTTTTGACGATGGAGTTCCACAGCTTGATCAGAAATTCCATGTCAGAGCGAAGCTCGTGTTCCTGGACGTTTTCTGCGACGGTGCGCACGATGAAACCGGTGCCGGGCGGACGCATCGAATCGACGATGGAACGGAGTCGTTTGCGTTCCTTGTCTTGCGCAATGCGACGGGAAATTCCGACGTGATCCACGGTCGGCATGAACACCAAATTGCGGCCAGGAAGGGAAACGTAGGATGTGGAACGGCTGCCCTTGGTGCCAATCGGGGCTTTGGCGACTTGCACGATGATTTCTTGGCCGGGGCGGAGCAAATCTTCGATTCGGGCGTCGCGGCTCTTGTCGTCGTCTTTGCGAGAACTTTCGTCGTCTTCATCGACAAAAAGCGACTTGATGTCCTCGGGAGCGCCTCGCACGTCGGCCACGTACAGAAACGCGGCCTTGTCGGTGCCGATGTCCACGAAAGCGGCCTGCATGCCGGGGAGAACCCGGAGCACTTTGCCCTTGTAAATGTTACCGACGATGCCTCGTTCCCGTCGGCGTTCGATGTAGATTTCGACGACTTGGCCGTTTTCGACGAGAGCGACGCGCGTCTCGGGTCCATCGGCATTGATGACTAGCAAGTTGGGCACGATACCGTATGCCTATGAAAAAAGTTTCGTTGTTCAGCGTCCGACCTGACACCGTTGTCAGGGTCCGAGCCGCGAGCCGTTTTTTTCGCCCGCTGAGTGCCCCCCGCGTACCACGACCGACCGGTCTTTTTCAAGGGAATCAGCCGGTTGCGGCGCGACCAGCCAGGTTGAGCGAACTTTGGCATGGGTGTTGCTATATCCAGAAGCGTGTAGTTGATTCGCTTAGCTTTGTTGTTGGGTGTTCGGCCTTACTTTTTATTTTCCGAATGCTTGGCAACTTGGGGCCCGTGTCCAGGCGCTATGTTTACGACCGCTTGGCGTGGGTCTCCCGACCGCTTCTAACCAAAAAAAGGAATCGGTCGGCAAGACGGCCTGCCCCACTGTATGTGTTGGCGGGCCGTTTTTGTTTCTGGGGTGGGGCAAGTGACAAAAGACCTTGGCGCGGCACGTAGAACTACGCATGATAGGCCCCATGAAACAGGGGTCCTCGCAGCGCACCGGGACACGTTGGTATGTGCAGGGTGGTTTGTGGGTGTTGCTTGCGCTGCTGGGAGGGCTCCAAGTTTTTTTTGTCCCGACTGTTCATTTCTGCCCCCAGAATGCGCCCCTTGGCGAGCTGGGGGATGAAGACGGCAGCGGCGATCTTGATCCGTCAAGCGATACCAGCAAAGAACTTCGTGCGGAACGAGAAGCCGATGTTTTGCATTCCCCGAGGGTTGAATCCTCTGCCGCTCGGGTTGCGGCTTGGTTGCATTGCGCTGTCCGTAGGACTCCAAAGCCCACTTCGCTGTCCGCTGATGTGTATGTGACTTCCCCTCGACCTACCACACGAATGCTTCTGTGAAGTTCCTGTCGTGGGCGGAGTCTGTCCGCTCACAAGCTGTTCCTCTCTTTTTCGTTTCTATCGATAGATTGTCGTCGCCCACGCGAGATGGCGCGGGCGTGCAAGAGGAGATGTCGTATGGGTTCGTCTCTGGCTGGTGTGGAGGCTCTACCTTCCCAACCGCCTCGTTCAGGTGTTCTGTTTCCGCATGTTGGCCAGGATTTCGCCGCGTCCCTGGTCGTGTTTTTGGTTGCGGTGCCACTGTCGATGGGCATCGCGCTCGCGTCAAATGCACCCATTATGTCGGGTCTTTTGGGGGCCGCGATAGGAGGCATTGTGACGGGCCTTTTGGCGGGGGCTCCGTTGCAAGTATCCGGTCCCGCCGCTGGTCTTACGGTGGTCGTGTTCGGCCTGACCAATCGGTACGGTTTCGAGAAAGTCTGTGTGATGACGCTCTTGGCGGGGGCCATGCAGGTCGTGATGGGTTTTTTGCGGATTGCGCGTTTGACGATGGCGATTTCGCCCGCAGTCATTCACGGAATGTTGGCTGGAGTCGGTGTCCTGATCGCGCTTTCACAGAGCCATGTGGTGCTTGGGGGGGTGCCGCTGAGTTCTGCTCTATCGAATCTGCGCATGTTACCCGAGCGCGTGATGGCGATGAATCCAGGCGCTGCGATCGTGGGGCTCCTGACGATGGCAGCGCTTCTTCTGTGGCCGCTTGTGCCGATGAAACGGTTGCGCATTCTTCCAGGCGCGTTGATTGCGGTGCTCCTGGGAACGCTGATTTCTTTGACGTTTGATGTGCCGCGCGTGCTGCTTCCTGGAGGTCTGTTGGCGGCGATTCGTCTGCCGCAGATTCCGCCTTTGACAGAGTGGTCCGCGATTTTGACAGGCGCACTGACCATTTCTCTTATTGCGAGCGCGGAATCACTGCTCTGCGCGGTGGCGACAGACAAACTGCACACGGGGTCGCGCGCAAACCTGGACAAGGAACTCATTGCGCAAGGGGTCGGCAACATGGTGTCGGGTTTGATAGGAGGACTACCCCTGACCGGTGTGATTGTTCGGTCCAAAGCAAACTTGGACGCAGGCGGAAAAACGCGCCTGGCCGCGATTCTGCACGGAGTGTGGGTCGTGTTGTTGGTTTCGCTTTTGGGCGCAGCGCTGGGAAAGGTTCCCCAGGCTGCACTGGGAGGTCTCCTGGTCATTGTGGGAATCAAACTCGTGAACTTTGGTCACATTCGTGAGCTTCACAAACATCATGAGGCGCGCATCTACTTTGTGACGTTCTTGGGTGTGGTGTTTGTGAATCTGCTGGCAGGAATCGCGATCGGCATCATCGCTGCGCTGGCTGTGTTGGTGCATCGCCTGACGAGCGTAACCGTGACGGTTCACGAGAGAGAGGATGGACATTTGGTCGAGATTCGCGGCGCGCTCACATTCTTGGGGGTTCCCAAACTGACCGCCAAACTCGCAGCGATCCGTCCCAAGAGCAAAGTTGTCTTTGACATTGATGTTGAACACATGGATTTCGCCGGAATCGAGGCGTTGAAGTCCTTTTCAGAGCTTCATGAAAAAGCGGGTGGGAAAGTGATCATGGAGCTGCTCCGTTCGTTCTCCAGCGCGAGCAGTCCCGCTGTGCAGACCGATTCCCAAACAGGCAGCCAACCGACAACAGAGGGCCAACAACATGCATAAGTTGATTTCGGGGGCGCTCACGTTTCGACGACATGTGTTTGGGGCTTACAGAGAACATTTCCGTCGGTTGGCGCACCAACAAGAGCCGGACACACTGTTCATTACTTGTTCGGATTCCCGCATGGTTCCGAACTTGATCACTTCGACCGATCCGGGGGATCTTTTTGTCGTTCGCAACATCGGCAACTTGGTTCCCCCTTACTCCGAAGAGACCACGCAACCGATGTCTGTGGGGGCCGCGCTGGAATACGCACTCAATGTGTTGGATGTCCGTTTCATCGTACTTTGCGGGCATTCAGGGTGCGGAGCGATGCGAGCGGTGCTCCAACCGCCGTCGGGAAGGTTGCCCAACGTCGATCGTTGGCTTCGCACGGCGCAAGAAGGGGTTGAGCTGCTGAAAGAGTACGAACCACTGCCCGACGACCGATCGCGTGCAGACCTTCTTTCTGAACTCAATGTGCTTGTGCAAATCAAGCACTTGAAAACGTATCCCGCCGTCATGCGAAAGATCGAGGCTGGGACGCTAAAACTCGTCGCTTGGTATTTTGAGATCGACGGTGCGCAGCTCTTCTTTTACGACGCAGAGACCGGGCAGTTTGAACGACTGAACGATGAGTCCGCAGAAAAAGCCATGCGGTAGCAAGCCCCCCTTCTGTTTGTTTCCTGCGACAACCACTTCCATCAAACCTTAGTTTCCTTCCAGAAATCCCTCGATTTCCGAGGCGGCAATTTTTGCAGTCGGGCGTCTTTCTGGATCAGGGCAGAGCAGGCTCTTTTGAAGTTCCTGCAAAAAATCGCGTTCAGCAACATCAAGGGGCACCTGCGTTTCAGTCTGTATGTTCGCGAGCATTTCTGACAGCACAATGCCCACCGAATACACATCGGAAGGAGGTGAAGGGGGTGCTCCCAGCAGGCGTTCCTTTGACAAATATCTGCGCGTTCCTTGGCCCGCTCCGTGTTGCGTGTTTTCCAAGCGAGATACGCCAAAATCTGCCAACAACAAATCACCCCATTCCTGTTCTTTTTCCGGCAGTTCAAAACGGTTCCGACCGTCGCCGCGAAACAACAGATTTTCCGGTTTGATGTCTCCGTGGGAAACGCCCCCCGCATGCAAATCGGAAAGCGTCCACAGAAGCTCCCGCATGCGCAAAAGAGCGATCCGAAACGACAGACCTGCGCGGCCCAACCGGTGTCGCAACGACCCACCACGACACAGTTCCATCACCAAAAAAGGCAATGCGCCGCTCGGTTCCGAATCGGACAGAACATGAAGTGCGACGATTCCCGGATGACGCGCCCAAGACAGGAGTTTTGCTTCGTGCAACGCGCGAAACAACGCATCATCCTCGACCTGCTTTCGCACATGCGGATGAAACACCTTCAGAGCGACTTCTTTTCCCAGCTCTTTGTCGAGCGCCCGAAACACCGTTCCCATCCGCCCGACTCCCAATTCGGTTAGGAGCAGAAAACGATCTTCTGAAGAAATCGCCACCGTCGCAAAAGCGGTCCTCTGTCCCAACGCTTGGGGGTCCGTTTCTGCATCGGTGTGGATGGGTGGTGCTGCTACAAAACCGTGTCCACCCCTGTAAAAAAGAGGACCACTATTTTTTGTGGCGTGATTGCGTTGTTGCAAAAAGCGTTTCTGGGCCTCGGGATGGTGAAAATCGAGCAGAAGAAGTTCCAAGAGTGCTTTGTGCGCTTCCTCGTCCTGCCCGAGCAGGTCATACATCTCTGCAAGCCGAAGCCACAGCGCGCATTTTTCCTGGACCGGAACCAGTGTCACCGCGTGCGCAAGCGGCCCTACTGCCTCGGAAAAACGCTCTTTTTTGCACAGAGCTTGCCCCACCCATTTTGCAATTTCTGCACATGAGGGTGCGGCCTGCACAAACGACCTTCCCCAGCGAATCGCCAAGTCCTCCTCACCCCGTTCCCACAACATCTGCAACTTTTCTAGTACTTCATTGGGAATGGTTTTGGGAAACGCGCCTTGGTTTTCCTGTGCATCTACAAATCGGGACAACCACCTGTGCGGGTCTTCTGCAAAGGAGTCCCCTCGGGGGAATCCTTCCGTCGCCTGATGTGCGCCTCGCCTCGATTTCCCAAAACGCGCAAACAGCCTTTCCCAAATGCTCATGGTCCCAGCACTTTCAAAAGCAACCTGCTTGTACGGATTTCATCTTCGCGACTCACTTGCACGGGCGATCCCACCCGCCGACCATTCAACATCAAACCGCCGGTCTGTTCCTGAGCCGTTTTCTTTTCTGTTTCCATCGCAGAGATCCACGGACGTCCGTGTTCAAAACGCAGCGACAACCCCTCATCCAAACGAAATTCACCCACTCCCGAGCGCAAATGCCACCCCTTTCGGACGCCGCTGTGTACCCGCAGCAACAGCTCCTGATCGTTTTTTTGTACTTCCAAGCGAACCGCCCGCCCCAGGCCCAATACAGCCTCGGACCGCAGCGGCAGCGTGGCCCCCGTCGAGAGTCTCACACCGTCCAAAAACACTCCGTTCTTGCTCCCCGTATCCGTCACAGAAAAGCCGACCGCTGCCCCCCATTCGATTTGTGCATGTTCCCGCGATACCCCCAAATCCCCGAAATCCGGCGCGCGACCTTCTCCTCTCCCCAAAAAAAACGGAGGCGTTGCAAACACCATTCGTTGCTCCTCTTCTTCGGGACCGCGCGTGACCCCAAACGCAACGATCCCTTTGTGCAACACACGCGCTTCGATCGCATGCAGCCGACCGAGCGCCTCGGCATGCCCCGGAATCAAGCCAAGCAGTTCTCGAAAAAGTCTCGCTGCGTCGTCACGCTTCCCCTGTTGGTCGGCCAAGTCCGCCTGTGCAAACAGCGATTCCGTTGTCTGTTTGTGCTGCCGTTTTTGCGCCTCGCCCTCGTACAGAGCCTCGACTTCCTCAATGTCGCCCGCGCGTTCCAAGCACTCTGCTGCTTGTTCCATTCGCCCTGCCGCGCGAAACGCCCGAGCCGCTTGCGAAAACTCCTCCGCTTTCCAAAACGCCGCTGCCGCCAACAGAAAAACTTCCTGTTCCGCAAGTGCGGGTTGCTCGACCGGCACCACGCGCAAATATGCTTCCCCCAAACGCCGCCACAAAGACGCCGGCACCTCCTTTTCGTCGCCGAGCAAGTGTTCCGCGACCCGCAGCGCCGCAATCGCTTGTTTTGCCAATGTGCATCGGCTTGCGGCCAGCAGGTGCATTTCCGCCGCTTTCACAGGGTCGCCACACAGCGCGTATTCCTTTGCGGCTTCTGTGTATTCGCCGACCGCTTCATGCGCAACCGCATTTCGGTACGTCGAAGAAAAGCGCCGCAAAAGACCGTTCACTTGCCCCTCCGCTCCCCGCTGCGTTGTCGTTCGTACGCTGCGAGCACCATTTTCACATACCGCTGCGTCGTCTCATAAGGAGGCACGCCCTGATGTTTTTGCACGGCCCCCGCCCCCGCGTGGTAGCCCGCGATCGTCAGCACCACATCCCCCGAAAACCGATTCGCGAGCAACCGCAAAAGCCGCGCCCCACCCAAAATGTTTCGCCGTGGGTCAAATACATCGCTGACTTTCTGTTCCGTCGCCACGTCCGGCATCAGTTGCAAAAGACCCTTGGCCCCCGCGCAACTTACGACGTGAGGGTCAAAATCCGACTCCACCTGCATCACTGCTCGCAAAAACGCCTCTGGCAATCCGTACACCCGTGCGGCTTCGGCGATGTAGGCGTCATACCGATAAAACCGCTCTGGGCTCTGGTCCGTCGCTGGTACCACATCCGCCCGGGTTTTGTCGCACCCGCTTTGCCCGGACACCGTTTGCGCCTTCCCCGGTCCCGTCCGCGAAACCACCGTCCACTTGTGCGCTTTGTCGCCTGCGGGCGGAATGTTCGTAAAGTACACAACACCGTCGCGTTCGTAGCTCCACAGGTCCGCCCGTGCGGTCCCGTGCCCAAGCAAGCCCACAAGCCCGCACACAAACACCCCGCACAGGACTTTTTTTTGCCGTTTTTCCCAAAAGACCGACGCGCGCATGGTGTCCTCAGTTTGTCTTGTCTTGTTTGGTGTTTCAAAAGGAAGCATCGCGACACACCTTCCTGACCGTTCGATTTTTTTAGGAGTTTCGCGCGCTCCCGGTTCCGTGTTCAAATGGTCTTTCGTCGTGAGAAACCGCAAATCCAGCACCCCATCAAGTCCGCCGCAAGCGCCGGTTGTCCTGCCAGACGAGGCTGTTTTCTTCGATATTTTCGGTTGTCGCGGTTCCAGAAACCTTGTTCCCGCTCGGTCGCGGATCGGCAACCTCACCTCCTGTTATTCCCTGTCGCAGGGCAACGTCCTTTTTGCGTTTGACGCAGGGCGCGGCCTCACCGCGTTGTCGTCGCGGCTGTTTGGACGCGGACGCTTTGCCGCCGTAAGCCACGTCGTCGTGCTCGTCAGCCATTCCCATGTGGACCATTGGGAGGGCCTCAAAGACGCCGAGTGGTTTTGGCGGCGCGACAACGGCCTGTCCGTCACTGTGTGTGGCCCTCAGGAGGCTCTGCTCGCCATCCAACACGGCCTTCGCCATCCAGCCTTTGTGCCCCTCGAAATGCTCGCCGAGGGCACCGTCCAAAACCTCGAGTTTCGGACCCTTGCCGATGGTGAGCCCCAAAATCTGTTTGGCTGGCAGGTCGAGCCTTTTTCTCTGCACCACTACAGCGGCAAAGGGACCAGCCGCCGCTATTTGGACGCCCTCGGCTACAAAGTGAAGGTTCCGGGTGGTCCCCAAATCGCCTATTTGTGCGACCACGAACCCACTCCCGACACGCGCGCCAAAGAGGAAGCTGCTCTCGACGGTTGCCAGTTGGCTCTCTACGACTCCCATTTCTTGCGAATCGCCGATCAAATGTTCGGCCACGGTTCCATCGAACACACCGCCCTCATGGCCCGCGAGCACCCCGGCATTCTCCTGCTGGCCGGCCACCTGAGCGCGCACCACACCGACGCCGCCGTCCAGTCCGCCCTCCGCCACTTTGGCAAGGGCCTCCCAAACCTCCACCTCGCCCGAGAAGACAAAAGTTTCCCCTTCCTCCCCCCATCCTTTACCCCCTAACCTCCGCAAAAACACCGCATAGGCCCCCGTTCGGGGCCTGGTTCTTGTCACGGGGACTGGCTGTCGCCTCGCGGAGGCTTCCTCATTTTGTGGGAGAGGTGTTTTTCTCGGGTGGTGCAGGGGTTTTTAGGGAGCGAACGTCCCCAGGCTGCCGGGAATGGGGGTTAGGAGCACGGCCTCGAAAGGCCGCAATCGGAGGCGGCGACTTGGGGGCAGAAGGGGACTTCCGTGCGTCGAATACAGCGGCTCGCACGCAAACGGCAACCGGACCTCAGCCTCGTCATCCGCAAAATGGAGCAGCACAAAGACTGTCTGCGCCTCGTGCTGCCGTGTAAACGCCAGGACCCCTTTTGGCACGCTCGTTTTGTGCCACAAGGCCAGCGATCCACCGTGCAGCGCCGCAAAGGCGCGCCGAAGGGCAAACAGTCGCTTGTAGTGCTGGAACAAAGAGGTGGGGTCTTTGCGCTGGGCCTCGACGTTGCAGAACGGAAAACCGGGGTGTACCGGCAAAAAGGGCCGGGTGCCCGGAGGCGCAAAACCGGCGTTTTCGTCCATCGACCACTGCATGGGGGTGCGACATTCGTCTCGGTTCAACAGAATCCCTTTCTTTCGGAGCAGCCTGCGCAGTTCCGTGGGGACAAAGCCGTACATGTTGGAAAGGGGGTCGAGCGCGCTGTCAGCAGGGAGGTCGAGGTTCGTCATCCCGATCTCCTCGCCTTGGTAGACAAAGGGGACGCCGCGCGCACACAGTTGGAGCGTGGACAGGACCTTTGCGCGCCTTGCGTCGTTGCCCAGCCGTTCGATGTACCGGGGCTTGTCGTGGTTGCCGAGCACCCAGGTCGGCAGCAACGGAGCGGGAAATTCGCGCTCGTATTCTTCGATGAGGTCAAAAAACGCCTCGGCGGAAAACGGCGTGCGCAGCGTTTTGAACAGAAAGACCAGATTCAGACCATCATCGGGCATTCCCAAATACGAACGGAGGAGCTTGGGAGGGCCAAAGACCTCGCCGACCAGAAACCGCTCCTTTCCGGGCCTGGGAAGGGTGCCATCCGGCTGTTCGGGTTCGGGGACGGAATCGACAAAGGCACGCAGGGTGCGGGCAAACTCGATGCTGTCCTTGTGGTTGATGGTGTAGAGGTTTTGCTGGAAAAAGCCGTCAGGGTTTTCTTCAGAGGGGAGCGGACGGAACGAAAAGGGGTTGTCCGCGAAACTGGGGTCCTTCAACAGCGCGTTAAAAATATCGAGGCGCAGACCGTCGGCCCCCTGTTCCAAAAAGAACCGGACGATGGACAGCATGTTCCGCGTGACCGCCGGATTCCGATGGTTCAAGTCGGGCTGGAACGGCAAAAAACTGGTGAAGTAGTAGTCGCCGCTTGTGGGGTCGCGCTGCCAACCCGAGGGACCAATCATGGACCGCCAGTTGTTCGGGGGTTTGTCGCCGCGCGGTCCTTTCCCTTTGCGGAACAAATAGTAGTCGCGCTCGGGGCTTTTGGGGCAAAGGAGGGCCTGCTGAAACCACGGATGCTGGTCGGACGTGTGGTTCAAGACCAGATCGAACACCAGCCGCATGCCACGCCGCGAAAGCTCCTGCCGAAGCTCCACCAGATCCGCAAAGGTGCCAGACTCTGCGCCGATCTTGCGGTAGTCGCGCACGTCGTACCCCAGGTCGCGTCCGGGGCTGTCGAAAAAGGGGGTGAGCCACAGCGTTTCAACGCCCAGCTCGGCGAGCACATCCAGTTTGGAGAGGACGCCGCGCAAATCGCCGATTCCGTCTCCGTTTGTGTCGCAAAACGAACGGGGATAGACCTGATACACGGTCGTTTGCTTCCACCAGGGGAGGGCACACGCAGACGGGTTGGGCGTGGCCGCCGCAGTCGTCATGGCGCAGCCCCCTGTGGTGCTTTCTGTGGTGGTTTGGCGGGCTTCTTCCCAGCGGACTTCTGCCCTTTGGCCTTTTTGGGCACAGGGGGAGGCTTGATGGGATAACAAGACAGCCCGCAGCCGTCGGGATAAATGGCGGCGCACTCGCGGGTCCACTTGTCGGTGATGCGCCAGGGGCCGGTGTAGGGGGCGGGTTCTGCGCCGCTTGTACACAGCGCGGTTTCTTGGTCTTTCACGATCAGGTGCTCGTTGTGCTGGCCCTCGTTTTTTTCGCAGCGGAGCGCGCAGGAGACTTCCCACAGGCCGTCTTCGGGGACCATTTCCTTGCCGTTTTCGTCGTAGACGGTGTGCTTGGGGTGGAGAAAAAAGGTGTAGATGGGACGAAATCCCTCTTCACATTTGAGCGGGCAAGGGGGCCGGGTCGCTTTGGGCATTGCTTTGGCGGTTTTGGGCGAGGCTTTGGGCGCTTTGGCCCAACCGATCGACGGGAACCAAGCCCCCGCAAGGCCGCACAGCACGCCCAGGCACAAGCCCGTGGTCAGAAAGAAACGGCGTAGAAGCATCGAAAAGACCTCCCGTGATGGATGTGTTGGCGATGTCCTAGAAGGTTGCCAGGGATGGGGCGCGTGGGTAAGGAATGGCGTCGCGGATGTTGCCAAGGCCAGTGATGTAGACGAGCAGTCGCTCGAATCCAAGCCCAAAGCCCGCGTGGGGAACGGTGCCGTACCGGCGGAAATCGACGTACCAGTTGTAGTTGTCGATGTTGAGTTTGTGGTGGCGCATGCGATCAAGGAGCACGTCCAGCCGTTCCTCGCGCTGGGAGCCGCCGATGATTTCGCCGATGCCGGGCGCGAGCACGTCCATGGCGGCCACGGTCTCGCCGTCGGGGTTCATCCGCATGTAAAAGGCTTTGAGGTCTGCGGGGTAATTCATGACGACGACGGGGCGACCGATTTTTTCCTCGGTCAAATAGCGTTCGTGCTCGGTCTGCAAGTCGATGCCGAAACGGACGGGAAATTCGAACTTCTTGCCGCAGTTTGAGAGGATCGAAATGGCCTCGCGGTACTCGATGCGTTCAAACGGCGCGGCGACGACTTGTTCCAGGCGGGTGAGGACGGTTTTGTCCACGCGCTCGACAAAGAACTTCATTTCGTCGGCACATTCGGTCAGGACGGCGCGGAAGACGTATTTGAGGAAGTCTTCGGCAAGCTGCGCGTCGGCGCAAAGGTCGGCGAAGGCGACCTCGGGCTCGATCATCCAAAACTCGGCCAGGTGGCGCGTGGTGTTGGAATGTTCGGCGCGAAACGTGGGGCCAAAGGTATAGACCTTCGAGAGGGCGAGGCAGTAGGCCTCGACATTGAGCTGGCCGGAGACGGTCAGAAAGGCCTCTTTGCCGAAAAAGTCGCGGCCAAAGTCGATCTGGCCCTGATCGGTGCGGGGCAGGTTGAGCAGGTCAAGGGTGCTGACGCGAAACATCTGGCCGGCACCTTCTGCATCGCTGGTGGTGATGATCGGCGTGTTGACCCAGAAAAAGCCGCGTTCGTGAAAGAAACGATGGATGGCTTGGGCGCAGGCATTGCGGACGCGGGCGACGGCGGCGAAGGTGTTGGTTCGGGGCCGAAGGTGGGCGATCTCGCGCAGGTACTCCATCGTGTGGGCTTTGGGCTGGACGGGGTAGTGCTCGGGGTCTTCGACCCAACCGATGACGGTGACGCGCTCGGCCTGGATTTCAAAACGCTGGCCCTTGCCGGATGAGGCGACAAGGGTGCCCAGGACCTCGACAGAACAGCCCGTGGTGAGCTTTTGGACTTCGGTGGCGTAGTTTCCTAGCGCAGAGGTGGCGACGACCTGGATGGGATCGACGCAGGAACCATCGCTGACGTGTACAAAACTGAGGCCGGCCTTGGAATCTCTGCGGGTTCTGACCCAGCCTTTCACGACTACTTTTTGACCGACGGGAGCGTTCGCCGAAAGAGCGGCTTTGACGGAAATGGTTTGCATGGTGAAACAGAAATACCGCACCGCGAAACCGAGCCGCACCGAAAAAAACCAAATTCAACGGACCGGTTCGCGTGTGGTATACGGCGATTGGGAACGCGACCGGGACTGGTGCCCGGCCCCGTCTTCAAAATGGGTGGTGCGGGTGTAAAAACCGGCGCGGCGGGTTCGATTCCCGTGCGTTCCCGTTTTGGGCCGCAGTGTGGTATGGCGGTTTCTACATGGCACACCATAGGCACACACAAGGCTGTTTCCGTTTTTTGCGTTGGATGTTGGCTGGCGCGGCGTTTTTGCCGGTGGCGGCGGGGGCTCAGCCGGCGGAATTGGTGATTCGGCAGGCGTCGGTGCTGACGATGGATGGGGCTCGACCGACGGCCCAGGCGGTGGCGATTCGGGACAAGAGGATTGTGTACGTCGGGTCGGATGCGGGCGTGCAAGCGTTCGTCGGTCGCAACACGCGGGTCCTTTCAGGCAGTCCCGAGCGGGAATGGACGGTTGTGCCGGGCCTTGCCGACGCACACGCGCACTTGGTCGGTTTGGGTCAGTCCCTGCTGGCGATCGATGTGCGGGGTTTGGCTTCGGTGGAACGGGTGGTGGATGCCGTGCGGAAGGCGGCGTCGGACAGCCCGAACAAAAGCCGCTTTTTGGTCGGGCGCGGGTGGGATCAAAACCGTTTTTCTCCGCCGAATTTTCCCGATGGGGCGGCGCGGAAACTGCTGGACGAAGCGTCGGGGCAACATCCGGTTTGGTTGCGGCGCATCGACGGGCATGCAGGTTGGGCGAACAGCGCGGCGCTGCGTCTTGCGGGCATCGATCGGAAAACGCCGGACGTGCCTGGAGGTCGCATCTTGCGCGATGCGAGCGGCGAACCGACGGGGATTTTCATCGACAACGCGATGGAGCTGGTCGAAAACAGCCTGCCCAAACCGACGGGGCCCGATGTGGAAGCGGCGATTCTGCGTGGGGCGGCGCACGTCACGGCGCGGGGCCTGACCGCCGTTCACGAAATGGGGATTTCCCAAGAGGCGGTTGCGGCGTACAAGCGGCTTTCGGAACAGGGCCGTTTGCCGCTGCGGGTGTATGCGTTTTTGGACGATCCGGTGCCGCAAAAGCTCGCGCAGGTGCCGCATTCGCTGGCGTATGAAGCGGAACTTTCGCGGCTGTCGGAACAGCTCGATCGCCCCGGTGAAACAGGTCTGTTTTCGTTTCGCGGTTTCAAGCTGTTCGCTGATGGTGCGCTCGGTTCGCGTGGAGCGGCGCTGTCCGATCCATATGCAGATGATCCCGGAAACCACGGGCTGCTCGTGACGCCGCCCGATCACATCGAGGCGATGGCTCGGTTTGCGCTGCTGCACGGGTATCAGCTCACGACGCATGCCTTAGGAGATCGGGCGGTCGAGGAAGTGCTTGCGGCCTATCGCCGAGCGGGGGTGGGGCTGCATCGAAACGTCCGTTTTCGGGTGGAACATGCGCAGGTCGTTGGCAGTGCAGCACTCGGAGCGGGGGGTTTTGCGGCGCTGGGTGTGATTGCGTCGATGCAGCCTCAACACGCACGCAGCGATGGTCCATGGGCACCTGTGCGGCTTGGGCCCGAGCGGATGAAGCGTGCCTATGCGTGGAGACTGCTTCTCGACAGCGGTGTGCATGTGGCGTTTGGTTCCGACTTTCCGGTCGAGGAAGCGGACCCGCGTTTGGCGCTCGAAGCGGCGATCTGGAAAACCACACCGCCTGGGCCGGACAAAAGGCCTCCGGCGGATGCGCTGACGGTGGGCGAAGCGGTGCGCTTGTTCACGGCGGATGCGGCGTATGCGGCTTTTGCAGAAGACCGGTTGGGCAAGATTGCAGTCGGGTACGGAGCGGATCTGACGGTGCTGGAGGGCAAGCTGTCGCTTGATGAAAAAGAGGCCCCGCCGCTCGATTTGCCGATGCGAAAAGTGGTGCTGACGGTCGTGGACGGCGCGATCGTGTTCGAGCAACAAAAGCAAACGGCGCGGCGACAGGATGCGCCTGGGCCGAATCGGTCTTCGGGCAAGCGGAGCAAGTGAACAGCGCACGGCGCGGGGGGCCGGTTTCGCTTGCGCGGAGGCCTCGCGCTTTTTTACCGCGCACAAGGGAAGCGGCTGTTTATAGTGCCGCTCATGAACAAACCAAACGAACCAGTACCCGAGCCACACGTTCACGGTCCCGACTGCGACCACGACGGCCCCGACTTGGACCCGAGTTTGCTTCTGTCCAAGCAACCGTACATTCGGGAAGAACCGAAAATCGGTCGCAATGACCCATGCCCCTGCGGGAGCGGCAAAAAACACAAAAAGTGTTGCGGCTAGGTGGGGGCTATTTGGGAATGAGGGGGTGGGGGGAATGGGTTGCGCGGGGGGGTTTTGGATTGGGTGTGCCTGGGGTGCTTGGGGCGGCGAGGATTCGCTCGGCAAGCCGGGCGCTTTGGACGAGCATCTCGGGCGTGCAGAGGCGGGGTGAATAGTACGCGGTTTCACACAGGGCGGTCAGTTGGGAGAGGGGCTCTGCCAGGCTCGCCTGGCCCACGCGGGCAACCTGTTCCAGGACCTCGGCAGGGGTTTTTGTGGCGACGGGACCCAAGAGCTTCTCTGCGACGCGCCGCCATTCGTCAAGGAGCCGCACCCGCAGCGGCAGCAGCGCAACCTGGATGTTCCGATATTCGCCCTTGTGGGGGAACGTCGCAAAGAATGACTCGGGCAAGTAGCCGGGCGCAGACACTGTGACGGAAAGGCGTCCTTGGGAGAAAGGACCCGAGGAAAAGGAACCGTCGGGCTCGGTGGGCGCGGCTGCGAAGGGAGTGCTGTCTCCGCCGGGTTTGTGAATCGCAATCTGGGCGGTCAAGCGTTGGCCGAACACGGCATCGCACACGGAACCATCCATGCCAAAATCAGCGGCTTTCCGAAAACTGGACAACAACCCCTGCTGGGTCAGTCGGATGCCTGGCTGGCTGGAAGTGACCTCTGCGGACGACACCGGCACAGGCGTTTGCCGCTTGTCTGTGGGGTGCTCGCGCGCAGCCTGTCGCCGTTGCCGATACGCTTGCAGCGCGGCTTTGGCAACCTGCCAGGCACGCCGTCCGAGCCACGCACCCAGAAGCAGCGCAAAGGTCGCGGCCAACGGGAACAAGAAGTAGCCGACAGACACAGGTTCCTGGGGCAGGACGACCAGGGACACAGGGGGGGACTCGCCGGGCCATACATAGGCATGTTTGGGCAGGGCTTTGGCGATCAGGCGAAAGGGGCCGGTGGGCAGCGTGAGTGCTTCTTCCCGAAACACAAACCGACCCTGGGCATCGGTTTGTGTGTGGAACAGTTTGCGAGGTGCCTCGCCGGTGTCATCGCCCGCATCTACGTCGCGTTCGGCCCACAGCTCGACCCATTCGCCGGGCAGGGGTCCTTGGCCGTCCTTCACGATTCCGACGGCAACCAGGGCGCTGTCTTGCCGAAATTCGCCACGGGGATGCAGGGACTTTGCAGACAGGGCGACTGCGGCTTGGGAGGTCAAAAGGACCTTGGCGCGGGCAAAAGAGGGGGCCAGTTCAGGGGTTCCCGGAAACTGCACGGTGATGGGCAGAAGGTCTCCGGCTTTTGGGGTCGGGCCTGGTTTGGCGACAAAGACGGCGGAACCTTGAGACAGGGAAACAGACTCGGGCCGGGCGGTCCCCACAGTCAGCGTGATGGGCGCAGAAATCGGTTCGGCTTCCGCATGAAGGGACAGGCGCACGGACAGGGGTTTTTGGGCCGGGGCCGTTTCAGGGACAGACACGTTGAGGGTGGTGGGAACGCGGGCGAGGTCGATGGGAAAAGAGGCCTCGGCTTCGTCGCGGAGTTTGTCGCCGGGAAAGCGGACGCGCAGGACATAGACGCCGGGTGCCACGCCTTGGGCCACAAACGTCGCGCTGCCGTCCTCGCTGGTCTCGACGGTGGGCAAGGCCACGGTGTCTGTTCCCTGGGCGAGTTGAGCGGACAGGGTTCGCTTCCCAAAGGACGGGTCTTCGGTTTGGGTGTCGCCGGTGTCGGACAAAAGCACGCGGAAGAGCACCCGCAGACCTTTGTGCCGCTCGGGCGTCCGCTCCACCTTCTTGAGGGTGAGCTCGCTGTGGGCCCGAACCTCGATGACGATGGGTTCCTCGGCACGGGTCGGCGAAGACGGCGCAAACAAGGCGCACAGCCCACAAAGCACGACCCAAAAAACACCCACCGAACGCATGGGGCCAGTATAGAGACAGGCGGGACCTTTCAGAACATCCTCGTGCGGTACGAGTGCCCTACGTGCCGGGTACTCGGATCATACGCGGCGGGTACTCGGATCATACGCGGCGGGTACTCGGATCATACGCGGCGGGTACTCGGATCATACGCGGCGGGTACTCGGATCATACGCGGCGGGTACTCGGATCGTCATGACCGAGGCCTCGGAGCATCCTACCTGGGTACCTCGATCGTCCTGGTTGTGGATGACATAGATCCTGAGTCTGGACCTATGTAGGCATGCGGAGCACATGCCTGGGTCCTGTCTGGCGACACGGATGGGCTCGCTGTTTCCCGATCGGGTTTTGCGGAAGGGGGGGGAGGGCGCTTCCAGGCGGGCGTTTCGGGCGGTAGACTGTTGGGCCATGCAGACCCTTCGATGTGATCACTGTGCCAGTACGGACCTTCTGCGGCTTTCGCCGGGGGAATACAAGTGCAACCACTGTCAAACGAAACAACACCTGGCTGAGGCAACGGCCCCTCCAAGTCCAAAGGAAGCGAAACCCTTGGCACCTGTTCCTGTTGTGGCGGGGCAGAAGGCGCGGGCGGTAGCGGTGCTGATCGCGGCGGTGATCGGGCTGGCGGTGGTGCGGGGGGCGATCCGCAAACAACGGCAGATTCAGGCTCGGCAGACGATTTTGCGGAACCTTCCGTATAGGCCGGTGGAAACCCGGACGTACCCGACGACGACGACGCTCTACAAAGGGCCGGCGTACACACCACCTGCGCTGGCTCGGGCGCAGAAACCGGCGGTGTTTTCGGGGGACGCGGTGGTGCCGGACAAGAAAGTGGGGGGGGAATTTGTGAACGCGGTGGCGATTCCCGATCGGATCGGGAATGTGTACTTCGTGGGTCTGTTTCGGAACACGGGAGAGGCGACGCTGGAAAGGCCGCGCGTCGAGGCCACGCTGTGGGACGGGCAGAAGAAGAAACTGGCGGGGGGGTTCGGATATGCGGCTTCCCCGGACGTGCTTCCTGGGGAAGAAGTGCCGGTGAAAATCCAAGTGCAAAGGGCACCTCCATGGCAGGAAGTGACGTTTCACACGGCACCGGCACCGAAAATGTATGGGACGGCCTCGCGGTTTGACCTGAAAGTGGAAGGGGCGAAGCTCGAGAAAAACCGTCTGAGCGGATACCAGATCGCGGGGTTTGTGCGAAACGCAGGCGCAGAGGCGGTGCAACACGTCCGAATCACGGGGTTGCTGTACGGCAAGAACAAGCAGATCGTGGGGATGCAGGACGGTTTTGCGTCGCAAAGAGAGATCGAACCGAAAGACAACAGCCCCTTTTCCATCAGCATCCTGAGCACGACAGAGCCGCCCACATCCTTCCAGATCTACACAAGCGCGATGCCAAAACGAACGCCCTGAAGCAGTGCGTTTCTCGAGATTTGGGTGGTGGTACACTCGGAACTGCCCAAGACCCCCGACACCCGCCTTTTGCGAGTCATTTGTGACCCTGTTTGGGGGGGGTGTGGTAAAGACCTGGGGATGATTGCTGCGCTGCTTGTGGCTGCGTATCTGTGCGGATCGGTGCCGTTTGGCCTGGTGGTGGCCAAGATGCGGCGCGTGGATTTGCGGAAGGTGGGCTCGGGAAACATCGGGGCAACGAATGCGGCTCGGGCGCTGGGCAAGGGAATGGGGGCGCTGGTGCTTTTGCTGGACGCAGGGAAGGCGGCGGGGCCGATTTGTGTGGCGCTGCGGCTTGTGCCGGAAGGACCGTGGAAACCGTGGTGGGTGTCGGCGGTGGCGCTGTGTGCATTCCTGGGGCACCTGTATCCGGTGTTTGCCGGGTTTGCAGGCGGCAAAGGGGTGGCAACGGCGCTGGGCTGTTTCGCGGTGCTGTCGCCTGTGGCAGCGGGGCTTGGGGCGGCGACGTTCGTGGTGGTGTTTGGCGTGACGCGGATGGCGTCTGTGGGGTCGCTTGTGGCGGTGCTGCTTTTTCCGGTGTGGCTTGTTTTGTGCGGCAGTGGACCGGCGGTTCTTTGCCTGAGCGGTGTGCTGCTGCTGTTCATCCTGGTCAGGCATCGCGACAACATCAGGCGGCTGTGGAACAAAAACGAACAACGGTTCTAGTACGACTTGCCGAGTTTGCTGCGGTGTGCGGTGTGCTAGGCCGGACGCTCGGGGGTTCGGCGCGTTTGTGGACGCTGGTGTTGGGGTTGTGGCTGCTGTTCGAGGTGGCGTCGGCCAAACGGGTTTGGCCACTTTTGGGCGCTCAGCAGCGGCCCATTCGGAAATGGCCATCGCTGTTTGGGGCGTTTCTGGAACGGTGCCTGCTGTGGTGCGGTTTCTGCTGTGTGCTGTCGTTGTGGCTGCTCTTGTCGAACCAGGCGGAACCGCAGGCGCTCGCGGTGTTGTTGTGGAGGCTGTTTGCGCTTTTCGGGCCGCTTTCGGCGGGGTCGCTGCTGCTGTCGCTGCGCATCCGCATGGGGTCGGCGTTCTATGGCGAGGTCTTTGAGACTTCCCAAACGCCATCGTCCTTTGCAGAACACCTGTGGTTTCGGGCGCAAGTGACGCTGCTCATGGGTCTGTTCGCAACCGCACAGCAGGTTCTTCTGTTCGCGGTCCTTTTGGGTGGGTTTGTCCCGCGAGCGGAGGTGGTTTCCTCGCAGGCTTTTCCGATGGTGGCGTTGGCAATGGAGTGGGCGTGGTTTTGGGCGGCGTTCTGGATGGGGAATCGAATGCTCGCGCAGTTGAAAGGCCCGCTGGCAGAGGACCTGTGGCGGAAAGTGATTCACAACCTGCTTCTGTGGCCGTCGAGACTGTCCACGGTGCATGCGGTGCTCACGTATGTGTTTTTGATGGGAGGTGTGTTTTGGCTGTTTGGGACCGGCCAGGTGCTTTCGCATGAGGTGAGGCGGATTTTCGGGGTGCTGGTGGTCAGTGAAAGCGTGGCGGCGCTGTGGTTGGGGCTGTCGGGGCGGCGGAGTCTGCGACCGCTCTTCCCGGTTGCGAACCAGAAGTTGTCGATGCAGGCGCTGCTGTCGCTGCGTCCTCCGCCGCTGAGTGGGCAGGTTCTGCTTTTGCAAAGCGGTTTGCTTGTGGGTTTCGCGATGTGGTTTTTGCCGAGCGAGCCACGCTTGCAAGTCTGGGTTCTGCTGCTGTGCTTGCTGTCGTTGCCGGTGTGTGCGCTGCTGCTTTCGTTTTTGCACAGAAAGCTGCTGGGACGTTCAGGGGGGACAGTACCGATGGAGACGGGCGAGACGGGCGACCCAGAGGAACAACTGCGCGTGTGGCTGTTGCAGGCCGAACAGAGTGTGCTTGGGAAGGCGCTGAGGACGCTGGAAAAGGAACTGGCAGTGCGGCTGTCGGCGGCGGAAGAGGCGGCGCGGCTTCTGCAAAGCGAAGTGGAACAGCGGACCCGGGAACTTTCGCTTCAACAACAGGCCTTGCAACACACGCTGGCCGAGGTTTCGGAACTTCAAGCCCGTTTGATCGATTCGGAGCGTCTGACCTCGGTCGAGCGTTTTTTGGCGAACGTGGTTCACGAAATCAACAATCCTGCGAACGCGATCCTGAATGCGGGGCGGCCTCTGCACGAGGCGCTGGCTGAGGAAGGCGGGTGTCTTGCAAAAGGGACGGGGGATGAAACGGAACGACGAGCGTTTTTGGACGATGCAGAGGCGATGTTGCGCGTCGTCCGTCGGGGCGTGCGGCGAACGGTCGAGCTTTTGCGCAGCCTCCATCCGGCGTCTGGGGAGTCGTCTTTCGAGTCGATGGAAGACAGCCAGCCGGTCGATTTGGAAGAGTGCCTCCGGGCTGCGTGGTCGTTGTGCCAAGGGCCGGGAAAGGAGTGCGTTGCGATCGAGTGGCAGCTTGTCAAAACAGAGGGCGAGCACCGTGTGCCTGCGGCATTTCAGCAGGTGTTCACGAACCTGTTCTCCAATGCCGTGTTCGCGCTTTGTGAGCGTTTGGAAACGGACGAACAGGCACCGGCTGCAACGCTGTGTGTGCGCACGGCGCGCGTGGACGACGAGGTGCTCGTGGAGATCGCCGACAACGGCATCGGGATGACGACCGAGGTTCGGCGGCGGCTGTTCGAGCCGTTTTTTTCGACCAAAGATGCCGCGCATGGAACGGGCTTGGGTCTGTCCATTGCGCTCGGGATCGTCCGCAAGTGGCACGGACGTATCGAAGTCTCATCGAGCCCGAGACAAGGCACGACCTTCACGGTCTACTTTCCCGTGAAAGGTTCTTTTGGCCAGCACAGAGAAGGCTCGCTTGTGAACGCGGTGTCTGGGTTGGAATTGGAAAGCTAGGCAACAGAATCGGACGGGAGCTGGGGATCGGCTGCTGCCTGTGGTTCGGCTGCTGGCGCTGTCTGTGATTCGGCTTCTGGCGCTGCCTGTGGTTCGGCTGCTGGTGCGAGTTGCACTTGGACTGACTGTGCGGTTTCGAGCGACACGCGGGCCACTTCGGGAGGTGCCTCTGCGCTGGCCAGCTTGGTCGTTTCGCTGTTCTGTCCAATCAGTTGATCGACCGCACGGCGGCTCCTGCCCGCCATCAGGGATTCGTAGATGTCATCCAGCAAATCGACATCTCGAATCGAGGCGAGCAGGTCCATCACCTTCTGTTCCATCCGTCCGAAGTACATGCGGTACAGGCGATTGATGTCCAGCGCCATCCCAGACAAACCTGGCTTTGTCAGGTCGCTGACAATGCGCTCCAAATCCTCGAGTTCAAGGAGACGGCCTTTGTACAGAAGAGACGGCTCCTCTCCGTCGAAACCCATCACAATGCCATCGAACCAGCTTTCGCGGATGACCCCATCGTTGCGGCGAATGTCGATGCGCCAAGTGCCATCGGGCTCGGCCTGTGCGCGCGGCAAAAACGTCGCGGCGTAGCCTCGAGGCAGATGCAGCATGGTTGAAAACAGTTGTGCCAACCGTCCGGGGCGACCGACCACTGCAAAACTCGAAAAGTGCACGGGGCGACCTTCTCGTTTGGCCAGGTGCTCGATCCGAAAAGAAAGGAGCGCAGATAGACGCTCGATCTCGTCGCGAATGTCTTTCATGGTGGTGCGATGGTATCACTTTTCCGTGATGCACATTACAACTACATGCGCCAAAGCAGGCGCGGAAGGACGAACAGCCTGGGCGCGGTCGCAAGGACTACATCCATGCTGCGATCAATTTGGTGGGAGAAGTGTGGGAAACGAGTTCGAGGAATCTAGGACAGGTGTGGAAGACGGGTGAGAGAGGCGACCGGGGCTAGAAGTCGCCGCCGAAGTCCTCGCCCATGCCGCCCATGCCGCCCATGCCGCCCATGCCGCCCATGCCGCCCATGCCACCCATGCCGCCCATGCCGCCTGCGCCGCCTGCGGCTTTTTCCTTCTTCTTGGGTTTCTCGGCGATGAGTGACTCTGTGGTCAACATCAGGCCCGCCACAGACGCTGCATTTTGAAGCGCCGTGCGGACGACTTTGGTCGGATCGATGACGCCGGCTTCGACCATGTCTTCGTACTTGTCGGTCGCAGCGTTGTAGCCGAAGTTGCCTTGGCCATTTTTCACTTTGTCCACAACGACTGTGCCCTCGACGCCGCCGTTTTGCGCAATCCAGCGGAGTGGTTCCTCGATCGCTCGTCGAATGATGGACACGCCGTATTGCTGGTCACCCGCAAGTTTGAGTCCAGCGAGTTTCGGCAACGCACGAAGCAGCGCGACGCCACCGCCAGGCACGATGCCTTCTTCCACAGCGGCGCGGGTTGCATGAAGTGCATCCTCGACGCGGGCCTTCTTTTCCTTCATTTCGGTTTCGGTCGCGGCACCAACCTTAATCACCGCGACGCCGCCGACGAGCTTAGCCAAGCGTTCTTGCAACTTCTCGCGGTCGTAGTCGCTGGTTGTGTCGGCAATCTGCGCGCGGATTTGCTTCACGCGGGCATCGATGTCGGCCTTCTTCCCGGCTCCGTCGATGATCGTCGTGTTGTCCTTGTCAATGGTGACGCGCTTGGCTCGGCCCAAATCTTTGATCGTGAGGTTTTCGAGCTTGAGGCCCAGATCCTCTGTGACAGCCTGGCCGCCGGTCAAGATCGCAAGGTCTTTGAGCATTTCCTTGCGGCGATCACCAAAGCCGGGCGCTTTGATCGCGCAGCCGCGGAGTGTGCCCCGCAGCTTGTTGACCACCAGCGTGGCGAGTGCCTCTCCGTCGATGTCCTCGGCGATGAGAAGAATCGGTTTTCCCGCTCGCGCAATCTGCTCGAGCATCGGAACCAAATCCTTCATGTTCGAGATTTTTTTCTCCGAGATGAGAATGTAGGGGTCTTCAAGGACGACTTCCATCCGCTCGCTGTCGGTAACAAAGTACGGCGAAATGTAGCCGCGATCGAACTGCATGCCCTCGACCACTGTAAGGGTGGTCTCGATGCTCTTGGCCTCTTCGACGGTGATGACGCCTTCTTTGCCGACTTTCTGCATGGCGTCGGCGATCAAATTTCCGATCACCGCGTCGCCGTTGGCGCTGATGGTGCCCACTTGCGCGATTTCTTTGTGGCCCTTGGTCGGCTTGGACATGCTGCGAAGTTCATCAATGACGACGGCCACGGCCTCGTCGATGCCTCGCTTGATGTCCATCGGATTGTGGCCCGCGACGACCATCTTGGCACCTTCCAGGTAAATGGCTTGCCCAAGCACGGTCGCTGTGGTCGTACCGTCGCCTGCAATGTCCGAGGTTTTGCTCGCGACCTCTTTGACCATTTGCGCGCCCATGTTCGCAAATTTGTCTTCGAGTTCGACTTCCTTGGCGACGGTCACGCCATCTTTGGTCACGGTGGGAGAGCCCCACGATTTCTCAATGACGACGTTGCGCCCGCGAGGCCCAAGCGTGACCTTGACGACGTTCGCGAGTGCATTGAGACCCCGCGCAATTTCGTTCCGGGCCGGTTGGCTGTAAAGAATGTCTTTGGCTGCCATGTTCAAACGATCCTTGTGCTTATACTTTTTGTGAGAGCGAAAGCGGTGTTACCCGTCGATGACGGCGATGAGATCTTCCTCTCGCATGATGAGGTGTTCCTCGCCATCGAGCTTGATCTCGGTGCCCGCGTACTTGCCGAAAAGAACGGTGTCACCCGCTTTGACTTTGGGGGCGGCAACCGTTCCGTCATCCAGAACACGGCCTTTTCCGACCGCAACAACGAGAGCCTGGGTGGCTTTTTCCTTTGCGGTGTCAGGGATATAGAGACCGCCAGCCGTGCGCTCCTCTTCTGTTTTGCGTTTGAGCAGAACACGATCGTGCAAGGGTCGAACCTTCATGTGAATCCTCCTTTTTAGGATGTGTGGGTGGTTTTTGTTGTGTGAAAAAACGATGTTGAAGCGAACACCGTTCGATTGGCCGTCGCGCTAGGTCGATGAGCCTCCCGAACCAGAACCGCCGGAACCAGACGAAGGCCCGGATGAAGAATCAGAGGTCGATGTAGACCCGCTGCTGTCCGAATCCGCTGCCTTGGATTCATTGACTTTTTGTTGCAACTTGTCGATGCGCTGATTTTCGGTTCGTGAGGAACCCCCCTTTCCGTAACCGTCCTTGTACCAACCGCCCCCTTTCAAGTGAAAGGCCGCCGCTGTGATCAGACGTTGCAGCTTCGGCTCTTTGCACTGTGGGCAATCGGTCAAAGATTTTTCGGTGATGCGTTGCGAGACTTCAAAGGTGTGACCGCAAGCCTGGCATTCGTAATCGTAGGTCGGCATCGTTGAGCCCTTCCAAACAGCGAGTGCTACGCTAAGTATGCGCAACCGAATGTCAAGCACTCACCAGAAATGAGTGCGAGGAAAAATAAAAAAAGCTTTGGATATCAGCGACTTCATTTGATTGCGGACCTGGGCAACGAAGCGGAGTTTGAGCAAGAAACGGCTCAAAAGGATCTCAAAATCGCCCGGACAGCATCCTTCGCTTGCACTGTGCAGGCAGACTGCGATACGGAGTCTGCAAAGATGCCAAAGTCTCCTACCAAATGGTCCTTTCCCCGCAGAACTTCGTATGGTGTTCTGGAACGCTTTGTCGGCCAAGAGATCAACGTGTTTGGTCCTCGGCAAGACGATGAGCACGACAACTGTCTCGGCGGCGGTTTTCTGATCGCGCTGGAAGACGGTTTTTTGCTGCTGGCCGAGCGGCCCAACGAGCCACCTGATTTGGCCGTGGCTCTGTCGGAAGTCGTGGTGGTCGCGGTCATCAAAGATCGGCCCGAGCTAACGGCTGTCGATGGAGGAAAGGTTCACCGTCTGCGCCGACCAGAGTCGCCCAGTGCGCCCGACGTGGACGATGACGAGCCCAATGACACCTGAAAACACCTGAAAACACCTGTAGACCAACGGAGGATCGACCATGCTGCGTCAGAGATTTGCTCGTGCGTTCATGTGGCCGTGGGCTTTCGCATTCTTCATGGCGGGGTTGTTTTTGCCCAAGTCCTTGCTGGCCAAGGATTTGCCTCGTTTGCGGTCTCGTGTGTTTGGGTACATCCCGTATTGGACGGCGAGCAAGAACACATGGAACTTTCAAGGTCTGACGGACATCGCTCTTTTTTCCGTCGGGGCAAACGACGCAGGTCAACTGACCAGCACGTCGTTTTGGAGAAGCAGCCAAGCCAAAACGATTTTGGAAGAGGCGCACAAACAGGGTGTCAGCGTCGAACTTGCCGTGACGAATTTCGACCCGACGAGCCTGCACAACCTGCTTTCGGACAGTGCAGCAGTGGACAAACTGATTGGCGCGTTGGTTCAGGAAGCTTTCAGCACGCAGTCCGGCGACGGTTTGAGCATTGATTTTGAGGGTTTGCGCGGCGCGGACAGAGCTGTGTTCGTGTCGTTTGTAACCAAGCTGCGAGCGGCGATGAAAAAGGTTCGCGCGGATTCGCGGCTTTCGCTCGCGACGCCTGCGGTGGATTGGTCCAAAGCCTATGACTACGCGGCCCTTGCTGCCCAAAGCGACACGCTGTTCATCATGGGTTACGGCTATCACTACAGCGGCAGCAGCAATCCGGGGCCTGTGGCACCGCTCAATTGCGGGGCACCTTGGGGGAACTACTGTCTTTCTGCAACGGTCGCAAACTACCTGAACATCGTCGGAGAGGCCGGGCGCGGCAAGATTGTGCTGGGTCTGCCTCTTTACGGGTACGACTATCCGGCAGACTCGGACAAGATTGGGGCGAAGTCGCTGGGAACGGGGCAGGCGGTTTTTTACTCGGCGGCGCGCAAACAGGTGAAAAACCGTCGGTACGAACCTGTGTCAGAGTCTCCGTGGTACGTGTACACGGATGCAAAAGGGCAATTGCATCAGGTTTTTTATGACGACGAAGAAAGCCTTGGGAAGAAGCTCGATTTGGTCCTTGGGCAAAACCTCGGGGGAGTCGGTTTTTGGGCGCTTGGGTACGAGGACGACAGCCTTTGGCGCTTGGTGGAACAGAAGATGGTCCTTCCGGAGCATCCTCCGTCGCCGCATCCTGGGCCGCTGCCTCCCGTCGAACCAAGCCCGGAAACGCGCCCAGAGGATTCAATCGGCGACGAAAGCGGCGCGCAGGGTTGTTCTATGCTGCCTCGATCGGCTCTGTCCAGAAACTCCGCATGGCAAGACGTGGTGTTCAGCGTGAGCGTAGGACTGTTGGCGCTTGCGCTGAACAGGCAGCGTCGTCGCGCACGCCAAAACATCCAGACAATTTCGGAAAGCCCACAGCAGCCGTAGCCGTTTTTCGGCATTTCGTTCACGTTGCGACGCGCAGCCTGTTGGCGTAGTCTTGGGAACATAGGTGCTCTTTGTCTGCAAATACACCCGTTCCCTCTTTGTTGTCCCCATCTTCCGTGGTCAAACTGCTCATCGCGTTTTTTTGCTGCGTCGTGTCCATCTGTTTTCGGATGCTGCACTTGCATTTGCCGCCGATTCAAAGTCTCCTGGCAAATGGAGGCGCGGTTCTCTCCGCCGCATTCATTCTGGCGTGGGCAGCGGAAGCACTCCAGGTCGATATCGCCAAGGGTCTCGCGATGGCCGTGCTTGCGTTTATCGCCGTGCTTCCCGAATACGCCGTGGATTTGTATTTCGCGTCGATGGCTGCGAAAAATCCGAGCTATGCACAGTACGCCGCCGCCAACATGACCGGATCGAATCGACTGCTGATTGGCGTGGGTTGGTCCGTGGTGGCTTTGTGCAGTGTTTATGCGGCGTTTCGGAACCGAGATCCGAGCGCGAAAAAAGAACCGATGGCGGGCGTTTCGCTGGGCGGTGGGTACAGCGTGGATCTTGTGGTGTTGGCGGCGGCGACCTTGTGGTCGTTGACGATGCCTCTTTTTGAACAGATTGCATTGTGGAACGGCGCTGGTTTGTTGCTGCTGTTTGGGTTTTACATTTGGCGCGTGTCGGGCAGTGCGGATTCGGAACCAGAACTGACCGGCGTTGCGCAGGAGCTTGGGGCATTGCCGAAACTGGTTCGTCGGCTTTCGGTGGCGTTTTTGCTGGGCGTCGCTGGAATGACCTTGCTCGCCGCAGCGGAGCCTTTTGCGGAGTCGCTCATCGCATCTGGAGAGCAGTTGGGGGTCGATCGCTTTTTGTTGGTTCAATGGCTTGCTCCACTTGCGTCAGAAGCGCCAGAACTTTTGGTCGCGACGATTTTTGCGTTGCACGGTCGAGGTTCGGCGGGCATTGGTGCGCTGCTGTCATCAAAAGTGAACCAGTGGACGCTGCTTGTTGGCACTTTGCCAGTGGCGTATTCGATTGCACTCGGAAAACCCGGCGCGTTGCACTTGGATGCAAGACAGGTCGAGGAACTTGTGCTGACAAGCTCTCAAAGTCTGCTCGGTGTGAGCGTGTTGCTCAATGGTCGGTTGGAGGCGTGGGAAGCGGTGGTTCTGCTTCTGTTGTTTCTGATTCAGCTTCCGTTTCCACAGGCCAATGTTCGCTATGGATTGTCGGCGCTGTATTTGGTTTTGGCGGTGCTGCTATTCATCCGGTACGCGCGGCATGTGCCTGGACACATCCGTTTCGCGCTGAACAAGAGTGAACAAGCGGAAAGCTAGCCGGACATGCTCGGAGCACCTTTCGCCTTGCGAGTGCTGCTTGCGCCGTTGGATGGGTGGGTTGAGCCAGCGCGGGATCTCCTGACACGAGCGAGAACCGCGTACGAGGACGGGCAGCGCGGAGCGTTGGTGCGGGCATTTCTCGAATTGCACACGCTCGTGGTTCCCAAAATCGACGCAATTGTTGAAAAGCAGGTTGCGGCGCAAACGACCGATGAACGTCCGACTTCTTGCTGCATCGGTCTGCTGGGCTTGTGGGACGATCTGCCCGACTTGGATATTGAACGGGAACATCCACTCGAAGTCCTGGCGACTCATGCCGCCGATCTTTCTTTGCTGGAACCGACCACGTCGCCGATTTTTGTCGCTCAACATCCGACCGACCTGCTCGCACAGACAGAATGGCTTGCCACCGCGCTTGGCGAACGGAAATGGCCGGTCATCAAATGGTGGCGGCGTTGCTCTCGTCGAGCGCGAGGGCCTCTTGGCGACCGTGCTCGCATCATGGTTTCTCGCACGGAAACATCGGCGGATGGATCGACTTGGGTTGTGCGAGTGCGTTCACATTTGCCCGATCCGGAGTCCGTCCAGCTTGGTTTGCCGAATGCCACGACTGATTTGGGCGAATTTTGGACGGGAGATGAGCTGTCTTTGGCTGTGCAAATTCCGCTTCCGGGTCAGCTCGCGATCTTTCACGCCGTCGGAAGTTCGGACTCGGCAGAATTGGAAGTGGTCTTGCCGGATCGTCCAAGCGAAGTCGTCGTGCGCAGGCAATCGGAAGTCGTCGAGATTTGTGGAACGCTCGCGGAAAAAAAGCTAGGTGACGGAACCGTGGCAGAGCAAGCACTCGTCGCCGTGTGGGTTCCCGAAGTCATGCCGCCATCGTGGATCGCAGACATGGAGCAGCGAAAAGGTGTTCCGCCTGAAGCACGCATTTGGCGGTATCGCTATCGGGTTGTTGAGCGCGTTCGAGACGGTTTTGCCGCCTCGGTCCAAAATCCCGACTGACGCAAGAAAAGTGCCCAGCAAAATTTTATCGAAAGCTCATTCGGTGGCACATTGGGAGGTCTGTTGCCCATGTCGCGCAGTCTTCACAAGCCGCTTCGTCTGAGCCTTGCGTTTGCCAATCGGTCGCACAAGCGGTCGAAGTGGAAGCACGCGGGTTCGCGGGGCAAATTCGACACAGCTGGCCTCCGCAACGACCGCAGTTTTGCGCGCAGTGTGTGGAAAAAGTTGCGAGCGCCGTTGCAGGTCGTGATGGCGCTTGCAGTCTTGGTGGGCATCAATTTTTATCTCATCTATTACCGAAACGGCACGTCGCTGCCGGCGTTGCTTCAACAGGCGGAAACCGGGCGTGCGTTGTCGGCCAAATTGAGTGGTCCGCTGGGCACGCCGCCGCAACCGCAAAGGCCTCATCGAAAGCCCAAACCGCTGCCGCCTTTGCCAGATTATCCTCGCGTGTTGGAAGTCTCTCTTCACGTCGGAGATGCGTTGCCGGAGATTCTGTCGCGCGTCCCAGTTCCACCTCAAAAACGCGTCGAACTTGCGACGGCGATTCAGACTGTCGTCGATCCGGGAGGCTTTGGCCCCGGCCAGACGCTCACGTTCTTTTTCGACTTCGAGGACAAGTTGCAGGCGGTTGATTATCGTCTGACACCATCCCTTGCTTATCACTTTGAGCGCGTTCAAACAGGCAGTTTGGACCGTTTCGTTCCCGAAAAGCAGACGCAACCCCTCACCGTGTCTTCGGAGCGGATTGAAGTCGCAATTCAGGGCAAAGGCGACGTGCAGGCTGCGTTTGCGCGAGCGAGCGAAACACCGGCGCTGGCGGCGCGAGCGTATGAAGTGTTGGCCTGCGAAATGAACCTGTACGCCGATGCGCAAAAGGGAGACAAGGTGCGCATTCTCGTCGAGAAAGTTCACATCGGGAACCGGTTTTATCGGTATGGTCGGCTGCTCGCAATGGAATACCTGCCGAGTTCAGCCAGCCGGAAAAGTCGTGTTCGTGTGTTCTTGCGCAGCGACGGAAGTCCGGCGAATGCGGGTGCTGCTTTGGGATCGGCTCAGTTGTATTTTTCGGATCGAGGGGAAAGTGCGAGCAAGACCGTTTGTCGAGCGCCACTCGTCGTCAGCCGAATGCAACACCCCAATGACACGCGTCCGTCTCTGTCGCGTTCGGAACGGGGTCGCACCTTTTCGGAATACCCGACAGAGGCAGGCGCGCTTGTTGTTTCCGTTGCGTCGGGAAAAATCAAGATTCTGCCCTCTCGTCCCGGAAAACCACTCACGGTGGTGGTAAGTCACGCGGCAGGATTGGAAACGAGCCTGTTTCCGATTGGGAAGTTAGCGCGCGGGTTGACGGACGGGCAAATCGTCAAAGCGCGTCAACTGATTGGATATGTCGCGAAGGGGGAGGGCGGAGATTCGGTGCGGCTTCGGCTTTCTGCGCGACAAAACGGACGGAGCGTGGATCTTGCCAAAGTACGTTCCAATCGAGAACCGGGCATTTCCGAGGACGAACGTGCAGCCTTTTTGGAAACGAGCAGCGATTGGGCCGAGCGACTTGCGCGAGATTCCAACCCAGTTGCACCGGTTTTCGCGAACCAAACGCTTGGGGCGTTGTGAAAAGACGGGAAGCGGTCATGGGCGGTGGCACTCGAAAAGGTCGATGGTGGGCTCGTGGTTACTCGAAACAGGCTTCGGAGCGCCCAACCGAAACCTTTACAGGGTCGGCGTGCCTGCTCTACGCTGGGGCGTCGCCTTCGGAGGCAAGATGGCCAAGGGTATCGAGGACGTTCAATCGTACTTGTTGAAGATGGATTTGCGGCACGAGGAGCTGCGCGAGGGGATTTGGGTCCTGAGTGGTTTGGATGGGATCGACAAACTCGTCATTACGCTCGCGGGTCCGGTCCTTGTATTTCGCGTCAAAGTGATGGAGCTGCCGCACCGGAATCGCGAAGACCTTTTCCGCACATTGCTCGAACTCAACGCGAGTGAAATGATGCACGGAGCCTATGGCGTCGAGGGAGATGCTGTGGTGATCTGTGATGCGCTTCAGCTTGAGAATCTCGACTATAACGAGTTTGCAGCGACGATCGACGACATCGCACTGGCGGTCGCGTCTCATCACAGCCGACTCGGAAAATTCAAGGACGTGCAATCCGCCTAGATCGCGTTTTTGCACGACACATTCCGCGACAAAACGATTCAAAGGATTTTGCAATGGGTTTTTTCTCTCGTTTGGGGTCGCTCATCAAGTCGAACCTAAACGACCTGATTTCCAAAGCCGAAGACCCGGAAAAGATGCTCAACCAGGTCCTGGTCGATATGAAGACCCAACTGGTCGAGGCCAAGAAACAGGTCGCTGTCGCCATCGGAGACGAAAAACGGCTCAAAAAACAGTGGGACGAGCAGGTTGCGCTGGCCAAAGACTGGGAGCGCAAGGCTGTACTCGCGGTTCATGCAAACGACGACGAGCTGGCAAAAGAGGCACTGCTTCGTCAGCGCGAACACGAAGAACTATCGTCGCAATTTGAGCAACAGTGGACGCACCAAAAAGATGCGGTGGACAAGCTGAAGGTCCAGCTTCGGGTGCTCACGAACAAGATCGAGGAAGCCAAGCGGAAACGAAACATTCTGATCGCGCGGCAAAAACGGGCCGAGGCTCAGAAGGCCATTCAAAACACCATGGCGGGCCTGTCCGATACGTCCGCGTTCGACACGTTTGATCGAATGGCGCAGAAAATCGACCAACTTGAAGCCGAAACGGAAGCCAACAGTGAGCTGGCTGGTGACCTAGAGGGCGATAGTCTCACGCAACGGTTCAAAGCTCTCGAGGCCAAGTCCACACCGGCAGACATGGCGCTTCTCGAACTCAAACAGAAAATGGGTCTTCTGCCAGCGGCTTCGACGGCCCCGCAAAAGGCTTTGCCGCAAAACGCAACCGCCAATCCAGACGCGAAACCGGATTCAAAATCAGACGAAAAACCCGCTGCTGGCAGCCCCAATCCCGAAAAAGCCGACTAAACCTCCCGCCCATTTTCCCATCTCCGTTTGCCTTCCTTGCCGGGTTTCCTGACCTGGGGGGCCATCCACCACACTCGGCGCAGAAACCCACCTGGTTTTGACAAAAACGCGGTAAAGTCGCGGACGCAAAGCTCTAACCCTTGTCATTTCGGGTATTTGTCATGCTCCTGTACCGCTGGCTGAACGAGGCTGTTGAACTTCGAGGCACTGCCAAGGCGCTCGTCTATCGCGACACCTACTTGTCGTGGAGAGGCATGCAGCACCGTGTCGAGCGCCGCGCACAAGAACTGGCCTCGATGGGAATTGAAAAAGGTCATTGGGTCGGGTTGATGCTCGGCAACGTGCCCGATTTCGCCATTTTGGCGCTTGCACTGTCTCGATTGGGAGCGGTGGTTGTTCCGCTTGATCCAACGACCGGTGTGCGCGATCTGACGCTCTTTTTGGAACACGCACCCTTGCGAGCCCTGGTCACGCGGCCTCGAGGAGGCAACGAGCTTCCCTCCAGCCAAACGCTGGTCGTGCGGACTCGAAAAGAAACGCGACTGGAACCTGAAAGTCGCCGTCGCCTGCAAGGAACGCTGCTGACTTGTTCGATCTACAAGCAAGTCGATCCCCCGAACGGCAACGCCGAGGTCGTGTTGCTGACCGCGGACACGTCAGGCGATCCCAAAGGCGTTCTGCGCACTTCCGAAAACCTCGACGCGAACTGCGAAAACCTGGCCGCGAGCCTGGATGTGAACGAGACCGCCAAGATTCTTTTGACGATGCCGCTGTATTCAGCTTATGGCTTCGACTTGGGGCTATGTCTGGCGCTGCGCTACGGAGCGACCTTGTTTCTGGAAGACGAAATGTCGGCCAAGCGCATTGCGAAACTGCTGCGCGAACAGGAAATCGACTTTCTGCCCGCGACCGCCCCGATTTTTGCCGCTTTGTCGAAAATGCCGACAGCCAGGCCGCTCAAAACACGTTTTGCGCGTTTTCTGGCGACCGGTTCAAAGCTGCCCCAACAGATTGCCGACGAATTTCGACAGCGGTACGGCATCCGCACGTTGCCGATCTATCACACGACCGAAGCCGGTGCGATCAGCCTGGACCGGAAAGGCATGATGCCAGAGACGGTCGGGAAACCGATTTCGGGCGTCGAACTCAAACTCGGAGAACCGGACGAAAACGGCCAGTCTTCCGTCTGGGTTCGCTCAAAAGCCGTTGCGCTGCATTCGGTGGGACCCATGTCGCACCTTTCAGCCGGTTCATCGAGTGGCGAGCACGGCAGAACCTCTGAGTCTCGCCCCGTGCGCATCGGAGGTTTCGACGCCGACGGTTTTTTGCGAACCGGAGATTTGGGGCAAATCGATCGCACGCATCGGCTCACGTTGTTCGGGCGCGAAGACGATTTGGTCAAAGTCGAAGGCAAGCGTGTCGCGTTGGGGGAAGTCGAAGGCTGTCTCGAATCCTTCCCCAAGGTCAAATCGGCCCAAGCCAAATTGTTCGCCGATGAGCACGGCAGCACCATGATCGTCGCCAACGTCGTCGTGTCTGGCCGATGTCGCGCCGAGGACCTCATCGACCACTGCGCCAAAAACCTGGCACCTTACAAGGTTCCTCGTCGCATCGATGTTCGTTTCTCTCTCTCGTCTGAACTTGGAGGTCCGTCATGCGTACGTTGAAGTACTCGCTGTTCGCCTGTCTTTTTGCACTGCCGCTGTCGTGCAACGAAGCTCGTCTTGATGTGGATGTGGACGACGATCTCATCGACGGAGGAGATGGGCATTTCCGGTACGATTTGAAGGGGCTGGATTTCGCCAAAAAACGTGACCGTGACGCTGCCTGTGCCGAAGTGCGAGCCGAAGCGACCCTCGAGAAGAAGCCGGTGGACGTCATCTTCGTGATCGACAACTCCGGCAGCATGACCGACGAGATTTTGTCCGTCCAAAACAACATCAACAAAAACTTCGCCGACATCATCGGCAAAAGCGGCCTCGACTATCGCGTCATCATGGTCACAAGCCACGGGGACGCGCGCACTCGCCAGTCGGTCTGCGTTTCCGCTCCCCTGTCCAAACACGCGACGTGCAGCCCGATGCCGCCGCAGCCCGGCAACAACCCGCCGCGCTTTTATCACTACAGCATCGAGGTCGAAAGCTGGGATTCATTCCGCCGCATCTTGGGTTCCATTGATGGAAAAGAGCGCGACCAGTACAACTTGGCCCCGACCGGCTGGCAAAGCTGGCTTCGCGAGGATGCGTACAAGGTCTTTATCGAAATCACCGACGACCGCTCGGACCTAACCGAGACAGATTTTGACAAACAGCTCCTCGCCAAACTGCCCAAGCAATTTGGCACCGCCGCAAACCGCAATTACAGGTGGCACACCATCGCTGGGCTCAAGCAAAACAACCCTGCGACCACGCCTTGGCAGCCCGCTGACCCCATTCAGAACACCGTTTGCACCAAAGGCGGGGGCGCGGTCGCTCCTGGTTTGGAATACCAGCGGCTTTCCATCTTGACCGGTGGACTCCGTTTTCCGATTTGCGAATACGCGAGCTTTGATGCGGTCTTCACCGTCGTTGCCGCAGGCGTCGTGTCGGGGGCCAAGGTCGCCTGTGATTTTGCGCTTCCCGCACCTCCTCCCGGCCAACAAATCGACCCGAGTTCAGTGCTCGTGGAATACACGCCCGGCGGCGTTGGAGCGCCTACCACCTTCAAACAAGTGGCCGGCGCGGGGGTCTGTGCTCCCAATTCCTTCTACATCGACAAGGGCCGCATCTACCTGTGTCCCGATGCGTGCTCGACCGTGCAGGCTGACAGCAAAGCCAAGGTCAACGTCCTTTTCGACTGCCTCTCGGTCATCGGCTAGGCACAGTCAGCCGTCCTGCGTCCAGGTTCACCTTTCCCAAGTTCGGGTTCACCACTTTCAACTGCGGGGATGCCCTGTTCCCATGCGGGGATGCCCTGTTCCCATGCGGGGAGGCACCCTTCCGCTGCGGTGAGGCATCCTACCGCTGCGGGGAAGCATCCTTCCGCTGCGGGGAGGCATCCTTCCGCTGCGGTGAGGCACCCTTCCGCTGCGGTGAGGCACCCTTCCGCTGCGGGGAGGCATCCTTCCGCTGCGGTGAGGCACCCTTCCGCTGCGGGGAAGCACCCTTCCCCTTTCGGGATGGTTTTGCGGAGACCAAGGACGGAATTCAGGTTTGATAGGTTGGTTGCGGTATGTGTTGGTTGTAGACCTGAGCCACCTTGGAGAGTGCGGTCATGACGGAGCTGCCGGAGCGAGGGGAACGCCAAGAAGCGGAAGGCCGCTCAGAAGGCGGTGGCGCGGGGCGCGTGGTGTACGAGGTGGAGCCTGGCGACCATGGCGTCGCGGCGCGGGCGCTGCCGAAGGTGTCGGTGCCGTTTTTGCGGCAGGCGCTTGGCGAGCTTGCGCAGACCAGCGATGACTTCAACGGCTTTGTGGTGGACCGCTTTGCGTCGGTGGCTCGGCAGTTTGGGTCGGGGATGACGCGCGAGGCGCGGGAGAATGTGCTCTTCGAGCGGGCGACGCCCTTTGCGGTGTATGACGCGCTGCGGGCGGCGTTTGGGGCCAAGGTGCCGCTGCCCCTGGTGGAGGTCGAGGCGGGCTCGGGGTCATCCAGAACGCTGCCGAATCCGTATCGGGGGCTTTTGGCGTTCGGGGTGCTGGACGCGCCCCTGTTCTTTGGTCGAACAAACCAGACGACGGAATTGCGCAGGCTGCTCGAGGCGACGGTGCAGCAGGCCGGGCTGTCCCGTGGCGAAGGCCGGGACGGGGCGGGTTCTGTGCGGCTTGTGGCGGTGCTGGGTCCGTCGGGCAGTGGCAAGTCGTCGCTGGTGCAGGCGGGGCTTTTGGCGGACCTTCGGCGCAAGGCACCGGTGTGGGGGACGTATGGAGCGGCGGTCCTGCGGCCCCAGGGCAGGCCGTTGCGGGCGTTGGCTCGGGTGCTGGCCAAGTTCAAGCGCCCGACGCAAGACTGGCCGGTCTCGCACATTGATGAGCTGGTCGCACAGCTTCGCAGCCGCCCACAAGTGCTGGGGGACCTGCTGAGCGATGTCCTTTGTGTGCCGAGCCAGCGGTTTTTGTTGGTCATCGATCAGTTGGAAGAACTCTATTCGATGGCAGACGAGAAAGACGAGACGGGGGAGGCGACGGCGGACCGCAAAGCGTTTGTGGCGGCGGTGCTGTCGGCGGCGAGCGAGCCGAAGGGGCGGTGCGATGTGGTGGTGACGCTGCGCACGGACCTTTTCGGCGAGCTGGAGGCCGATCCGGCACTGCTGCGGGTGGTGACGACGCCGGGGCGGGCGCTGCTGTTGGGGGCGCTCGATGCGGACGAGCTGGCCGAGGCGGTGGCGGGTCCTGCGGCGCGGGCGGGGCGACCGCTGCCTGCCGATGCGGTGGGGCTGCTGTCGCAGCAAGCGGTGGGGCAAGCGGGGGCGCTGCCGCTGCTTCAGTTCACGCTGGCGCAATTGTGGGACAAGCTGGACGCAAACCGGGCGGTGGCTGATTGCCTGCGGGAGCTTGGCGGGGTCGGTGGGGCGCTGGCGCAGGAAGCGGAGTCGCTGTACCAGGGTCTTGCGTCGCTTTTGGCCCAGCCTGCTGCGTCGCGTTCGCCGGTGCCGACGCCGAGCCCGAGTCAGGTGCGGCTGCGGCGGGTGTTTGTACGCCTGGTCAGGACGCGGGGGGGACAGGTGCTGGGTCGGCGACGGCAGGCGCTGGCGGATTTGGTCGGCGATGGCGAGACGCTTTTGCAGGTGCGCGACCTGCTGGACCCGTTTGTGAAGAATCGGCTGCTGGTGCTGGATGGCGAAGGCCCAGAAGCGGTGGTCGAGATTGGGCACGAGCTGCTCAGCCGAAGCTGGCCCCGGCTGGCGGGCTGGCTGACCGAGGCGGAAGCGTACCTGCCGGTCCTGCTGCACCTGTCGGACGAAGCCCGCCGCTGGGAAAAGCAAGGCCGACCGGGACACCTGCTGTGGCGCGGCGAAGATCTGCGCGAACTGCGCGGCCTGCTGCCGATCCTGTTGCAAAGCGGAAACCTGGGTGCCCGAGAAAGACAATTCGCGCAAGCTTCGGTGGATGGCGTGAAGCTTCGGCGAAAAAGGCGCGCGGATGCTGAGGCAAAAGCGGCTGCGATGCGTGCGATCGGCGTTGCTCGCCACGTGGTCGATCGGGTGGTGACGCGACTCGAAAAGCAACCGGGAACGGCGAAACTGCGCAAAGAGCTGCTGGCCGATGTGATGCAGGAGATGGACGCTTTGTGCATCGAGTCCTCGGGCGAACACAGCACCGAGTTGCTTTCTCTTCGGGCCCGCAGCCATCGGAAACGCGGAGACATCGCGATCAAACATGACAATCTGACCGTCGCGCAAGCGGCATATGAGGCGGCACGGCTTCTTGGCAAGCAACTCCTTTCACAACAGCCCAACTCACCCCAGGCCCAGCGCGACCTGTCGATAAGCCTCAACAAGCTCGGCGAAGTGTCGGTGAAGCGGGGCCAGTTGGAGGAAGCCCAGAAGCTGTTTGCGCGCTCTTTGCAGCTTGGCGAGCGGTTGGCAAAAGCCGATGAAACAGACGCCCAGGCCCAGCGCGACCTGCTGGTCAGTCACTACAAACTCGCGGTCGTGTTCGCGCAGAGACGACAGCGGGAAGCTGCGCGGGCCCAGGTGCGGGTGGCCGCAGACCTTCTGCAAAAACTCCGCCCCCGCCTCCCGAAGCCCGACGCTGACAGCTTGGACCGCGCCCTGACCGCCCTGGAAGCGTCCCTGAAAAAGCCGTGACGCGGCGGCCCCGCTCCTTCGGCTGCCCCGTGCAAAACCTGTGACCGGGGTCTCTTTGTTTGCTACACCTTGCGCACCCATGCTCAAACTTCGGGATTTGCTGTGTAAGCATGTGCTGCAAAATGCGCTCGAACCCATTGCCACCGTCGAACTGGAGAAGCCAGTTCCGGCCCTGGACGAGCAGCGGATTGATGTCTATTGCGAGCTGCGTGCGGAATTGCCCCCCCCGGAAACCGTCTCCTATTTGGGTCTGCTCCGCCGCATGGCCGAGGTCGAGCGGCGGTTTCTCATCGAACCGTTTTCCGCAACCCCTTCCGTCGAACAACTCGACGACCTGCTGCGCAAGAAGTTCAATTTGCAGCACGCCCTCAAGAAGGCCGCCAAAGGCGAAAAAGGCGAAAAGGGGGTCGAGTCCGCAAAGCCCGTCCTGTGGATCGTCTCGCCCGGCTGTCCCGACGACGCCCTGCGCGGCTACAGCGGCACGCCCGCGACGGATTGGCCGACCGGCTTTTATCGGCTCGCGCCCGAACAGAGAACCTGGATCGTCGTTCTGTCCGAGCTGCCCAAAACGGCCCAGACGTGGCTTTTGCGCATGCTCGGGCCGGCACCGATGTTGCTCGAAGCCCTGCGCGAGTTTGACGCGCTCGGCCTGTCGCCCGCACAGAAGGAATCCTGGTTTGATCTGCTGTCCGATGTGCGGTATTTGTTGCCCAAAGACCCCGAACTTGCAAGCGAGGAGAACACCGTCATGACCGAACTCCGACAACGATGGGAACGCGAAAAAGCAGAGCTCCGCGCAGAAGGCCGAACCGAAGGCCGCGCAGAAGGCCGAACCGAAGGCCGGGCGCTGGCGATTTTGAGTGTGTTGACCGCTCGGGGGTGTGCGGTGAGCGAGGGGGTGCGGCAGAGCGTGCTCAGCTGCCAAGATCCAACCACGCTCGATCGCTGGCTCGCCCGAGCCATCACCGCAACCACCGACACCGAAGTCGTGGCTGCCTAAACCGCCTTGCAGCCGGCGGATGCGGATTCGCTGGGCGGGCGGTTGTTAGAATTGAAGGCGCATGTCGCCTTGCAGGACTTCTCGGACGCGGCCTTCGACTTGGACCGTGGTGCCATCGCAAAAGGCTCGTAGCAGCGACCGACGACCAGGGGCACCTTCGATGGGACCTTTGGGCGGGCCTTGATCGATTTCCAGCGGCTGTCCCGGTTGCAACAGGCGATGGTGGTTCAAATACACCGCCAAAGACGCTGCGGCACTGCCGGTCGCGGGATCTTCATTGGGCGCATCGTAGGCGAAAAACCGCGCTCGGACGCGCACGGGTTCACCTGGTCGCGGCGGAGAGCAAAACGCAAACGTCAGAATCCCCAGCTCTGCGCCCAAGGCTTTTTCCGCTACCACGACATCGCGATAGCTGGCGTTGATTTCGTCGATTTCCTGGACGGTTTGGATCGGCACCATCAGTTGCCGCGCGCCGCCATTGACGACCTGGGGATACATCACACGCTCGCCCGATGCGGACGAGGTCGCGATGAGCGCCCGAAACCGATCCATTGAAAGACCCAGCGCGGGCGACAACCAAGCCAGCCGTTCGTCACTGATGAGGGCACCCGGTACGCTGATTCGGTCGTGGGAAAAGACGGCTCGTTCGGGCAATTCTGCGCCGCTTACCGTGACAGGGACGGTGCCCATGCCGGTTTCCAGGCGCACGGTCGTGTGCGGCGCGCGAAACGGCAGACGACCATTGAGCAGCACCGCGACCGCCGTTCCGAGCAACGGATGTCCCGCAAACGGAATTTCTTTCGCCAACGTGAAAATCCGCACGCGCAAATCCGCAGACGCAGGATCGGTCGGAGGCAAATAAAACGTCGTTTCGGACAGACTCAACTCACGCGCGAGCGGCAAATGCGCCTCTTCGGGAATGTCCGCGCCATCCAGAACCGCGAGCGGATTGCCTCCGAAAGGCGTTTCGGCAAAGACATCCACCCAAACAAAAGGAACCGACCGTTTCATGTGCGAAAACATCCCCTTTCCCTGCCGTGCGAGTCAAGAGAGGAGACAGATCGAAGTCAGCGAATGCTCATGATCAAAAGGGCGGTTCCCAAGCCGACGGCAAAGGCAATCGCCATCCCCAAGAGTGCTGCGGGAGACATCCCCTTTGCGGGCGGTGCGTTTTTGCGCTTGGCGACCGCCTCAATGACTTGCGTCTTGTCCCCGCGATCGGGCGCGATCTCGGCGACATCGAGCAGGGCCTTGCGCAGCTCCTCAGCCGTTTGAAACCGCTCTTCTGGGCGTTTTGCCATGCACCGCTGGACGATTTTTGAAATGGCCTCGGTGACAAGCCCTGCTCCATGGTCTCCGGCAGGGGACGGAATTTTTGCCACATGCATGATTTCGAGCGTTTCCCGAGAAGTTTTGCCCAGAAACGGTACTTCCCCGGTCAACAGTTCAAACATCAGCACGCCGACCGCGTACAAATCCGCCCGGCCATCCACGCGCTTGCCCTCAGCTTGTTCGGGGGCCATGTACGCCGCCGAACCCAGGGCGATCCCGGCACGCGTGCGGTGCGCGACCGGTCCCGCAAATTGCGCGATCCCGAAATCGACGATCTTCACAAAGTCCGAATCGCCGCCCCGCCGCACGATGACGACGTTGTCGGGCTTCAGATCGCGGTGAACCACGCCGACTTTGTGCGCTGCATCCAGCCCCTCGCAAATCTGCGCGGCCAGGCGAGCCACCCGTTGCGGCGAAAGCACTCGCTCTCGCTGGAGGAGTTTTCGCAAATCCTCACCCGCGAGATATTCCATCACGTAGGCCACGACGCCTTTTTGGGGGTCCGCGACGAAATCGTAGACATCCACCAAATGCTCGTCCCCGATTTGCGCCACGGCTCGCGCTTCGCAAAACAGCCGAGACACGAGTTCCGGGTCCCAGCCGTCCAACACTTTCACCGCTGCGCGTCGTCCCAGGCGTTCGTGCTCTGCCAGGTAAACCCGACCCATCGCACCCGCGCCCAGCAGCTTGAGCAGGCGGTAACCCCCAATCACCATGCCGGACCGAACGTCACGGGATTGCTCAACCTGGCTCAGAGAAAACCTCCCTGCGCAGAATACAAGAAACCCAGAGGGCAATCAATCGCCGACTCAACCACCACCTGGCAAGCCCTCTGCATTGTCCGCGCTAGGGTTGTGCCTGTATTTGCACCCAATGGCATCGCTCGTCATAGGCCGAGTGGAACGCAACCTGGGGATTCGCGCTGAAAGAGCGGCTGATACGTTGGTTTCCCGGAGAATGCCTACCTCAGCCGCTGGCGATCCCATGTTTTGCGCACAACATGATGCGTAGGCCGCTGGGAACGCATGTTTCGCACACAACATGCCTGCGTCAGCCGAGTCCTCCTCCATGGAGGTTTGCCCTTGCGCCATCGGCATTGGGCTCAGGCGGAAGGTTGGGGGGTGAGGTCGGGGGCGGAGGTTTCGGAGGCGGTTTTTGGGGCTTTGGCAGCGGGTTTGCGGGCGGACGCGCGCTGGTTGAGGGCGTTCATCACGACTTTGATGCGCCACACGGCAGTGATGTTGGTCATGACGGCCATGAGGACAAGAACGACGGCGGCCAGGTGGTAGACGGGGACGGTGGCGCTCGGCTCGACGTAGGCAGCCAGAATGGGGGACACTGCGGTGGAGACGCCGAGCCAGACCGCGCGCTCGTGGCGCTGCATGTAGCCGACATTGGCGCTGACGCCCACCGAGTCGCCTTTGGCGCGGCTATAGGACACGACGGTGCTGCCGAGCATGGCGAGGGCGGTGATGAAAAAGATTGTGGGATGATTTCGGTAATAAAAGAGGTAGCCCAAGAAGGTGATGAGGTCGTTGTAGCGGTCCATGGTGGAGTCGAAAAACTCGCCGGACGGCGTGCATTGGTTGGTGGCGCGGGCGACGATGCCGTCCCACGCGTCACAGGTGAAGGCGAACAGGAGGGTCCAGCCTCCGAACGCAAAGTGCCCAAGCGCAACGGCCACGGCAGCCAAGATGGTGAGGAGCATGGAGCCAAAGGTGATCATGTTCGGGGTGATGCCGAGCACGATGCACATGCGGACGGGAATGCGAAACATCCAGTAGCCAAACTCCATGATGATGCGGGGGAGCCAGGGAGTCTTGACCACTTGGTCGATGCGGGGCGTGCGATCCATGCCAAACAGCGCGCATTTTCCGCAGTACACAAGAAAGGACAGAATCCAAAACGAGGGCAAACCCAGAAGGGGAATCAGCACGGTGACGGGCAGATTCCACAGCGGGTTTTCGGTGGGAACGGAAGACGCGCCGGCGGAAAACAGCAAACCGAGCGAAACAGCAGAAGACACAGAAAGCATCGTTTTTTCCTAGGTGTGAGCAGCCCAAGTGCTTGGGGAAGCGGGCAAAGCTGCGATAATGGGTGCCTCATCACATGTTGCAAGACGGTTGCCAGCCGAGAAGTTCCAACGCTTTCCCCCGCGACCCGACGACGGATGCGGCCCCACTTTGCTGTCAGAAACTTACCACGGTTTCGGGACGCTGCGGTTTGGTGGGCCCAGGTGGTGGTTTTTTGACGGAGAGGCGCTGGTTTGTGGGGCGCGCAGTGTGGGCGGCCTGGTTCTTTTGTGGTTTGGCCGTTGGGGCTCCACGGCCCGATACAGGGACATGGGGCGCGTCTTGTGCTGCTGCGGCTGCGGTGGATGGTGCCTCGGGCGCGAAAAGAGAGGAAAAGGCGAGGCACGCGCGAAAGCCGTATCCGCCGTATCGGGATGCGAGCGCGACAGCGAAAGTGCCTGAAAAAGAAAAAGCGAAAGAACAAGCCAAGGAACCAGCGCCAGCGGCAAAAGTCGAGAGGCGCATCTTGGACGGGAAAACCTATTTGCTGGTGGGAAGCGGTGAGTTTGCGTCGGACAAAAGTCCATCCTATCGAGCGTCTCTGTATTTGGAACATGCGGCGGCTCGAGTCCAGTTTGGTTCGCTCGTGACCCGTGCGCCGACGCGGGCCGAGATGATGAGCGAAAACCGGGCGCAGTATTTTGTGACGTGGGGGAAGTTCGCCAAGTGGGTGGTGTTGACGTTCTCGAAACCGGCGACGAAAGCAGAACTTGCGACCATGTTTCGCACGAGCATGCCGGAGTTGTTTTCAGACCGAACGAATGCAGAACTCAGCAAAGACGCAGAGGCGTTTGTGCAACTGTTCGACAAGGACATGGCGGCGGGGAGTGAGCTGGGGCTGCACATCTCGGAGCAGGGCCAGATCGCGGTCTATGTGGAGGGCAAAAAGGCGGTGGGGCCGCAAAATCTGAAACTGTCGAGGCATGTGCTGGACATTTGGCTGGGCTATCACTCGGCGGCGCGGACGTTGCGAAACGTGCTGGTGGGCAAGCTCGACGTGCTGAAAACGCCGGTACCGCGCAGTTCTCCTTAGCAAAAGGCCGGGCAGGCTGTCCCACGGGTGCCTCACTGCTACGCTCAAACCCAAAGTGAGGACAGACCGCATGCACGACAGATCGACGGAAAAATTCAGCAACAGAAAATGGGTTGAGCACGCTTTTGTGCCAGGCAAGACCACGTTGGCCGCGTGTCTTGGGCTGGGCCTTTGGGTGAGCGGCTTTGGGGCCTGCGATCCCAAGACGCAGCAGGCGCAAAGTTGCAACGTCAGCACCGATTGTCCAGGCGGGCAATTGTGTGGGCCGACGGGACAATGTGTCCCGAAACCGAAATCGATCGTGCTCACGATCACGAAACTCGGCGACGGTCAGGGGAGCGTGAGTTCGAGTCCGGCGGGGCTCGATTGCGGAACGACGTGCAGCGGAAATTTTGATTTGGGGACGCCGATCACGCTGACCGCGACGCCGCAGACCGGTTCGTTTGCAGATGGGTTTTCGATCGGCTGCGTGAACACGGGGACGACGTGCTCGTTTACTCCGACGCTGGATGAACCAGTGCAGGTGGGGGTGAACTTTTCTCTGGTGCCTCCGACGCAGCCGGCGCCGCTTTGCAACGCGGCAGGGTTTTGCTGGGAAAATCCGCGACCGCAGGGGAATCGGCTTTACGACGTGGCGCTCTTGCCGTCGGGAGAAGTTTGGGCAGTGGGGGAAGCAGGGACGATTGTGCGCCGAACGGGGAGCACGAATTTGCTTCTGGGAAGCGGGACGACGCAGACGCTGTTTGGCATCGCGACGGTGGGGACGGATCTGGTGATGGTGGGGCAGGGTGGGATTGCGCTGCGAGGTTCGAGCGGTGTGGTCACGCCGGAAGCGAGCGGCATTGGGCAAGACCTGTACGCCGTAAGTGCAACGGCCACTGGAGCGATCGCAGTCGGGGCTGCGGGGAAAATCGTGCGCCGCAGCGGGTTTGCGTGGAGCAGCGACACAAGTCTGACGACACAAACGTTGCGCGCGGTCGGCTCGAACAACGGCGAACTGTTTGCGGTTGGGGACGCTGGAACGGTGCTGGCCAACTCGGGCACGGCGTGGCGGGTCGTGAACGATTCGCTGTTTGGGGTGAAAAACCTGACAGCGGTTGCGAGCCTGAGCGGGCTTGCCCACATCGGGTCGCTCACGGGTGAGGTGTTTCGACAAGGGACGCCCTGGTCGAGGGTGTGCTGCACGAATTTGCCGGACATTCGGGGGATGACGAGCGGAGGGATGGGTTTGCTCGCGGTCGGAATGACCGTCGGCGGTGTTGTGATGCACAGCGCGGACGGCTCGACGTGGACGGCTGCAATCGATGGGGCACCCAGCGCCTTTTACGGCACGACGGCGAGCGCAACGGAAGCGTGGGTGGTCGGGGATGCAGGAGTCATGCAGAGCAGCACAAACGGTCTTTCGTGGCAAAAAGTCAGCGCCGGGGCAACGGGAACGATGCGCGCGGTCGCGGGGACTTCCACCGGATGGTTTGGGGCGGGGCAGGGCGGTGTGGTATTGCGTTCGGTGGGGACCACGCTGGTTTCGTTTGTCGCGCCTGGTTTGCCGGACTTTTACGGTGTTTCGGCGGTGAGCCCAACCGAAGCGTATGCGGTCGGAAGCGCTGGGACGATTTACCAATTCAATGGAACGACCTGGCAGAAAATCACCTCGGGAACGAGCAGCACGTTGCGAGCGGTGTGGGCAGCCGGTGCCGGTGACGCCTGGGCAGTCGGAGACGCGGGCACGGTGGTGCATGTGAAAAACGGGAGCGCCAGCTCAATGTCGAGTGGAACCACGAAAAACCTTCTTTCGGTATGGGGAACGGGAGCTTCGGACGTGTGGGCAGTCGGCGCTTCTGGCACGGTTTCGCGTTACCAAGGCACGTCGTTCGCGCTTGTGACCGCGCCCGCGACGACACGCGACCTGACGAGTGTGTGGGGCAACTTGCCAAGCAATGTGTGGATGGTTGCGGGCCCGGACGCGTTTGTGTGGAACGCCAACAACTATCAGAAGTACTCGCCTTCGGCCTTCGATTTGTCCGCCGTCGGTGGGTTCTCATCGGAAGTCTACGCCGTTGGAACGAAGGGGCAGCTTTACCGATATGTGGGGACCGGCTTTTCTCCGATAGAAACGGGGACGCGCAACAACCTGCTCGCCGTGGCGCTGACCGCATCGAGCCTCTTTGTCGCCGGAGACAGCGGAACGATCCTCTCGAAAACACGCTGACGCTTGCGGTGCAGATTTGGACGGAAACTACAAATCCGTCCAGTCTTTCGGTTGCTCGATGGGGCACATGCCGGTCAGAAGTTGCAGCCGGTCGGCCACCTGTTGCGCTTCCTCTTCCAGACCTTCACCTACCAACCATTCGATTTCGCCGCGCGATTTGGACAGCGAACGCACGACCGCCAGGCCGTCAAAGGCTTCGACAATCATGCGCACAAACGCAATTTCAGAGAGAGGAACGCGAAAAAAACGGGAGGGCAAAAGAAACAGCGCCGCGTGGAAAAGCGTAGGAAGCGTTAGAAGCTAACGCGATAGCCCATCGTGCCAAAAACACCATTGAGCGTGGCGTACTCAGGTCGGTCGGTGCGGCCCCAGATCATGTATCGATAACCTGCCTCGACGAATACCGAACCTCGTCGGAGGCGAATCTCAGTTCCGAGCAAACCGCCAATGCCCATTTGGCTCATCCAAGAACCTTCTTGGACTTGCACGCCGTCCCGGGCCAGGAAGCTGTATTCGGCCAAGAACTGAGGCAACACACCGATGTACGGTGCCCACGACGCATTCAAATCGCGGAACCGATACGCGAGGAGCAACCCACCACCGACGACATGGGAAGCCCCAGGTGCCGGCGCGAAGTACTCATACTGAGGTCGCAGCGAAAACGCGAATGCGCCATACGGCAACTTGAGACGCCCGCCCACCTCGATCGCACCACCAATGGCAAACACGCCTCTCGGAACGTCCACATGGACAAGAGGCATCAAGCCCATCTCGACAGCGAACGACTTGGCCGGCTTGGTTTCAGACGTTTCCGATTCATCCTTCGATTCTGTTTTTCCAGCCGACGGAAGCGCATCGGGGAGAGCAGATTCGTAATGTTCAACATCGTTGATGGTGTACTTCACGCCGACGCCAGTTTTTCCGGGCAACCAGTGGGCGGTGGTCACATACGTTCCGGTGCCGGGCAATTCGCGGACGGCATCGACTTTTGCACCACCTGTCCCCTCTGCCGTGACCTTTGCGCCGGTGATAGGACTTCCAGCAGCATCGGAAATCTGAACCCGAACTTCGCGTGAGCCTTCCTGCAACGTGAAAGCAGGCGCACCCACATCCAGTTTGGCGACCACGGGGCCGCTCTGCGTCGCCGAAATCTTGAATTCGCTCGAGTCATCCGGTTTTGCTCCGCTCGCCGCAGTAGCGCAACGAAGGATGTGTTCGCGAGCGGGCTGCAACGGCATCGGCTGGCCTACGGCTTGAAGTCCGGTTCCATCGAGGCCACAGAACACGCCCTTGCCATCCACCTGAACCGCCGCGCGCTTTCCATCACCACCGGGCCAAAGTGTCACGCGAGCCACCTGCACATGCGACGTTGCGCTCCACGGGCCAACACTGCCCTCGGGGCTGACGGCGCTCACTCGCACGTAGTATTCGCCTGGTCCCATGGGAGACGGCATGGCTCGCATCTCCGTCGCCGCTGCGCGACTGTCTTTGACGAGCGACTCGAAGGCAGGATCTTGTGCGACCTGAACGTGCCAGCCTGCGGCAGAAGGGCCAGCCCCGGCCGCATAAGTGCCCTTCACGTCTACCGGGCCACCGGTCGTGAGAACCAACCCCGGAACGCCCGTCAGGGTCGGAGCAGCCGGAAGGGGTGCAGCGACGCTCGGTGCCGAGGTCAAGTTGGCAATCGCGCTGCTTTGGTTTGGGGCCAAATTGACCGTCTTGCCTTTGCCCGCGATCGCTGCGGTGCCGTCATAGAGCGAGACGCGCGTCGCACCTGTTCTGGGTTCCACGGAAATGCGGGCCGCGCTGCCTGGATTGACCGTGACCTTGCCAACCGGCGTGACAACGATCGCTGTGCGTGGAATTTTTGGTGCAGTCGGTTTTGCGGCTTTTGCGGGTTTTTTCCCAGGAGCGGCTGGTGGTGTTCCCAACACTGCCGGCGCTGCCGGAACAACGACCGTGATCTCGCCGACCGTGATGGTGTTGTTTCCTGGAACGAATTTTTTCGCCGGACCTTTCGCTGCAGCAGGTGGCGGAACGCCATACACCGAAAACGACGTGTTCTCACCGATGAAAACCCGCGTGCCGTCGGCGAAACTCACTTCCGCACCCGAACCAACCGCGCTGTCCACCCTGGTGCCTGGCATCAAGACTTCGTCTTTTCGCGCAGCGTGTCGTTCGGCGCTGGAAACCGCTTCGACTTGGTGATGTGACGTGCGGAGCTTCGCTTCCGGGACGCCAGCGGGATAAGTAGGAGCAGCGGGAACGGCCTTTACGGCTGGGGCTTTTGCGGCAGTCGCCGCTTGGGCTTTTGCGGCAGTCGCTGCCGGGGCTTTTGCTGCCGGAGCTTTTGCGGCAGTCGCTGCCGGGGCTTTTGCCGCCGGAGCTTTTGCCGCCGTTTGGGCACTCAGCGGCGGAGCCGAAATCAAAAGCGATCCGCCTCCGACCAATACACCAAGGAACAACATTCGCGAGCACGTCATTGAAATCTCCAGGGGACGTTTTGGCTCTTTTCGTAGCCAGTTCCTAATTTGCCAAAATACGTTGTCGCCTGTCATTAACTAACCAGCGAGGTGGCTACATCATCACATCTACCGGTCAAGTCAAGGTTGCGTTTTTTGAAACGTCATGTCCGACCATCGCCCAGGTAAATGCGGGGCACGCGCTTGGAAACGACGGAACAGACCTCCCACGGTATGGTGCCCGCCCAGGTCGCGACTTCTTCGAGCGCAATTCGATCGCTCGTGCCGTCTGCGCCGGTTTGCGCGCCGATCAGCACCACGTCATCGCCGACTTTTGCATTGGGGACATCGGTCACGTCCACCATGGTCATGTCCATCGTGATCGGAGCGAACACTTTGCATCGCCGACCGCCGCACAGCACGTAGGCTGCATCGCTCATTCGTCGGGTGTATCCATCGGCATAGCCCACCGGCAAGGTCGCGCAGAGTGTCTCTCGTTTCGTCCGGTCGTGTCCGCCATAACTCACGGTTTGCGCAGGAGGCAGTTTTCTTTGCGCAATGATCTTCGTCCGCAAAGTCATGACCGGCCACAGCGTCGAAAGAGACGTGTTGTCTGGTGCCACGCCGAACAGTCCGATTCCCGCTCGAGCCAAATCGAAGTGCGCCGCCGGAAAACGCACGGCACCCGCTGTGTTTGCGACGTGGACGATGCCTGGATGAATGCCTTGTTTTTGCAACAGGCCCAACACCTGAGAGAGCCTGCGCAACTGTTCTTCTGTCGTGGTTTCATCCGGCCCATCCGCGTCGAACAAGTGGGTACATAGACCGCTCAGGACCAGGCCGCTGTGCCGATGAAGTTCGGATAAAAAATCGTTTATATCGGTCTCGAAAAGCCCCAGCCGCGACATGCCCGTGTCCACTTTGAGATGAACACCCACACGAGGCGCAGACAGTTCATCCGCCGCCTGCGCAAAACGCCCCAAATCTCGCACGTTTGCGACTACCGGAGTCAGCCGGTACGCGATCACGTCTCGATGCGAGAGACCATAGTAACAACCCAGCACAAGAATCGGCTGCTCGATGCCTGCTCGACGCAGTTCCACGCCTTCTTCGACCAGCGAAACCGCAATTCCCCACACCTTTTTCTCGAGAGCGCGGGCACACGCCACCGCCCCATGCCCGTAAGCATCTGCTTTCAACACGGCGACAAGGCCCGTTTTATCGCTCCCCAGCGCGCTTTTGATCACGTCCGCGTTGCGTCGCAGCGCACCCAGATCGATCTCAGCAACCGTCGGGCGGATGTCCGTCCGTATGTCGAAAACCTGATAGATGCGCCGAACCTATCGTGTCGCACGCGCTTTCGTCAAAAGCTTCATCTCAAACGGCTGGCTCGCTCGTGGTAAGGACAATTCATGCGTAGCTTGTTGCGGCGTCTTGCCTGTGTTTGTGGCGGCTCTTTTGGTGTGGTGGTCGTGCTTGCGACCTTTTTCGTGGCTTTGTGTGGTGCGACTTTTGCGCAGGCCGAGACGGCTTGGCTTGGACTGGTCACTCGCCAAAATCCGCTTGGCGGTGCCGAGGTCACGGACATTTACCCCGATTCTCCCGCTGCCCGAACCCACGCCATACATCCCGGTGATGTTGTGATCGGCATCGACAAAAAGCCGATCGGCAAGCCTGCGGATCTAGCGGATCAGGTCCGAAAATCCAAAGTTGGTCAGACCCTCGCGCTGTCCCTGCGGAATGCGACCGGTGTGAGGCGTGAACTCCAGGTTCGTTTGTCTGGCAGACCTGATCAGCAGTCTCTCGAACGGCTCGCGAACCAAATGGAGGAGGCGCGACAAAAGCTTCTCATTGGCCAACCCGCGCCCGCGTTTTCGTTCGAGCCCCTTCGCGATCACAAACCAGCCCCTTTGCCGGGTCGCACGCGCGCATCCTTTTTGGGGAAACCCCTCGTTCTGACGTTTTTTGCGACCTGGTGCGGCCCCTGTTTGCGCGAAATTCCGCAACTGACGGAATTGCAAGCCCGCTACCCCCAAGCGCGCGTTCTGGCCTTGTCCGTCGAACCCAAAGACGTGATTCGGAGCGCGATTGCCCAGTTTTCTCCCGGATATCTGGTTGGACAAGATCCGGGTCGGGGAGCCTACGATTCTTTTTTTGTTGGGTCCTATCCAACGACGTTCTTGATTGATGCAGCAGGAATCGTGCGCGGCGTCGATCACGGAGACCTCGAGACCATCGAACCGATCCTCGAGACGCTTTTTCGAGCGCCCCATGGGAAGACTGTTGTCCCTCCGCAAACAGACCGCCCGTCCCCCAAACAACCCTAAACCCTCAATTCCGTTCCAGGGCACACAAAAACCGACGGGAGAAGACTCACCGCCGGGTTTTGTGTGGAGCTGACGAGGGTCGAACTCGTTACCTCTTGAATGCCATTTCCCACCGCTGGCGAAATCTCCCGTCGCTGACTCCAAATAAACAGCGGTCACATCTGGTGAATTACGGTTACAATTCCCGACAGTATTTCCGTTGTGACCAAAGGCCATTTTGTGGGCACCGCTCAGACGGGAAAACCGACGCATCATTTCGCCTCATTCAAGCGCCCAAACCGGCCAACCTCTAGACTTTGGCCGGGTAGCCCGGCCCGCTTGCATCGCATGTCATTTCTGACATACTCCGATCTGGAGACAGCCCCCATGGACAAAGCGAAGCAGAAGCGATTAGAGGCGGCAGGGTGGAAGGTCGGCACGGTGCAAGACTTCCTCGACCTGTCGTCGGAGGATTCGCTGCTCATCGACATCCGCGCACGCTTGGCACTGGCGCTGTCCGAGCGTCGCAAGGCTCAGTCACTCACCCAAGCGGAGCTGGCCCGGCGCATCCGGTCGAGTCAATCGCGCGTTGCCAAGATGGAAGCAGCCGACGCTTCCGTGTCCTTGGATCTGCTCGTGCGCTCGCTGCTCGCTCTGGGCACTACGCGCAAACAACTAGCCGCCGCCATCGCGGGCAAGTAGGCTGGCCATCTCTCGTCGCTGGTAGCAGACACTACCTTGCTTCATGACCACTCGTGCAAGCCGATCATCTATCGACAAACCGCTGGTTTGGCTCCATGGCGAAGTGAAGACGCCGCCGTGGTCACTCGACGCCCGCCGCGAGGCTGGCTTCCTGCTGCGCCGCTTGCAGCTTGGCGATAGGCTGTCGCTTCCCTCGTCGCGGCCCATGCCCTCGATCGGCCCGGCGGTGCATGAGCTACGGATCAAGGATGCGGGCGCAGAGTGGCGCATCCTCTATCGGCTCGACGCCGACACGATCGTGATAGCCGAAGTGTTCCACAAGAAGACCCAAGCCACGCCGCACGCCATCATCGAAACCTGCAAGCGCCGACTCCGCCGCTACGATGAAGCCGCCGAGCAGCCCGGCGAACATGAAGCGGAGCGGATGAGGTAGGTGGAACGGAGCTGGCCAGCGTCCAAGACCAGACCGAAGGGCCTAGCTGTCGGCCCGGTCTGGCTTGGCAAGCTCCCTGGTCGTGGAGTCGAACGTCAGCAGCTCGGGCAGCGTGACATCGAAGGCGGCGCAGAGCTTGAGGAGCGTACTTGCCTTCGGGTCTGTCTGTCCGTACACGACTTTCTGAACGGACTTCCACGCTGCTGCGTGCGGCGCTCGATGGGAGTCTGACGGCGACGACAGAGATTCCTGTGCCGATGTCTGAAGCTGCAAACCGACCCCAGAAAAGCAAAAACCCCATCGGTTATTCATCGACGGGGTTTTGTGTGGAGCTGACGAGGGTCGAACTCGTTACCTCTTGAATGCCATTCAAGCGCTCTACCAGTTGAGCTACAGCCCCAAGCGAAGGCAAGCAAAGCTAGTAGTCGGAATTTTCTGCTGAGTCAACAAAGAATTTTCGGAAAAATGCGAAGGGGCGGACTTGCAGCGTGTGCGGGCGGTGTCTACGTCGCCTCGTCTTCTTCCGAGTCTGCGGACAAGTCGATGACGGCGGGCACGCCATTCATGCCCATGACGGTCGCACCGCGCACCATGGCCAAATACAGCAACTCGATCGCTCGCCGCCGGGCTTCGTCAGGATGGTCGCAGGCACCGGTCGGAGTAATGGTTCCGTTGGCCAGGGCGGTTTGCTTGACGATCCCGTACGCATACACATCGTTGACGCGGACGACGTATCCCAGAAGCGGCTCAGGGTCGTATTCGTAGGCCTTGAGCACACGCCCCTCGGCATCCATCAAACCCCATTCGACCAAGCTGTCTTTGTACGTTCGCCTTTGAAGCGGCACAAAGTCCGGTTGGGCAACTCCTCGCGTCTCTGCGTCCTCCAGTTCGACAAAACGACGCGCAGCCAGAAACAAACTGCCGCCTTCGTTTTCATCGTCTCTTGGGGGCACAAACACGGCCTCACCCTGACGGTTGAGAATGCGAAAGCGAAGGGGGTCTTCCGCCGGACTGTCCGTCACTTTGATCGCAAAATGTTGACCATCAATCTGTCCGCTTCGACACAGCTTGATGGCAACGTCCCAGGTTCTTTCAAACAGGCTCGAGGAGGTCAAGCGCCCATCCTTTTCCGTCCGATTCTCGTCTACGTTGCAAGCCGCAGCACAGACCGAAATATCTTCGCACAAAACAGTTGGGTTCCGGCAAGAACTCGCGTGCTCACGGCATTTCGGACGACAAAAAGCCGTCGAGCATCCGCGCCAACTCTTGTGGTTTGTGTCGCTGCATCATGTGCCCTGCACCTTCCAGCAGCATTCGCGTGGCGTTGGAAAAGGCTGAGCTGCGTCGCAAAAGTTCCGATTCTGCATGCCGCATCTCGCTTTCCGAACCCTCCACGAGCAAAGTCGGACAAGCGACGCGACGCCACAAAGCCTGGGCACCGTCCACCAGAAACAGGTATGGCGCTGGGGTCAGGTGCAGCGGGTCGTGTTTGAACTGAAATCGGCCCTCGGCATCTTGGGTTGTCGAAACCTGGGCCAACCGCAGCGCGAGCGGCCTGTTTGACATGAGCAAAGGATCGGTCGCGCACAACCTGGCAGCGGCCTCTTCGAGTGTCGCGTACCGGCGACTGGCCCCGCGCGTCGTTTGGCGTTTCCACGCAGCGGTCCACGCGCGCAATCGATCAGGCCATCCCGACCATTCGTTGTCAGGTGGCCCCAGGCCTTCCAAAAGCGCCAACCGATGGATGAGGTCTGGATAGGTGCCCGCAAAATACGCCGCGACCGAGCCTCCCATCGAATGGCCGACCAGCGACACACGTTTGCGGCCCAGCATCGCGATCACGTCGGACAAGTCCGCCAGGTAGTCCACAAAGTGGTAATAGCCACCCGGCCCGACCCGATCGGAATCCCCGTGCCCGCGCAAATCGGGTGCAACGAGGTGATATTTCCCGGCCAGGCCGTACTTTGCCATGTCCTCGAACGTCCACGCCGAATCCAAAAAACCGTGGATGAGCACGACGGTGTGGGTGAGCGTGGGATCGTCGCGCCCCCATTCCAGAACATGATACGAAAGGCCTGTAAACAGGGGCAGACGCACAGAAACCGGTTCAAGCATCCCGACAGGGTGCAGGAAAACGCTTTCGATCGGCAAGGGACAGCACGATAAGATCGGGCGACGTGCCGGGAGTCCTCTACCAAATCGACGACGGAAAGAAAGTCCGCCACTTTCTTTTGCCGCAAGGCTGTGCCATCGGGCGCAGGCCGAACAAGCACCTGATTGCCGTTGCCGACAACAAAGTCAGCATGGGTCACGCCTGGATCGATCTGCGCGAGGAAGGGTGGTGGATTTCAGACCAAGGCTCCTCGAGTGGCACGTTTGTGAACGATCGCCGCGTGATGAGCCAAGGTCTTCGCTCGGGCGACGTGCTTCGTTGCGGGGATACGACGTTTCGTTTCGAGGCCACTCCGCCCGTTCGTCCGACCCTGGCTGCGGGTCTTCTGTGTTTTTCAAGCGATGGGCTTGCGCAGACCGTCTGGCTTCATCCCGAGGGCACCATGCTCGGGTCGCTTGTGTCCCTGAACATCTACGCTGACGATCCGTCGCTTGCTCGAACGCATGCGATGGTTTGCTTCGATGGCGTGCAGTTTGTGGTGTTGCCGCTCACACCCGGTTATCCGGTCAAACTGAGCGGTCACGAGGTCTCGGAAAAAGGCACGCGGCTGCGGTCGGGCGATCTGATCGAGTGCGGGTCTTTGCAAGTTCGGTTTGCGCTGCTGTCGGGGACCTCGCCCCAAAAAACGGTTCGGTCCATTCAGGCCGCGCTGCGCGCATGTCCGACCGAAGCACCCGCGCTTTTTTCGCAACCGTCGTCGCTCCTTTCCGGCGGTTCCAGCATGCTTGCCGCACCGTCTGGTTTGTCTGCGCAGCCGTCCGGTTTATCGACCAAGCCCACCGCGAAACTTCGCTACAAAAACGACAAACAACAAGTTCAAGTCGTCGAGATTCCCGAAACCGGTGCGTATTTGGGCCGCGCGCTGGAGTGCTTGGTTCGCTCGGAAGACATCTCTATCCCTCGCCGTTGGGGCCGGATTTTCTTTCGCGACGGCAGATTTTTTTTCGAGGATTTGGGCAGCTCCAGTCCGTCCTTTGTGAACGGCGAACAACAGTTTCCGCATGTGCCCAGGGAACTCAAAAACGGCGACCTTGTGGTCAATCGCGTGATGGAGGTCCTGTTTGTTTCCGAGGGCCTTTTGTCGCAAGGAACCACCGTTGGTTTTGTGAAACAGACGCCCGTGCAGATTCCGCTGTCCGGCGCGCTGTTTTTGCAACTTACCGACGACGGCGACAGTCGGCAATTCCCGATTCCCAAAGGAGGGGCTCTTCTGGGTCGGTCACGCGGCTGTCTTTTGACCACCGATGACGCTCGCGTTTCTCGTCAGCACGCCCGGGTGTGGCACGAAGGCGAGGTGTGCTGGATCGAGGACCTGTCCAAGGAATACGGAACGTGGCTGTCCGGCGAGCGGCTTTTGGGCGAAAAGCGACCTTTGCAAACCGGGGATTTGGTGCGCCTAGGAACCCTGCGTGCAAGGTACGTCGGCCCCGACGCTCAATTTGCGCACCTTGACGAGCAGTATCGACCGTTTCGCGTGCGGTGTCCGATCGGGAAAATCGGTCCCATCGACCTGTATTTCGCTGATCATCCCGAATTGCAAGCCACCGTCGTCCTCAAGGTGCTTTCCCCGAACGCCAAAGATCACGCGCGTTGGTTGTCTGTGTTGTCGTCTGAATCGCGGCTGTTGCGCATCCATGCCCCCTCAAGTCCTGCGGGCGGTACTTTGTTGCGTGCCTTGCCCGATGGTCAACAGGTGCTTGCCGCGCCGCTTGGGTGCGGTTTGCTCCTGACCGAATTTTTGGGGCTGTTTGGCACCGCGCCGCTTCCGCTCGTGTTGGAATTGCTCGGGCAGCTTCTGCCAGCGATCGAGCGGCTCACGCAAACCGATTCCGCTCGGCAAGAAGGCCAGCTTCCGGTTCGCGAGGTGTGGTTTTACACCGATCCGCTGGCACCTTTGGGCCTGGCTGCGCGACTTCTGCCGCAGACCAGCCTTTTGTCCGCGCGGCCCTCTCCGATTTTGCAGGCGCCGGAAACCGGGCTCGCAAACGGTCCCAAAGCGAGGCAGGGCCAAGTCTATGTGTACGGTCTTTTGCTGTACGCCTTGGCATCGGGAAATTTGCCGTCTTTTTCTGCGCCGCGAGACAAATTGCTCTCGGACATCCGCCCGGTGTTGCCCGCGCTTCTGACCGACTGGCTGGCTGCGCTGCTTCTGGAAAAGGCCGATCGCCGTCCCGATCCGTCGCACGCGCAAAGGTGGCTTGCGGACCTGCGCAGCGTGTATGCAAACCATCGGGCAAATCCCCTGGCAAGCCCGATCGCAAATCCGGTGGCAAACCCGATGACAAACACCCTCTCCAACAACGGATAGCCGCGTTCTTTTTTCGCCGGGTGCTTCTTCCCACCAAAGTGTTGCATGCTGCGATCCATGAACGACTTGCGACGGCTTGCGACGATCTTCTTTTGTGCCTTGGTGGGCTGCACCCAAACCGAGCCCCAGGGGCCTGCGGTGTACGTGGACAACCCTGCGGCGATCGATCCGGTGAAAACCCTGTCGATCTCGATGGTCGATGTCGGGCAGGGAGACGGCTTGGTTCTTGTGACCCCGAGCGGCACGGTGATTGCCCTCGATGGCGGTCCCGATCGCACCGGGAACTACGCGAGCTTTCTTGCGCAAAAAAACATCACTCGCGTGGATTACGTGATTCTGTCGCACGCGCATTCGGACCACTACACCGGCCTGGGAACCCCGATTGCGATGTTGCCCAAAGACTGCACGCCGCGTGTCTTTGACCCTGGTTTCGATCGCCCGGAGGTGTCCGGCTACACCTACATTCGCAGCGTTGCGGGTTGTCGGTACGCGACGTTGACCCAAAACCAGACGCTTGCGCTCGATCCGGCGGTCGAGCTGCAAGTCATGGGCGTCGCGAAGGCTCCGTTTCCCGAAAACGACAGCACGGGCATCAACAACACTTCGGCAGTCATCCGGCTTCGGTATGGGGCGTTTTCCATGCTCTTTACGGGGGATGCGGAAACCGAGGCCGAAAAGAACATCCACGCGCAGTTTGGGAACAGCCTGCAAGCCAACATCCTGAAAGTCGGCCATCACGGAAGCTGCAATTCCACGGCGACTACGTTCCTGCGCGCGGTGGCACCAAGTTACGCCCTCATCAGTGCCGGGAATCAAAACGACTTTGGGCATCCGCACTGTCAGGTGGTCGGAAAGCTGAGGAATGCCGGGGTCCATTTTTATCGCACCGATACCAATGGGAATGTCACGGTCACGACCGATGGGAAGGTGTTTTCTGTGGCGGCACAGAAGAGCGCGGTGGATCTGGGGACCTGTCCAAGGAATTGCGCGTTCCCGACCGATTTCTAGTCGGTTCCCATAAAGCGCCACATCCATGAGGGAAGGGGGAAAACGCCTCATCCATCCCGCCTCGAAAAGACCGGTTGGAGTGGGGGAAAAAAGGGGGGGAGGAAGGGCGAAAGTTGCGGTTTTGGGGAACTGCAGGGGGGGCGGTTGGGGTTTGCGTGCGCGCTGGGTGTCCTTCGTCCAGGGAAGGCGGCCAGACTCGCGAGGGAAGGTCGGACTTGCGGGGTGGGAGGTTTTTGGTTCTGCGCTCGCGGGGCGAACTGCCTCCCTGTAAGGTGCCGAGACCCTCCAGGGAAGGCGGGATGTGCGGCCTGGGAGGTCGGGGTTTGCTGGCTGGCGGGGCGACTTCCCTCCATGGAAGGTGCAAAGACGCGCAGGGAAAGTCGGACCTACATCCAGGCAGGCCGAGTCCTCCCGCGCTCGCCCCCCCACCAACGTCCCTGCAAGACGGGTTTTTTGCGCGAAACGGGTTTTTTGCGCTTCGGGCGGGGCAGAGGGGGCGGTAGATGCGGGGGGCTCAGGCAAGTGACGGAGACGGTTTGGGAAGAGACGTTGTAGTATCGGCGGCGAAGGGACCAAGACCTATCTATTTGAGGAGGTGTGGAATGAACAAGCGATATCGAGCGGGGGTTGTGCTGTCGGGCTGCGGACACCTGGACGGGACGGAAATCCACGAGGCGGTGTTTTCGCTGCTGTACCTGGACCGGGAAGGGTTCGAGGTAAGGTGTTTTGCGCCGGACAAACCGTTGCACCATGTGGTGAACCATGTGACGGGGCAGGCGGGGGATGAAACCCGGAACGTGCTGGTGGAATCGGCCCGGATTGCGCGGGGCCGTGTGACGCCGCTGTCGCAGGCCACGATGGCGGACCTGGACGCGCTGGTGTTGCCGGGAGGCTACGGGGCGGCGAAAAACCTATCGGACGTGGCGTTTGCGGGGCGAGCGGCGAAGGTGGATGAGGATGTGGTGCGGCTCATCGGGGAGGCGTGGGCAGCGAAAAAACCGATCGTGGCGATCTGCATTGCTCCGGCGGTGGTGGCGGCGGCGCTGCACCAACTGGGGCACAGCGCCAAAGTGACGATCGGAAACGACGCGGGGACGGCGGACATGATCGAGGGGCTTGGCTGCACGCACGAACACTGCATCGTTTCTGCCGCGTGCGTGGATGGGATTCACCGGATCATCACGACTCCGGCGTACATGCTGGGGCCGGGACCGAAAGATGTGGCGGCGGGGATCGAGGCGGCGATTGTGGCGCTGCGGAAGATGCTTTCGACGTAACGCAGGCTTGGTTTTGCGACAGGAAAAAGGCGGGAAACACGTTTTTGGCGCAGCACTTTTCTGAGACCTCGCGAGGCTGATATGCTGCGGGCGTGACTGAAGGCGCAAAACCAACAAGCCCAACCAACCCCACCACCGAAGACACGGCACCGACAAGCGGGCCGACGCTCCCTGAACCAAGCGGCCCGATCGGGCGGCTCAGGCACGATCCGTCGGATCTGGAAGCGGAAGAACGACGGCACGGGAGAAACAAACGACACAATTCGCAGGTGTTGGCGGTGATCGGCGGGCTCATGGCGGTCACGGCGCTTGTGTTTTATGTGCTGCACGTGCGGGCGGTGGGTCGAGAGGAACGGGAAGCGGCGGCTCGGGCGAAAGCAGCGCAGGTGGCGGCAGCGGCACAAGCGGCACAGGAAGCGGAAGCGGCCAAGGCGGCCAAAGCGGCGGAAGCGGCCAAAGCAGCGGAAGCGGCGAAGGCGGTGCAGCAACACGTCGCAACAGATTCGGCGGCAAACGGGGCAAAAACCGCGAAAGAACCCAAGGAAAAGCCGCCCGGCAAAGCGAGCGAAACGAAGACGGGCACCGAGCCATCGGTTGGAAAAGGGAACGGGGCGGTGGCCAAAGCGAAAGACGAAGCCAAGGCTGCGGAAAAGGCGGCTCATCCGGCGAAGAAAACAGACGACAAGACCAAAAATCTGCCGAGGCTGCCGGTTCTGCCCGAAGGCTGAGCGGTCAAGCTACTTTTTGGGAAGGACCCAAAGGTCGCTGGGGACTTCGAGGGTTTCGTTTGGGGCGCAGGAGTCGGCGGCGTTGTAGGTCATGCCTCGATAGGCGCGACAGGTTCTTGGGGGCGCGCCGGCGGGTTGAAGCTGGTTGCACAGCAGCTCGATGCGGCCTTGGGGGTAATCGATGGTGGTGGACAGGCGCTCGAGAACGGAGACGCCGAGGATTCCGTCGATTTGGGCGGCCTGGTTGTGAAGGTCGGCATTTGCCGAGCGGATGACGGCGGCATCATCGGCGACGACATAGGCGGGAAGTTCGTCTCCATCTTGGCCGCCGATTTCAACGACAGCAGCGATGGGGGAAAGCTGGTCGTCGCAGGCTTGTTCGGGATCGAGACCGGAATATCCACAGCGGCGGACAAGCTGGACGGGATCGCGGCCCAAGTTGCGAAGACACACGGTGCCAAGACAGGTGGACTCGGCGCTGTTCCCTTCGGTCAATTTGGGGAGGGCGTAACGCTGACGACGGCTGCGCGCGAGTTCTTCGCAGGGGGAAAGCTGTTTTTGCTTGGCGACGATGGCCAAGGCAGCGCGTCCGTCAATTCCTCCGCCGAGCCGAATGGGAAAGGCTTTGTCGGGTTTGTCGCCGTCGCCTTCTTGGTTGAGGCCGGGCAGGACAAAGGAAACAAACTGAGGGTCTTTTGCGGGATCGTCGCCGTACAACGGACAATCGGTGGGCTTTTCACGGAGCCTCAGACACGCGGTGCGGGTCAAGATGAGGCCGGGCATCGCGGTGGACACCAAAAAGCGCATGTTTTTGCCCGAGACAACAAAGGGGTTTTGCCGCAGGGACCGTTCCTCCATCAAATCTCCGAGGAGTTTTTTGTCGGAAGCGGCGCAGGCGTTGGTTTGGATCTGAGCGATGATCTCGACGTAGGCACGCACCCTTTCGATGCGTTCCAACACGCCGGGGTCATCGCTGTTTTGTTTTTCGAGCGCGAGCTTTTCATCAGCCAGGGACGTGCGCGCCTGTGCAAGGTCGGCCTTTGGAACGAGGCAGGGCGTTTGGGTCGGCGCGGGGTCTGAAAGCGGCTCGACACAAACGCCGACGGTCACGCGGGTGGCGGGCACGGGAATAATCGTGTCTTCCAAACGAACGGCCAGCTCGCCTCCGAGCGGTGCAAAGGGAATGACGGCTCGGTTGACCTTGCAGGCGGGCGCAAGATCGCCGCGCGTGAACATGGCGGTTGCTCCGTTTTGGGAAAAGGCGAGCTCTGTGGCGTAGTGGGAAAGTTGATCGCCCCCAATGACGCCGCCGAGCAAAAGGGGCGAGTCCTTCCACGCGATTTTGAGTTCCGCCGAGGTGTGCTCCGTGCGGACGACCGGAATGTCGCATCGCGCAAAACGGAGGCTGTTTTCGCCCGGAACCGACGCGGCGCGCAGGTCGAATTGTCCGTGGGCAAACTGGCGCGAGAACCCTTTGCGTTCGGGAGCAAAAGCCGTGAGGGGAGTGGCCACATCGAGGAGCAAATTGGGGAGACCGGACCCGGAAGGCGCATCGTCTTCGGGGGTCACATCGCAGGTTTCATTCTGCGTCGGCGAAATGTGCCCGGTCGCCCAAAGCAAACCATTTTCATACTTGAGCGGAATGGGAGAAAGGGGAAGTTTGTCGCGGCTCGTGCTGCAACCCGACGCGCCCAAAACGAGAGACAGCCCGGCACACAACAGCGGCAGCAAAGGCGCAAGCAGGCGATTCATTCCGTTCATGCTAGGAGCGCGCTCGGGGATTAGGAAATGGATTGCAGACTTTGGCGCAACCTGGGCAACAGCGCGGCAATGTCAGCGAGGCTGACAGCCCCGACAGACAGGCGCATCCAACCGGTTTCGTCTCGCATGCCGAACGCTTGGAACGGAACGACAGCCATCCCGGCTTGCGAAAGCAAGAACTGTCGGATTTGTTCGTTGTGGGTGATGGTGGTGCCGTCGGGAAGCTTCCTTCCGTGCAGGTTTACGCGGACGGACAAATAAATGGCCCCTTGCGGCGGAATGACCTCTACGGGCAGACCTTCGCGAGCCAGTTCCGAAAGACCAGCGTGCAGGTGCTCCAGGCGAAGTTTCACCTCGTGCGTCATGTGAAGCTGAAAGGCCTCGTACGCAGCGGTGTCGCCCAAAAACTCGGCGGTCGCGACCTGTTCGGGGCGAGGGGCCCACGCACCAATGTGTCCCAAAATGTCACGCATGCGGCCCATGAGATACGGCGGAGCAACGGCCCACCCGACGCGCAGACCGGTCGCACAAAGCGATTTGCTGATGGCATCGACGAGCACAGTGTACGCGGCCATGTCCGGGCAAAGCTTCTGCGGCGTGTGATGCGAGACAGCCCCGAACGTAAGGGCCCAATAGACCTGGTCGTACATCAAAAAGAGCGGCGGCTCGGCCCGGCGTTGACGGAGCTTGTTTTCTTCGAGAACCAGCTCGCAAATGCGCAGAAGCTCGTCGCGATCGATCATCGTTCCGGTGGGGTTTAGCGGGCTGTTCAGACACAGCAGCCGCGCCCCAGACAAAAGAGGCCGCAACGCCTTGGCCGTCGGCATAAACCCCTCATCGGGAGACGTGGGGCATTCGATCGGCACGGCATCGGCCAGGCGAACGTAGTGGTTGTTGTTCCAGGAAGGGGTCGAAAAAATCACGCCGTTTCCCGGTTCCACGATGGTGCGGAAGGTGCCGTAGATGGCGGGCCGGGCGCCTCCGAACACAGCGACGCTTTCGACGGGATAATCAAGACCGAGTGAGCGCCGGTAGAGCGTCGTGACGGCTTCTCGCATCGCGGGCATTCCGTCGGATGGCGGATAGTTTGTTTCGCGCTGCTCGTAGGCTTTGACGATGGCCTCTTTGAGGCGTGCGGGAATCGGAAACTGTTTTGGGAGAAAATCCCCGACGGTCAAGTTGCAGATCGAAGCCCCCTGCGCTTGGAGCGTGCGAATCTGGCCCGCAATCTTGAGGATTTCGGAACCGACCAATTCAAGCGCGAGCTTGGACAACCCCTGTTTTGCGGCGGCTTCTGCGGCCTCGCCCGTGGGCATGTGGTCACGACAAGCCAGAACAGGTGCGGCATTGGGCACAGGAAACTCCTCTTTGGTTTTTTCGTCCGCAAATCATCCTTGAAGTCGCGGCAAAACGAAAGGAACGGTTGTGCAGTTTTTGGGAGTTTGAGTTGACACAAACCCCCGAACGCTTCTATATGAGGGCACCATGGCTTTGGTAAATCGGGACCCCACGTTTTGGGATGTGCGTGTCGTCGAGCGGCGTTTGCGCCGAGGCGAACTGACTGAGAAACAACTGATTGCGCATGTGGAAGCACTTCCAGATGCGTGCGAGAAATTCGTTCAATCGACTCCGCTCGAAGAGCCGATTGAGCGACCGCCGCCGCGTCGTCCGATGGTCCGCGTGACGGCGGTTCCCTCAGATGACGATGAGTTTGGCGGCGATGATATGGACGACGACCTCATCGACGATGAGGATGACGAGGTCGAGGACGAGTGAGGTCCACATGTCGTCGAGTGCTCAGGGTTCGGAGATTGATTTTCTGACCTTCATCATGTCGTTGGCGGCGTCGGCGCTCCTTCAAATGGGCGAAACGGACGGTGCCGGTACGGTCGAAACGCCGGTGGACATGGCGATGGCCAAGCAAACGATCGAGATCATCGCGATGCTCCGGGAAAAAACCCGTGGCAATTTGACTCGAGAAGAAGAGCAGGTCATCGAATCGGCTCTGTACGATCTGCGCCTGAAGTTCCTGCGTCGTTCCCAAACCGCAAAAGCGTAGCGGACAGGTTCCGCACTCGAACAGAGCGTTCGGAATCGTCCGCTTGGTGTTGTTGGTGTGTTTCTGGAAGGCGACCAGGCTGCTTGGCGAAGGGGTGCGGAGCGGCGCTTGGTCGTGTGGAACTACAGAATGGCGGCGAGGGTAGAGCCGAGTTCAGCGGGCGTCTGCGCGACGGCGATGCCCGCAGCTTGAAGGGCCGCGATTTTGTCCTTGGCCGTGCCTTTGCCGCCCGCGATGATGGCACCCGCGTGTCCCATTCGGCGTCCGGGCGGGGCAGTTTGACCGGCGATGAATGCGGCGACTTTCTTGGTCATGTGCTTCTGAATGTACGCGGCAGCGTCTTCTTCGGAAGAACCGCCGATTTCGCCCATCATCAGCACGGCGTGGGTGTCCGGGTCGCGCTCGAACAGTTCCAAGACATCCACAAAATCCATGCCTTTGATCGGGTCTCCACCGATGCCGACGCAGGTGGACTGCCCCAAACCAAGCTGCGAAAGCTGGTGAACGCCTTCATACGTCAAGGTGCCCGACCGAGACACGACACCGATGTGACCTGCCTTGTGGATGTAGCCGGGCATGATGCCGATTTTGCATTCTCCGGGCGTGATGATGCCGGGGCAGTTGGGCCCGATGAGTCGCGTTCGTTTCGCGCCGGTTTGCGCATCGAGCACGCGGCGGACTTTCAACATGTCCAGGACGGGAATGCCCTCGGTGATGCACACGACCAACTCGAGCCCGGCATAGATGGCTTCCAAAATGCTGTCTGCCGCGATGGGTGCCGGAACGTAAATCACGGACGCATTCGCGCCGGTGTTTTGAACGGCCTCGGCCACGGTGTCGAACACGGGCAGTTTCAGGTGTTGCGAGCCGCCTTTTCCGGGCGTGACGCCTCCGACGACATGGGTTCCGTATTCGAGTGCTTTTTCCGTGTGAAACGTGCCGTTTTTTCCGGTCAAACCCTGCACGAGCAAACGGGTGTTCTTGTTGACAAGTATCGACATGAGTGCCTCCCTACGCCGCCGTCTGGCCAGCCAAAGCCACGATTTTTTTCGCCCCGTCTGCCATGTCGGAAGCCGCCGTGACGTTGAGGCCCGACTCCGAAAGGATTTGCTTGCCCAGCTCGACGTTGGTTCCTTCCAGCCGAACCACCAGCGGGACCTTCAAACCCACTTCTTTGACCGCCGTGATGACGCCTTGGGCGATGGTGTCGCACTTCATGATGCCGCCGAAGATGTTGATGAAGATGCCGCGCACCGCAGGGTCCGCCGTGATGATTTTGAACGCGGCAGTCACTTTTTCCGCCGTCGCTCCGCCGCCCACGTCCAGGAAGTTCGCAGGCATGCTGCCGTAAAACCGGATGATGTCCATCGTGGACATCGCGAGCCCCGCGCCGTTCACCATGCAACCGATGTTGCCGGTGAGTTTCACGTAGGACAGATCGTATTTTTTCGCCTCGATTTCGGCTTGTTCTTCTTCGTCGGTGTCCCGCAGTGCTTCGACTTCGGGATGCCGATACAGCGCGTTGTCGTCGAAGTTCAGTTTCGCATCGAGCGCAATCAGTTGTCCCTGCTTGGTCAGGACCAGGGGATTCACCTCGAACAGCGAACAATCGAGTTCCAGGTACGCCCGAACCATGGTCTGGAAAAACGTGCAGGCGTTGTTCACGACCGCCATGCCCGCCGCCTTGAGCCCCAGCGCAAACGCCACCTGGCGCGCTTGATACGGCGCAAAACCCACCATCGGGTCGATCACCGCCTTAAAAATCTTCTCGGGAGAATGCGCGGCGACTTCTTCGATGTCCATGCCGCCTTCAGTCGAAACCATCAGCACCAAACGCCCGAGTTTTCGATCCAGCACGACCGCCGCATAAAACTCTTTGGCGATGTCCACGCCTTGCTCCAGCAGCAAACGGCGCACTTTTTTCCCGTCCGGCCCCGTTTGGTGCGTCACAAGCTGCATGCCGTACAGCTTGCGAATCGCCGCCGACGTGTCTTCCGGCGTTTTCGTCACTTTGACGCCGCCGCCTTTGCCTCGCCCACCCGCGTGAATTTGCGCTTTGACCACGACGACCGGCTGCCCCGATTGCTGGCGAACCCATTCGGCGGCTTGCTCGGCTTCTTCGACCGACAAGGCCGCACGGCCCATGGGCACCGGCAGCCCCTTTTTTTGGAGCAATTCCTTGGCTTGATACTCGTGAATGTTCATGGAGTCCTCTTGAGCCGAGCCCAGTCGCCGACGATTTCAATGTTCGCGACGACCAGGCTGGCAGAGTGTTCGTGGAAGGGATTACAGCCGCGCGCTCGCGTCAACCAATTCGCGCACAGCCACGACGCTCTTTCCGAGCGACGCCTTTTCGTCATCGGTCAGCGCAATCTCGAGCACCCGTTCGATGCCGCCTTTGCCGATGACCGCCGGAAGGCCGATGTACAGGTCGGAAATCCCATACTCCCCGTTGCAATACACCGCCGCCGGAACCAGGCGTTTCTGGTCGTGCAAAAACGACTCGGCCATCACCACCGCAGCCGTCGCAGGCGCGTAATACGCCGACGTACCCATGAGTTTCACGATTTCTCCGCCGCCCCCTGCCGTTCGCGTGCAAATCGCCGCCAAGCGTTCGGGCGAAATGAACTGTTTGACCGGGATGCCATTCACCGTGCAGTACCCCGTGACCGGCACCATCGTGTCGCCGTGCCCGCCCAGGACCATCGCCTTGACATCCTTGACGCTGACGCCCATTTCCTGCGCCAGGAACAGTTGGAACCTCGCCGAGTCCAGCACGCCCGCCATGCCGCAGATGCGGTTTTTCGCAAACCCGGTCACTTTGGCGCACTCGTACACCATCGCGTCGAGCGGGTTCGAGATCACGATCACGAACGAATCCGGGCAGTGTGTTTTGATGTTCTCCGCAACGCTGCGCATGATTTTCAAGTTGACCGACAGCAGGTCGTCGCGGCTCATGCCCGGTTTGCGCGGAACGCCTGCCGTCACGATGACCACGTCCGATCCGCCCGCATCGGCCCAATTGCCCGTGCCGACGATGTTGCAATCCCACCCGAGCAGTGTCCCGTTCTGCATCAGGTCGAGCGCCTTGCCTTTGCACAGGCCCTCTTTTTCGGGAATGTCCAAAAGGACCACGTCTCCCAGTTCCTTCCGGGCGATGAGTGCGGCCAGCTCGCCGCCGATGTTGCCCCCGCCGATGATGGCGATCTTCTTGCGACCCAAGGTGGCCGAGGTGTTTTGTTGCATCGATAAGGTTCTCCTTTTTTGTGTGGAACAGCCGTGTCTTGTTGGACTGCGCCTGACCCCATCTTGGACCCCGCGCTGTCCGACTACGAAACCGGGCAGGGAGTCTACGCCGACTTTGGGAAAAACGATAGACCGGTCTTTTGTGCCATTGTCCGAGGGATGAACGCAGGGTTTTTCGCCCGTTCGTTCGTCGAAGTAGCTGGGAAGTAGCCGGGAAGTAGCCGGGAAGTAGCCGGGAAGTAGCCGGGAAGTAGCCGGGAAGTAGCCGGGAAGTAGCCGGGACTTGGGCTGGCGCGCAAGCTTTTGTGACAAAGGTCCCAGAAGTTTTTGTACGCTGTGCGGAATGTGCAACTTCCGTTCTCCAACCGGTTTGCTTGGGCAACGTCGCCCTGGCAGCACCCAAGCACGGCGGCCTCGTTTTGGGTGTTTGCGTGCGTTTTCCGGCCTGCTGTGTTTGCTTTTGACGTTCGCGAGCTCTGCTGGCTTTGCGCAGACGCGCACCCTCCGGGCGACCGCTGGCCCGGTGGGCAGTCGAGGCAAACACTGCATCGATGAACAGAAGCGCAAGCTCTTGCTTGAGCACTTCATGGGCGGCTCCATCAACCCGCTCGGCATCGAGAACCAGCTCATCCTCACCTACTGCATGCCGTTCCTGGAGAAGCCCGGCCTCCTCTACGATTTCACGAAGTTCGAGTTTGGCCTCGCCAACTACATTTCCCCGACCCACCTGCACGCCGGCCCAACCGTCAAGTTCGCGCCCCTGTCCTTTTTGATTCTGCGCGCCGAGCTGACCGGCTTCTACATTTGGCCCATCCCGCTGCAAGGTGCCGGCTACATCGAGACGCAGGGCTACAACGATTTCAATCCCGACACCGTGAAACCCCCGCTCGGGGTCGCCAAAGACATCTTTGGGCTGCGCACCGCGCTTGGCGTCACCCTGCAAGGTGCGATTCCCCTGGGCAAGCGCGCCGACCTTCTGATCGTGAACGGCTTGACCGGCGAGTATTGGAAAGTCGCCAACAGCCATTTCACGTCCCCGTTTTGGTATGTCGCCAAGCTCGACGGAATCATGAACGGGCAGGGCGATTGGGCCCTCATCAACAACGCCGCGCTCCTTGTGTCCATCAAAGCCAGCGCAAACCACGCCATCCGGTTCGGCGTCGCAGACCAGCTTTTGTACATTCCCGGAAGCGGCTACAAAGGAAACATCGCCGCCGGTCTCCTCGCCTGGTCCGTCAGCAACCTGCGCGACCTGGCCAAGAGTTTTGCCTTCTTTTTGCGCGTCGGGTCGTTTACCCACCATGCGTTCCGGTCTGGCCTCACCCTCGCGGCGGGCCTTGACATCACGTATGAGTTGACCAGCAAACCGACGCGGCGCTTGCTCGAACAACAAGAGGCCGAAGCCGCAAGTCCCGTCGGCGGACCTGACCCAGCAGCAAACAGTCCGCCTCCTCCTGAGTCTTCACCCGCGCCCGATTCCTCGACTGCACCGCCGCCTGCTGCTGATTTCGCAAACCCCCAGCCTGCTGCTTCGGAGGGCACCCGATGAGACCCACCCCACTTCGTTTGCGTGTCGCGTTCGCCCTTCTTCTCGCGGTCTGCGTGCTCCACAGCCGCCCCGCCCGAGCAGACGGCGACATCATCGTGCTCCCCGGACAGCAGATGGCCTTTGCCATCGAGGGTGTTGTCACCGCGTGCAGCCTGACCTCCATCATCGGCAACACCGTCACCGCCGTTCGCAAAGAGCCCAACCGAGCCTGGATGTACAGCGGCTTCATCTGCGGCTTCATCAACACCGCCACAAGTCCCATCGTCATGGTCTACGGCAGCGATCCCAAGGTCGCCTTTGGCCTTGGCATGGGGCTCACCCACGGCGTCCTCGGCCTGACCAACCTGGGCCTGGCCATTTGGAATGCGCACAGGTGGCACAAGGCCCGCATGTCCATGCCCGAGGCCCCGCCCCCTGCGCCTGCCGTGTCCTTGGTCCCCCTGGTCGGTCGCGACAAACAAGGCGCAAACATCCTAGGCCTAGGCCTTTCCGCCACCTACTGACCCCCAGCGAGCGCGTCGGCGAGCCAAGCAGTCTCTTCCAGCCTACATCTCGCCGCGTTCCCGCAGCAGAACTTCCAATGCTGGGACGATACGCACTTCGCTGGAGGTGCCATGAATGCGCAGCACAATGTCCCATGAGCCTTGAGGCTCGTGCCTCGTTTCGATGGCCATGGCGATCCCCAATCCACGCCCCACCGATTCCGGCAACACCTTCGCCAGCGGCAAAAGATGAAGAAAACCGCGAAGTGCGTGGAGAGTGTCGAGCGGCTCGACAGCGATTGCCTCCCACGGCCGAGCAGCCATCGAGAGTCCCAGTTCAGCAAAGCCAAGAAGGCCTTTGACCATTGCAAGGAAGTGCTCGAATACAAGAGGGACAAAAAGCGATGCAAATAGTCGAGCCGACCAAGAACGAGCTGCGCTCGCAGATCCACCGCGCCTTCGGGGCAGTGCCGGGGAGTTACGCAGTGAACACGATCGCGGCATCGGGCGAGGGAGCGGTGGCGGCCTGCACCAGCCAGCGGTCGAGTGTGGCCGGGTCTTGGCACGTCATCACCGCCTTGCGCACCAAGTCCGTCACAGCCACGCCCCGCGCCGCCATCACCGCCAACAGCGCGTCCGCTTTGCCGATCGCCTTGCCGCGGGCTTCGCCTTCCGCTTTGCCTTCGGCTTTGCCTTCGGCTTTGCCTTCGGCTTTGCCTTCGGCTTTGCCTTTGCGGATGAGGCTTTCTTTGAACTGTTCGAATTCTTGCCGCAATTTCGTCATCGCGAGCTGCTCCTCAGACGGCTTCCGCCGGTCTCTGTTTTCGTCAAAGAAATAAACCATCTTCCCCACG